>JAESGJ010000222.1_pt1 | contig 67480 bp, 70 predicted proteins | sample 9266241 | NCBI WGS metagenome assembly JAESGJ01 (sample SAMN14514841, study PRJNA621669) | algae metagenome | isolation source: Brasilonema octagenarum HA4186-MV1 and co-occurring heterotrophs from wet... | place: USA: Manoa Valley, Hawaii | collected 2009-07-20
AGCCCGGTAGCTCGTCAGGCTCATAACCTGAAGGTCGTTGGTTCAAATCCAACCCCCGCAACCAAATCCGAACGGCCCGTCCTCTCCAGAGGGCGGGCCGTTCGCGCATCTGGGTTATCGGACAACCCTCTCCCGACCGGTGATACCACGGGACGGTCGCACCCCATTCACGACGGTCCCGATAGGGGAGGGGCCGGACGGCGCCGCCCGCCGGCGGCGCGGCCGTAGAGGCCGGGATCAGCGGGTGCCGTACATGCGGTCCCCCGCATCACCGAGGCCCGGCACGATGTAGCCGTGATCGTCGAGATGGCTGTCGATCGCGGCGGTCCAGATTGGCACGTCAGGATGGGCTGCCTGGAAGCGGGCGATGCCCTCGGGCGCGGCTAGCAGGCAGACGAAGCGCAGATCCTGCGCGCCACGCTGCTTCAACCGCTGCAGCGCGGCGACGGCGGAATTCGCGGTCGCCAGCATCGGATCCAGAACCAGAACGGTGCGGTCAGCGAGGTCGGATGGCGCCTTGAAATAGTACTCGACCGCCTCGAGCGTGTCTGGATCTCGATAGAGGCCGATATGGGCGACGCGCGCGGAGGGCAACAACGAGAGCATGCCGTCCAGAAAGCCCACGCCCGCGCGAAGGATCGGGGCGAGCACAAGCTTCTTGCCCTGGATTTGCCGCCCCTCCATCGTCTGGATCGGGGTCTCGATCATCACCGGTTCGAGGGGCAGGTCGCGCGTCACCTCGTACGCCAGCAGCATCCCGATCTCATTGAGGAGATTGCGAAATCCCTGTGTCGAGCGCTCGCGGTCGCGCAGCAGCGTCAGCTTGTGCTGCACCAGAGGATGGTCCACCACCGTGACGGACGCCGCCATGTCGTTCCCCGTTGCCTACCCGCGGTGACGGTGTGCCGAACTGGCGGCGGCCATGCAACAACCCGCGGGAGGTTCGGCGTATGAAAAAGGGCCCCCCGCGGGAAGCGGGGAGCCCGGATGGCGTTCGGCGGATCGGGTCAGACGCTGCGAGAACCCTCACCGCCCTCGGCGCGGCGCTTGGCCATGAAGGCGTCGAACTGCTCGCGGTCCTTGGCCCGTTTCAGTTCCTCCACGAAGGCCGCGAAGGCGCGGCTCTCCTCCTGGAGTGCGCGGCGCTGGGCCTCCAGACGGTCGAGCTCGGCCCGGCGGTAATCGTCGAAGGCCGCATTGCCGGAGGAGCCGCGGTTGGCAGCCTCGAAGGCCTGGGCGAAGCGCGAGACCGGCCGGCCGCCATCCCGAAGACGCTCGCCGAGACCGCGCAACTCGGACAGCGCCGGATAGCCAGCCACCTTCCAGGCGACGAGGGCGAGACCGATCGGCCACCAGTAGATGAAGGCCAGGACGATCGCACCGATCTCGATCGAGCGGCGCGGGAAGGGGCCCGAGCGGCAGACCCTGCCGTTGGCCCAGGGGTTGGATGAGGTTGTGCTCACGGGTGGGCTCCGCGTTCATGTGAACGACGTTAACATGCGGGGTCGCCGTGAGCGTTTCAAGGGGCGGGCACGCGCGGGCGCGACGGTCAGGGCCGTCCGGTACCCGCGCCGTGAACGAGAGCGAGCACACCCGCGCGCAGGAGCTCGTACTTGTCGGGCAGGCCCGGCCCCTTCGGCAGGTGGCCCGCGGCCGAAAGTGTGGCGAGGCCGTGCGCCAGCGCCCAGACCTCCAACGCGATGAAGCGCGGGGTCACGCCGCCGAACCCCTCCGGGAAGGTCGTCCGCAGCGCCTCGACCAACATGTCGAACGGGCTCGGCCGAGCCGGAGAGTCGATGCTGACGTGGAGGCCCCGCGTCTCGAAGATCGCCGCGTAGTAGGCCGGCTCCTCCTCGGCGAAGGCCAGATACGCTTCGCCCATCCGGGTGAAGCGCTCCAGTGCGGTGCCGCGGGAGGTGAGCGCCCGGGCGAGGCGCTCGGCGAGGTCGGCAAATCCGCGCCCGGCCAGTTCCTCCAGCAGCGCCTCGCGACCGCGAAAGTGGCGGTAGAGCGCGGCCGGCGTCACGCCGACGAGGCGCGCGGCATCGACCAGGGTGAAGCCCGCGATGCCCCGCTCGGCGATGAAGCGGCGCGCCGCCTCGATCAGGGCTTCCTTGAGGTTGCCGTGGTGGTAGCCGCGCCGGTCGCCCGGTCCGTCCCGCCAGGGTCGCAACAGAGATCTCCCGTCCTCGCCCCGTGGCGACGGGGTGCCGAAGGCTTCCGGCAGGCTCTAGCAGGTTTGTGGAGCGTTTCGATGCCTTTGTGACGCGCCCCGGCATGGGGCCGGGAAAACTTGACAGGACGGGCGGGACTTGCTGCAACATTGTTGCACTCCACGCCGACCCGAGCAGCCGGCTCATCGCTGGCGGAGATTTCATGGCCTTCGTCAGTCTGAAAGCGTGGCGGACCCGCTCGGCGGAGCGGGCGACGCTGGCATCCCGCCTCAAGCAGGACCTGCGAGACGCTCTCGGTCTCGGACCGTGCGATGCGCTCACCGTCAACGAGATCGCCTGCGCGGATCCCGGCTGTCCCGATCTTGAGACGATCGTGCTGGTGATGCGGGAGGGGGAGCCGACGCGGGGGCTGCGCATCCGCCGAACCCTGGAGGCGGTGACGCCTGAGGACAGGGCCGCGCTCGTCGCCGAGGAGCGGCAGCGGCGGGAGGCGGGTGAGCCTTAAGTCGGGATGGGGAGGCGATCTCGTTCCCGGCTCGGGATGCCGGGCGGCGAGCTCCGATCTCGTTCGGGGCTCGCAACTCACAGTCGTCCTACTTCCATGCCATTCAATTCTGCCGGGATCGACAGTCATGGAGGGCGGGATGCGCATCGGGGTGCGATCTCGTGAGACGACCGGTCACCGTATCGAGCAGGATATCCGGGATTTTCATGGGCCCGGCGGCGCGAAATGCTGCCGGCCGTCACGGTTTGTGCACCATTTCCCGCTCAGATCGACGGAGGCGATCGGGCGATCGGAGTTGGGAATGCCGGACGAACGCGTCCTGCGGGCCGTGGTGCTCGACGACGGCGAGATGAACAACCTCCTCACCGTCACCGCGCTGCAACCGATCGCAGGCTGCGTGGCCCACGACTTCACCGCGCCCGCCGAGGCGATCGCCTTCGCGGCTGCGCGCGCGCCCGAGATCGGCGTGTTCATCACCGACTACGAGATGCCCGGCATGAACGGGCTCGAGGTCATCCGAGCGGTGCGGCGGGTGCCCGGCCTCGCGAGTCTGCCGATCGTCATGGTGACGAGCTACGATCAGCGCTCGCTCCGCCGTGAGGCGCTGGAGGCTGGCGCCACCGACTTCCTCGGCAAGCCGGCGGACCCGGTCGAGATCCGGGCGCGCGTATCGAACCTCCTCGCCCTCGCGCGGGCGCACATGGTGCAGCGCGACCACGCCGCCGAACTCGCCCGGGAGGTCGCCGCCGCGGTCGCCCTGGTGGAGGAGCGCGAGCGCGAGATCGTCTCCACGCTGATGCGCGCGGCCGAGAACCGGGACACCGACACGGGCGACCACATCGCCCGCGTCTCGGCCTATGTCGGCCTCATCGCCGAGGCCTTGCATCTGCCGCCGACGGAGCGGCGTCAGTTGTGCCTTGCCGCGACCATGCACGATGTCGGCAAGATCGGCGTGCCGGACGCCATCCTGCTCAAGCCCGGCCTGCTCACGGTGGAGGAGCGCCGCGAGATGGAGCGGCACGCCGAGCGGGGCTGGCGCATCCTGGGCGGCAGCGCCTCGCCGGTGATGCGACTGGCGGCCGAGATCGCGCTGAGCCACCACGAGCGCTGGGACGGCACCGGCTACCCGCACCGCCTGGCCGGCGAGGCCATCCCGCTCTCCGGCCGGGTCGTGGCCGTGGCGGACGTTTTCGACGCGCTGACCACCGAGCGCCCCTACAAGCAGGCTTGGCCGCCCGAGCGCGCCCGCCAGTACCTCGTCGAGGCCGCGGGCCAGCACTTCGACCCGGCCATCGTCTCGGCCTTCCTCGGGCGCTGGCCGGCGGTCCAAGCGTTCCTCGACAGTCACCGCGCCGGACAGATGCGCGGCGCAGCTTGAATCCGGCGCGTGAGGCGGCTGCGTAACCCGCCGCGGCCCGCGGCGAACAGGAATCGGACAGGGCCCCGGAGCCCGCGAGGACACGCCATGCTCACCCGTCGCCGGATCGTTGCGCTCGCTGCGCTCCTCACCGTGATCGCCGCTCCCGCCCGGGCCGGCGAGGTCGTGCCCTTCGAGGCGGAGGCTTTCGCGGTCGCCCAGCGGGCGGGAGCGCCGATCCTCGTGGCGGTCTCGGCGCCCTGGTGCCCGATCTGCAAGGCGCAGAAGCCGATCCTGGCGCGGCTGGCGGCCGAGCCGCGGTTCCGTGATCTGCGCGTCTTCACGATCGATTTCGATACGCAGAAGGATCTGCTGCGCCGTTTCGATGCCCGGATGCAGAGCACCCTGATCGCCTTCAAGGGCGCCGCCGAGACCGGCCGCTCGGTCGGCGAGACGCAGGTGGAGTGGATCGAGGGGCTGGTGGAGAAGACGCTGTAGAGCCGCTGCCCGTCGAGCGCGGTGGGTCCCCGTATACGGAACCGTTTAAGGTCGTGTGCATCGGCCGATGCCACCGCACTCCCTTCCCCTCGGAGGGGGGAGGGAGTGCCGTGGCCGGCGAGGGCGCATGGAATGCCCTCAGCGCTTGAAGAATGCGTCTGCCGCGCCGCGCGCACTCTCCTTGGCGGCGCGGGCTGCCTCGAGCCGCGCGATCTCCCGACGCAGCAGGTCGATCCGCTCGGCGAGATCATCGACCGAGAGCGCGTCGAGCGCTTGGCCGACCTCGTGCGTGGGCGCCTTGCGCACCCGATCCTCGTCCTCCCGCACCCCGTCCTCCCTGGCTAACGAACACTCACCACCATGCGTGGCCCGCCGCGAGCTTCGGAAGGCCGAGATGGCGCGCCACCGTCGCGCCGATATCCGAAAGGCTCGCCCGGCGCCCGACGGGCCCCGCAGGAATGCCGGGGCCGAAGGCCAGGACCGGAACCTGCTCGCGGGTGTGGTCGGTGCCGGTCCAGGTCGGGTCGTTGCCGTGATCGGCTGTGATCAGGCAGAGGTCGCCCGGCCGCAGAATCGCATCGATCTCGGGGATGCGCGCGTCGAACGCCTCCAGCGCGGCGGCGTAGCCCGGCAGATCGCGCGGGTGCCCATACTCGGTGTCGAAATCGACGAGGTTCAGGAAGACGAGGCCGCCCTCGGGCAGATCGTGAAACGCCGCGAGCGCCGCGTCGAGGCCGGCCCGATTACCGGCGGCCTTCACCTCGCGGCCGGTCGAGCGGTGGGCGAAGATGTCGCCGATCTTGCCGACGCTGACCACGGCGCGGCCGCTCGCCAGGTCGAGCAGGGTCTCGCCGGGCGGCGCGACGGCGAAATCCCGGCGGTTCCCGGTGCGCCGGAACCCCGTTTCCGCGTCGCCCAGAAAGGGACGCGCGATGACGCGGCCGATCCGGTAATCGTCGCAGAGCGCGCGGGCGGTGCGGCAGAGGTCGTACAGGCGCTCCAACCCGAAGGCCTCCTCGTGGGCCGCGATCTGGAACACGCTGTCGGCGGAGGTGTAGCAGATCGGCCGGCCCGTCCGCAGGTGCTCGGCCCCGAGCCGCGCCACGATCGCCGCGCCCGCCGCGTGGCAGTCGCCGAGGATGCCGGGGATACCGCCGCGCTCGATCAGCGCGCGGGTCAGCGCCTCCGGGAAGGCGGGGCGCGTGTCGGGAAAGTGGCCCCAGGGCTCACGCATCGGCAGGCCGGCGATCTCCCAGTGGCCCGACGGCGTGTCCTTGCCGGCGGCGGTCTCGACGGCGTGGCCCCACGCCCCTCGCGCCGGACCCGCGATCTCCAGGCCCGGCGGCACGCGACCGCTCGCGCCCGCCGCAGCGAGACCGAGACCGAGGGTGGCGAGGTGCGGCAGGCGTAGGCGGCCGCTCCGAAGGCCCGCACGGTCGCCCGCGCCCCCGGCGCAGCCCTCCGCGATGTGCCCGAGCGTGTCGGCGCCCGCATCGCCGTAGGCGGCGGCGTCGGGCGCGCCGCCGATGCCGACGGAATCGAGCACGATGAGGAGGGCGCGGGCCATGTCAGGCCGGCTCCAGCTCGGCGATCGCCTCGCTCTTCAGGTTGAAGGCGGCCGCGAACAGGGTGCGGGTGTAGGCGGTCCGGGGCGCCGCGAAGATCGCTTCCGCCGGCCCCTCCTCAACGACCTGCCCGTTCTGCATGACGAGAACGTGGTTGGCGAGCGCGCGCACCACCTTCAGGTCGTGGCTGATGAACAGGTAGGCGAGGCCGCGCTCGCGCTGGAGGTCGCGCAGCAGCGCGACGATCTGGGCCTGGACCGAGCGGTCGAGGGCCGAGGTCGGCTCGTCCAGCACGACGAAGCGGGGCCTCAGGACGATCGCCCGCGCGATGGCGATGCGCTGGCGCTGGCCGCCCGAGAACTCGTGCGGGTAGCGGTCCATCACGGCGGGGTCGAGCCCGACATCGTGCAGCGCCCGCGCCACCACGGCCCGGCGCTCCGTGGAGGAGCGAAGCTCGCCCTGCACCACCAGCCCCTCGGCCACGATGTCGGCCACCGACATCCGCGGCGAGAGCGAACCGTAGGGATCCTGGAACACCACCTGCATGTCGCGCCGGAGCGGCCGCATCTGCGCGACGGAGAGCCCGTCGATCGGGCGGCCCATGAAGACGATCGGACCCTCCGAGCCGATCAGGCGCAGCAGGGCGAGGCCGAGCGTGGTCTTGCCCGAGCCCGACTCGCCCACGATCCCGACCGTCTCCCCAGCCCGCACGGTGAGGGAGACGCCGTCTACGGCCCGGACGTGGCCGGTGGTCCGCCGCAGCAGGCCCTCCTTCAGCGGGAACCAGACCTTCAGCGGCCCCGCCTGGAGCAGGACCGGAGCGTCGGCCGGCACCGGGTTGGCCCGGCCCTTCGGCTCGGAGGCGATCAGGCGGCGGGTATAGTCGTGCTGCGGCGATCCGAACACATCCGCGGTCGGCCCTGCCTCGACGATCCGGCCTTTCAGCATCACGCAGACCCGCGCGGCGATGCGCTCGACGATGCCAAGATCGTGGGTGATGAACAGCATTGCCATGCCGAGCCGCCGCTGTAGGTCGGCCAGTAGCGAGAGGATCTGCGCCTGCACGGTGACGTCGAGCGCCGTCGTCGGCTCGTCGGCGACGAGCAGGTCCGGCTCGCAGGCCAGCGCCATCGCGATCATCACGCGCTGGCGCTGGCCGCCGGAGAGCTCGTGCGGGTAGGCGCCCATGCGGCGCTCCGCGTCGCGCAGGCCCACGAGGTCGAGCAGCTCGAGGATGCGGGCGCGGGCCTGTCGCCCCCGGAGGCCGCGGTGGAGGGAGAGCACCTCGCCGATCTGCCGCTCGATCGTGTGAAGCGGGTTGAGCGAGGTCATCGGCTCCTGGAACACCATGGTGATGTCGGCGCCGCGCACCGCCCGCATCCGGCGCTCGGGCAGCGCCAGCAGGTCCTGGTCCTTGAAGCGGATGGTCCCCGAGAGCTCCGCCGCACCGTCGACGAGGCGCAGGATCGAGAGCGCGGTGACAGACTTGCCGGAACCCGACTCACCGACCAAAGCCACGGTCTCGCCCGGCGCGATGGTGAAGCCGACGCGATCGACCGCCCGGGTGCCGCCGGGGAAGGTGACCGAGAGATCCTCGACGGAGAGCAGCGGGTCCGGCATCGCGCCTGCGGGTTCGGGGCGCGGCGGAAGGTGCCGCGCGTCGGCGGATTATAGCGCGGCGGGTCCGGGAGGGCGAACGCGGTTCGCTCCCGCTCGAGGCCCGGCCTCCCCCTTCCGCGAAGGCGGGAGGCCGCCGCGCGCATTGATCGCGCCGCCCGCAGCGCTAGAACCCGCGGCGTGACATCCTTGCATCCCTGGATTCTCGCCGCGCTCGGCGCGCTCCTGCTCGCCGGCCCGGCGCGCGCCGTGCCCTCCGAGGGCGCGACCGAGACCGTCGAGCAGGCTCTCTGCCGGCTGATCGAGGGCTCGGCCAAGGCCCGCGGCCTGCCGGTGCCGTTCCTGACCCGGCTGATCTGGCGCGAGAGCAGCTTCAAGGTCGGCGTGGTGAGCCCGGCGGGCGCCCAAGGGGTGGCGCAGTTCATGCCCGGCACCGCGCGTGAGCGCGGGCTCGCCGATCCGTTCGATCCCGAGCAGGCGATCCCCCACGCCGCGCACCTGCTCGCCGACCTCAAGCGCCAGTTCGGCAATCTCGGGCTCGCCGCGGCGGCCTACAACGGCGGTCCCCAGCGCGTGACGAACTGGCTCGCGGGCACCGGCGGCCTGCCGGCCGAGACCCGGGCCTACGTGCTCTGGATCACCGGGAGCCCGGCGGAAGATTTTCGTAACGGCGCGGGCGGGGGCGCGATCGAGTTTCCCGAGGGCAGGCCCGAGAAGCGCGAAGCCAAGACCGAGCCGAAGCCGGAGCCCGTCATCGAGACGCAGCAGACCTGCCTGCAGACCACGGCGGCGCTGCGGATCCCGTCCCGCGGCGACCGCTTCGCCACGGGCCCGAGCGAGGGGCCGGTGGCGCCCTGGGGCATCCAGCTCGCGGGCAACTTCTCGAAGTCGCTTGCGCTGGCGAGCTTCTCGCGGGCCCGCTCGGCCTACGCGAAGGTGATCGGCGACGTGCGCCCGATGATCATCGGCACCCGCTTCCGCAACCGCGGCACACGCGCCTTCTACCGGGTCCGCATACCGGCCGAGAGCCGGCAGGCCGCGGACGGCCTCTGCGCCAAGATCCGCGGCGTCGGCGGCGCCTGCCTCGTGCTGAAGACCTGACGCGCCCGAGCCGGCCGCGATCCACCTGCCCGATCCCGACCCGATCCGGCCATGAATCCGCCCGCTGCCGCGGGTCTTGAGGCACCAAAGGGGCCATCGATCACCGCATGATTCGCGTTCTCACCGGACTCGTCAGCCTGCTCTGCCTCGTGCTCGGCGCGCTCGGTCTCTCCGCCTGCTCGCCGCTCGCCCTGTTCGACGCGATCGGCCCGCGCGACACCGGCGGACGGCAGGCGGCGCAGGACCTTCCCTTCGCGGAAGGCCCGCGCGGCGGCCTCGACGTCTACGTGCCGGTCAAAACCGTCGAGCACGCGCCGGTCCTCGTGTTCTTCTACGGCGGCTCCTGGCAGAGCGGGCAGCGGGGCGACTACGCCTTCGTCGGCCAGGCGCTCGCCGCGCAGGGGTTCGTGACGGTGGTGCCCGACTATCGGCTCTACCCGGAGGCGCCGTTCCCGGCCTTCCTGGAGGACGGCGCACGCGCGATCGCCTGGGTGCGCGACAACATCGCGGCCTACGGCGGCGACCCGCGCCGCATCGTGCTGGCGGGCCACTCGGCCGGCGCCTACAACGCGCTGATGCTGGCGCTCGACCCGCGCTACCTGCGCGGCGCCGGGGTCGATCCCCGCACGATCCGGGCGGTGGCGGGGCTGTCCGGCCCCTACGACTTCCTGCCCTTCGACCACGAGACCTCGGTCCGGGTCTTCGGCGACGCGCCCGACAAGGCGGCGACCCAGCCCGTGACCTTCGCGGGCCCGAACGCGCCACCGGCCTTCCTGGCGAGCGGCGAGGCCGACACCGTGGTCCGCCCGCGCAACACCCGCAGCCTCGCCGAGCGGCTGCGCCGCGCCCACGTGCCGGTGCAGGAGCGGATCTATCCGGGCCTCGACCACAGCGACACCCTGCTGGCCCTTTCCATCACCTTTCGCTCGAAGGCGCCGGTACTCGCCGAGATGGCGGCCTTCCTGAAGGGGCAGGCTGCCGGCCGTCAGCAGGTGACGATCCGGCAGCGCTGATCAGCGCGCGTCGACCGGCGCCGCCCCCTCCGGCGGCACCGGCCGCGGCCGGCGGTCCGGCCCGATCGCCACGAAGGTGAAGGTCCCCTCCGTCACCTTGCGGGTGGCCTCACCCTCGCGCTCGCGGCGCCATACCTCGACATGGATCCGGATCGAGGTGCGGCCGACCTTGAGGATGCGGGCGTAGAGGCTGACCTCGTCGCCGACGAAGACCGGGCTGTGGAAGGTCATCGCCTCCACCGAGATCGTGGCGCAGCGCCCCCGTGCCCGCCGGGCCGCGACGTTGCCGGCGGCGAGATCCATCTGCGCCATCAGCCAGCCGCCGAAGATGTCGCCGGCCGGGTTCGTGTCGGACGGCATCGCGATGGTGCGGATGACGGGCGCGCCGCGGTCCCGCGGCTGGACGGTCTCGGCCGGTAACGGATCCAGCGCGACGGCTGGCAAGGTATCTGTGCTCATGGGATCTCCCGATATCCCCTTACTCGGGGAGCGCGAAGACCAGAAGAGCATCCCCCGTGCCGAAGCCCGACGCCTTGGTGAAGGAGGCGCCGCCCGCGGCAACCGCCACGTATTGCCGTCCGTCGAGCGCGTAGGTCACCGCCGGCCCGCTGATCCCGGCACCGCACTGGAAGCGCCAGAGGATTCTGCCGGTCTCGGCGTCGTGCGCGTCGAGATGGCCGTCCTCCTCGCCCGAGAAGACGAGGCCGCCGGCCGTCGCCAGCGTTCCGCCCGACAGGCGGCTTCCCGCGCGGACCGACCAGAGGATCCGCCCGCTCCCGCCGAGATCGAGAGCAGTGAGCGTGCTGAAGCTCGGCTCGCCCCTCGCCTCGCTCGTCTCGGTGTAGCGGATCTCCGGGCGCCCGGGGCCGCCTGCAACCGTCTTGACCGTGTAGGTCGCGGCCCCGTGCCGGACCTGGAGGTAGGCGCGTCCCGTGCCCGCGTCATAGGCGGTCGGCGGCCAGGACACCGCCCCGAGCGGGCCGGGGCTGACCACGGTGCCCTCCGGGCTCGGCGGCCGGTAGAGGTTCTTCTGGGTAATCAGGGGCTCGGAGCGCTGCAGCAGCGCGCCGGTCGCCCGGTCGTGCACGTAGACCCAGCCGGTCTTGCTTGCCGAGGCCACGGCCTTGACGGTCCGCCCGTCGGCCCCGCGCCAGTCGAGCAACACGGGCGGGCTCGCCACGTCGTAGCCCCACTCCTCGTGCGGCACCTGCTGGTGGTGCCAGCGCAGCGTGCCCGTTCGGATGTCGAGGGCCACGAGGCTCATCGTGTAGAGGTTGTCGCCAGGCCGCGAGAGGCCGAAATTCTGCGGCGCCGGGTTGCCGGTGCCGAGAAAGATCAGGCCGAGATCGGGATCGTAGGCCGGCGTCATCCAGAGCGAGCCGCCGCCCACCCGCCACGCCTCCCGGTGTGCGGGCGCCGCCGCCCGCTCGGCGGCGACGTCGCGGTGGAGCGGCTCGCCGTCGGCGGTCTTCTCGACGAAGCCGCCCTCCCACCCGTCCTCCTTGGTGACGTACCAGCGCCAGCGCTCTGCGCCGGTCCTGGCATCGTAGGCCGCGAGCCAGCCGCGCCGTCCGTAGCCGCCCTCGATACCGACGACCGCGCCGCCATCGAGCCCGCCGCGCTCGTCCTCGACGTGCAGGCCGTAGCCCGCGCCGGTGACGCCCACGATCACCAGCCCCTCGGCCACCAGCGGCGGCATCTTGAAGCCGAGCCGGCTCGAGCCCTGCACCGGCTTGCCGCCGAGCGTCTGGGCGAGGCCGGACGCCGTCTCGCTCTCGCCCTCCTCGGGCCGCACCGCCTCGTGGTCCCAGACCAGGGCGCCGGTCCGCTGGTCGAGCGCGACGACGCGGCCGTCCATGGTGGCTTGGTAGACGAGCCCGCCCGCCACCGCGACGCCGCGGTTCGAGGGCGGCCCGAAGATCTTTTCCGTGCGCGCCCGATGCGTGTAGGTCCAGAGGGGGCGGCCGGTGCGCGCATCGAGCGCCGCGACGTTGTTGCCGGTGGTCGAGACGTAGAGGGCGCCGTCGACCATCACCGGCTGGGCCTGGAAGTAGCCTGTCACCCCCGTCTGGAAGAGCCAGGCCGGGCGCAGCCGCGCGACGTTGCCACGGTCGATGGCGGCGAGAGGCGAGAAGTTCCGGTTCGTGGCGTCGCGCCCGAAAGCCGGCCACTCCGCGTCGGCGGCATGTCCGGGAAGGGCCCCGAGGGCGACGAGAGCGAGCGCGGTCAGTCGCGACAGCATGGGTCCTCCTGGTATTCCCGTTCGATCATCGCCCGTGCCGCGCTCCCGCTCCCCGGAGGGAGAGCGACGCGCTATCGCGGCGCCTTCGCCAGCTGTCCCGGCGCGTTCTGCGCGCCCATCGCCTGCGCCATCTCGGCGGCGGTCTGGCCCCCTGCATCGCGCCGGTCCGGGTCGGCGCCGCGCGCGAGCAGGAGTTCGATGATCTCGGTGCGGTCGAACATCGCTGCCGTCATCAGGGCGGTGCGGCTGCCCTCGCCCGTGCCGTCCACCTGGGCGCCGTGGTCGAGCAGCATCCGGGCGATCTCGATCTCGCCCTTGAAGGCGGCGCCCGCGAGCGGGGTCTGGCCGCGGTCGTTGGCGAGTTCCGGGTCGCCGCCGGCCTCCAGGATCACCCGAACGGTCTCGGGCTGTCCGTTATAGGCGGCGAGCATCAGGAGGCTGTCGCCCTTGTCGTTGCGCAGGTTCGCCGGCAGGCCCTGGCCGAACAGCTCGGCGAGTTCCGCGGCGTGCCCCATGCGAGCGTACTGGAAGACGCGCCCCGCGAAGGCCAGGGTGGCGTCGTCGAGGGTGGGCGGCTCATGGTCGGCGGACATCGGGACACTCGCGGATCACCAGGGGCTGCCCGCGGATCTGGCGCCGGATCCGTCCGCTGTCCAGCGGGTCCCGGCGTTCGCACACTGTGCTCGGACGACCTTGGCGGATTCCACCTCCCGAATGCGGGGAGGGAGCTGCCACACCTCGCCGGCAACGCGACGAGTGCGGCCTGCGACGATAAGGGAAGCGCGAGCCGACGCGCCGTGGCGCTGAAGCGCGGTCCGTGCCGATTGCGGCTGTTGCTCGAATCCGCGAGCGGTGCTGCAGAATCCCGATTGACGCGGTCGCGTTCCACACCTAAATGCCTCCCCACACCGCCGGAAACGGACGGTTGCCCAGGTGGCGGAATTGGTAGACGCGCTGGTTTCAGGTACCAGTCTCGCAAGAGGTGAAGGTTCGAGTCCTTTCCTGGGCACCAACTGATATGCAAGTTGCTGTAATCAGTTGGTTTTCCGCTTTCGATCCCCTACCATCGCCACCGGTACGGGAGTTCTGAAAGCCTCCCGGGCTAATTTCGCCCGGCTCGCGGTCCGCGTGTAGGCCGCAGTCTCCCGGCTCCCATCAGCCCATCCAAACAGAGCATTCAGCTGCGCCTCGCTGGCGCCTGCTTCCGCTGCTCTGCGCGCGCCAGCCTTCCACAATCCATGCGCTGAGCCGGGACAATCGGCCTCACGGCAGACCTTCCCGAACCATGTCCCAAAGCTTTCCTTGGTGAAGGGCGTCCCCCGCTCGGTGGCAATGAAAGTCAATTCGCCGGTCGGCGCTGCGGCGATCGAATCGGCCAGCTGCGGCAGGATGGGTGCGATCACCGGCATGCCGGTCTTTTCGGTGCGGATCGTGAATTCGCCCGTGCGCACATGGGGCCGTCCCAAGCGCACGGCGTCGCCGCGCCGGAGGCCTGTGTAGAGCAGGAGGTCGAAGGCAAGGCGCTGACGGGTGCCGAGCTTCCGCTTGGCCTCGAACCGCGCGAGCTCCTCCTCTGTCCAGGCATGGAAGCCAGCTTCGTCGTTCTTGCCTGCCAGCAGCTTGATGCCGAGCGTGGGATCCACCTTCACGTAATCGGCCGCTAAAGCCCAGGCGAACAGTGAGATTGGCCAGTAGAGCCTGTGCCCCAGGCAACGGACGGATCTGTGAGGACAGCCGCCCGTACGCCTCGGCATGGAGGCGGCCGAGGCGCGCGATGCGGTCCTCGCTGATGTCCTGACCCGTTTCCCGCGGGAGGTGGTTTGTGAAGAGGCCGCCGCTCATGCCAATCTTGCGGTGGATCCGCCGGACGGACAAGGCGATCCCCTCCTCGTCCAGCGCTTGGCTCCAGGCGAGTACATGCTGGTGAACGCTATCGACGAGCGTGCCGTCCAGATCGAACAGGAACCAGGTCTCGACGCGCATCGCTGCCCCTTCATGCGGCCGCGGCCCGGGATTGCTTCGAGGCCAGCTCCACAGCCTCGATGACCCGTGCGGGCGCAAGGTGGTGAATCATGTGCCCCATGCCGGGAACCACGATGAGCGTGCTGTTCGGCAATTCATCGTGCAGCCGCTGCGACTGTCGTCCGACGTCGGCGATCTGGTCAGCGCCGCCGACGACGACCGCGACGGGCAGGTCCAGGTCGCGATAGTGTCTCTGCAGTTCAACCGTGACCGGCGTCATCATCGCCGCATCCTCGGCGGACGCGCGCAGCTGCAGGGGCCGCAGCATCATGTCCGTCGGGAACTCCCGGTCGAAGCGCTCGGGAATGGCAGCTGGCGCAAACATGCCCTTGATCATTGCAGGCAGGAGCGCGCGCCCGACCATGGGCGAGACGGTGTGGCGCAGGAGGTCGCCGAGGATCGGGATCGCGCTCGGGGACGCCAGAACCACGTCCGCCCGCAGCGTCGGGTAGTAGTAGCCCGAAGCCAGAACGAGGCTGTGCACGAGGTGCGGCGCCTGCAGCGCAAGGGCGACGGCCACCAGCGCCCCCCAGGAGTGGCCGAGCACCACGGCCTGGGTGACGCCGAGGTGCTGAAGGGCCTTCTGGAACAGCGTTGCGTGGGCACGCGGTGTCCAGACGCCGCGCGGCCGATCGCTGTACCCGTAGCCGGGGCGATCGATGAGGATGACGCGGAAGCGTTGGGCGAGGTCTTCGACGATGCCGCTGCTCAGGAAATCCTGGATCATGGTGCCGTTACCATGGATGAGCACTAGGGCCTCGCCCTGACCGCGCTCGACGTAGTGCAGGCGCACACCATCCACGGTGATGAAGTCTCCGATCGGGGGCGTTCGGCGCTCGGCCTCCCGGGCTCGGGAGACCGCATAGAGTGCGGATGCGCCCAGCGCGGCAGCGGAGCCGAGGAGCGCTGGGATCAGCCAGGAAGTTCTTGGGCGGTCTGTCATGAGTCGTGATCCTGTGTGAGCGGAAGGGCACGGGCGATCAGATGGCGGACCGGAGGGGGCGAGCCCGCTACGGGGCGGGAGCACCTTCCAGCAGCCTCGGCGTCATCGCGGCGAGGGCCAGGAGCGGCCCGGGCATCACGACGCCGGCCCGGCGCATGGTCTGCGCAGCCGCCCGACAGGCCGAGAGATCGTTAGCCTGTGCAGCAGCTTCGATCTGCGTCACGTTCTCCGCCGAGGGCTTCGACGTGTCCGGCAGCTGGGACGAACCGCTCCGCTCCGATCCCGCGGCAGTGGCGGTGGAGCCCGTAGGTGCTGCCGCGTTCTGCGATTGCCCCTGCGGGCCGGCGACTCCTGGGCCGGACGCAGTGATCTGACCGCTCTGTCCGGAGCTGTTCTGCGGGGTCTCCTCCGCGGCGGGCTTTGCCGACGTGTCGCCGGCGTTCTTCGCCGACACGGCCGTTGCAAGACGCGCTGGTGTGTCGGTGGCCTGCGTGCCGGCCGCGGGCTGACGCACGAAGGCGACGAGTTCCTGGCAGAGATTTGCCGGCCGCCCTGTGTCGGGCGTCGAGACATCGGATGGTTGAGCTGCAGCTGCGTGGCTGAGCAGGCAGACCGACACGGTCAGCCTCAGCATTCTCGCGACCAGCATGGTCATCTCCTCGGATCGGACGAAACGGGGCGGCAGCACGAGACTGCCGTGGGCCCTGCGGTGCGAACGGGATCGTTACACTGCATCCAAAACGGCAAAGGGTCGGATGCGAGCACGTGCATCGGCAGCATCACTGCTGCAGGAACGAGCTATGCCATCGTGGTCAGGATTTGGCTCCGCCAAAAGTAACGACGGAGATCGCGCGCTGCAGCGTAATCTGGCGCGTGCTGCGCTACCCTATGGGAAGGGAGCAGGCCGCAATTTGTTCCACAGAACCGCGATCTTGTGCCAGCGCTTGGGATAAATCGGGTTCTGTTTGGCTAATCGATCGGATCGCAACGTTTGTTGCTCCTAGCGACACTCTTGCAGACGCCTTCGACACGGCCGCAACCACCTTGAGCAGACTGAAGGCCATCACAAGGTGGCTCGATCACGCCATAACGCAATTATCCATCACGGGCAGTGGAAGCCAACAGAAAGGACGATGACGCCCATCACGGTCGCTGGCTGGACGCCGGGTCCCGGCCCAATGCGGGGCCTAGAAAGGTCCGCATGGTGGCGCGTTGGTTGACGATGTCCCGCGACTCGGATGGGTGAAATTGCGACAGTCGCCTTCGGCGCAACTCGAAAGCAGAGCGGACGCCGTTCCTTTACTAAATAAACGTTAGGATCTGCACCGAAAGGCAGCATAAAATCGGATCTTCAAAGCATTTCAGCGCTTCGACGGCCGCTTTTTGCAAGCCTTAAAACAATCAAAACATAATTTTTAGATAAAATAACGTTTTTCAGGCGGCAGAGGAACAATTTTCAGCGAGAGATGTTTGTATCATAATCGAACATGGGGACAATCCGAAATATACGGCTGCGAGTTCTCGCGGCCGGCGCCGTTTGGAGACATGTCATGCAACGGGAAACACGCTTCGGACGACTCACACGGCTTCCCTCAAAGGCCGAGATTAAACGGGATCTCAGAATGATGTCGGCCGCTGACACACTTGTTGCTAGCTTGTCGAAGCAAAGCGGCACTCGCGAGGAACTCGCAGGCATCATCACCGGGCTCATGGATCAGTACCATATCTCGCCAGATCGGGCGCACATGCTCATCGACCGCTTCGGCCGGACTCAGCCTGCTTTGGCGAATGCTGGGAGCGAGCTCATGGCAAGAAAGCAGGGCTACAGCGAAAGGCAGCCTGGCTATATGCCCCAGTGAAGCCGGCCACCTCGTAGTCTTAGGGCATAGGCCGCGCTCCTATTCGCGGATTAGTCATACGCTGCTCTCAACGCGAATCACGCGCGATATGGGTGTCGTTGTCCGCCCCTGCTCGGCGCCGCGAAATAGCTTCAGCGTCTTCAAGGCGCTGGCGCTCCCAGGTTGTAAGCATACGTTCAATCAGGGTGCTTGTACTGACCTTCTCACGGCGGCCGATGGCAGCGATCCGGTCGAAAACCTCGGCACCGATGCGGAGGCGTCGGCGCTGCCGAGCACCGGGACATGCGTGGCTCGTGCTGTAATCCATCGCCTCTCCTGTGTGCCGGGCTACCTCGTCCGCAATGGCCCGGTCCGCGAGGCTGAATGCATGATCCGCGCGTGTGACTGTCTCACGTTGCGTGTCGGCCTGCTCGGACAGTGTCGGTGCGGCGGAGTCGACAATCGGCAACATATCGCCGTCGGCATTCGATCCGTCAGCCCGCTGCTCGATTGGCAAGTCTGCGGTCGAGTGTGGAAAAGGCAACAGCCCCGACCTAGTTGGGCTGCTTGGCTGCGTCACGCGCTTGGGCATTTTCATTCACCGTCTCGGTTGCAACCGGCGTCTGTGGATGAACACGCTCTGGCACGGTTTCATGCGCTTGCGGCATGTTCGGCGACTGCGCACGGCTGTGCTGTGGCGAGACGGCAGTTTGAGCCGCGAGAGGGGCAATCATGAGCCCGAAGAATGCAAAGGACATTTTAACGGCACGCATCGAATGCGCCTCCAGGCTAATTTGAAAAAACGACCTCGAGCCTCGATTTGTTCCATCGCACGCTACGAACAGCCGGGAGCGAAATTTGACTTTTACGTCCTTCATCGTTGAAAGGCGCAGTGTTCTACCTTCGATCAGGCGAAGAAGCGCCCGTTCTAATTCTCTAAGCCCCACGGATCGTTGCCGACTGCGAAAAGCTACTCCGAGCATGCGCGTCTCCGGGCATGGTCCAGTCCTTCATTGACCGCGCGGAAGCGGCGTTCCGGCCATCAGGCCTTCGACGCGTAGCTTCATCCGGGCTGCCCGGATCGCCTCAAGTGTCCGCCACGGCGCATCCTGAGCGATGCCCTCAGCTTCAAGATCCGTAAGTTGATCGATGAGTTGTCCCCGCTCCAGAAGGCCAGGAAACTGCGACCTTTGAACAATCAGTGTGATCATTTTCTGCATCACCGGGCATATTCGCGGTCGGCTTGGCTCTATCATGCAGAAGCGCCATGGAGATCGAACACCGGCTCAGCCTCGACCAGCGGTCTTCGTGGCAGGTACGACGGTGCCTTTCGTTGAAGGCGCTGCGGCATTGCTCTTAGGCACGGGCTTCTTCGGCTTCTTCGTCTCGCGATTGCCGCGCTTCTTTTCCGTCGCCATGGTCCCGCTCCTGGGAATGTCGTGAGGCCGGACAGAGGCGTCCTCACTGTTCGGTCGTCGGTCGTTCCGCATGCAACCGGATCGCGCTCGCAATCGGGTTCTCGAACGCGCCGAATACGGCAACGAGGCGGTCACTGGCCCAGAGTTCAGTACGGTTCCCCGCGGTCAAGCCTGCCGCCTGCCGCTTGGCGTCACTGTCGTCGCGGGCCGTGATGATGCAGGACGTTAGCACGCAGCCGCTCTTGACGAACCGATGCACCTGATACGCTCGGCGCACGTGCCGCGGGCGTGAGTTGGCGGGGAACTTGAGAAGATCGGCCATGCCTGCCTGTCCGTCGCAGGCGGGGGCACAGGCCCTCAGCCACCGAAGCCTGGATCAATCCATTCGGTGATGCGGGTACTGTGCGCCTTCTCGGACGACAAAGATACCCCCAACGGCGAGGGGTTTTCCTCTCGCCCGTCCCGAACTTCCGGCCTTCTCGTTCAACGAGCGATTGCTGGACTGCGCGTCGGAGCCGGCGGAGGACGAATCTGAATAGTGTGCTCTCGAAAGGCGAAGTTCCGCGTCCGTAACGACCCTGGGTGGCAACGGACTCCATACCGAGATGAGTTCAAGGCGGAATGTCTGCTTGCGGGCGGCAAGCCAAGCTTCGCTGCTCACCCAGAAGGGCCATTCGACCCGGGAGCGACGAACGTTCGCTGAAACGACTTTGCGGAACTGCAGCCTTACGGTCTCTGTAGACATCGACGCCAGAGAGGCTGAGGAACTGGTAGATCATGGCAGGATCGGCGGAAGAGCGGCTCGACGCCCTGAATAGGGAGATCACAGACCTGAAGGAAAAGCAGGATGCTTATGTCTCGGTCATCGCGGCTTTGACGGAACAGGGGCTGAACACCGCCGCGGCCAAGACTGTGCTAAAAAAAGATCGAGGATCAGCTCGCGGCGCTTCGGGTCCGCACAGCAACTTTCGAGGGTGACGCGAGGCACGTTTGAGCGCGCTCAAGCAATGCTCGAACAGGATGCGTCACGAACCGTGTGAGCGCTGCGCTGACCGGCAACTCACGGCGCCGTGAACGGTTGGTGCACCTCACAGTTGGAGCACGCCCATGCCTGCTGATATCAGCACATGACCGCGGCTGAGGGCCGGATCACCTTCAAAGGCAGAGAGTGCTGCTATCTCCGGGAGCAGAACTCGTTCTGTATGTCTGCCCACTGCGCTCACGCCTATGCTACAAGAAGACTCTTAGTAGCTGTAGATGACGGCAAAGAGCTGCAATTTCTCACCATGGCTAATAATTGCATTTTTGCATGAGGCCAAGTTGTATCTCGATATTGAATTGAACCAAATACCTTTGCGTTTGTGATCGGCCTCACATATCGGACAGAGACAGTTTAATATCTCTTCGTACATCCTTGGAGGTATGGGCATGAAAAATCCCGGGCCGCAGTCCAAAAAATCTGCGCAACAATCGTACTAGTTGCTGCTTTTTCGCAAAAAATCTGACATAAATGACAATGTCGCGCTCTATATTTTTCGCCAGGATGGAGGTTCAGGTAGAGGTGGCGCGAACATCCGGAGATTTGGCAGTGCAAATGCTGGCCGTGTCTTAGTTTCGACTTTGAACCCAGTTCGGGCCGTCCAGCCTTCCTCCCTCGTACCCTCGCATGATCCACCGCGCCGGCGTATGCTTGGCGCCAAGCAGGGGAGCTCGTGTCCATAACCAACAGACGAGATCGGTACCGTAGTCCGAACGGGGATTGTTGGTTTCTCGGACGCGAGCCTGAAAACGGCCGTGCCTTCGTGATCCATCAGCCGAACGGGCCCTCTGGCGGTCACCTAACTCACATCGAATTGGGAGCCTTCCTGCAACACGGCGCGTAGGATCCTGAGCATCAGGCTGCGATCCAGCAACCGTCCTCTGCCCAGTGCGGGACACCAACGGCGTCCCCGTCATCGTGAACGGCGAGCCGGCGGCGGATGATCTCTGAGCCATCCAGCCGAGTGCTCGGGCCACAGAGCATCAAGCGGAACGCTGCCGCTCACCTCCGGTTGGTCCTCCATCGATACGAGGAGGCGATCATGAAGGTCCTACTAGCATCCTCGCTGCTCACCGTTGGTGTTCTCGCCACTGACCCAGCGTCCGGCCAGCGTCTTGAGATCGGCCCCGATGGCCCCTCGGTCGACATGCGCTCACGCGGTCAGCGGGAGCGGGACATCGAACGGCGGGAAATGCGCCGTGACATGCGACGTGACGAGGTGCCGCGCGACCGGCGGGACAGATCTGTCGATCCCGACGACGATGATGAGGACTAGCGCCAAGATTGTGTGGGGGGCCACCTGTCACGAGCGTGACAGCATCCCTCAGCCACGGTTCAGGAGCCCTAGCCCAAGCTCTCACTAAATGGGCCGTTCTGCCAAGCCCGACGAGTTCCAAAGGATTCTACGATGATGCGTGCGAAAGTGCTTGGGTTGGCCGCCGCAGTTGCCGGCGGCCTTGGCATCGCAACGGCGGCCAACGCTGCGCCTATAAGTGTTGGTCCGATCCAGGGCAAAGAGTTGATCGAGACTGTGGCCGGCGGCTGTGGTCCGGGTTGGCACCCGAACCGATTTGGTGACTGCCGTCCGAACGACCGTGGCCCTGGGTACGGGTACGGTGGGCCGCGCGGCGACTACGGCGATCGGCCGGTCTATCGGGGCGATGGCTATGGCTACGGCCGCGGTGGCTATGATCGACCGCGCCGATTCTATGACGGGTACTGAGACCCCAGGCAACAGCTGGGCGGATGAGTATGAGGCGGTCCGGGGATACTCCCGATCGCCCCACTGCGTTGTGAACGCCCCTCAGAGCCCGGGCATCCCCATCAGGTGCTCAATCTCGTGAGTGACGTGTGCCTTGAGCTCCTCGCCCATGACCTGCATGAGCGCCGCCTCGGTCGCGCCCTGCAGCATCTCGTCTGGGATGTAGACGCCGGAGTTCTGCAGGTCGGCCTTGCCCCGCCACCCGTGGTTCGGGTCGATGTTCCTGCAGACGTGCCCGCCCATCACGGGGCCGACGCGCTTCGAGAAGCGGCCGCCGTGAGTGAAGGTGCCGGCGAACATTTGACGCCGACCGCGGGGTTGGCCGAGACGCCGCCCTTGACCACCTTCGGGTCGAAAAACTTCAGGCTGATGTCGCCGCGCTTTGTGCTCAGCGTGTAGGTGAGGCGCCCGCCGTACCCGAACTGCTCGGCTGCGGCCGTCGCCCGATTAACCTGACCCCTTCACGATCACCGAGCGCTTGAGCCCGGTTTGCTTCGTCAGGTTGCGGATGACCTGGGTAGGAGGGCTGACGCCGATGTGGTTGAGGGCGCGGGACAAGGCGATTGGGGCATTAGCTCCGAGCACCGCGAGCTGGCTGGCGAAGCGGGCGAGCAGGCCGTCGCCGGTGAAGGTCAGAGCGGACACCGAATGCCCTCGTAATCGGGCCTGAGCGTAGCCATCTCGGAATTACCCCCCGCGCAATTCCGTGCTCTGGGCAACGATGCGGAGGCTCATGATGGCCCGTACCCCTACCAACGGCAGAGCGACGTCCGTCTCGACCGAGGACTTCAACGAGCGCGTGAAGCGTCTCGTGGCCGATAAGCCTGATCCGCAAAAGGCGGTCGATCGACGGACGAGCGCTTCTGGCTGGAGAAAGTCCGGTCCCGGTCGGTAGGCCGCAACCGGAAGTGTGTTAAGGTCGCACTCAGCCCCGCATCTGCTGCCGAGCTGATGGAGGGTCTCCCCCATGCGCTTCGATTGCAATGCCCGCGGCGAGTGGCTGGTCGATCCCAGTGAGCTCGCGGACAAGCTGGGCATCTCGCTCCCGCGCCTCTTAGAAGAGCAGAGGCTTGGCCTTGTTCGAACCCGGGTCGAGAGCGGCCGTCAGAGCGATGCCGGCCGCTCCCGCATCACGGTCCAGAGCCGTGAGGCTGTCTGGCAAGGCGTCTTCTGTCCGAAGGGCACGCTGATAAGCGAGCGCTCCGATAACGACTGACCCGGCGGAAGTTTTTCCACTGAGCAATACCGCAACGCAGGATGCCAACCCATGCGCCTGACGATCGCCCTCGTCCTTCTTACGGTCGGCACGCTTGTCGCCGGATCGTTTCTAAACGGGGCGAAATCGGCCGAGACTGTGACATCCGCAACCAAGGGCGCCGCTTCCAGAACGCCTATGGCGGACGCGGTGAAGAAGCGGCTCAAGCTGGAGGCTGACCAGCGAGAGGCCGCAGACAGAAACCGCCAAGAGCGCACGGAGCGGCTGACGAAATCCGTGTGCGTCGGCTGCGGTGGACCGGTCGTACCGTTCGATCCGAGCGGCGGCGAGGCTGCACGGAAGGGGATCCCTGCCGCACGTCAGAGCAAACGCTGAACTTGGCGGCCGCTGCTCCAGCCTCAGCTACCGACGAGGCCGGATACGAAACCGTCTTCAGTTAAGAATGAGCGTGCCTAGTTCGAGGCATGCTACCAAACTGGAAAGCCGTCCTTTGACGATGCCCGAACCGGTACGCAAATGTCCTTTCTCACGCTGCTCAAGGCCAAGCTGAACTGGCTTTTATCTGGAACGCGAGCTGAGCAATCCAGCCGTAAGATGGCGGACGCCGTGGAGAACGGCGCCTCACCGGGTCGAGGCGCTTATCCAGGTCGTGGCTTCGAGCAGAACTACAACGCCGCGTCCGCCCTGCTGAAGGAGCGGATGAACAAAAACTATCCCGACAGCTACCACGCGCGGCTCGGAAGCCAGGGTAACAACGCCTACGATCACGGAGAAGAACGCGCCAACGCTATCGATATGGTATCGGCGGCGATAGCTCAGGCTCTTCGTAACGGCGCTACGGTCCATGAAGCCGCGGAAGCCGGGGCGGCGAGCGTCGGTATTTAGAAGACGACGCAAGCCACAGCGATGCGGGGCTGTGCGGAGAACCGTGAGGAGTTGCGGCTCGCGTCGAGCTATGAGACCGGGATCGGGAGGTAACTCTTCCATTGTAAGGAAGCGGCAGGGCCATTGGCGGCCTCACATCCGTCCTCATCGCTGGCCCGCGCATATTCTTCGTCGGCCAGCGATGGGCGAATGACATAAAGCTGCAACCTTCCCAGCCGCCGGATGGTCGAAGGCTTCGCTGATTCTAGGCGGAGTGCGGTGTCCGCGCGGCGTAACTCTCAACGGGATGGATATCGCCCTGATCTGCTGGACGGCCATGCTCAAGGTTTGCGAGGGAGGTGGCCAAGCTGCGACGGGCCGACAAGGCGACCGCCTGGGAGGATGGGCAGGCGCCTGCCCCATCACGGGGCAAATCTTTCCGTATCAGGGATGCGCCGGTTGCTTCCCGGCGAACCGGTGGAGCAGCATTCCCCCGGCCATCGCCGCCACAAACAGTGTGACCTGCTACAGGGCGAGGGTCAGGCCGGCCAGGGCGGGGCTGGGGCAGAACCCGGCGAGCCCCAGCCGACCCCGAACAAGGTGGCGCCGCCGAGCAGGCAGACACCCTCGCGCTCGACGCCGCACCCGCCGGCAGCATGCCGTAGGCGCGGGCGATGCTCATGGCCGAATCCTCGCCGATAGGGAACGGCACCCGGACGCCGAAGCGCTGCCGGCTCGGCGGCGCCGGCCGGTCCCGTCCTACGGTTCCTTGAAGCCGTACTCGGGCACCCCCTCCTCGTTGCCGTAGTACTTGTACGGGAGGAACTTGCCGGAGAGGTTCATCTTCACGCGGTCACCCTTGTTGTTGGGTTCGCGCTCCATGGTCATGTTGAAGTCGATCGCCGACATGATGCCGTCGCCGAACTCCTCCTGGATCAGCTCCTTCCACGTGGTGCCGTAGACCATCACCAGCTCGTAGAAGCGGTAGATCAGTGGGTCGGTCGGCGGCATCTGCGGGATCGAGCCGCGATAGGGCGCCTCGTTGAGCATCCGCTCCTCGGCCTGGCTGAGGCCGAACAGCTCGGCCGCCTTCTTCGCCTGGGCCTTGGGCAGCTTCATCTGGCCCATGCAGGCGGCGGTGATCAGGATCGGTGAGATTCCGCCGATCTCCTCCTGGATGTACCGCCAGGTCCAGCCCTTCTCCCGCTTGATGTCGAGGAGCTTCTCGGTCAGGTCTTCGCGCTTCATCGGGTCTCTCCGGATGGGGCCGGCCTCGGCGGGGCGGCGCGTGTCGAGGGTCGGCAGCGAGCGGCTCGGCCGCGCTGGGCGCGGACGATAGTTGCGTGGCGCAGGTCGCAAGCCTCGTGCGTCTCGCGACATGGGGCGGTCGGCAAAGCGTGTGCCAATCGCAGAAATCAGAAAAGCGTAATTCGTTTCAGACGGTTATGGACACAGTAGGTTGCCACGGAATCTCGTGTATAACGAATCTCCGTAGCGCGCCGACGAGATTTCGTGATGTCCCAAGCGTCGAGCGGAAAGCCTGCGGATCCCGGCCGCGAGCGCGATTTCGGCCTCGTCTTCGAGGCGGGTGCCGAGGCCATGCTGGTGCTCGATCCGGAGGCCGACCGGATCATCGATGCCAACGCGGCCGCCGCACGCCTCCTCGGCCATCCACGGGCCGCGCTGCGGGGCATGGCGGCGAGCGGGCTGCATCCGGGTCAGCGTCCGGCGCTGATCGTGTTCACGCAGGCCGTTCAGGCCGAGGGCCGCTGGTGGACCCACACGCTCTCGCCCCGGCACGGAGCTGGACGGGTCCTCGAGCTCGAGGCCGTCGGCACCGCACTGCCCGGCGGCCTCGTCCTCGTCACCCTGTTCGACCTCGACGAGCGCCGCCGGCGCCAGATCGACCGCGAGGCCGACCGCCACATGCGCGCCGGCCTCTCCGAGTGGCAGCGCATGGAGCGGATCTTTCGCGACATCGAGCGCGAGAACCAGCTGATCCTGCGCGCGGCGGGCGAGGGGATCTACGGGGTCAACGCCGACGGGATGACGACCTTCGTGAACCCGGCCGCCGAGCGCATGCTCGGCTGGGCCGCCGCCGACCTCGTCGGCCGCGACATGCACGCGGCCGTGCACCACACCCATCCGGACGGCTGCCCCTATCCCCATCGCGATTGTCCGATCTACGCCGCCTTCCGCGACGGCGCCGTGCATCAGGTCGACGACGAGGTGTTCTGGCGCCGCGACGGCACGTCCTTCCCGGTCGAGTACACCTCGACGCCGATCCGCGACCGCGGTGCCCTGGTGGGCGCCGTCATCGTGTTCCGCGACGTCAGCCAGCGGCGGGAGGCGGACGAGCGCCTGCGGCAGGCGCTGGCCGAGGTCGTCACCCTGCGCGAGCGCCTGGAGCTGGAGAACGCCTACCTGAAGGAGGAGATCCGGGCCGGGAGCCACCACCAGGGCATCATCGGCCGCAGCCCGGCCATCGAGGCGATCCGCCGCCAGATCGACCTCGTGGCCGGCACCGACGCCACGGTGCTGGTGACGGGCGAGTCCGGTACCGGCAAGGAGCTGATCGCCCGCGCGATCCACGAGGCGAGCCGTCGCCGCGAGCGCCCGCTCATCCGCGTCAACTGCGCGGCGGTGCCGCGTGACCTGTTCGAGAGCGAGTTCTTCGGCCACGCCCGCGGCGCCTTCACGGGGGCGCTGCGCGACCGTGTCGGGCGCTTCGAGCTGGCCGACGGCGGCACGCTATTCCTCGACGAGGTCGGCGAGATCCCGCTCGACCTCCAGGGCAAGCTCCTCCGGGTGCTGCAGGAGCGTTCCTTCGAGCGGGTGGGTGAGGAGCGCACCCGCGCCGTCGATGTGCGTCTCGTGGCCGCGACGAACCGCGACCTGAAGGAGGAGGTGCGACGGGGCCGCTTCCGCGGCGACCTCTACTTCCGCCTCAACGTTTTCCCGATCGGCGCGACCCCCTTGCGCGAGCGGCCGGAGGACATCCCGCTGATCGCCCAGCACATGCTCACCGGGGCCGCCCATCGCCTCGGCGTGCCCGAACCCCGCCTGACGGAGGGCGACGTCCGCCGCCTCACCCGCTACGACTGGCCGGGAAACGTGCGCGAGCTGGAGAACGCCATCGAGCGCGGCGTCATCCTGGCCCAGCGCGGCCGCCTGCGCCTCGATCTGCCGGAGGCCGGGGAAGCCGCACCGAGCGCGACCATCGCCCGGCACGGCCACGCGGGCGCCGTCCCGGGACAGCGCCCGCGGAGCGAGACCGAGCGGCGCGCCCATGACCGGGCCGAGATCGTGGAGGCCCTGGCCCTGTGCGGCGGCAAGATCTTCGGCCCGGGGGGCGCCGCCGAGCTGCTCGGCCTGCGGCCCACGACACTGGCTTCCCGCATGAAGGCGTACGGGATCAGGAGGGCATGACGGGTCGAAATCGCGCGCGGCTCCGGTGAGGACGCCTCGGTCCGGCCGTCGCCATCTTGCGCGGGACCTGCGGGCCCGCGCGGGCAGTCGGACGGAGGCGCGTACGGCGCCGCGCGCGAGCGCCTCTATGACGGCCGCGCGATCCTGAGCCACGTGATGGCGCAGGCCAGGGCCATGCCCCCGAACGCGAGATGCGCCCAGGTTGCCGCGTCGTTCGCCGCGAATCCGAGCAGCCAGGGCGCCAGAACCGTCCAAGCCCCGGCGATGGCGACCGCCCGCTCGCCGGCCGCCCGATGGCGGATCTGGTTGGCTGCCGTGAGCGCGAGGATCACCAGGCCGGGCAGCAGCGCCGAGGCGGCGGCGGCGTCGTGGCCGGTGAAGACCAGGAGCCAGGCCGCCAGCACCAGGGCCGTCCCGGCGATGTGCTGCGCGGCGCCCACGAGGAGCTCGTCCGTTCGCCAGCCCGGCCGGAAGGGGGCGGCCGACGTCTTGAAGGGCGACATGACCTATCTCCGCCGGTGTCGTCGGATTCCTCAGCCCTGGACCGCGGCGATGACGCGGCCGGGATCGATCACCTCATGGGCCGGCGCGAGTACCTCCAGGCGCCCGCTCGCAGGCGAGAGGATGTCGTGCAGGGCCTCGCCGATCCGTACGGCGGCCACGGCCTCGCCGGCCCGCACGCGTGCGCCGCTCGAGACGAGCCAGCGTTCCAGGACGCCCGCGGGCAGCATGCCCGCCGACCAGAGTTCCTCGGCCACGCGGATGTCCGCCATGATCGCCTCCTGGCGCGTTATGTTCGCCTCCTGGCGCGGACGCCCGCCCAGCACGCCGGCAAGCAGTGGACCGCACGGGATCCCGGCCCGCGTTGATCTGGATCACGGCATTCCCGGAGCGATCGTTGAGACAGGTCAATGCGCCGTCGAACCCTGATGGGCAGCCTCCGCGGGGCATCTCCTACGGACCGGATCCATGCTCGTCGTGCTGGTTGCCAGCGTCGTCCTCGTCGTGGTGACGATCCTTGTTCTCTACGAGACGCTGCGCCTGACCTCGGAGCACCTCGCCGAACTGCCGGTGCCGCCGCGCTGGCGCATCATTGTCGTCGTGCTCGCCGCCTTCGCGGGCCACACGGTCGCGGTCTGGGTCTATGCCGGCGCCTACTGGCTGCTCGTCCTGCGGCTGGGGCTTGGCGCCTTCTCGGGGGTTCCCATCGAGACCTTCGAGGATTGTCTCTTCGTCTCCGTGGTCGCCTACAGCTCGCTCGGCTACGGGGACCATGTCCCCCTCGGCCACGCCCGGTTGCTCACCGGCGTCGAGGCGCTCAACGGCCTGCTCCTGATCGGATGGTCGGCATCCTTCACCTACCTGGCGATGGAGCGCTACTGGCCGATGCACGGCAAGGCCCGTGCGCACCGCGCCGCGACGTCCCAGTCCCAGTCCAGCGGCAAGGCGGGCCGCGAACGCCTCTTCCCGCCCACGGCCGGCACCTGAGCGGGCCCGCGCCCTTGCGTTGGATCAAGGCCTTCGGATCCTCACGGGCTCAGGTTGCTCGCCGCTTCGATCGCGGAGTTGAGCCATGCAGCGTGCCTATCTCGTCAGCTTCCACAAGGTCGTTCCGGACGACACCGGCCATGATCATCGCGTCCTGCAACAGCAGGCGGTCGTCCGCGCCCGGTCCGACGTCTCCGCGGCCTACGCGGCCAAGGCGATGTTCCGCGAGGCGGTCGGGGTCGTCGATTGGCGGCTGCGGGCCGACACCTGCGAGGTGGTGGAGCTGACCGAGCGGAGCGCCTGAGGAGGACCCCATGAGCCATGACCTGACGCAGCCGGTGCACTGGCAGGGCCGCCAATGGGCCGTCACCGGCTACGGCATCGAGGCGCTCGACGGGATGTACCACGTCCCCTACGCCGAGATCCCCGAGGCCGCGAACGGCCAGCCGCGCTGGCTGCAGGATCTCTGCCGCCGCTACGGGACCGACCGCGACGACTTGGCCGCGGCGCTGCGGGTGGCCCGCGCCGTCCGGTCCGGCGGGGTGGGCGCGCGGCCGGGACCCGCGGGGTCGAGCGCGCCCGCATGAGCGCCGGACCCGTTGCCGCGGTCGCAGAGGCCGACGACCCGGAAGTGCCGAGCCCGTCCGTCGGGCCGTCGAAGCCGCGCCTGCTGCGCGTGCTGGGCCCCGGCCTGATCGCGGGCGCTTCGGACGACGACCCGAGCGGCATCGCCACCTACAGCCAGGCCGGGGCCCAGCTCGGCTTCGGTCTGTGCTGGACCATGCTGTACACCCTGCCCCTCATGGCGGCGGTGCAGATGGTCTCGGCTCGAATCGGACGCACCACCGGGCGCGGCATCGCGGGCGTCCTGCGCGAGCACTATCCGAATGGCCTGCTCCAGGCCGTGGTACTCCTGCTGCTGGCCGCCAACATCCTAAATCTCGGCGCCGATCTCGGCGCCATGGCGGATGCCCTCAACCTGCTGCTACCGGGGCCGAACTGGCTCTACGTCGTCCTCTTCTCGGGCATCTGCGTCTTCATGCAGCTCGTCCTGCAGTACACGCGCTACGTCGCCGTCCTGAAATGGCTGACGCTCAGCCTGTTCGCCTATCTGGGCGTGGTGATCTTCGCCCACGTGGCGTGGGCCGACCTCGGACGCGCCGTGGCGATCCCCCGGATCGACCTCAGCAACGGCGGCCTGACGACGCTCGTGGCGCTCTTCGGGACCACGATCAGTCCCTACCTCTTCTTCTGGCAGGCGGCGGAGGAGGCAGAGGACCTGCGCACCTTCCCGAACCGGCGCGACCTCCTGCACGCGCCCGAGCAGGGCCCCGAGGCGCTCCGCCGGATCGAGGTCGACACGCTCGTCGGCATGGCCTTCTCGAACCTCGCCGCGCTCGCCATCATGGTCACCACCGCCTCCGTGCTGCACCCGCACGGCATCACCGACATCCGGACCTCGGCGCAGGCCGCCGAGGCCCTGCGCCCCCTGGCAGGACCGTTCTCGGCGGCGGTCTTCGCGCTCGGCATCGTCGGCACCGGCCTGCTGGCGGTGCCGGTTCTGGCCGGATCGGCGGCCTACGCCGTCGGCGAGGCGCGGCGGTGGCCGGTGGGCTTCGGCCGCAGGATCCTGGAGGCGCGCGCCTTCTACGGCACGGTCGCGCTCGCGACCCTCGTCGGCATGATCATCAGCCTGGGTGCGGTCGATCCGATCCGGGCGCTCTACTGGAGCGCGGTCGTCAACGGCGTCATCGCCGTGCCGGTCATGACCGTGACGATGCTGGCCGCCGCCCGCGCCGACATCATGGGCGCCTTCGCGGTGCGCGGGCCTCTCAGGCTGCTCGGATGGGTCGCCACCGCCTGCATGCTGCTCGCCGTCCTGGCCATGTCGGCCACCGCCGCGCTCCCTTGATCCAGCGCAAGGCGGAGCGGGCCGCCCACGCCATCCTCGCCCTGCCGCAACCGGGTACAGGAAATGCGTGATGCACGAATGTAGAGGGGAAGGCGGCCCGACCGTGCTCGTCGCCGAGCCGCAGGCGCTGCCGGGCATGTGGCTGGAGGATCGGCTGCAGGAAGCCGGATGCGCGGTCAGCGGTCCGTACGCGACCTGTGCGGATGCGGCCCTGAGCCTCGACGGGGCGCCGCCGGACTTCGCGATCGTCAGCGTCGATCTGAACCAGGGTTCCTGTTTCCCGCTCGCCTGCACCCTGCGTCGGCGGGGCATCCCCTTCGCGCTGATCGCGGGCAGCGCGCGCATCCCCGCGGCCTTCTCGGATGTGCCGCTGTTCGAACGGCTGTTCGATGCCCGGGACATGGTCTCCGAGGTGGCTGCTCGTCGCGGGAAGCGCGGCAGCGGCGCGCGGGCGTGCCCGATGCAATCGCGGATCGCGGCGGGTGAGCCCCTTGCGCTGGATCAATGTCCGCTCGCCTGCCGGGCGTAAGCGTCGGCCCCCTCCGGGCCCGCCCTGGACACCAAGGAGACCTCAGATGAGCGACAAGATGATTCGCCAGAACGTCATCGACGAGCTGGACTTCGACCCGAGCATCGACGCGGCCCATATCGGCGTCGCCGTGGAGAACGGTATCGTCACGCTCACGGGGCATGTCGCCAGCTACACCGAGCGCGTCGCCGCCGATAAGGCCGCCCAGAAGGTGCGCGGCGTGCGCGGCGTGGTCGAGGAGATCAAGGTCCGCTTCGGCGGCGAGACCCCGCCACGCGACGAGGACATCGCCCAGCGCGCGGTGCAGATGCTCGACTGGTCGGTCACCGTGCCGAAGGACGCCGTGCAGGTGAAGGTCCAGAACGGCTGGGTGACGCTCTCCGGCAAGGTCGATTGGCAGTACCAGAAGGAGGAGGCCTACCGGGCGATCCGGCGCTTGGCCGGCGTCGCCGGCATCATGAACACGATCGAGGTGGCGCCGCGGGCGAGCGTGCCCGACGTGCGCGCGAAGATCGTGGCGGCCCTCAAGCGGAACGCGGAACTGGAGGCGGATGCGATCACGGTGACGGTCAAGGACGCGAAGGTCGTCCTCGAGGGCAAGGTCAACGCCTGGTACGAGCGGGAGCTTGCCGAGAACGCCGCCTGGTCGGCCCCCGGCGTGCGCGCCGTCGAGGACCACCTCACGCTGGGCTGAGCCCCGCGCGGCCGCGCCCCCGCCACCCGGAGTTCCCCGATGACCTTCGCCAGCATCATGGTGGCCGTCGATCTCGCCCCGCAGGCGCGGGAGCGCGTCCGTCTCGCCGGCCACCTCGCCGACGACTTCCGCGCCCGGCTGATCGGCGTCGCCGCGGAGCGGGCGGCCTACGCCGTCCCGCCGGTGGGGCCGACGCCCGCGAGTTCCTACGCGCTGACCGCCTCGAACGAGAGCGTGCTGGACGACCTGCGACAGGCCCACGCGGCCTTCGAGGAGGCCTCCGCCGGGCGCAGCCGCGTCGAGTGGCGCTCGAACATCGACCTGCCGCTGCCGTTCCTGATGGCCCAGGCCGCGGCCGCCGACCTCGTCGTGGTCGGGCGCCGGGCGGAGACCGGCCCGGCCCTGTTCTCGGTCGATCCGGGAGACCTCGTCATGCATCTCGGGCGGCCGGTCCTGATCGTGCCGCCGGGGATCGACCACCTCGACGCCCGGCGGGTCGCCGTCGGGTGGAAGGATTCCCGCGAGGCGCGCCGCGCGGTGCGGGACGCGCTGCCCTTCCTGCGGCGCGCCTCCCATACCGTGGTCGTCGCCGTCGACGACGGACGGGGTGCGGCCGACACCCGCAACATCGTCGGGTTCCTGCAGGCCCACGACATCGCCGTGACGGCGCTCCACCGGGACGCGCGCGGCGCCGAGCCGTCCGAGACGCTGATCGATGCCGCCTCCGAGCAGGCCGCGGACCTGATCGTCACGGGGGCCTACGGCCATTCGCGCCTGCGCGAGTGGGCTTTGGGCGGCGTCACCCGCCACCTGCTGGCAGCCTCCCCCATCTGCTGCCTGATGAGCCACTGACCGACGCGCCGCCGAGGGCGCGGCGCGCCCGGGACCGGAGCCGCATCATGAACGACCGGCCGAACCTCACGATCCCGCACGAGGGCTACGTCGTCGTCTGCGACGGCCGCAAGGCCCTGGTGCTTCGGAATGCCGGGCACCCGCTCCGACCGGACCTTCAGGTCCAGCGGGTGCTCGAGGCGCCCCCGAACCCGCCGACGCATCTGCAGGGAACGGACAGGCCGCCGCGGGTCAGGCTCGGCGACCGGCGCAGCGCCATCGCGCAGACCGACTGGCACGCGCTGGCCGAGCGCCAGTTCGCGGACGCCGTCGCCCAGGCCCTCGGCGCGATCGACCCGCTCGCCGCCCTCGTCGTCGTCGCCCCGCCGCGAGCGCTGGCTGAGCTGCGGCAGGCGCTGCCGGAGCGACTGCGCCAGGTGATCGTCGCGGAGATCGACAAGGACCTGACGAAGCATCCCGTGGACGAGATCCGGCGGCACCTCCATGCCGTCTGATACCGTTCCCGGTCGATGGGTTCGGTCCAACGCATCGTCTGAGGACGAGGCGCGGGTCCCCTCTCCTGTAGGGAGAGGTCTGCTTTCGCAGAAAGCCGGGTGAGGGGTATGAGGCTTCCAGTAAAAGCGCTGAGCTGAACGCGCGTCGATGGCACGCTCAGGTCGGGAACGTCATACCCCTCACCCCAACCCTCTTCCTATGGGAGAGGGGGCACCGCGCGGTGGTATGAGGACAGGTTCCTGTCCGGGTCGTGCCGCGATCGGACGGCCGGGCCTTGTCCCGCCGCGCCCGCATCCGGTCGCCCACGGCGCCGGCGGACACGCGCTCAGTGGGCCATCAGCACCGGCAGGCGCGCGTTCTCGATCACCGTGCGGGTGACGCCCCCGAGCAGGAACTCGCGCACCCGGCTGTGGGTGTAGGCGCCGAGCGCCAGCATCGAGGCGCCCCGCCGCTCCGCCTCGGCCAGGATCGCCGTGCCGACCGGGAGCGGCTCCTCCATCCCGAGCGTGACGGCCTCCGCCACGATGCCGTGCCAGCGCAGATAGCCGCACAGGTCGGCGGCGCGCGCCTCCTCGAAGCGCTCGGTCCGGGCGTGCACGACCGTGACCCGGGCCGCCTCGCGCAGCAGCGCGATGGACTGGCCGACGAGGCGGGTCGCCTCCAGGCTGCCGTTCCAGGCGACCATCACGTGGGCGAGCAGGTCGTGGGGCACGTCCTCGCCGACCATCAGGGTGGGGCGCCCGACCGAGAACAGGGCGGTGTCGAGCGCGCGGCCCGTGAACGGCACGGCCGGGTCCGGGCGGTCCACCACCACCAGATCGTTCACGCGGCCCGCGAGCGTCAGGACCGGCTCGATCTCGCCCGCGTGTTCGGTCCAGGTCGCGAAGGTGGCGTCGAGGGGGCCGTCCGGCGGCATGAACGGCACCCGTTCGCGCCCGCACCAAGCCCGGAGGGCCGCCTTGCCCTCGGCCGCGGCCTCGCGCACCCCCTGCTCGATGGCCGCGACGGAGGTCCAGTCCATGGGCGCGAGGCCCGCCATGGCGGCCATGACGTGCTCGGGTCCGGGCGCCACGAAGGCGACGCCGATATGCGCGCGGAGGCGCCGGCTCAGGCGGAGCGCCGCGTCGAGCCGGCGCGCGGCGTCGATCCCGGGTCCGGTCGGAACGAGAAGGCAGCGCAGGTACATCGGGACGCTCCTCGCTCAGCGCTCCAGGGTCTTCAGGTAGGCGATCAGGGCCTCCGCCTGGTCCGGGTCGAACCGGAACTCGGGCATGCCGGGATGCCCGGTGCGGATGCCCTCGGCGAGGGATTCGCCGAGATCCTCGACGGGGTAGCGCGTGTGCAGGTCGCGGAAGGGAGGCGCCTCGCCGAGCGGGCTCGCGCCGACGCGCCCGACCGCGTGGCAGCGGGCGCAGTTCGTCCGCGCCAGCGTCTCGCCCTGCTGCACCCGGCGGTCCCAGGCGGCCGCCGGGGCGGCGAAGGGGAGCGGCGGCAGCGCGAGGAGACCGGCCGCCGCGAGGGCCGCCATGACGGTCGGGGCGCGCATCAGTGGCTCATCAGGCAGCAGACGGGCGTCGCCCGCATGACGTCGCGGGTGACGCCGCCGAAGATCCACTCGCGCAGGCGCGAATGGCCGTAGGCGCCCATCACGATGAGATCCGCCTCCTCGGCCCGGGCGAACCGCATCAGCTCGTCCGCGGGGCCGATGACCGGGCTCGGCAGCAGGTGTGTGGTGGCCGCGATGCCGTGCCCCGCGAGGTACTCGGCCGCGCCCTCCGCGCCCTCGTTCCGCGCGCCCGGCCCCACCGCCACCACGCAGGTCCGCTCGGGATGGCCGAGAAAGGGCAGGGCGTCGTGGATCGCCCGGCGCGCCTCGCGCGTGTCCTTCCAGCCGACGACGACGCGCCGGGCCGCGAGGCGCTCGATGCCGGGCGGCACGACGAGCACCGGGCGGCCGACCTCCATCAGGACGGCGCCGGTCGGGACGGCGAGCAGGCCCGGATCGCCGTCCGCCGCGCCCTGGCGGCCCACGACCACGAGGTCGGCGGTGCGTGCCTGATCGAGGAGGTGGAGCAGGGGATCGGCCAGCGCGGAGCGCCAGGCGGTCTTGGGCGCCGCGCCGGCCTCGCGCTCGAACAGGGCCTTGGCCTCGTCGAGCTGCTCGCGCGCCCAGCGCTCCTCGTCCTCGTAGACCCGTTCGACCTCCAGCATGTCGCCGACCGGCATCAGGCTCGGGACCTGGCGCGCGGCGACGCCGGTGAGCCGCGCCCTGAGCCGCTCCGCGAGCCCGGCTGCGAGCCGGACGCGGTCCGCGCCCATGGGATCGACCGAGACCATGATGTTCGAGATCCGCATCCCCGCCTCCCCGCTGCTTCCCCAGACCGGGATCGCAGGTTCGATGGGGCATCCTCCTCCGGCGCCCCGGGCCGGACCTTGATTCAAGTCAACGGGTTCCGTGCGACGCGGAGTCGGGCGCGCGCTCAGGGCACCAGGCTCAGGGCACCAGCACGGCGGCGCCCGTCAGGATTCCGGCGCGGTGGTCGGCCACGGCCTCGTTGGCCCGGATCAGCGGATAGGTGCGCGTGCGGGTGCGGATGCCGGCCCGCGGCGCCATCGCGAAGAAGCCGTGCGCGTCCGCGCGGGTCAGGTTGGCCACCGAGAGCAGCGCGCGCTCGCCCCAGAGCCGCGCGTAGGGGAAGGCCGGGATGTCGCTCATGTGGATCCCGCCGCAGACCACCCGCCCGCCCTTGGCGACGGCCGCGAGCGCGGCCGGCACCAGCGCCCCGTCGGGCGCGAAGATCAGGGCGGCGTCGAGCGGGACGGGGGGCGCCTCGTCCGAGCCGCCCGCCCATTCCGCCCCGAGCGCGCGGGCGAAATCCTGGGCCGCGCGGTCGCCGGGCCGGGTGAGCGCGAGCACGCGCCGCCCCTCCCAGCGGCAGATCTGGGCGACGATGTGGGCCGCCGCGCCGAAGCCGTAGAGGCCGACCGTCCCGGCCTCGCCCGCCATCCGAAGGGTGCGCCAGCCGATCAGCCCGGCGCAGAGGAGGGGCGCGGTCGCCACCGGATCGAGCGCGGGATCGAGCGGGACCGTGAAGGCGGCCTCGGCCAGGAGATGGCTCGCGAAGCCGCCGTCGCGCGTGCAGCCGGTGAAGCCCGCCGCGTCGCAGAGGTTCTCGCGGCCGCCCTTGCAGTAGGGACAGGCGCCGCAGGCATGCCCGAGCCAGGGCACGCCGACCCGCGCGCCGGGCCGCGGCGCGGCCACGCCCGCGCCCGCCGCCTCAACGGTCCCGACGACCTCGTGCCCCGGCACGACGGGGTAGACCGCCTGGGGCAGTTCGCCGTCGATGAGGTGCAGGTCGGTCCGGCAGACCGCGCAGGCCTCGACCCGGACCCGGACCTCGCCGGGACCGGGCTCCGGGTCCGGCCGCTCCTCGGGCACCAGGGAGGCGCCGACCGCCCGCAGGACCATCGCCAGCATCGGGCCGCTCCCGCCGCGCCTACGAGAGGGTCAGGTGGTCCTCGACGGCGCGCACGCCGGGCGCCGACCACGCGGCCCGCTCGGCGAGCTCCCGCTCCCGCCAGACGTCGACGCACCCGTCGAGGATCACCCGGTCGCCCTCCACGCGCACGCGGATCGTGTCCGGGTCCCGGGCGCTGCGCTTGAGGGCGGCGCGGATGCGGGACCGGACCTCCTGGGCCTCGGCCGGCGGCTTCACCGCGATCAGGTTGACGATGTCGGTGACGCCCGCGAGGCGGCGCAGGGCCGCGTCGACGGCCGCCTTCTGGTGATAGTGGGGCACGCTGCCCTGGAGCGTGACGCAGCCGTGCTCGACCTTGATCGAGACCGCGCGGTCCGGGATCCGCACGTCCCATTCCAGCACCTGGGCACAGCGCTCGGCGAGCGCCTCGTCGCCGATGCGTGGGTTCTGCGGGTAGCGGACCTCGATCTCCTCGACCACCGCGCGCACCCCGCGCACCCGGAGCGCGACGCGCTCGGCGATGGTCTTCTCGGCGTAGCTCCGGACATGGCCCGAGAGCGTGACGATCCCCTTCTCGACGATGACGCCGATGCGTGCGGCATCGACCATGGGGGCGTATTCCAGCTCGTCGAGCACGCGCTGGCGCACGGTGATGTCGTCCATCGCCCTGTCCTCCGTTCGGTCGCCGGGCCGGGAGCGCTCTCCGTCGGTGGGACGCCGGCCCGGCGCGGGAGAGCGCGTCGCGACGAGGGCCGGTTCCGGTCGCACCGCGGGTCGGGAGCGATCCTAGAGGGCGAGCCAGAGCAGGGCGGTCGTCGCCAGCGAGGCCGCCGCCGCCAGGGCCAGCGCCTGAAGGCTGCCGATGCTGCGGTAGCGCGCCGCGTCGGCGACGACCCGGGCGCCGACGTCGTTGCGCGGCTCGAGGCGGACCGTCACCCGTGCCCGGCGCACCGCGCCGATCGCGGTGGATCGAAGAACCAGCGTCATCGTTCGCTCCCGTCCGTCCCGCCGCCCCATCGCGGCGCCGTCCCGGCACTCTTGCCGGCACTCTTGCCGGCGCTCTTGCCGACGCGGGCATCCTGCCGGTGGGCGCGCACGCCGCCTTGATCCAGCTCAACGCCCGCGGTCCCGCCAGCCGGCACGGTCGCCCGAAGGATCAGCCGCGGGGATCAACAGCCGCCGGGAGGCCGACATGGACGCGAGGCACGGGCCGGAGGATCGGTCGAGTGGCGGCTCGAAAGCGGTTTCGAAGGGCGGCGCGCGGCCGGGGGAACCGGCTCGGGAGCCGGCTTGGGAACCGGCTTCGGAGCGGCCGGGGCCGCCCTTCGTGCCCGGGCCGCTCGGGCCGGACAGCCTCGCGCGGATCGACGCCTACTGGCGCGCCGCCAACTACCTGTCGGTCGGGCAGATCTACCTGATGGCCAACCCGCTGCTGCGCGAGCCGCTGCGCCCCGAGCACGTCAAGCCGCGCCTCCTCGGGCACTGGGGCACGACGCCGGGCCTCAACTTCATCTACGCCCACCTCAACCGCGTCATCCGCCAGCGCGACCTCGACATGATGGCGGTCTGGGGACCGGGCCACGGCGCGCCCGGCCTCGTCGCCAACGCCTGGCTGGAGGGCACCTACGGCGAGATCTACCCGGACGTGGCGCAGGATGCGGAGGGCATGGCCCGCCTGTTCCGGCAGTTCTCGTTCCCCGGCGGCATCCCGAGCCACGCCTCGCCCGAGCTGCCGGGTTCCATCCACGAGGGCGGGGAACTCGGCTACGCCCTGGCCCACGCCTTCGGGGCCGCGCTGGACAATCCCGGCTTGACGGTCGCCTGCGTGATCGGGGACGGCGAGGCCGAGACGGGGCCGCTGGCCGCCTCGTGGCATGGAAACAAGTTCCTGGACCCGCGCGCGGACGGCGCCGTCCTGCCGATCCTGCACCTCAACGGCTACAAGATCGCCAACCCGACCATCCTCGCGCGCATGCCGGAGGACGAGCTGCGCAGCCTCCTCGTCGGCTACGGCTACGAGCCGGCCTTCGTCGCGGGCGACGCACCGGGGCCGATGCACCAGGCGATGGCCGCCGCCCTCGACGCCGCCCTCGACGGGCTCGCCGAGATCCGGGCGGCCGCCACGCACGGCCGGCGCGAGCGGCCGCGCCGGCCGATGATCGTGCTGCGCAGCTCCAAGGGCTGGACCGGGCCGAAGGTCGTGGACGGCAAGCCCGTCGAGGGCACGTGGCGCGCCCATCAGGTGCCGGTCGCCGCCGTGCGCGAGAACCCGGAGCACCGCAGGATCCTGGAGGACTGGATGCGCGCCTACCGGCCGGAGGAGCTGTTCGGGCCCGACGGCGCGCTCGTCCCCGACCTCGCCGCGCTGCCGCCGCAGGGGGCGCGGCGCCTCTCGGCGAACCCGCACGCCAACGCCCACAGGAGCCACCCCCTGCGCCTTCCGGACCTCCGGTCCTTCGCCGTCGCCGTGCCGGAGCCCGGCGGCGCCCGGGCCGAGGCGACGCGCGCGCTCGGGGCCTACCTGCGCGACGTCCTCGCCCTGAACCGGAAGGCGCGCAACTTCCGCATCATGGGGCCGGACGAGACGGCCTCGAACCGGCTCGACGCGGTCTTCGAGGTCACGGACCGCGCGTGGCAGGAGGCGATCCTGCCGGGCGACGACCACCTCGCTCCCGACGGGCGGGTCATGGAGGTGCTGAGCGAGCACCTCTGCGAGGGCTGGCTGGAAGGCTACGTGCTGACCGGCCGCCACGGCCTGTTCGCGACCTACGAGGCCTTCGTGCACGTGGTCGACTCGATGGTGAACCAGCACGCCAAGTGGCTGAAGGCCTCCCGCGAGCTGCCCTGGCGCCGGCCGGTGCCCTCGCTCAACATCCTGCTCTCGTCCCATGTCTGGCGGCAGGACCACAACGGCTTCAGCCACCAGGATCCGGGCTTCATCGACTTCGTGGCCAACAAGCGCGGCGACACCGCCCGGATCTACCTGCCGCCGGACGCGAACTGCCTCCTCTGCGTCACCGACCACTGCCTGCGCACCTACGACCGCATCAACGTCGTGGTGGCGGGCAAGCAGCCCGCGCCGCAATGGCTCGGCCTTGACGAGGCCGCCCGGCACTGCGCGGCGGGCGCGGGCATCTGGGACTTCGCCTCGAACGAGGGCGAGGAGGAGCCCGACGTGGTGATGGCGTGTGCGGGCGACGTGCCGACCCAGGAGACGCTCGCCGCGGTGGACTGGCTGCGCCGTCACCTCCCGGACCTGCGGGTGCGGGTGGTCAACGTCGTCGACCTGATGACGCTGCCGTCGCGCGCGATGCACCCGCACGGGCTCGACGACCCGACCTTCGACAGCCTGTTCACGCGCGACCGGCCGGTGGTGTTCGCCTATCACGGCTATCCCTGGCTCATCCACCGGCTGACCTACAAGCGGACGAACCACGAGAACTTCCATGTGCACGGCTTCATCGAGGAGGGGACCACGACCACCCCCTTCGACATGTGCGTGCTGAACCGGATCGACCGCTTTCACCTCGCGCTCGCCGCGCTCCAGGCGGTGCCGCGGCTGGGCGCGCGGCGCGACCACGCCGAGCAGGCGTTCCGCGAGGCGCTGGCCGCCCACGGCGAGCACGTCCGCCGCACCGGGGACGACCTGCCGGAGGTGCGGGACTGGACCTGGCCGGGCGCCGAGGCCCTCCGCAGGCCGCCGGCCCGCCTCACCCCTCGGCGTCGAGATGGGATCCCTCCCGCTCCAGGTGCAGGTAGCCGGCGTTGAACAGCGCGATGTCCTGCAGGGCGGGGAGGTCCAGGATCGTCAGCCGCCTGGACCTCAGGACGATCAGCCCGGCCCCGCGCATCTGGTGGAGCATGCGGTTCACGTGCACGTTGGTGAGGCCGAGCGTGTCGGCGATCTCGACCTGGGTGAGCGGCAGCGGGCAGGTGTCCCCCTCCGTGAGGCCGATCATGCGCAGGCGCCAGAACAGCTCGCAGAACAGGTGGGCGACGCGCTCCAGGGCGGTGCGCTGGCCGAGGCTGACCGTCCATTCCCGCTGGATCGCGGCCGCGACCAGCGTCTCCCACCAGAGCGCCTGCATGATCCGGGGATGCTGATCCAGCACCTCCATCAGCGCGTTGCTCGGGATCTCAGCCACGCGCACCGGGGTGAGCGTGCCGACCGCGTGGTCGAGCGCGCGCAGGACGAGCAGGTAGCCGTCGCAGAAATCGCCCGGCAGGACATGAGCCACGATCTGCCGACGGCCGTCCTCCAGCTGCTTGTAGCGGCAGGCCCAGCCCTCCAGGAGCAGGCTGACGTGCCGCGGGCTGTCGCCGTCCCGCAGCAGGTCCTGATGGCGCCCGACCGCGCGCACGCTCCGGGCCAGCCCGTGCAGGGCCAGCCGGTCCGCCGCCGAGAGTCGGGTGAAGTGCTCGAGCTTGCGGATGAGATGGTCCGGCATGCCTTGGCCCCCGCGTAGACCGGACAGGCTACAGGGGAGGCGACGCCCTCAGGTTGTCCTGAATCAACCGGAGCCTGCCGAGGCTGCGGCCGGCCGGGCAGGGCCGACCCGATCCACCCGGAAGGTGTGGTAGGCCGCGTCGTCCGCCCCGCGGATCGAGACGTACGCGCCCTCGAGGAAGGCGTGGGTGCCGAGGCGGTAGCCGGCCTCGTCGTCGTCCGTCGTCCGGTCGTCGTAGTCGATCAGCCAGGTCGCGCCTCCCTCGCCCCCGGCCCGGTGCACGAGCCGGCCGTGGCGGTCGCGCTCGCCGGTCCAGAAGCGGCGCACGCGGCAATGGTCGCGCGTCTCCTGCCAGAGCGCCGCGTCGAGGCGGCCCTCCGGGCCGAGCGGCGCCACGATCTCGTAGCCGCGCCCGGCACTCCCCTCCGGATGCTCGGGACAGCGCGCCAGCGTCAGCGTCACCCGGCGCAGCCGGGCCGGGGCCAGCACCTCCGATCCGCGGGACATGGCCGTTCTCCTCAGCTCAGGGCGACGATGCGGTCCTCGACGGCGCGGACGCCCGGCACCGACCAGGCCGCCCGCTCGGCGGCCTCGCGCTCCGCCCAGGCCGTCACCGCGCCCTCGAGCGTGACCGTGTCGCCCGCGACGCTCACCTTGATCCCGTCCGCCTCGAACATCGCGCTGCGCCGGAACGCCTCCAGGATCTTGTCCTTGACCGCGGTCGGGTGGACCTCCGGCCTGACCCGGATGAGGTTCGACACGCCGACGACGCCCGACAGCTTGCGCACGGCCGCCTCCGCCCCCATCGCCTGGTACTGCCAGGGTACCGTGCCGGTCAGGGTGATCCAGCCCTTGCTCACCCCGACCTGGATGGCCTCCTTCGGGAGGTGGACGGACCAGTCGATGATGGCGAGGGCGCGCGCGGCGATCTGGTCGTCCTCGATCTGCTTCGCCGCCGGGTAGCGGACCCGGATCTCCTGCGCGACGGCGCGCACGCCCTTCACGCGGCGCACCGCGTTCTCGGCCTCGACCTTCTCGGCGTAGCTGCCGACATGGCCCGTCAGGGTCACCACCCCGTCCGAGACCGCGACGCCGATGTCGGCGGCATCGAGGCTGGGATCGAAGTCGAGTTCGTCGAGCACGGCGCGGCGCACGTCCTTGTCGGTCATGGCGTCTCTCCCGATGGTTGGGGCGGGGGCCCGTCGGCGGAGCCGGCGGGTTCGTCAGGCGGTCGGGTCCGGCGGCGGGCCGGCGCGCCGCTCGGCGCGGGCGAGCGCGGCGCACCGCTCCAGCTCCCGCCGCAGCGCCGGCAGGGTCTCCTCGACGCCGGCGGCCCTGAGATCCGCCTGCAGCCGCGACAGCAGCGGCCCGTCGCCCGTGACGACGCCCGCGTCGGTGAAGGTCTCGACGAACCGGTCGGCCGCCTCTGCGCCCAGGCGCATCCGCTCGCAGGCCCAGGCCGCCAGGAGCAGGTTGCGCCGGGTGCGGGCGCGGAAGCGCGCGTCCTCCTCTTGGACGAAGCGGCGTTCGAAAGCCCGCTCGCGCGCGTCGAACGTGGTCATGGGACGGCTCCGCCTCGGGGCAGTCCGGACATTCTGCGGCCGGACGGGCCGGGGACCTTGAGGCAGATCAAGGCCCGGCGCGGGGCCTGGGCCGCTTCGCACGGGCGGGCGCCGGGCTTGCGCTGGATCAACGCGTCCGCGGGGGCGGCGCGGCAGGGTTCCGCCGACGGGAACGACGGGAGAGCCGAAGATGTCGGAGCCGCACGCCGCCGGCCGGGGCACCATTCCGGGCATCCGCGACGTCCTCGTGGGCATCGCCGAGGAGGGCCGCGACGACGGGCCCGAGAGCGCGCTCGCCTACGCGCTCGCGCTCGCGGGCACGGCCGGCGCGCACCTCACCGTGCAGTCCGCGGCCCGGCGCCTGACCGTGGTCGCCGGGGCGGCCTGGGGCGTCGTCCAGGAACTCGTCGCGTCCGAGAACGGGCGGCTGCGCGCCCTCGCGCAGGCCGCCGCCGGGCGCGCCGCCGCGGACGCGGCCGGCCTCGGCATCACCTGCACGACCGAGGCGTCGGCTCTGGCCTATCCGGACCTGATCGCCCGTCTCACGGCGCGCGCGCGCCTGGCCGACCTGACCGTCCTCGAGGCCGGCACCCGCGAGATCGACATCGAGCGCGACCTCATCGACGCCGCGCTCTTCGGAAGCGGACGGCCCGTCGTGGTGGTTCCGCCGGGCTGCCGGACGTTCGGCGCGCGGCGCGTCGTCGTCGCCTGGGACGGCGGTCCGCAGGCCGCGCGGGCCGCCAACGACGCCCTGCCGTTCCTGCGCCTCGCGGAGGCGGTCGAGATCGTGTCGGTGGCCGGCGAGAAGGACCTGTCGGCCTCTGTCGCCGGCGCCGAGTTCGCGCCGCACCTGGCCCGCCACGGGGTCGCGGTGTCGGTCAACGACCTGCCCGTCGTCGGGGACGTCGCCGAGACGCTCAGGACCCAGGCGGGGCTGTTCCGTGCGGACATGCTGGTGATGGGGGCCTACCGGCGCGCGCGCTTCCGGGAGTGGCTCCTCGGCGGCGTGACGCGCTCGCTCCTCCTGCGCAGTCCCGTGCCGCTGTTCCTCGCCCACTGATACCGTTCCCGGTCGATGGGTTCGGCCGCGTGCGGTGAACCGCGCCCTTCCCCATCTCCCATAGGGAGAGGGTTCGGGTGAGGGGTATGACGCTTCAAAATCGAGCGCTGCATCGACGCGCGTCGATGCCGAGCAATATCCTGTGAGGTCATACCCCTCACCCGGCTTTCTGCGAAAGCAGACCTCTCCCTATGGGAGAGGGGACCCGGGCTTCGTTCTGAGACGATGCGTTAGACCGAACGCTTCGACCGGATCCCGTGTGAGAAGAACCGCACTAGGCCCCCTCTCCCATAGGGAGAGGGTTGGGGTGAGGGGTATGACCTTGCAGGACTGAGCACGCCATCGACGCACGTTCAGCGCCGCGCCGCGTTCTGCAGCCTCATACCCCTCACCCGGCTTTCTGCGAAAGCAGACCTCTCCCTATGGGAGAGGGCACCCGCGCTTCGTCCTGAGACGATGCCTCAAACCGAACCCATCAACCGAAAACGATATGAGAGGCTCCGGGCGCCCGCGGCGTCGCGCCCCCGCTCAGTCCTCGACCATCCGCCGGAGCCGGCCCCGGCGCAGGCCGACCTGCCGGCCGCCGCCGCGCACGAGCGCCCCGTCCTCCTCGAGCTGCGAGAGGGTGCGCGAGACGGTCTCGATGGTGAGGCCGAGATGATCGGCGATGTCGCGCCGGGTCATCGGCAGCGCGAAGGTCCCGGTTCCGCCCAGGCGCTCGTCGACCTCCATCAGGAACGCGGCGACGCGCTCCAGGGCCGAGCGGCGTCCGAGCAGGAGCGTGAGGTCCTGGGCGAGCCGCAGGTCGTTCGTCGCCAGGTCCCAGAGGCGGCACGCCACCTCGGCGCTGCGGGCCGCCGCCCGCTCGACCTGCCGCCGCCGGAAGATCAGCACCTTCGTCTCCGCGAGGGCCTCGGCCGTGTGACGGTGCGCCAGGCCCTGCTCGAAGCCGAACAGGTCGCCCGGGAGATGGAAGCCGGTGATCTGGCGGCGGCCGTCGCTCAGAACCTTGTGCGTGCGCACCGCGCCCTCGATCACTCTGTAGACGAACTCGGCCTCCTCGCCCTCGCCGTAGACCTCCTCCTCGCGCGCGTAGGAGAACGGCGTTCCGATGATGTCCGGGCAGCCCGCGAACAGGGCGCAGCTGTGGGCGGGGGCGTGCAGGCCGACGGCGTGCGCGGACGCCGGTGCAGGCATCGGCGGCGTGAACTCGGTGGTCATGGCGGCGCTCCTCACCCATCGGGGATGGGGGGAGAGTGGCCGCCCCGCGGAGGCCGCGAAATTCCGGACGCTCCCCTAAGCAGGTTCGCGTAAGGGTTGTTACGTAGCTGCGCGGCGGGCCCGTCGTTACCATGTCGGACGCGGCCATGTCGGACGCGGCCATGTCGGACGCGGCCATGGCAGCCAAGTCGGACGCGGCAGGTCCGAAGCATCCGGCTCGCGCACGCCGCGGCGTTGATCTGCCGCAAGGCCCCCGCTCCCGGATCGGGCTCGATGCCGACGACGGGACAGCGACGGGACGGGCACGATGCCGGCCGAGAGACCTCCGGACACGTATCGGATCTTCCAGCACCGGCGCGAGCCGGGGCTGTGCTGCGCCGTCCGCGAGGCCATGCTGATCCCGTACTTCGTCCGCCCGGGCGCCTGGGATTTCGGTGCGCGCGTGCGCGAGGGCGACAGCCTGCCCATCGGTTTCCAGCCCGTCCCGGCGCGGGAGGCCACGGCGGCGTTCGGCTACTACCTCTTCCACCATCCCTGCGAGACGCTGGCGCGGGCGGATTTCCGGCACTGGACGCGGGAGGGCCCCCGCCGGCTTGCGCCAGATCAAAGCTGAGCGGGACCGCCTCTCCCAGCATCGGGGCAGCCGGGATGGGGAAAGCGCGCGCCGTGCCCAACGCGCCGCGCCCTGGGCCGTTCCGCGCAAGCCGCCGCGCCCGCGAAGTCCTGCGGCGGGCTGCTCGCCGCACGGGGCGGCGTGCCGGGACCGCGCGACGGCGGCAGCTTGCCCGATGGGTTGGCGGGTCAACCCGAGACGATCGCCGGATCGATCGCCCGATCGCGCCCGCGCGCGGCAACATAGATCAGTTCGCGCGCCAGTTCCGTAAAGGATTCGCTCATCAGCGATACGGATCATCCGGCATCGAAGCGTTCGATATCGGTCGATAGATAGAAACTTAACGGCGGCGGCGAAGGATCGACCCGGGAGGTGGCCGGCATGCCGTTCGTCGAGACATTTCGAATCTGCGAGCCGGGCAAGGCCCCGTTCCGGGATGCCATGGCGGACGCCGTCGCGCTGCCCTCGCTCCTCGCCACGATGCTGCGCAACCTGATCGAGGCGTGGCCGCCGGAGGTCTACGACCGACCGCTCGTGACGACGCGCTTCCTCGGCCAGCGCACCACCTACGTCTGCGACCCGGCGAGCATCCGCAGCCTGCTGGTCGATCAGGCCGAGGCGCTGGAGCGCGAGCCCTTCATGCTGCGCGCCCTCGCGCCCGCGCTCGGCTCCGGCATCCTGACGGCGGACGGGTCGCACTGGCGCGGCCAGCGCAGGACGGCGGCCCCGATGTTCCGCCCGGATCGCGTGCGGGGCTTCGTGCCCGCGATGGCCCGGGCCGCGCAGGCGACGCGGTCGCGCTGGCTCCGCGCCGGCCCGCCGGACGGGGTGCGCGACATCCTTCCGGAGATGATGCGCACGACCTTCGACATCATCGTGGCCACGATGGTGTCGGGCGACAGCCAGCTCGAGGTCGAGCCGTTCGGTCGCGCCATCGACGCCTATCTGGGCCAGACCAGCTGGAAGATCGCGCTCTCGATGCTGGGCGCCCCGGCCCGGATCCCCCATCCGGGCGCGCGGGCCGGCGCCCGGGCGGCGGGCTACCTGCGGGCCGAGGTCGCCCGCACGGTGGCGCGGCGCCGCGCGCGCGGCGAGCCGGGGGCCGACCTCCTCGGCCTGCTGCTGCAGGCGGAGGATCCGGAGACCGGCCGGCCCCTGCCCGACGAGAGCCTCGTGGACAACCTGCTGACCTTCGTGGCGGCCGGCCACGAGACCACGGCGCTCGCCCTGACCTGGACGCTGTGCCTCCTCGCGGAGCACCCGGAGGTCGAGCGGCGCGTCGTCGCGGAGGCCCGCGGCCTGGGCACGGATCCGGCCGCCGACCCCGAGGCCGTCGATCGCCTCGCCTACACGCGCCAGGTCGTGATGGAGGCGATGCGCCTGTATCCGCCCGCTCCCCTGATCGTCCGGCGGGCGGCGGCCGACATCCGGCTCGGCGACCGGATCGTTCCGGCCGGCCAATCCGTGCATGTCCCGGTCTACGCCCTGCATCGGCACCGGCGGATCTGGGACGAGCCGGAGATCTTCGATCCCGACCGCTTCGCGCCGGAGCGGGCCGCGAGCCGCGACCGCTACGCCTACCTGCCGTTCGGGGCGGGCCCGCGCGTCTGCATCGGCATGGGCCTCGCCCTGACGGAATGCCTCGTCGTCCTCGCGACGCTGCTGCCGGCCTTCCGCTTCGTGCCGACGCGCCCCGGGATGCCGGCCAACCAGTTCCGCGTGACGCTTCGACCGAAGGGCGGCATGAAGATGAAGGTCGTCCCGCGCGATGTCCGCTGATCCCATCCCTGAGCGGGAGCCGCCTGCCGCGTCGTCCGATGGCCGGTCGCGTTCGCTGCTCCTCCGCATCCGCAATCTCGACGCCCTGGACGAGCTGCCGGGCCGCTACAGGCTTCAGGTCCTGTCCGGCCTGCTCGACGAGACGCTGAAGCTCGCGAACTACTCGGCCGTCACGCACCTGATCATCGCGGTCGCGGTGACCGGCTTCTTCTGGGACTCGGCGCCGCGGGCCTATCTCCTCGGCCTGCTCGCCTTCGTCGCCGTCGTGATCGCGGCGACGATCTACACGAACCGGCTCTATCAGCGCACCTACGCCGAGGCGGGCTCGGAGGCCGGCGTCACGCGCGGCTACAGGGTCGCGGGAATCCTGTCCCTTGCGCTGGGCCTCGCCTGGGCGACCATGCCGATCGTGCTGTTCGCGCCCGCCACCAGCGACGAGCGCCTGCTCGTCGTCGGCATCTCGGCCGGCCTGATCTCGGATGCCTACGTCGTCGGCCCGCTCCTGTCGGTCTCCTACCTGTTCGCCGTGCCGCTAATCATCGGCTGCTTCGCGGGGCTGGCGCGCAGCGGCGAGCCGATCGCGCTGAGCATCGCCCTCGTGCTCCTCGTCTACGCGTGCTTCGTCGGGCTCAGCGTGAGCCGGATGAGCCGTCTGTCCCGCAGACGCATCCTCGACCGCGTGCGCGTGGAGGATCAGAGCGAGACCATCGGCCTGCTGCTCAACGAGTTCGAGGAGAACGCGAGCGACTGGCTCTGGGAGACGGACGAGGCGGGCCGGTTCCAGCACGTCTCCGGGCGGATGGCGGAGGCTCTCGGCTGCACGATCGAGGTGCTGCAGCAGAGCTCGTTCGAGATCCTGCTCGCGACGCAGGCGGGCGCGCAGGCCGAGGCGGACCGGGCCGCCGACCTGCTCGAGCACCTGCGGCTCGGCAGACCCTTCCGGGAATGTCCGGTCGCGATCCGGACGGCGGCCGGCCCGCGCTGGCTCCGGTTGACCGGCAAGCCGTTCCTCGACCCGCGCGGCGGCTTGGCGGGCTTCCGCGGGGTGGGGTCGGACATCACGCAGAGCCGCGAGGCGGAGGCGCACATCGCGCGGCTGGCCACGCGGGATTCCCTGACCGGCCTCTCGAACCGCGTCATGTTCCACGAGGCGGCGTCGGCGGCCTGCGCGGTGCCGGGACCGGCGACGGAGCCCGGGTCGGCGGCGGGCGGGCCGCACCTCAGTCTGCTCTATCTCGACCTCGACGGGTTCAAGACGGTCAACGACACCGTCGGCCACGGGGCGGGCGACGCGCTCCTGTGTCAGGTCGCCGAGCGGCTGGCGGCGGCGGCCGGGGAGGCGGGCCACGTGTTCCGGCTCGGCGGCGACGAGTTCGCGGTCCTGCATCGCGGCCGGGGCGAGGCGGACGCGGAACGCCTGGCCGGGACGATCGTGGCGGCTTTGGGCGAGCCCTATCTCATCGAGGGCGTTCGCGCCGAGATCGGCGTCAGCGTCGGCATCGCGCGCCATCCCCAGGACGCCACGGACCCGGAGGACCTGCTGCGCAAGGCCGACCTCGCGCTCTACGGCGCCAAGGAGGCCGGCAAGGGCCGCTGGCGGCGCTTCGACCGGAACCTGGAGATGCGCGTCCAGCGCTGGCGCGAGCTCGACGGGGCCATGCGGGCCGGGCTCGCCAACGGCGAGATGGAGCTGCACTACCAGCCGCTCGTGCGCCTGGACGACGGCGCGGTGATCGGCTGCGAGGCGCTGCTGCGCTGGACGCGCCCCGGCCACGGTCCCGTCTCGCCCGGCGAGATCATCCCGATCGCCGAGAGCACGGGCTTCGTCATCACGATCGGACGCTGGGCCCTGCGGCGGGCCTGCGCCGAGGCGCTCGGGTGGCCCGCCGCCATGCGGGTGGCGGTCAACATCTCGTCGGTCCACTTCCGCCTGCCCGACTTCTTCGGGGACGTCGAGGCCGTGCTCGGCGAGACCGGTCTCGCCCCGGAGCGCCTCGAGATCGAGATCACCGAGTCGATCTTCCTCGACAACACCCCGCACGTCCTCGGCAATCTCCGCGCGCTTCGGGCGCTCGGCGTGCGCATCGCGCTCGACGACTTCGGGACGGGCTACTCCTCGCTGCGGTACCTGACCCAGTTCCCCGTCGACAAGATCAAGATCGACCGGGCCTTCGTGCGCGACCTGAGCAGCCGCCCGGAATGCCTGACGGTGATCAAGGCGATCATGGTCATCGCGAGCGACCTCGGGATCGACGTCACGGTCGAGGGCGTCGAGACGGACCAGCAGGCGGAGTTGCTGCGTGCGCGGCGCTGCAACTCGGCGCAGGGATTCCTGTACAGCCCGGCCTGCCCGCCGCGCGAGGTGAGCCGGTTGATCGAGCGCATACCGCGATCGTTCGAGCGCGGCCGGCGCGTGCTTCAGGCGGCCGGCTGAGGGGCCGAGCCGCCTGGTCCCGCCCCGGGGGCCGGCCGCGCGCCGTCGCCGGATCCGAGACGGCGGCCGTCCCCGGGAGGTGGGCCAGAGCCGTTCCCGATCGCGTTGCAATCGGGAACGGCTCTAACCTCTCGAACCTCTTGTCTTGACGCGCTCTCTTGCGCCGAACCGGCGTCCGCTTCGGCGCAAGAGCGCTCTAGCCGGCCTTGTGCAGGGCGGCCGCGTTGCCCCGGATCAGATCGAGCCCCGCGTAGATGCCGCCGACGGTCTCGAGTTCGAGGCGCTCGGCGTCGCGGCGGCGGACCTCGGCCATGATCGCCTCGGCCGCCTCCGGCTCGGCCCCGACCGTGAGCAGCGCCCGCTCGCCCAGCGCCAGGGCCGATTCCACGGTCTCGCGGACCTGGTAGGCCACCCCGGCCTGGATCAGCTCGACCGCGTGCTCCCGGTCGCGGGCCCGCGCCAGGACCGGGACCAGCGGGAACTCGGCCCGCGCGATCTCCGCGACGCGGTTGGCCATCGCGCGGTCGTCGATGCAGACGAGGATGGCCCGCGCCGTCGCCGCGCCCGCCGCGCGCAGGATGTCCAGCCGCGTGCCGTCGCCGTAATAGACCTTGAAGCCGAACCCCTCGGCGAGGCGGATGTTCTCGGCGCTCGTGTCGATGATCGAGACCGGGCAGCCCTGCGCGATCAGCGGCTGGCTGGCGATCTGGCCGAAGCGGCCGAAGCCGACGACCAGGGCGCTCCCGACGAGATCCTCGGGCGCCTCCACGCCCTCCGTCGAGGGGGATGCCTTGGGCCCGAGGCGATCGAAGGCGATGACCATCAGGGGCGTCATCGCCATCGACAGGATGATCGTCGCGGTCAGGATCGCGTTGGTGGTGCCGTCGATGATGCCCGCCCCCGCCGCGGCCGCGTAGAGCACGAAGGCGAACTCGCCGCCCTGCGCCATCAGGGCCGCGCGCTCCAGCCCCTCGGCGTGCGAGGCCCGGAGCGCCCGGGCGATCCCGTAGATGGCGAGGCTCTTCACCAGCATGTAGGCGGCCACGCTCGCGAGGATCAGGCCCAGGTTGGCGGCGATCACCGCGAGGTCGAGGGACATGCCGACGCCGAGGAAGAACAGGCCGAGCAGGATGCCGCGGAAGGGCTCGACATCGGCCTCGAGCTGGTGGCGGAAGCTCGATTCCGAGAGCAGCACCCCGGCCAGGAACGCCCCCATCGCCATCGAGAGGCCGCCGAGCTGCATGGCGAGCGCCGCGCCCAGCACGACCAGGAGGGCGGCCGCCGTCATCACCTCCCGCGCCTTCGCGGCGGCGAGCAGGCGGAACATCGGGTTGAGCAGCCAGCGGCCCGCGGCCACGAGCGCGGCGACCGAGAGCAGCGCGATCCCGATACCCCAGGCGCGCTCCGCGCCGCTCGTCTCGCCGCCGCCCGGCGCCAGCAGCGCCACCGCGGCGAGGAGCGGCACGATCGCGAGATCCTCAAGCAGCAGGATCGCGACGATGCGCTGGCCCTTCGGGGTCGAGAGCGTCCCCCGCTCCTCGAGGAGCTGCATCACGATCGCGGTGGAGGTCAGCACGAAGCCGGTGCCGGCCACGAAGGCCACGGCGGGCTGGAAGCCCATCGCGACGCCCACCAGCGTCAGGGCCGCGATGCAGGCGCCGACCTGGACGAGGCCGAGGCCGAAGATCGCGCGGCGCATACCCCAGAGGCGGGACGGCTCCATCTCCAGGCCGATGATGAAGAGGAACATCACGACGCCGAGTTCGGCGACGTGGAGGATCGCGTGGGCGTCGGTGAACAGGCCGAGGCCGAAGGGGCCGATGGCCAGCCCGGCCAGGAGGTAGCCCAGCACCGAGCCGAGCCCGAGCCGCTTGAACAGCGGAACCGCGATCACGCCCGCGGCCAGCAGGGACACGACCTGGACGAGATCGCTCGCGGTACCGGAGGCTTCGACGGCCATGGCGTGGTCCATTCTCTGAGGGCAGGGGTGCCGGGCAGGGGTGCCGGGAGGGGCCGCCCGGGAGGAGTCCGGGCGCGCGGGCGGGGTCCGGGCGCGGGCGCGCCGGCTCACGGGTAGCGGACGGGCGGCGGGTCCTCGGGCAGGGGAATGAACTCGGCGTCGTTCGGGACGGTGTCGAACCGGCCCTGGCGCCAATCCTCCTTGGCCTGCGCGATCCGGTCGGGCCGCGAAGAGACGAAGTTCCACCAGAGGTGGCGCGGGCCGTCCATCGGCTCGCCGCCCAGCACCATGAAGCGGGCGGCCTCGGTGGCGCGCACGCTGATGCGGTCGCCGGGGCGGAACACGAGGAGCTGGCCGGGCCCGAAGCCGTCGCCCGCGATCTCGATCGCGCCCGACACCGTGTAGAGCGCCCGCTCGTCGTAGGTCGGGTCGAGCGGCAGCACGGCGCCGGCCTCCAGCGCCACGTCCGCGTAGACCATCGGGCTGGAGGTGCGCACCGGCGAGCGCGCCCCGAAGGCCTCCCCGGCGATCAGGCGCACGCTCTTGCCCTCGCCGGTCAGCACCGGCAGGGCCGCCGCGTCGTAGTGCTCGAAGGCCGGCGCGCGCTCCTCGTCCTGCGCCGAGAGGGCGACCCAGCTCTGGATGCCGAACAGCCGCGATCCGGTCTGCCGAAGTGCCGGGGCGGTGCGCTCCGAGTGGGTGATGCCGCGGCCCGCGGTCATCCAGTTCAGCTCGCCCGGCCGGATCGGCAGCTCCGTGCCGAGGCTGTCGCGGTGCATGATCTCGCCGTCGAACAGGTAGGTGACGGTGGACAGCCCGATATGCGGGTGGGGGCGCACGTCCATGCCGGCGCCGAGCAGGAACTCGGAGGGGCCCATCTGGTCGAAGAAGATGAACGGGCCCACCATCCGGCACTCGGTCGAGGGCAGGGCGCGGCGCACCGCGAAGGACCCGAGATCGCGCGAGCGCGGCACGATCAGGGTCCGGATCGCGTCGCAGCTGAAGTGATCGCCCGGGATCGGGTCGTCCGCGCCGTGCCAGCTCATCGCTCTCGCTCCCTCTTTCGCCGGGGCCGGCCGCGCGTGAAGCCTGGGGCGCGCGGTCCGGCCCTGCATGATGCTACCCCAGGGTTGCATCGCTCGCGCCAATCTCGTCCATTTCGAGAAATCTGAAAATGGAAACGACGGAAAACCATCGTTTCCGAGAACGCGTCCGCGTGCCGGAGCCGGAGGCGCCGGCAACCCCGACCCTGACGGGTGCGGCCGCGGCAGGGCGATCGCATATGGCGGGGCCCCTCCCTCGAACCGCGCCAGAACCGCGCCGCGCTCCCTCTCCCGTGCGGGAGAGGGTTGGGGTGAGGGATGAGAACTCCACGGAGAAGACACAGCGCCGCCACGGCCAGGGCCAGCCCCTTCCGGACAGTTCTCATCCCTCACCCGGCTCTCTGCGAGAGCAGACCTCTCCCGCACGGGAGAGGGGACCCGCGCCGGATCCGGCTCAAGGCTCGCTCGGCATATGCGATTACCCTGCGGCCGCGGGGACGGGGCATGGGCCGGTCGACGGCCCCGGCGCGGGTCGCGCCCGAACGCCGCGGTCCCTCGTCCGATCAGGCGATGGTCCCGGTCCGCCCTTTGAGCATCCGGGCGCGACTGCTAAGGGTCTGGCCGGGGCCGAGCGGGCCGCCGCCCGAAGGGATGTCCGACTTGGATCGAGCAGGCAGCGCCGCCCAGCACATCGACCTCTCCGCCTGCGACCGCGAGCCCATCCACATCGTGGGCAGCGTCCAGCCGCACGGCTTCCTGCTCGCCCTCGATCCGCGAAGCCTCGTCGTCCTCCAGGCGAGCGCGAACGCACCCGCGGCCGCATCGGTCGGCACGGCCCTGGAGAGCGCCTATCCCGAACTCGCCGCGCTCGCCGAACGCTACCGCGACGCGGGTGCGGAGGAGGACGGCGCCCTCTACCTGCGCACCGTCACGCTGGGGCTCGGCCCCGCGCGCCAATCCTACGAGGTCGCGGCGCACCGGATCGACGACCTCCTCGTCCTGGAGCTGGAGGAGACCGACGACGCCTCCGGGGAGGCCGGCCTCGACGCGCTGAACCCGCGGCTGCGCGCCTTCGTGCGGCGCCTGCACGGGGCCCGCGGGGTCGAGGATCTCTGCCAGCTGCTCGCGCAGGACATCCGCCGCCTCACCGGCTTCGACCGCGCGCTGGTCTACCGCTTCGATCGGGACTGGCACGGCACGGTGCTCGCCGAGGACGGCAACGGCGTGCTGCCGTCCTACCTCGACCTGCGTTTCCCCGCCTCCGACATCCCAGCCCAGGCGCGCGAGCTCTACCGGCGCAACCGCCTGCGCATCATTCCGGACGCCGGCTACGTGCCGGTGCCGATCCGCCCCGGCACGACGGCCGCCGGCGAGCCCCTCGACCTCAGCCAGTCGATCCTCCGCTCGGTCTCGCCGGTCCACGTCGCCTACATGCGCAACATGGGCACCATGGCGTCGATGTCGGTGTCGATCCTGGTGGACGGGGCGCTCTGGGGGCTGGTCTCCTGCCACAACCGGGAGCCGCGACGCGTCCCGTTCCAGGCCCGCAACGCCTGCGACGTCCTCACCCAGATCTTCGCGCTGCAGCTCTCCGCGAAGGTCCGCGGCGAGCAGGCCGAGCAGCGCCTCGCGCTCGGCGCCGTGCAGGGCCGTCTCCTCGGATTCATGGCGGAGGAGGACAGCTTCGTCGACGGGCTCCTGAACCACCCGGACGACGTCCTCGCGCTGGTGAACGCCTCGGGCGCGGCCGTCGTCACGGCCGACCGCTGCCGTCTCCTCGGCGCGGCGCCCCCGGAGGCGGAGGTGCGCGCCCTCTACGCATGGCTCTCGGCGCGCGGGGAGGCCGACGACGTCTACGTCACCGAGTGCCTGGCCGAGGCCTTCCCGCGCGCCGCGGGCTTCGCCGACCGGGCGAGCGGCCTCCTGGCGATCTCGGTCTCGAAACGGTACGCGAGCTACATCCTCTGGTTCCGGCCGGAGGTGGTGCGCACCGTGCGGTGGGGCGGCAACCCCGTGAAGGCCGCCAGCCCCGACCCGGAGGGCGGCCCGGACCGGCTGCACCCGCGCAAGTCCTTCGACATCTGGAAGGAGACGGTGAAGGGCCGCTCGCTGCCCTGGTCGCTCCCGGAGGTCGAGGTGGCCGAGGACCTGCGCGCCTCGGTCCTCGGGATCGTGCTGCGCAGGGCCGAGGAACTCGCCGCCATGAGCGAGGAACTGCAGCGCTCGAACAAGGAGCTGGAGGCGTTCTCCTACTCGGTCAGCCACGACCTGCGCGCCCCCTTCCGCCACATCGTCGGCTACGCCAACCTGCTCAAGAACCGGGAGGGCCCGAACCTCTCCGACAAGGGACGGCACTACGTCGAGACCATCATCGAGGCGGCCTTCTCGGCGGGCACGCTCGTCGACAACCTGCTGAGCTTCTCGCAGATGGGGCGGCACGCCCTGAACCGGGTGACGGGGGATATGGGCGCGCTCGTCGAGGAGGTCCGGCGCAAGGTCCTGCGCGACGTGGGACCCGAGCGCGTCGTCCGGTGGGAGGTGGCGCCGCTCGGGCGCGCCTACGCCGACCCGGCGATGCTGCGGCTGGTGCTCGAGAACCTGCTCTCGAACGCCGTGAAGTACACCCGCGGCCGGGACGAGGCGGTCATCGAGGTCGGCCGCCTGCCCCCGCGCGACGGGGAGAGCGTCTTCTACGTGCGCGACAACGGCGTCGGCTTCGACATGGCCTACGTGGACAAGCTCTTCGGCGTGTTCCAGCGCCTGCACCGGGTCGAGGAGTTCGAGGGCACCGGCATCGGGCTCGCGAACGTCCGCCGCATCGTCGAGCGTCACGGCGGCCGGACCTGGGCCGAGAGCCGGCTGGGCGAGGGCGCGACGTTCTACTTCACACTGCCGGTCCGGGAGGAAGCGCACTGAGATGGCGGCCCTGAAGCCCATCCTCCTCGTCGAGGACAACCCGAACGACATCGAGCTGACGCTCGCCGCGCTCGAATCGAGCCAGCTCGCCAACGAGATCGTCATCTGCCGCGACGGCGCCGAGGCGCTCGACTTCATCTACCGGCGCGGCAGCCACGAGGGCCGCGCGCGGCAGGACCCGGCCGTGGTGCTGCTCGACCTGAAACTGCCCAAGGTCGACGGGCTGGAGGTGCTGGCCAAGGTGAAGGGCGACCCGGGCACGCGCGCCATCCCGGTGGTGATGCTGACCTCCTCGCGGGAGGAGACCGACGTGGTGCGCTCCTACAATCTCGGCGTGAACGCCTTCGTGGTGAAGCCCGTCGCCTTCGACGAGTTCTTCGCCGCCATCAAGGAGATCGGCGTCTTCTGGGCGCTCCTGAACGAACCGCCGCCGCACCGGGGAGGCTGGCCATCGAACGCGTGATGACCCACTGATGGACGCCGCACCCTTGCGCCTCCTGCACCTCGAGGACAGCGACCTCGACGCCGAGCTGATCGAGGCCGAACTCGAGCGTCTCGGACAGGCCGTGCGGATCGTGCGCGTGATGAGCCGCGACGCGTTCGCCGCCGAGGCCGTGCCCGGCCGGCACGACCTGATCCTCGCCGACTACGTGCTGCCGACCTTCGACGGCATCAGCGCGCTCTCCCTGGCCAACGCCCAGTGCCCCGAGGTCCCGTTCGTCTTCTGCTCGGGCACGCTCGGCGAGGAGGTCGCCGTCGAGGCGCTCAAGAACGGCGCCACCGACTACGTGACCAAGCAGCGGCTCGACCGCCTGCCGCGCACGATCGTGCGGGCGCTCGCCGAGGCCCGCATCCGGGCGGAGAAGAGCGCCGCGCGGGCCGAACTCGAGGCCCTGAACCGGACGCTGGAGGCGCGCGTCGCCGAGCGGACCCGCGAACTCGCCGAGGCCAACGCCGCGCTCAAGGCGCAGATCGAGGAGCGCGAGCGCGTCGAGGAGGCCCTGCGGCTGGCCCAGCGCCTCGAGGCCGTCGGACAGCTCACCAGCGGCGTCGCGCACGACTTCAACAACCTCCTCACGGTGATCGCCGGCAACATCGAGTTCCTGGAGCGCGCCGTCGCCGACGAGCGCTCGCGGCGGCGCCTCGACATGATGCGCGGCGCCGCCGCGCGCGGCGCCAACCTGACCGCCCAGCTCCTCGCCTTCTCCCGACGCCAGCGTCTCGAGCCGACCCCGGTGAACCTGAACCGGACGGTCGCCTCGATGCGCGACCTGCTCACCAGCTCGATCGGCGGGGCGGTGCGGATCGAGACCGCCCTGCACGAGGGGCTCTGGCCGGCCCTGGTCGATGCCACCCAGGTCGAGCTCGTCATCCTGAACCTCGCCATCAACGCCCGGGACGCGATGGCGGTGGGCGGCCGCCTCACCATCGAGACCGCCAACATGACGGTGCAGGCGAGGCCGACGCGGCCCGAGCACCCGCAGCCGGGCGCGTACGTCATGGTCTCGGTCAGCGACACCGGGACCGGGATGTCGCCGGAGGTGCTGGCGCGGGTCTTCGAGCCCTTCTTCACCACCAAGGCGGTCGGCAAGGGATCGGGCCTCGGGCTCGCCCAGGTCTACGGCTTCGTGAAGCAGTCCGGCGGCGGCCTGCGCATCGACACGGCGCCCGGCGAGGGCACGTCGATCAAGGTGTACCTGCCGCGGGCCGAAGGCGAGCGGGCGATCGCCCCGGCCGCGGACGACGAGGTCGATTGCCTGCGCGACCACCCGCTGGGCGCCAAGCCCGCGCTGCTGGTCGTCGACGACGACGGCGGCGTGCGCGAGGTGACCGCGACCCGGCTCGGCGAGGCGGGCTACGCCGTGCGCGAGGCGGCCTCGGGCCTGCAGGCCCTGGCGGCGCTCGAGGCGGACCCGTGCGTCGATCTCGTGGTGATCGATTTCGCGATGCCCGGCATGAACGGGGCGGAGGCCGCGATCGAGCTCCGCAAGCGCTGGCCGCACATCCCGGTCCTGTTCGTCACGGGCTACGCCGACACCGCGGCGCTGACCCAGGCGGGTGCGGTGGGGGCCGACGGCATCGTGCAGAAGCCGTTCCGGGACGGTGAACTGGAGCGCAAGGTCGCCGCAGCGCTCGCGGCTCGCCCGGTGCCGCGCTTGAGGCTGGTCACGGACCGCGACCGGAGCGCGTGAGGCGCGGGCGTCCGGATCCGGCGGGGCTCCTCGCGGGATCCGGATGTCCCGGAGCCGCAGTAGCCGGTGGAGGCGGCCCGGTCGCGACCGCCCTCCGCCGGGTCGGCCCCCGGGCTCGACGCGATGCCGGGGGCCGACCGTCCCGCGGGGGTTACTGACCGGCGGGCTTGCTGGCCGGAGCGGGGTTGGTGTTCGACGCCGGAGGGGCGGGGTTGGCGGGCGCGGCAGTGGTGGGCGCGGGTGCGGCGGGCGCCGGCGGCGGGGGAGCCTCGGCCTTCTTCTCGTCCTTGCAGGCCGTGAGCGCGAGCAGGCCGACGAGCGGCAAGACGGTGCGGATGCGCATGGGTGTTCCTCCTGATTGGCCGAAGTCGCAGTCGATGAACGCCACAGGGGAGGAGTCCGATCCTCGCAAGATCGTGGACGACCGCGGGGCCGGGGCGCGATCGCCGCGCAGGTGAGCGGATCCGACGGCCTCCGGCGAGCTCAGCCGGGCAGGGGGATCAGAGCCGGCGCCGCAGCCAGCCCGCGATCAGGTCGAGCGCGTCTGCCGCGGCCGCGATCACGCCGCCAAGCTCGATGAAGCCGTGGACCATGCCCGGATAGGTCCGCCGCTCCACCGCGACGCCCGCGGCGGCCAGCCGGTCGGCATAGGCCTCGCCCTCGTCGTGCAGCACGTCGCGGGCGCCGCCGACGAGCAGCGCGGGCGCGAGGCCGGCGGCGTCCGGCACGAGGATCGGCGAGGTCCGCCAGTCGAGGGCGAGGCTCGGGTCGGGCATGTGCCGGGCGTGGAAATAGCGCACCATCTCCCAGGTCAGCGGCGGCACCGCCGCGTTGCGGCGGCGGGAGGGGTAGAGGTCCGGATCGAGGCGGTTGTCGGTGCTCGGGTAGATCAGCACCTGCCCGCGCAGGGCCAGGCCGGCGTCGCGCGCCGCGATCGCCGCGACGGCCGCGAGGCTGCCCCCGGCACTGTCGCCGCCGACCGCGAGCCGGGCCGGGTCGAGCCCGAGCCTGCCGGCCTCCGCGGCGATCCAGCGCAGGGCCGCGACCGCGTCCTCGGCGGCGGCGGGCGCCGGGTGCTCCGGGGCGAGCCGGTAATCGACCGCGACGACCGCGACGCCCGCCCGCGCCGCGATCTGGCGGCAGACCTTGTCGTGCGATTCGAGATCGCCCACCACCCAGCCGCCGCCGTGCAGGTAGACGAGCGCCGGGGCCGGCGCGTCCCCGGCCGCCCACGGCCGGTAGAGGCGGAGCGGGATCGGGCCGGCCGGACCCGCCGCCGGAATGTCCGCGACCGACGCCATCTCGACCGCGGGGCCGCCGAAATGCCGGCTCTGGCGCCGGTACATCGCGCGGGCCTCGGAGACCGCCAGCGCGCTCATCGGCGGGGTGCGCCGCCGCGCGATGCGCTCGAGGAAAGCCGCAGCCTCCGGGTCCAGATCCACCGCACGCTCCCCCGCATCACCGATCCGTGTCACGCCGCCGGGCTCGACTTCCGCCGCGGGCGCGCCGATGACGGCACCGATCCCCATGGCGGAGTCCGACCATGCTGCTCTACGAGCACCCGCTCTCGTCCTACGCGCAGAAGGTGAAGATCGCGCTGCGGGAGAAGGGCCTGGACTTCACCGCGGAACGCCCCGCGGATTTCGGCACGGGGCACCGCGGCGGGCCCCTCGGGCAGGCCAACCCACGGGCCGAGGTCCCGGTCCTCATCGACGGGGACGTCACGCTCTTCGAATCGACCGTGATCCTCGAATACATCGAGGAACGCTGGCCGGAGCCGCCGCTGCTGCCGCGCGCGCCCGCCGCCCGCGCCCGGGCGCGCCTGACCGAGGAGGTCTGCGACACGCAGTACGAGGCCGTGAACTGGGGCTTCGGCGAGGTGCTCTGGTTCCGCCGCGCCACCGGGGACCTCGCCGGCCGGCTGAAGGCGCGGGCCGCCCGCCAGACCGCGGAGCTTCAGGCCTGGCTGACGGAGCGGCTCGGCGAGGCGGACTGGTTCGGCGGCGCGCGTTTCGGCTGGGCCGACGCCGCTGCGGCCCCGATGGTCAACCGCTCGGTCCATTACGGCCTCGGGCCGGACGCGGGCAGCCCGCTCGCGCGCTGGCACGCGCGCCTGTGCGAACGCCCCGCCGTCGCCGCGACCTTCGCGGAGTTCGACGCCGCCGCCGCGCAGATGGCGGCGGCCTCGGAGCACTACACGACGGGCGGGCGCCGCCGGGCGTACCGCGACCACCGGCTCGAATGGATGGTCAGGTCCGGCGGCGTCGCGGTGGTGCTGGCGGGTCTGCGCGAGGACAACATCCGCTTCTCCTGGCCGCACGGCGAATAGAGCGCTCTCAGCGCCGAAGTGGACGCCGGTCCGGCGCATGAGAGCGCGTCGGGACGAGAGGTCGGAGCCGTTCCCGAGCGTAACGCGATCGGGAGCGGCTCTAGGGGCGTCCCGGCGGGCGGCGCCGGCGACGTTCGCGGCATCGCGACGCCCACCCCGCCGCGGAACGCCCGGCGGCGCGCCCGGTTGGCCCTCCAAATCATCCGGAGCGACCGATGACCGACAGCAACCCGCTGACCAAGTACCCGCGCCCGCCCTTCGAGGGCCAGCCGCAGAGCTTCCCCGGCAAGACCGGCCGGATGGCGCCGGAGCCGGACCACGGCGAGGAGAGCTACCGGGGTTCGGGCAAGCTCGCCGGCAAGGCTGCGCTGATCACCGGCGGCGATTCGGGCATCGGCCGGGCGGTCGCCATCGCGTACGCGCGCGAGGGGGCCGACGTCGCCCTGTCCTACCTGCCCGAGGAGCAGGCGGACGCCGAGGCGGTCGGCGCCTGGATCGAGCGGGCCGGACGGCGCGCCCTGCTGCTGCCGGGCGACCTCAAGGACGCGGCCTACGCCCGCGAGATCGTGTCCCGCACCGCCGAGACGTTCGGCCGCCTCGACGTGGTGGTAAACAACGGCGCCTTCCAGCAGCCGAACCAGGATCTCGACGGGATCGAGGACGCGGTGTTCGAGGACCATTTCCGCACGAACGTCTTCGGGGCCTTCTACGTGACCAAGGCGGCAGCCGGCCATCTGAAGCCCGGCGCCTCGGTGATCTTCACCTCGTCGGTCAACTCGAAGCACCCGATGCCATCGCTGCTCGCCTACAGCGCCACCAAGGGCGCGCTGAGCAACCTCGTGCTCAGCCTCGCGCAGCTCCTGGCCCCGAAGGGCGTCCGGGTGAACGGCGTGCTGCCGGGCCCGATCTGGACGCCGTTCATCCCCTCGGGGATGGAGGAGGATTCCGTGAAGAATTTCGGCAGCCAGGTCCCGTTCGGTCGCCCCGGGCAGCCGGCCGAACTCGCCTCGGCCTACGTGATGCTCGCGGCGGACGAGAGCAGCTACACCTCGGGCGCCCTCGTCACGGTCGCGGGCGCGATGCCCGTGCTCTGAGCGGCCCGGCCGGACGGCCAGGACCCGCCCGGCGCGGGCGGGAGAGGCTCGTCCGGCCCCCCAATACCTGACGCGCGCCCGGATCTGCAGCATCCATATGCAACCTTGGCGCGAATGTAGAGAAAAATCCCTCCCAGGTTCCGGATCTGCCCGGATCGACTGTCCGGATCCGGGCGGCGAGAGCGATTCATTAAGCCTAATCCCGGATGAATGGCGGTCACGTTCGCGGACCGGCGCCCGCCGGGTCCCGAGCGGTCTTCAGGCTTCGCGCCATGGGACGAGGGATGTCGGGTCGCACCATCACAGCACGGACCGGTGAGCGCGCGCTGCTCGTCGTCCTCGCCGCGGCCCTCCACGGCGCGCCCGCGCAGGCCCAGACCCTCGATCAGGCCGCCGCTGCGGCGCTGGAGAACAGCTTCGTCCTGCGCGCCGACCGGGCGCGGCAGGAGGGCGCGGAGGCGCGCGAGCGCGGCGCGCTCGACGCCTTCATGCCGACGGTGTCGCTCCTCGGCGACAAGCCGCTCTCCAGCCGCTTCACCTACGGCCCGCGCATCGAGCCGACCCAGATCGGCATCGATTCGACGCCCCGCGCGGCCCCCCGCCAGTACGGCATCACCGCCGACCTGCCCCTGTTCGACGGCTTCGGGCGCCTGCACACCCTGCGCTCGGCCGAGGCGCTGACCGATGCCGGCCGCTTCATCACCCTCGGCCAGCGCCAGCAGGTGCTGCTCGACACGGCGGTCGCCTACATCACGGTGCTGCGCGACGTCCGGATCCTCGCCGCCCGCGAGGCGCAGATCGGCGCGATCCTGCGCATCCGCGACGCGACCGCGCGGCAGTTCGAGGTCAACGACGCGACCCGCACCGACGTGGCGCTGACCGAGTCCCGCGTGCAGGCGGCCGAGGCCGCCCGCGACCGGGCCCAGGCGGAACTGGCCGCCGCCCGCCTCGGCTTCAAGCGCGTCACGCAGATCGAGCCCGAGCGGATGGTGCCGCCGCGCTTCCCCGACCGGCTGCCGCGCGACGAGCTGGCCTATGCCGAACTGGTGCGCGCGGCCAATCCGGGGCTCGCCGCCGCCCGCCTCGACGCGAAGTCGGCCGCCTTCCAGGCGAGCGCGACGGTGGGCGCGGTGCTGCCGCAGGTGAACCTCCAGGTCAGCCACGGCTCGACCTTCGGCTACAGCCCCACCCTCGACCGCATCACCGACACCACCGCCCGGGTGATCGCGCGCGTGCCCCTCTACCAGCCCGGCGCCTTCCCGAGGATCGCCGAGGCATCGGCGCTCGCGCGCCAGCGCGGCTACGAGGTGCAGGACCAGGAGCTGGCGACGCTGACCGCGGCCCGCACCGCCTTCGCCCGGCGGGTGGCGGTGACCGATCAGGTCCGGCGCCTGACCGAGCGTGTCACCTTCCTGCGGGCGACGATCCGGGGCTTCGAGGTGGAGCGCGGCGCGGGTTTCCGCACCGTTCTGGACGAGCTGAACCTGCGGGCGGAACTCGCCGACGCGGAGGTCGCGACCGCGATCGTGACGACCGAGCGCGACGCGCTGAGCCTGCAGCTCTCGGCCGCCGCGAACCTCCTCGACGTCGGCCAGAGCGTGCCGGCGGACCGCCGCTTCGAGACGCTCGCCGCCGTGCGCGACCCGCTGACGACCGCCGCGCTGCGTCGCGGCGGCGAGGCCGGCCCGGTGAGGCGCGCCGCCCGCGCCGGGGGCGCCCGGCCGGAACCGGGTGTGCCCGCCCTGCGCGGCTCGATCGGCGAGCCGGCCCCGGCCCGCTTCGGCCTCGCCTCCCACGGGCGCACCGGATGGGTGGTGCTGACCCGGTGATACCGTGTCCGGTCGAAGCGTTCGGTTCGACGCGTCGTCTCGGGAGGAAGCGCGGGTCCCCTCTCCCGTAGGGGAGAGGGGGCGCGGCGCGCGTTCACCCCGACCAGCCGAACCGATCGACCGGGGGCCGTCTCACGCCCGCGCCGGGATCCTGCGCCCCGCGCCCGGCGCCCAGTCGTCCTCGACGAGGCGGCCGCCCTCGATGCGCAGGACGCGATCGACCTGATCGAGCATGCGCTCGCTGTGGGTGATGAAGACCTTGGCGGCCCGGACCCGCTTCAGGCTCTCGACGAGCGCCGCCTCGGTGGTCGGGTCGAGGTTGGCCGTGACCTCGTCGAGGAGCAGCAGGCGCGGGCGGCGGCAGAGCGCGCGGGCGAGGAGCAGCCGGCGGCGCTGGCCGGTCGAGAGCAGGCCGCCCTCTTCCGAGACCTGGGTGGCGTAGCCCTGCGGCAGGCGCTCGATCTCGTCGCGCAGACCGACGCAGACGAGCGCCGCCTCCATCTCGGCCCGCGAGACGGCCGGGTCGAACAGCGCGAGGTTGTCGGCGACCGTGCCGGCGAACAGGCCGTCGTCGGCGAAGACCACGCCGAGGTTGCTGCGGTACTCGCGCTTGCCGAACTGGGCGAGCGGGCTGCCGTCCACCATGACGCGGCCTTCCGCCGGCTCGTGCAGGCTCGCCAGGATCTTCATCAGCGAGGACTTGCCCGAGCCCGACACGCCGACGATCGCCACGGTCTCGTGCGCGCCGAGATCGATGCTCAGGTTCACCGCGCGCAGGATCGGTTCGTCGGCCCGACCGAACTGCACCGTCACGTCCTCCAGGCGGACCTCGCGGTTGAGCGTCCGGTGGAAGGTCGCGTCCTGCAGGCCCGCCTCCGGCTCCTGGCCGAGCACGTCGTCGAGGCGCTGGAAGTGCACCCGCATCGCCGAGAGGTGCATCAGGTTGCTGGTGAGCAGGTTGACGCGCGCGAAGAACTCGGAGCGCAGGGCGAAGAAGGCGTAGAGCGTGCCGATCGTCAGCGTGTTCGCGATCACGCCGACGATGCCCATGTAGAGGGTCGCGACCGTGCTCAGCACGATGACGACGTGCATGAACAGTTCGGCGTCGATCTCGGCCTTGCGCGCCCGGAAGTCGAGGTTGGCGAAGCGCGAGAAGCTCTCGAACCAGCGCATCGCGAAGCGTTCGGTGCCGTTATGCGCCTTCAGGCTGTCGACCCGGCGCAGGCCGTCGAGGAGGCGGGCCCGCTCCTCCGAGCGCGCCTCCAGCGAGCCGAAGGTCGCCTGGTTGAGCTTCGGGAAGGTGAGGAAGCGCATCCCGATCACCGCGACCAGGGTGAGCATGGTCACCACCGCCATGGCGGGCGCGTAGTAGAGCATCAGCCCGATGATCAGGATCGAGGTGGCGCTGTCGGCAAACGCCGTGACGAGGCCGCCGACGAGGAACGCCTTGACGTGCTCGATCGAGTCGACCCGGGCCACGAAGTCGCCGGGGTGGCGCAGCTCGAAGTAGTTCAGCGGCAGCCGGAAGGCGTGGCCGACGACGTTGCGGGTGAACTGGAGCTGGAGCAGCGTCGAGGCCCTGAGCGTCACGTAGTCCCGCAGCCAGCGCCCGATCGCCTCGAAGCCCATCAGCAGGACGAGGCCGATCGCCAGCACGTGGAGCAGGTCGAGATCGACCTGCGGGATCACCACGTCGAGGGCGATCTGCAGGAGGACCGGCATGGCGAGGCCGAGGAGCGCGATCGCCACCGTGACGAGGCTGATCTGCCAGACCGTGCTGCCGAGCCCGCTCGTCGCGCGGAACACCGCGCGGAAGGTCAGCTTCTTCTCGGCGCGGACCCGTTCGAGGTCCATCCGGGGCGCGAATTCCAGCACCACGCCCGAGAACAGCTGCTCCATGTCGGCGCGCTCGTAGAGGCGCGGGCCGAATTCCGGGTCGTGCACCCGGTAGCGCCCGCCCCGGACCGATTCGAGCACCACGAAGTGGTTGCCCTTCCAGTGCAGGATCGCGGGCAGCTGGACGCCCTTCAGCTCGTCGATGTTCGTGAGCGCGTAGCCGCCGGCATCCAGGCCCAGCGTGTCGGCGAGCTCCACGATGTCGGCGAGCGACATGCCGGTGCGGGAGAGGGGAAAGAGCGCGCGCAGGTAGGCGAGGTCGATGTCGTGCCGGTGGTAGTTCGCCACCATGGCGAGGCAGGTCAGCCCGCACTCGTTGGCCTCGCTCTGGACCAGCGAGCGCACGCGCCGCCGTCCGGGGCCCAAGCCCTTCAGCCACTCGCTCATCCGAGCCTCGTTCCGGTTCCTGGCAGGTGGTGAGGGGTCAGCCGCGGCCGCGCATGGCGCGGATCGGGTCCAGCATCCAGTCGATCAGCCGCCGCTTCTCGACCACGATGTCGGCCGACAGCGTCGAGCCGACGCGGATCGGCTCGTCCACGCCGTAGGCCCGGATCGTGCGCGCGTCGGGCCGCACGTCGATCCGGTAGGTCGATTGGCGGGTGAGCGAGGTCGGGTCGAACACCGCCTCGCCCGCATCCGCCATCGCGACGGCGGGCGCGCGGAGCGGCGTGCCGGCGATCTGCGTGATCGTGCCGTGCGCGATGCCGAAGGTCTTGAACGGGAAGGCGTCGTACTTGATCACCACGTCCTGGCCGACCTTGGCGAGGCCGATGGCGCGGGCCGGCACCTCCAGCACGATCACCGGCTCGGCGCCGGAATCGCCCACGATCGCGAGGATCTGGTCGGCGGAGACCGAGGCGCCGGGCTCCACGAACAGGCCCGCCACCTCGCCGTCCACGGGCGAGACGATGTCGAGGCGCTCCAGCGCGCTGTAGCCGGTGAGCTGCGCCTCGATCGCGCTCAACTCGTTCTCGGTGGCGGCGAGCTGGGCGGCCTTCTCGGTGGCGGTGGTGCGCTGCCCCGTCAGGCGCTCGGCGGTCGATTGCTTCAGCTCGGCCCGGCGGGCGCGCAGCTCCGCGATCTGGCGCGCGTAGTCGAGGGCGATGCGGCGCTGGCCGTTGAGCGATTCGCGCGTCGCGTAGCCCTGGTTCATGTAGGTCTGGACGCGGGCCACCATCTCCTCCTGCTGGCGCAGGCCCTCCTTCAGGGCCCGCTCCTGCTCGTCGAAGGCGCGGGTGACGTTGGCGACGTTGCGCTCGGTCTCGCTGCGGTCGCCCTTCGTGGCGTCGAGGAAGGTGATCAGGCGCTCGCGGTCGCGCTGGAGGTTGGCCTTGCGCTCGCGCAGGCTGCGCAGGTTGGCCGTCACGGTCGAGACGCCGCCCGTGGTCTGGTCGCGCACCTGGATCTGCATCAGGCGCTGGCCGCGGGCGACGCGGTCGCCCTGTCTCACGTCGATGGTCTGGACGATGCCCGCGGCCCGCGCGTCGAGCCGGGTCAGGCCGGAGGCGGCCGAGACGTAGCCGCGCACCGATTCGCTGCGCGCGAAGCGCCCGAGGAACAGGGCCGCCACCAGGGCGACCACGATCGCGCCGAAGAACCACGCCATCCACGCGGCGCCGCGGTCCTGCTGCAGGTGGATCGTCGCGCCGGGCCGGCGCCTCTGGAAGGCTGCGACGGCAGAGGACCGGTCGGGACCGGCGTCCGGCGTATCAGTCTCGCTCATGGTTCGGGATCACGCGGCGGTCCGGATCTGTTCATCCGCCTCTTCGGTCCGGGAGGCGGCGTCCGTGACTGTATCGGTGACCGGTAAATAGTCTCGCAGCGCGGACCAGAGGTGCCACTGCTCGGGCCGGGCCCTGAGGCTCGCCTCGATATGGGCGCGCACCAGCCCGGCGACGCGGGCCCGCTCCTCGGGCGCGCTCGTGTGGACCTCGAAGGTGGGGCCGACCCGGACGAGGTCGCCCTCCGGCTCCATCGTGCAGGCCAGCGGCACGACGAGGCCGTTGGTGAGGCGGGCCAGCGTGTCCGTGCCGAAGGCGAACCGCGTCTCCAGGCCCAGCACCGGCATCGGGGCGGCGGCGCCGTAGGCGGGATCGAGGTCGCAGAAGTTCACGATCACCGCGCCGTTGCGGGCGAAGCGCACGGCCTCCAGGAAGCCCATCCGGTCGGTGACCTGATGGAAGCGCATCGTGACGCCGACCTCGCGGATCCGCTCCATCACGGCGGTCTCCAGGGGCATGTCGTCGCGCTGGCGCAGCACGAGGAGCGGCCGGCCGGGGAAGAAGCGCACCATCAGGCAGGCGAGCGCGAGGACGTAGGCGCCCATGTGCAGCGGCGTCAGGATCACCGGCCGTCCGGTCGCGGCGGCCCGCTCCAGGGCGGCCGGGTCCGTGACCGCGATGTGGCGCGCGTCCCGCTTGAGCGCGGGCACGCTGCGCACGAGGAGCGCCGCCCACTCCGCCTCGGTCTGCAGGTTGTGCAGGTTCACCTCGCGCTCCAGGCGCCGGGCCTCCCGGCTCGACTGGCGCAGGACGCGCTGGAACAGGCCGGCATGGCCGGTCTTCTCGAAGCCCCGCAGGGCGCCTGCGAGCGTGAACCGCGCGCGCAGGATGCGGCGCCGGGTCCGCAGCGGCAGGCCGGCGATGCGGCGGGCCAGAAAGCCGATGCGGGGGTCATTCTCCGTCATGTCGCGGCCTCAGCCTCCCCTCGCACGAGGGTTCGCGCCGGGGCGCGCCTCCTCGTCGCCCATCGGGGCGCGCGGCTGCGGGCCGCGCGCCCCGCATCACGTCCTCAGCACTTCTTGGACTTGTCGCCGTTGCCCTTGGGGGCGCAGGGGTCCTTGGCCGGGGGGCACGGGGCGGCGTTGCCGCCGGTGACGGCCTTGAGGGTCTTGGCGTCGAGCTTCGTCATGGCGTGGATTCCCGATCTCTGGATTGCGTCTGTGCGTCGATGTCTCGGAGGGCGCGCGCCGCGAGCGCGGCGCGCGCCCGTCAGATCAGCACTTCTTGGGCTTGTCGCCGTTGCCCGTGGGGGCGCCGGGGTCCGTGGCCGG
>JAESGJ010000223.1_pt1 | contig 67344 bp, 57 predicted proteins | sample 9266241 | NCBI WGS metagenome assembly JAESGJ01 (sample SAMN14514841, study PRJNA621669) | algae metagenome | isolation source: Brasilonema octagenarum HA4186-MV1 and co-occurring heterotrophs from wet... | place: USA: Manoa Valley, Hawaii | collected 2009-07-20
CTGGTAGTGCACCGGCGAGGCCGGGCAGGCGAGGTTGTAGATCTCGTCCACCTCCACGTAGAGCGGGAAGGTCACGTCGTGGCGCATCAGCTCGAAGCGCGGATGCCCGAGCAGGTGCGCCACGTTCGCCCGCGCGCCCGTGAAGAAGTTGTCCACGCACAGCACCTCGTGCCCCTGCCCCAGCAGCCGCTCGCACAGATGCGAGCCCACGAAGCCCGCCCCGCCGGTGACGAGGACGCGTTTGGTGGTCATGCGCATGGCTGGGCCTTCGCGGCTCGGATATGGGCGATCACGCGCGGAGCGACGTCCAGGAGCGCCTGATCGAAGGTGATCGCGCAAGCCAGCGCCCGGCCCCGCGCTGCGATGGCGCGGGCCGCCTCGGGCTCCCGCGCGAGCCAGGTCCGCACCGCGTCGAGATCGCCGAGATCGGCGGAGACGGGCACGAAGTCGATCCAGGGCACGAGCCGGTCGTAGTACCATTGCCGGTGCCCGAGCGGCGAATCCACCTTGACCACGGTGCAGCCCATCAGGAGCTTGGTGAACAGCCCCATCCAGGCGCAGGAATTGCCGTCGATGTCGATGGCATGGCGGTAGCGCGCGAAGTCATGAAGCGCGACCCGGTCTGCGAGCAGGCCGAGGTCGCCGATCTCGACCCATCCCTCGGAGCCCGCCGCATTGCGCGGGTCGCCCACGAGCTTGGCGTCGAGCGGAACGCCCACGACCGACGCGCGGCCGGCAAGGCAGAGGCGCGCGCGTTGAAGCGTGCGCCATCCGGGCGCCCGACGCTTCGGATCGCCCGATAGCGTGCCGCGCCAGAACAGGTCGTTCTCTCGCTCGGGCCAGGGCAGCATGCCCTCGGCCTCGCGCCGGAGCTGCCGGTAGCCGTCCGACGCGACGAAATCCGGATCGGGCACCAGAACGTTCGAGCTCGCGCAGCCCGAGAAGGCGAGGCCGGGGGCTTCCGGGACGTCGCCCAGCCAGAGGTCGCACGTTCCGTCCAGCCCCGGTTCGATGTCCCGCAACGCGCCGAAGAACAACCGCATTCCCGCCAAGCGCTGCGCGAGGAAGGACCGGTCGGTCCAGTCCGGGTAGCTCGCCGAGAGCGCGTATCCGATCGGGCGGCCGGGCACGAAGCGGATCGTCGCGATGCGTGGGTGGCGATGGTGGACTGTGAGATCGAACGGGTCCGGTTGCGCGCGCCCGAGGATCGGGGCGGCGAGGCGCGCCCGCACGTCCGCGATGTCGATCGGCTTCGTCATCGGGTTTCCTCGCTCATCCGCCGGAGCGGCGGGCCCCGCCGCGTGGGGCGCGGGGCACTCGACGCGGCCCGGCGGACGGGGGGCCCGCGGGGAACCCCGGGCAGCGCCCCGGCATCGCCCGGACCGCGCGAAGCGTCGCGCCGGCGCCGAGCGGGCGTCGGCGGGGCATCGCGGCCGCGGGGGGCGGCGGATCGTCCGCGCCGTCCCTCACAGCCCCGCCCGCCCCTCGGACGCGGGCTCGTACGCGACCTCGATCTCCGGCGGCGCCTCGGGGCGCACCTCGGCCAGACCGGCCGGGTCCTTCCAGGGGATCGCCACGCGCGGGAACTCGGCGAGTTCGAAATCGCCGCTCCGGGCGGAGAAGGCCGGGTTGTAGAAGGGATCGCGCAGGCCCTCGCGACCCCAGCGCGCCTCCATGAGCTCCGCCTCGCGGCGCAGGCGCACCACCTTCGTGGGATCGACGTCGCGCCCGCGGCTGACCGATTCCTTGTGCACCAGCCGGATGCCGGGGTCGCAGATCACCTTGAGGCCCCGTTGGCGCAGCTTCAGGCAGAGATCGACGTCGTTGTAGGCGACCGCGAACGCCTCATCCATGCCGCCGACCGCCTCGTAATCGGCCTTGCGCAGGAAGCAGCAGGCGGCCGTGACCGCCACGAACTGCTGCAGCAGCACGCTCTTGCTGAACTGCACGTGCGCGTCGTCCGCCCGGCCCGCATGGGCGTGGGTGGCGATGCCGTAGGGGCCGACGCCCGTGTAGACGCCGAAATGCTGGACCGCCCCGTGCGGGTAGAGCAGGCGCGCGCCGACCGCGCCGACGTCGGGGATCGACAGGAAGGCCCGGGCGCGCTGGAACAGGTCCTGGCTCAGCACCTCGGTGTCGTTGTTCAGGAGGCAGACGATCTCGCCGCGCGCCCGCGCCACGCCGAGGTTGCACAGGTGCGGGAAGTTGAACGCTGTCTCGGAGCGCACCACGGTGATGCGGGCGCGGTCACGGCGCAGCCCGTCCAGGTAGGCGAGCGTTCCGGGATCATCCGAGAAGTTGTCGACGACCACGATCTCGACGAGCGGGTCGCCGACCGCCAGCAGGGACTCGATGCAGGGCCGCAGGAGGTCGAGTCCGTTGCGCGTTGGGATGACGACGCTGATCCGCTTCGGGTCGGCGACGCCCAGGGTGCGCACGGCCGCGATCCCGGGACCCGGGCCGTCGATCGATTCGAGCGGGTAGCCCATCCGCTCGAAATGGCTGTCGATCGCGCGCTTGGCCGCCGCGAAGGCGTAGGATTTCTGGCCGCCCCCGAGGGCGGTCGAGCCGGGGAGCTGGCGCCAGCGGTAGAGCACGTGCGGGATGTGCACGATCTCGGCCTCGGCGCAGCGCTCCATGCAGCGCAAGGCGAGGTCGTAGTCCTGGCTGCCCTCGTAGCCGACGCGGAAGCCGCCGACCGCCTCGAACAGGGCGCGCTCGTAGACGCCCAGATGGCTGAACATGTTGTGGCCGTACATCAGGAAGCGGTCGAAGGCTCCCTTCCGGTAGGGCTGGGCCCGGCGCCCCTCGAGGTTGATCTTGTCCTCGTCCGAGAACAGCATCCGGCAGCCGGGATGGCGGTCGATGGCGTCGGCGACCGTCCAGAGCGCGTGGTCCGGCAGCAGGTCGTCGTTGTCCATCAGGACGAGGAACCGGCCCCGCGCCAGGGCGGCGGCCGCGTTCGAGGCCTGCGAGATGTGGCCGTTCGTCTCGCGGAAGACGGGTCGAATGCGCGGATCCTCGGCGGCGAGCCGGCGGACCACGTCGCGCACGGCGAAGTCCGGCGAGGCGTCGTCGGCGAGGCACAGCTCCCAGTGCGGATAGGTCTGCCGCTGCAGGCTGCGGATCGCCTCCTCGAGCAGGTCGAGCGGCGGGTCGTAGACCGGCATCACCACGGAGAGGAGCGGCCGCTCGGCGAAGGCCGCCATGCGGCCGTCCATCCAGGCCCGGTCGGCCTCGCCGAGCCGGTCGTCCCGCTCGACGACGCCGACGTAGCGCGGATCGGAGGGCGCGGACTGCGCGTGGTCGGCGAGCAGGCCGCACCCGATCGCGGCCGCGAGCGCGGATTGCGGGCGCTCGGCCGCGGCATCCTCGGCGACCGCGTCGCGCCGGTCCTCCAGCGCGGCCAGCACGCCCGCGACCTTGGCCCCGGTCAGGCGTTGCCGCTCGGGCGCGGGCAGGCGGAACAGGTGATCGAGGAGGTCGCGCAGGTCCGAGCGCTGCACGAGGCAGGCATGGATCGTGGCCGGGCCCACGATCTGGTTGTGGAATTCCAGGCGCAGGCCGCGCACGAATTGCGGCAGCGGCACGTGCAGGGTCCAGCGCGTGCCCGCGTCGGGCCGGCGCAGCGGGACGGTGTGCTCGGGCGCGAACCCCGCGCCGTAATCCACCGCCAGCCAGGGCGGCCCGTTGACGGTCTCGGCCTCGATGTCGAGGACGACCTGCACCGAGAGCGCCGAGGCCGCGAGATAGGGCTTGATGCCGAAGCCGATCCGCGCGCCGGGAGCCAGCACGACGCGGCCCCGGCCCGAGACCGTCAGGTTCTCGCACCGGGCCCCCGTGATGCCGGCGACGCGGCCGGCGAAATCGGGCGTCCCCCCGAACGGACCCAGGCTCCCCTGCCCCGTCGCGATCCGCCGGAGCGCGGCCCGCAGGCCCTTGATCGTCAGTCCCACACGCAACCCCGGCTCGGCCGCATCCGCGGCGCGGGCCGGCGCGGGGCGCCGGCCCGAAGATGACACGCTCAAGGCCCTCGCGCGGCTACGACAGCCTGCGGACCACGAACCGCTCCATGAGCAGGCCGATGCTCAGCGTCGTGAGCCCGAACATGATCACGTAGAAGTAGTCCACCTGGACGTCGAGTGTCGGATAGTACCCCAGCCGAACCCACTCGATGATCTGCACGGCCGGGTTGTACTTGAAGATCGCGTAGAGCTGCTCGGGCAGGTAGTTGGGCAGGAACATCACGCCGCTGGTGATGTAGATGATGATGTTGAACAGCACGTATCCCAGTGCCCAGGTGGGAAAGAACGCCATGATGCAGACGTTCACGAAGCCGATCCCGATCCCGAGCAGGATCGCCGCCAGGAAGCCGGTCACCGCCGTGAAGGGGTCGGCCGGCCGCGGATCGATGCCGAGCGCGGTCAGGATCGCCAGCACGGTGATCAGGGTGAGCGAGCCGCTCACGATCTCCACGAGCAGGCGGGCGATGATCACGTCGATGAGCTTGACCTGCGGGTAGTAGGTCAACGGCCGGTTCGCGCCGACCGACTTCATCACCTCGCGGGACATGTACTGGTAGACCAGCACCGGAACCGCGCCGCTGGCGAAGAAGATCGGGCTGCTCTCGCCGATCGGCGCCGGGACCTTGCGGAAGTAGTAGATCGCCACCAGCATGAAGACGTGGGCGCAGGGCCAGAGCACGACCACCGCGTAGCCCCAGTAGGAGGCGCCGAAGCGCGTGCGCATGTCGCGCAGCATCAGGGCGTGCAGCACGCGCAGGTAGGATTCGGTCGCGCTCAGCCGCGGCGCGGCTTCGGGGAGCGCGAGGGCCGGCTGACCCGGGTAGCTCATGGCGTCTTGCGTCTCTCGGCTCGGGGCGTCCGCCACCGGTTAAGCCGCAGGCTCTGCGGGGGCAACACGTCGAGAGTATGGCCTTGCGGCGCGGGGCGCGCACACCCGGGATTAATCCCCGCGCCGCGCGGGGCGCCGCACGCCGCGGTGCGCCCGCGCACCCGGGCCGGCGCGGGGCGCGGCGCGGCCGGAACCGCGCTCCCTCCCGGGACGTCGTCCTGCGCAGTCAGCCAGGAAAAAGAGCCTTGCAGCCAGCGCGCGTCCGCATCCTCGACACGTCCCGCTGCCATCTCGGCGAGGGGCCGAGCTACGATCCGGCGACCGATACGGCGTGGTGGGTCGATATCCCGGAGCGCCGGCTGTTCGAGCTGCGCCTCGGCGAAGCGGGTCCGGCCCGGATCCACGCGCTGCCCGTCATGGCGAGCGACGTCGCGGCGATCGACGACCGGCGGCAGCTCTTGTCGGCCGAGGACGGCCTCTACGTCCGGACGATCGCGGATGGCGGGCTCTCGCTCTGCTGCCCGCTCGAGGCGGACGACCCCGGCACCCGCTCGAACGACGGGCGCGTCCACCCGGCCGGCGCCCTCTGGATCGGCACGATGGGCCGCGACGCCGAGCCCGGGCGGGGCGCCATCTACCACGTCGCCGGCACGCGGGTGACGCGGCTCTTCGCCAACCTGACGATCCCGAACGGCATCGCCTTCTCGCCCGACGGCGCGACCGGCTACTTCGTGGATACGGACGAGGGCGTGCTGCGCCGGGTCGCCCTCGACCCCGCGACGGGCCTGCCGACGGGCGAGCCCGAGACGCATTACGACCATCGCGGCGGCGCGGGCGGCATCGACGGCGCCGCGGTGGACGCCGAGGGGCTGATCTGGACGGCCCGGTTCGGCGCGGGCTGCCTCGACGCCTACAGCCCGGCCGGCGAGCGGGTGCGCACGGTTCCGGTGCCCCCGTCCCGGCCGACCTGCCCGACCTTCGCGGGCCGCGCGCTCGACTGGCTCCTCGTGACCTCGGCTTACGAGGGCATGGACGCGGCGGAGCGCGGAGCCGACCCCGAGCACGGCCGCACGCTGCGGGTCGATGTCGGCGCGCGGGGCTTGCTGGAGCCCGCCTTCCGGCTCGCGGACTGAGCGGCCCTCGCGGCGGACGACGACGGCGACCGTCCGGGAGGCGGCGCAAGGCAAGGAGGGGGGAAGAGCCATGCCGGGATTCGACGACGAGCGCGACTACCAGCCGATCGAGGCCTACGCGCTCCTCAGCAACTGCGAGGGCTGCGCGCTGGTAGCGCGCGACGGCGGGATCGACTGGGCCTGCCTGGAGCGCTTCGACGCCGACCCGACCTTCTCGCGACTGCTCGACCGGCGGCGCGGGGGCCACTTCACGCTGCGGCCCGCCGAGCGCTTCGAGACGGCGCGGCAGTATCTGAGCCGCAGCAACATCCTCGAGACCACCTTCACCACCGCGACCGGCTTCGTCACCCTGCACGACTTCATGGTCGGGCCGGAGGGCGGGGCGGACCGGCCGCGCCTCGTCCGGCTCGTCGCCGGCGTCTCGGGGCGGGTGCCGATGGTCGCGGTCTACCGGCCGCTCGCGGGCTTCGCCGAGGCGGCCGCGCCGCTCGCCGCGACGGACGGGCGCGTGGCGGCGAACGGCTGCCCCGGGCTCGTCTCCGACGCCGCCTTCGCGGTCGAGGACGCGGGCGCTGTCGCCCGCTTCACCCTGGAGGCCGGGCAGGAGCGGCGCTTCGCGCTCTATCCGGGCGCCACGCCCGACGCCCCGCCGGACGCCCGCGCGCTGATGGAGGAGACCCGCCGGGCCTGGGTGCTGTGGACGCAAGGGGCGGCCTATGTGGGGCCGCTGGCGGGCGAGCTGATGCGCTCGGCCCTGGTGCTGAAGGCGCTGACCTACGCGCCCTCGGGGGCGATCGTGGCGGCGGCCACCACCTCGCTGCCCGAGGAGGTCGGCGGCATCCGGAACTGGGACTACCGCTTCTGCTGGATCCGCGACGCCTGCCTGTCCTTCTACGTCCTGAAGAAGTTTGGCATGGTCCGGGAGGCGGAGGCCTTCTTCGGCTTCGTCTCCGACCTGTGCGCGCGCGCCGAAGGCCGGCTGAAGCCTCTCTACGGCATCGCGGGCGAGGACGATCTCGGCGAGGTCACGATCTCGCATTTCGAGGGCTGGCGCGGCAGCGCGCCGGTGCGCCACGGCAACGAGGCCGCAGAGCAGCACCAGGCCGACGCCTACGGGCAGGTGCTCGACCTGCTCTACCTCTACGAGCGCCTCGGCGGCACGCTGCCGGAGGCGATGCGCGCGCACGGCGCGCGGCTGGCCGACATCTCGGCCGCGCACTGGGCGGAGCCGGATGCGGGCCTGTGGGAGCCCAGGAAGCCCGAGCAGCGCTACCTGCACGCCGCGATCATGAACTGGGTCGCCCTCGACCGGGCGATCCGCCTGTTCGGCGAGCGCCCGCACTGGTGCCGCGAGCGCGAGCGGATCGTCGCCTGGGTCAACGGCGAGGCCATCCACCGCGACGGCCACTATCCGCAATATCTCGGCACCGACGAGCCGGACGCCGCCCTGCTCGTCGCACCGATGGTCGGCTTCCCGGTGGACGAGGCCGCCTTCGCCCGCACCGTCGATGTGGTGATCGCGCGGCTCGGCCACGGCCACCTCGTCTACCGCTACCGGAACGACGACGGCCTGCCGGGCCACGAGGGCACCTTCCTGCTCTGCGCCTTCTGGCTCGTCGATGCCCTGCTCTGGCTCGGCCGCGACGCGGAGGCCCGCACCCGCTTCGACGCGCTGCGGGCGCTGCAGAACGATGTCGGGCTCTACGCCGAGGAGGCGGCGGAGGACGGCGGCTTCCTCGGCAACTTCCCCCAGGCCTTCAGCCATCTGGGCTTCATCCACAGCGCGCTGACGCTCGACCTCTACGACCATGGCGGACGGGCGGCCGTGCAGGGCACCTACGCCGACCGCTCCCTGCGCGAGACCGATTCGCGCCGGGCGCCGCGCATCGCCGGGGCGGATTGAGGCGTTGCCCCGCCGCACGGGAGCGCGGGCCGGGCGTTCCCATCGACATCGACAGACCCCACGGCGACCGGGAGACCAGGTTTGGCACGCATCGGCTACCACGCGTCGCACGAGCAGCACGCGCCCTCCGCGCTGCTGCGCCATGTCCGGGCGGCCGAGGCGGCGGGCTTCGCCTGCGCGATGTCGTCCGAGCACTTCAAGCCGTGGAGCCGGGCACAGGGCCATTCGGGCCACGCCTGGTCCTGGCTCGGGGCCGCGCTCGCCGTGACCGGGATGCCGTTCGGGATCATCACCGCGCCGGGCTACCGCCACCACCCGGCCGTGCTCGCCCAGTCGGCCGCGACGCTCGCCGAGATGTTCCCCGACCGCCTGTGGCTGGCGCTCGGCAGCGGGCAGCGCCTCAACGAGGACGTCACCGGCCTGCCCTGGCCGGAGAAGGCCGAGCGGACCGAACGGCTCGGCGAGTGCGCGGCGATCATCCGGGCGCTCTTCGCGGGCGAGACGGTGACGCATCGCGGCCGCGTCACGGTGGTGGATGCCAAGCTCTACTCGCGGCCCCGGACTCCCCCGCTCTTGGTCGGCGGCGCCGTCACGCCCGCGACCGCGCGCAAGGTTGCGGCCTGGGCGGACGGGCTCGTCACGGTCGGGATCGATCCGGAGAAGCTGCGCCCGGTGCTCGACGCGTTCCGCGAGGGCGGCGGCGCGGGCAAGCCGGTCTTCCTGCAGACGAAGGTGTGCTGGGACCCCGATCCGGCCCGCGCGCTCGCCGAGGCGCACGCGCAGTGGGCGAGCAACGCCATCGAGGGGGACGTGAACTGGGAGCTGCGCACGCCCGAGGAGTTCGAGACCGCCGCACGCTTCGTGCGGCCGGAGGACATCCACGCCTGCGTGCGGGTCTCCGACGACCTGGGTCGGCATGCGGCCTGGCTCGCGGAACTGGCCGAGCTGGGCTTCGCGGAGATCATCGTCCACCAGGTCGGAGGCAGTCAGGAGGCCTTCTTGGAGGCGTTCGGCCGCGCGGTCCTGCCCGCCTTCGCGGACCCCGCCCGGGCCGGCTGAACCTCGCGCGCCGATCCGCGCACCGACGCATCCGTCGGCCGGGCTCGGAACGGGGGCTCGGAACGGGACGATCCGTCGCCGGCACGGTCGCGGCGCCGTTCGCGCGGACGCGCGTCGGCACCCGAAGAACCACGTCCCATCTCGGAGGGCACGAACGTAACGCGACGTTCTGCCAAGCGTGCGGTTTAATCCCCGCCGCGATGCGCGCCCGATACCCAGCCGCGCTGCTTTGTCATCGCGGTTCGGCAACATGCCCACATCATCGGCAGTAAAAACCCGGCTCCGCTCCCGTCGGCCGCTTGACGGTCGATCTGAATTCAAGGCACCTGAATACAGAGTGCCACATCGAAGGGCACGCCGCGCGAGCGGCCTGTTGGGAGAGGAAACGATGCGATTTACCGTAGGCGCGTCCGCGCTCGCGCTGAGCTGCGCGCTGGCGCTCACACCGGCCCGCGCCGCCGATCCGATCAAGATCGGCCTGACCGGCCCGTACACGGGCGGCTCCTCCTCGATGGGCGTGTCGATGCGCGACGGCGCCAAGCTCGCCGCGGCCGAGATCAACAAGGCCGGCGGCGTGCTCGGCCGGCAGATCCAGCTCGTGGAGCGCGACGACGAGGCCAAGAACGAGGTCGGCGCGCAGGTCGCGCAGGAACTCATCAACAAGGAGAAGGTCGTCGCCACCGTCGGCTTCATCAACACCGGCGTGGCGCTCGCCGCCCAGCGCTTCTACCAGGAAGCCGAGATCCCGGTGTTCAACAACGTCGCCACCGGCACGATCATCACCAACCAGTTCAAGGAACCGGATTACGACGCCAACTACGTCTTCCGGAACTCCGCCTACGACGTGCTCCAGGCCGGCCTGATGGTGGACGAGGCCCTGGCGCAGGGCCACAAGAAGATCGCGGTGCTGGCCGACTCGACCAATTACGGCCAGCTCGGCCGTGAGGACATCGAGAAGTACCTCGCCACCAAGTCGATCAAGCCGGTCGCCGTCGAGAAGTTCAACATCAAGGACGTCGACATGACGGCCCAGCTGCTGAAGGCGCAGCAGGCCGGCGCCGAGGTCATCCTCGCCTACGGCATCGGGCCGGAGCTGGCCCAGATCTCCAACGGCATGGCCAAGCTCGGCTGGAAGGTGCCGATGATCACGAGCTGGCCCTCTTCGATGCAAAGCTTCATCGATATCGCGGGTGCCAACGGCAACGGCGTGATCATGCCGCAGACCTTCATCGAGGATCAGACGCTGCCGAAGCGCAAGGCGTTCCTCGAGAACTACTACAAGACCTACGGCGTGACGAAGATTCCGACCCCGGTGGCGGGCGCTCAAGGCTACGACTCGATCTTCCTGCTGGCCGCCGCCATCAAGCAGGCGGGCGGCACCGACGGGCCGAAGATCCGCGCCGCGCTCGAGAACCTGAACGAGCGGGTCGAGGGCGTCGTCACCACCTACGAGAAGCCCTTCACGGCCAAGGACCACAACGCGATCTCGCGGAACATGGTCGTGTTCGGCAAGGTGCAGGACGGCAAGATCGTCTACGCCAAGCCCGAGGACGCCAAGAACGCGGGCGTCGTGCGCCTCAAGGAGAAGAGCTCGAACTGAGCTCGGCTATGGCCGCCGCCGGTCACGACCGGCGGCGCGACCGGGCTGCCGGCTCATACCGTTTCCGATTGAAGAGCTCGGTTTGAGGCATCTCCTCAGAACGAAGCGCGGGTCCCCTCTCCCATAGGGAGAGGGACAGGGTGAGGGGTATGAGGCTGCCGGAGAAGACGCCGAGCTGAACGCGCGTCGATGCCGAGCGCCGTCCTGATCCGTCATACCCCTCACCCCAACCCTCTCCCTATGGGAGAGGGGGCGCGGCGCGGTTCAACCGTGTGGGGCGGATCGCGCCGTGCCCCCTCTCACGACCGAAGAGGGGCCCCGCGCTTCGTCGTGAGACGATGCGATAAACCGAACTCTTGGACCGGAAACGGTCTCACACCCATCGATTCTGCGGCCGGCCCGCGGATCCCAGACGTCCACCCCCTCACGGCGCTCCCATGGCCATCCTGCTCCAGCTCATCGCGTCCGGCGTCGCGGTCGGCATGATCTACGCGGCGATCGCGTTCGGCTACCAGCTGACCTTCGCCACATCGAAGACGCTGAACTTCGGCCAGGGCGAGGCGCTGGCGCTCGGCGCCCTGTTCGGCCTGACGCTGGTGCCCTTCACGGGCTACTGGCTGATGATCCCGCTGGTCCTCGTCTTCGGCTTCGCGCTCGGCGCCGTGGTCGAGCGGCTCGGCGTCCGCCCGGCCGTGAAGATCAAGTCCGAGTACGGGTGGATCATGGCCACCATCGCGCTCGGCATCATCTTCAAGAACGTCGCCGAGAATGTCTGGGGCCGCGACGACCTCAAGTTCCCCTCGCCGCTCCCCGAGGAGGCGATCCAGGTCGCGGGCATCCGCATCCTGCCGATGGAGCTGCTGATCGTGGCCGGCGCTCTGCTGATGATGCTCGCGGTCGAGATCTTCAACCGCAAGTCGATCTGGGGGAAGGCGGTCGTCGCCACCTCCAATGACATCGACGCCGCCGGCCTGATGGGCATCAACACCCAGAAGGTCATCACGCTGTCCTACTCGATCAGCGCCATGACGGCGGCCTTCGCGGGCGTTCTCGTCGCTCCCGTGACGCTCACCGGCGCCACCATGGGCGCGGTGCTGGCCCTGAAGGCCTTCGCGGTGGCGATCATCGGCGGCCTCGAGTCCGGCCTCGGCGTCATCGTCGGCGGCCTGATCCTCGGCGTCGCCGAGACGCTCACCGGCTTCTACATCTCGACCGGCTACAAGGACGTGCCGGGCCTGATCCTGCTTCTCGTCGTTCTCTCGATCCGCCCCGTCGGCCTGTTCGGCAAGGCGGTCATCAAGAAGGTCTGAGCGTGTTCCCCCGCCTCCCCCTGACGGCAGCCTGACGCCATGGCGCAGACCCTCGCCCCCAACTCCGCCGCGGCGCCCGCGCCCGCCTCCGCCCCCGGCCTGTCGCGCTACGCGGGCCTCATCGGCACGATCCTGCTGGTGGCGTTCCTCGCCGCCTTCCCGCACGTGGTCACCAGCTCGTACTACATCCACCTCGTGGTGGTGATCGCGATCTACGCGATCCTGATCCTCGGCCTCGACATCGTGGTCGGCTACACGGGTCAGGTCAGCCTCGGCCATGCCGGCCTGTTCGGCGTCGGCGCCTACGGGGCGGCGGTGCTGTTCCTGCACTTCAAGCTCGGCCTGTGGTGGGGGATCCTCGCCGGCATCGGCGTGACCTCGGCCTTCGGCGTGCTGCTCGCGGTGCCGGCGCTGCGCGTCACCGGCCCCTACCTCGCCATGGTGACGCTCGCCTTCGGCACGATCGTGCAGATCTTCATCAACGAGCTGACGCCGCTGACCAACGGCCCGCTGGGCATCACCCTGCCGCCGGCCCGCGTGCTCGACTTCTCGCTCATCGGCATGCAGGCGCCCTGGGGCGCGGCCGGGCGCAAGCTCGAGTTCTACTATCTCACCTGCATCGCGCTGCTCGGCACGATCCTCGTGGTCAACCGGGTGGTGCGCTCGCCCTTCGGTCGCGCCTTCGAGGCGCTGCGCGATTCACCGATCGCCTGCGACTGCATGGGCGTCTCAGTCTACCGCTACAAGGTCTACGCCTTCGTGATCTCGGCCGCGCTCGCCGGGCTCGCGGGCGCGCTCTTCGCGTGGTCCGAGCGCTACGTCGCGCCGAACTCCTACGGGTTCGAGCTGACGGTGCTGTTCCTGCTCGCCGTCACGATGGGCGGCCGCAAGTCGCGCGCCGGCCCGATCATCGGCGCGGCCATCATCGTGATGATGCCCAACATCCTGGCCGACATCGAGCTGGTGCGGATCATGGCCGGCCTCATCGCGGCGGTCGCCCTGGTGGTCGGCGCGCTGGCCTTCCTGCGCCGCCAGGAGAACCGCTTCGCGATCCTCGTGCCCGTGCTGCTCTGCCTTGCCTTCTTCCCGGCGACGCTCGCCCTGCAATCGGTCACCGATTTCCGCCTGACGGTCTTCGGCCTGATGATCCTGTTCGTGGTCTACTACCTGCCGGACGGCATCGTCGGCTTCGTCCGCGAGAAGATCCCGGCGCTCCGCCCGGCCCACACGGCCGAGGGCAAGAGCGTGCAGGCCGCGGGGGCGGCGCTCAGCGTCCAGAGCGGGCGCGGCGGCGCCGACCCGCTCCTCCGGGTCGAGCAGGCGCTGATGCAGTTCGGCGGCCTGAAGGCGCTGGCCGGGGTGGACCTGACGGTGCGACCGGGCACGATCCACGGGCTGATCGGCCCGAACGGCTCGGGCAAGAGCACGATGATGAACGTGCTCACCGGCATCTACAAACCCACCGCCGGCTCGGTGACGCTCGCCCGCGCCGACGGGAGCACGCGGCTCGACGGGCGCACGCCCTCCGAGATCGCGGCCTCCGGCGTCGCCCGCACCTTCCAGAACGTGCAGCTCTTCCGCGAGATGACCGCCCTGGAGAACGTGCTGGTGGGCCTCCATCACAGCTTCCGCGGCAACATCTTCGACGCGATCCTCGGCACGCCGCGGCGCAAGCGCGAGGAGCGCGAGCAGCGCGCCCGCGCCATGTCGATCCTCGACTTCGTGGGCTTGGGCGCGCTCGCGCAGGTGGAGGCGAGGAACCTCCCCTACGGCAAGCAGCGCCTCCTCGAGATCGGCCGCGCGCTCGCGCTCGATCCGGTGCTGCTCCTCCTCGACGAGCCGGCGGCGGGCCTCACCGCCCCCGACATCGCGGAACTGACCGCGATCATCCGCAAGATCCGCGATGCCGGCATCACCGTGATCCTGATCGAGCATCACATGGACGTGGTGATGGGGCTCTGCGACCGGGTCAGCGTGCTCGATTTCGGCCACAAGATCGCCGAGGGCAGCGCGCGGGAGGTGCAGCAGGATCCCAAGGTCGTCGAGGCCTATCTCGGCAGCCCGGTCGCCGACGAGGAGACGACCCATGCTTGAGGTCTCGGGTCTGTCGGCCGGCTACGGCCAGATCGAGGTGCTGCACGGCCTCGATTTCGCGGTGCCGAAAGGTCAGGTCGTGGCGCTGATCGGCTCGAACGGGGCCGGCAAGACCACGACGATGCGGGCGCTCTCGGGCATGATCCGGCCGCGTGCGGGCTCGATCCGCCTCAACGGGCGCGAGATCGGCGGGCTCGAGAGCTACGACGTCGCCCGCTTCGGCCTCGCCCACTCGCCCGAGGGGCGCCGGGTCTTCCCGACCCTCTCGGTGGAGGACAACCTGACGCTCGGCGCCTTCCCGCGGCTCACCGGCTCGCGGCCGAAGGGCGACGTGGCCGCCGACCGCGACCGGGCCTTCGAGCTGTTCCCGCGGCTGAAGGAGCGGCGCACGCAGCTCGCCGGCACGCTGTCGGGCGGCGAGCAGCAGATGCTCGCCATGGGCCGCGCGCTGATGCTGCGCCCGGAGATCCTGCTCCTCGACGAGCCCTCGATGGGGCTCGCCCCGAAGCTCGTGGAGGAGGTGTTCCGGATCATCCGCCAGCTCAAGACCGAGCAGGTGACGATGCTGCTGGTCGAGCAGTTCGCCATGGCGGCGCTGGGCGTGGCCGACCACGCCTACGTGCTGGAGAACGGCCGCATCCGCTTCCAGGGCCCGGCCCAGCAGCTCCGCAACGACCCGGCCGTGCGCGCGGCCTATCTGGGCGGCGGGCACTGACGGGGGCGCGACGCCTCCCGCATCCTCCCTCCCCCCTCCCTCCCCCTCCCGCGGGGGAGGGAGAACGCGCGGTGCATCACCCGTGCGAGCCGAGATCCTCCACGGCGAGGATCATCCCGAGCAACTCCGCCTGCGTGCGGGCGCCGAGCTTCTTCCGGATCGACGCGCAGGTGTTGACCACCGACCGGTAGCCGATCGACAGGTTGTCGGCGATGAAGCGGTAGTCGCGCCCCTCCCGGAGCAGGATCGAGACCTGGATCTCGCGCGCGCTCAGCGTGTCGTAGCGCGACGGCTCCGAGGCCGCGCCGAGACCCGCGATCTGCGTCGCGAGGCGGTGGGGCAGGTAGGGGCGGCCCGCCCGGACGGCGTCGAAGGCCGCCAGGAAATCGCCCACCGGCAGGTCCTTGAAGACGTAGCCGATGGCGCCCGCTTCCAGCGCGCGCGCCGCGATGACGGGGTCGCGGTGCATGCTGAAGGCGAGGATGCGGGCGCGCGGCTCGAGCGCGCGCATGCGCCGGATCAGCGCGAGCCCCGCGAGCCCGCTGCCCCGGAAGGCCAGATCGACCACCGCCACCTGCGGGCGGATGCGGTGGAACAGCCGGTAGCCCGAGACCGGGTCTGCCGCCTCGAGGATCATGGCGACGCCCGCATCCTCGACCACCCGCCGGAAGCCCTGCAGGATCACCGGGTGATCGTCCACGATCAGGACGCCCGTCACCGCGCCCTCCTCACCGGGCCTGCGCGGCGTAGCGCTCGCGCAGGCGCGCCAGCGCCGCCTCGCGGGAGTGCCCGTCGCGCCGCACCGTGACGTAGTGCTGGCACATCTCGCCGTAGAGCTGGCGCCGCCCGCTCGCGGCCGCGACCCCGGCGAGATCGGCTATCAAGGCGGCCGGGCTCTCCGCGACCCGGATCTCGGCGAGCATCGCCTCGAGCTGCATCGTGCGGTTGGCGACCATGCGGGGATCCTCGACGAAGCGCCCGCGCGCCTCCGCGAGGCTCGCCCGCAGCGCCACGAGCGCGGACGGATCGACCGGCTGGCCGCCGGCCGCGTGCCGGGCGAGCCAGACCGCCGGCTCGGTCCGGTCGGTGGGCGAGAGCCACGCGGTCTCGGGGGCCGCCCGGTCGCTGCGCGCCGCGATGGCGCCGGGCTCGCGCTCCCGCTCCTCCTCGCCGCCGCAGCCGGCGAGCGGGAGCGCGACGGCCCCGAGGAGCGCGAGGGCGCGCAGGGTCGTCACCGCCCGGCCCCGGCCGGCAGCGCCACGGCGGCGCGCGGCCCGCCCGGCACCTTGCGCCGGGCCACCTCGCGCATCTGCGCGAGATCGATCACCGAGACGTCGTCCGAGAACCAGTTCGCCACGTAGGCGCGCGCGCCCTCGACCGCGATCCCCTCCGGATAGCGGCCCACCGGAATCGTGGCCGTGATCGCGAGATCCGCGTCGAGCACCGAGACGCTGGCCGATTCCTGGTTCGTCACCAGGATCCGCTCGCCGTGGACCGCGACACCGTAGGGGCTGCGCCCGGCGGGCCTCGTCGCGAGGGCCTCGAGCGCGGCGGTGTCGATCGCCGTGAGGTCGTTGCTGCGCACGTTGCCGACATAGAGGCGGTGCCCGTCCGCCGATAGCCCGAGCGCGAAGGGTGCCCGGCCCACGGGCACGCGGGCGAGGCGGGTCATCGTGGCCCCGTCCACCACCGCGACCGAATCGCCGCCGCGCTCGGCCACGTAGAGGCGCCCGGCCGCGTCCGCCACCAGCCCGGCGGGCTCGGGCCCGACCGCGGCCTCGGCCTCGCGCGCGCCGCTCGCGGCGTCGATCCGCACCAGCCGCCCGCCCTGCCAGTCGCCGACGAAGAGCTTGGCGCCGTCGCCCGAGACCGCGATGCCGAAGGGCTGGCCGGCGAAGGGCAGCTGCCGCAGCACCCGCGCTCCGCCGGGCGCGACCGCAGTGATCGTGCGGCGGTCGGGATGGGTGAGGTAGAGCGTGCCGTCCGGCCCCGCCGCGAGGCCGGCCGGGCCGGCGCCGACGGCGACGGGCGCCGGCTCGGAGGCGTCGCCGACCTCGGTCAGCGCGCCGCCGTCCTGGCTCGCCACGTAGACGGCCGCCTCGCCCCGCGGGGCGCAGAGCGCGAGAGCGAGCGCCGCCGCGAGCCCGGCCGGGTCGAGTCTCACCGCGTCCCCTCGACCTTGGCCTTCAGGCCTTTCAGCCCGTCGGCGAAGTAGCGCGTCATCGCGGCGTGGCCGGCGGCGTCGCTCAGCTCCTCCGGCGGCTCGTTGCCGGTGTCGCCGCGGTAGAACCGCCCGGCCCAGGAGACCTTCGCGCCCTGGCCGTCCGGCGTCACCGTGACGGTGGCCGAGTAGGAGGAGACCGGCAGCGCCTTCAGGTCGGGCTCACCCATCCGGTACGAATAGGTCATCGCGTCGGCCTTCCACTCGTCGAGGCCCTCGTCGAGGATGCCTCCGCTCTTCAGCGTCACCTTGCGGGTCGCGCCGCTGGCGTCGCCGCCCGTGGCCTCGACCTTGGCCACGTCCGGATGCCATGCGCCGATAGTGCCGAACGGCCCGACCACCTTCCAGACCGCGGCCGGGGGCGCCGCAATGGTGACCGTCTGCTCGACCTTCTGGGGCGTCGGGCCGTGGGCGAGCGTCGCGACCGGCGCGAGGCCGGGGAGAAAAGCGAGGACGAGCGTCGGCAGGGTGAGGCGCATGCAGGATCAGGCCTTTCGCGGGGTGGGAACGCGCATCGTGAGGGCGCGCAGCGGCGCGGCCAGGAAGGCCGCGAGCACGAGGACGAGGGCGGCGGCGCCGAGGTACGGCCGCAGGTCGAGCCGCCCGGCCACCGGGCTCCGTGTAGCGACCGCCCGCAGGGGCGCATCGAGCGAGGCCGGCCCGTCGAGATGGGCGTAGGCGAGGCCGGTGCGGTCGGCGAGCGCCTTCAGGTGGGGCTCGCGCACCGACGAGAGGTGTTCGGTGCCGCCCGCGGCCGCGGCGCCGAACGGGGCGTTCCTCGGGTTGTAGCCCTCGCGCGATTCGGCGTCGGCCGGGGGCGGGCCGAAGCGGTTCTCCTGCTGCACGTCGGTCTCGCCGTAGAAGCCGGTCTCGCGGCCGCGGTCGTTGTACTTCGGGATCGACGAGAGGCCGTAGCCGCCCGCGCCCACGATCAGCCCCCGCACCGCGCCGGGCTGCCCCTCGAAGGGCGGCAGCGCGCCGGCCCGGAGCGGCGGCGCCTCCTGCCCGTCCGTGACGAAGACGAGGTCGGTGCCGATCTCGCCCGCCATCGCGATCGCGCGGTCGAGCCCGGCGGTGATGCGGCTGTCGGCCTCCCAGGCCATGCGCCAATCGAGCGCCGCGATGGCGCCGTCGAGGGGCGCGAAGTTCTCGCAGACCTCGACGGGCGCGAAGAGCAGGAACGGCCGCCGCTCGGTGAACAGGCCGAGCGCGAGGCGCGAGCCGCAGGGGAGACCCGCGAGCAGGTGGCGCAGCGCCGCCTTTGCGGCCTCCAGCCGGCTCTGCGGCTGGCCGCCCGCCGCGTAGTCGCGCACGTTCATGCTGCCGGTGATGTCGACCACCGCCAGCACCTGCACGCCGGCCCGGGTGAGCGGCAGCGGCGGCACCCAGGCGGTCGCGAGCGCCAGGGCGAGCGCGGCGGCGAGCATCCGGAAGCGGGCGTCGCGCAGGTTGCGCCGCCAGGGCAGCCCGGCGCTCACGGCGCCCCCCGCGGCTGGCCGGGGATGTCGGTCCAGATCTTCTTCGGCTCGGCCTTCAGCTCGTCGCCGATCTGGCGGTCCACTTCCGGAAAGTCGCGGATCAGCCGGGAGGCGACGTCGAGGTTGAACTTGGCGTCCCAGAACGCGGGCCGGGCCTGGAGGGCGCGGCGGTATTCCTGCCGGGCCAGCACGATCAGCGGCCCGGCCGGGTCGAGCTGGCCGCGCTCGATCAGGTCGAGGGCGCGGCGCAGGCGCGCGTTGCCCAGCGCGTAGCGGGCGCGGGCGAGGAGAGCCGGGGCATCGCGCGATTCGAGGGCGACGACGAGCGGCTCCATCGCCTCGGTGGCGTCGCGGCGGGCGAGCTGGAGCACGCGGGCCAGGATGAGCTGTGCCGACGCGTCCGCGGTCACCGGGCGGTCGCGGTTGGCCTCCAGCGCGGCGATGTCGCGGTTGGTGGCCTGCGCGCGCCAGGACAGCCCGCCCGCGACGAGCGCGCCCGCGAGGAGCAGGCCGGGCAGTGCGAGGAGCAGGTGCGGCCGCGTGCGGGACCAGGCGCTGCTGAGGGAGGACATGCGCTACCCCCGATCCCGAACACGCCCTCCCTCCCCCCTCTGCGGGGGAGGGTACCCTGCGAAGCAGGGGGGGAGAGGGGAGCGACGGTGCAGAGGAGGTCTGTGCCCTGCATGAAGGCCGCGCGTATGCCTGAAGCTGGGTTCCCCTCTCCCGACCCCCTTCGGGGGCCACCCTCCCCCGCAGAGGGGGGAGGGAGTGATGCGGTGCGGGCGGTGCCTATCCAAAATCCGGGTCATGCCGCCATCCTCCGCTCCGGCGCGCGGGCCGCCCCCTGCCCTGCCCGGCCGCGGGCGAGATCCACCTCGGCGAGCTTGGCCAGCACCAGGAGCACCAGCCCGAAGGCCGCGAAGCCGTAGGCCCAGCCGGCGAGATCGCGGCGCGGGCGCACCTCCACGTAGGGGATCGGGTCGCGCTCCAGGCTCTCGATCTGCCGGATCGCGGCGGCGACCGCCTCCGGCCCCTCGGCCTCGAAGGCGCGGTAGGGCACGCGCAGGCTCTTGAAGAACAGGTCGAGATGGCGCTCGGGCGCAGCCTGCGGCGTGTCCTCGCCGGCCGGGCGGTCGGCGATGCCGGGCGAGCCCTTGGTGCGCAGGAAGAGCCAGTACAGGTTCGGCCGGATCTTGGCGAAGGCGGCCCGCAGGGTGTCCTGCACCCGCGGGTCGATCACCGCCGCCCCGTCCGAGACGAGGAGCAGCACCCGCGAGGCGTCGCCCGAGGCGGCGCCGAACTGGCCGAGCGCCATGGCGAGCCCCCGCCCGACATTGGTGTAGTCGAGGCCGGGCCGGTCGATCGCCGCGATCGCTGCGCGGACCGCGTCGTGCCGGTCGGTCATCGGCAGGACCAGCATCGGCGCGGTCGAGAAGGCGGTGACGGCGAAGAGGTCGTGCGCCCGGCTGCCCACGAAGTCGCCGAGGATCCGGCGCGAGGCCGCGGCCTTCGATTCCTCCGCGCCCGAGGGCTGCCGCCCGGCGAAGGTCTCGTTCATGCTGCCCGAGCGGTCGATCAGCATCGAGACCTCGGCGCCGATGCCGGTGCGGGTCACCCGCTCGCCGGCCCGGTAGGGACCGGCGATCCCGGCGACGAGCCCCGTCACCGCGAGGCATCCCGCCGCCCGCAGCAGGCCCGCGAGCGCGCGCGAGAACGGGTCCGGCGGCACCGCGGCGAGGTCCGCCCAGGCGGCCCGGCGGCGGGGCGCGGCGACGAGCGGCAGCAGGGCGAGCGGCAGCAGCCAGAGCACCCACGGCCGCTCGGCCCCGAACCGGGCGAGTTCCGCCGGAAGCAGGGTCCAGGGCCCGCTCACGCGGCGCGCTCAGCCGCCGCCAGCGCGCGGGCGGTCGCCCCCGCCTCGGCGAGCGGCAGGCGGTCGCGCGCCTCGGCGACCGAACCGCCGAAGAAGGCGATCCGTGAGGCCGCGAAGAAGCGGGCCAAGCCCTCCCGCTGCGCCCGGAAGGCGGGGTGCCGGGCGAGGAAGGCGTCGAGGTCGTCGGCGAGCAGGCGGTGCCCGGCCTTGGCGTCGAGCCCGCGGTGGAGCGCCAGCAGCCCCTCGCGGTAGCCCGCCTCGCTCTCCGGCCCACGGGCGAGCGCGGCGAGCCGCCGGGCGGCGTCCGCGAAGGCGCGGGCCGGGCGCGGCCGGAACGGCCACCACGCGCGGTCGCGGGCGAGCAGCACCAGGGCGAGGAGCGCCGCCGCGCCGAGCGCTAGCGCGGCATTCCGGGCAGGGATAGGGTCGAGCCGGGGCCCGAGCCCGTCCGGGCGCAGGTAGTCGGCCGGGTCGGCGCGGCGGGCCGGCTGCACCTCGCGCAACGGCGAGAGGCCGAGGCTCCAGCCCGGCACCTCCACGGGCGCGGTGGTGGAGCCGTGATCCGCCCCGCGGGTCAGCACCAGGGGGAAGCCCGGCACCTCGAGGCTGCGCGCGTCGAGCGCCGCGTAGAAGGTCTGGTAGGTCAGGTGCAGGATGTGGCGCGTGCCCTCCTGCCGGGTCTCCACCCGGCGCAGGTCGAGCCAGTAGGTCACCGGCCCCGCTTGCGGCAGCGAGGAGGCCTGGAGCGCGAAGCCGGGCTCGGCCTCGACCGCGACGGTGGCCTCCACGAGGTCGCCGAGGAAATAGCCGAAGGTGCGCGGCACCCGCACCTCGACGCCGCGCAGCTGCGCCGCGGCCGGGCCGGCGAGAACCGTGAGGAGGAGCGCGAGGGCGAGGCGCATCGGGCTCAGGCCCCCAGCAGGTGGCGGCTGAGCGCGGCGGGATCGAAGCGCTCGGCCAGCCGAAATGGCGCGCGCCCATGGCGGCGCGCGAGGCGGGCGAGGTGGGTCAGCCGCTCCTGCTCCGCGGCGATCCAGCGTCGGCGGAGCGCCGGCCGCATCAGCACGAGGCGGGTGCCCGCGCCCTCCAGATCCTCCAGCTCGACGAGGCCCCATTCGGGCAGCGCCTCCGCCTCGGCCGGGTCGGCGAGGACGACCGGCACCACGTCGTGGAAGGCGAGGCCCGCGAAGACCCGCTCGATCAGGGCAGCGGGCCAGCGATAATCCGAGACGAGGAAGACCAGCTTGGGCCGGCCGGCGATGCGGGAGGCGGCCGCCACGAGACCGGCGGCGCTCGCGCCCGCCGGCACGGCCCCGGCGAGGCGCCGAGCCGCGAGGGCCGCCCCGGCACGGCTCCGGGTGGGGGGCAGGAACAGCTCCTCGCGGATGGCGGCGTCGCAGGCGATCAGCCCGAAGCCGTCGCCGATGCGCGTGGCGGAGGCGGCGAGACTCGCGCAGAGCGCGCCGGCCAGCGCCATCCGGTCGGCGGTGCCGCGGAAGCGCATCGAGGCCGAGAGATCGATGAGCGCCCAGACCTCGACCGCCTTGCGCGCCTCGAAGCGGCGCACGTAGGTGCCCTCGAACGGGTCGCGCAACGTGGCGCGCAGATCGAGCCGGCGCGCGTCCGGCTCGCGCAGGAACGGGACCTGATCCTTGAAGGTGCCGGGCCCGCCGGCGTCGCGCCCGCGATGGGCGCCAAGGCGGTTCCCGCGCGCGCGCCAGCGCGGCAGGTAGAGGATGTCGGCGCCGGTCCGGGGCTCCTCGCTCACGGAGCCGGCACCGTCTCGAACACCGCCCGGCACAGCGCGGGCACGATGTCGCTGCGGTGCATCTCGTGGATCGGCTCCAGGAAGACGCGGTGGGCCATCACCGGCTCGAAGACCGCGCGGATGTCCTCCGGCACCAGCCAGTCGCGCTCCTCCAGCCAGGCGCGCACGCGGGCGGCGCGGACGAGCGCCGCCACGCCGCGGGGCGAGGCGCCGCCCTGGACGAGGCCCGCCATGTCGTCGATGCCGGGAAGCCGGATGCCCGCTTCGTGCGGGCGGACCAGAGCCTCCCAGAGCGCGACCACGTAGGCTTGAATCGCCTCGCTCGCCCGCACCCCGTGCTGGATCGCCGAGGCGATGCCGCCAAGCCGGGCGGGGTCGAGGATGCCCGTCGGGATGCCGGCGATCAGCCCGTCGGTGTCGTGGAAGCGTGGGTCGAAGGCCAGCGCGCGGCGCGTCGCGGGATCGCGCGGCGCCTCCATGCCGATCTCCATCAGGAAGCGGTCGCGGGCGGCGGCCGGCAGCTCGAAGGTCTCCTCGCGCTCGACCCGGTTGCGGTCGGCGAAGACCTGCAGGAGCGGGAACCGGTACTCGCGGTTGAAGGCCTGGAGGCTGCGCTCGGCCATCAGGCGCAGGAGCAGCGCGTGGACCTGGGGGCGCGCCCGGTTGATCTCGTTGAAGAAGAAGACCGCGAGGTCTTCGGACGAGCGCAGCACCGGCCCCGGCTCGACGCGCGGGCGCCCGTCCTCGGCGAGGTAGGTGTGGTAGACGAGGTCCGTCGGCATCATGTCGACCGTGCCCTCGACGCGCTCGTAGGCGCCGCCCATGGCGCGGGCGACCGCGCGCAGCAGCGTGGTCTTGCCGACGCCGACATCGCCCTCCAGCAGCACGTGGCCGCGGGCGAAGACCGCGATGGTGACGAGGCGGATGATCCGCTCCTGCCCGAGCACCGCGCCCGCCACCGCCGCCTCGAAGGCCTGCGCGGCGGCGCGCCAGTCTGTCAGCATCGCGTCGCCGCGGCGGATGTCGTTCATGGATGCCCCTGGCAAGGCGCGCCCGCGCGAGGCGGGCGCGCGCGTCGATCAATTGCCGATCTTCAATTGCCGATCTTGGCGACGTCGTACTCGAACTTGCCGGTCTTCTTGGCGTTCTCGATACGCTTCTTGTTGCGCTCCTCCATGCCCTTGATCGACTCGGCCTGCTTGTTGAGTTCCTTCGGGTCGTGCTTCGGGTCGTACTTCGAGCCGGCGATCTTCTCCGGGAAGCCGGGCTTGGGCTCCCAGCAATTGCCCGGCGCCTTGCACTTGGTGCCGTCGTAGGCGAGCGCGGGGGCGGCCAGCGCCAGGGTCGCTCCGAGGGCGAGGATCAGGGTGCGCATGCGGTTTCCTCCTTGGGGTGCGTTCTGGGCGCGCCCGGGGCGCGCGGTGTCCTGCAGGGCCTCACTCCAGCGGCTTGCACTGGCCTTTGGCGTCCTGCGGGATCTTCTCGCCCTCCTTGTAGGGCGTGTAGGCCTTCTTCTGGTCGGCGGTGAGCCAGACCGCGTCCTTGGCCGGCCCGGTATAGAGATGGCGGATCCAGGCGATGGTCTGGAGCATCTCGTCCGGGGTCAGGTTCTCGTTGTGCGGGCCCATCATCCCGTTGGCGCCGCCGAAGATCGTGGCGAACAGGCCCGTATCCTCGGTGTTGGACGGATAGGTCCAGTAATTGTCGTTGAGGCCGGGCCCGAGCTTGCCCTCGGCCAGGTGCCCGTGACAGCCGGAGCACGAGGTGGCGTAGAGGCTCTCGCCGTTGCGGAGACACGACTTGTCGTCGATGTAGAGGTTCTTGCCGGTCTCGAAGAAGGTCTTCACGGCCTGGGTGTCGCGGCCGCCTTCCTTGCCCTCCGCGGTGTTCAGGGGCTCGCCCGTCACGGTGTTGCGGAAGACGATGCCGGTCTGCGGCCCGGCACTCGGCTGGGCCAGTGCGGCGAGTCCGCCGCCGGCCAGCGCGAGACCCAGGAAGGCAGCGAGCGTTTTCTTGGTCTTGATCATGCGGGGATCCGGATCGCTCTCTCGCCAGAGGGGGTCAGTTCGAGGCGGGCGCGACCGGCACGCCCTCCTGCTTGAGGATCGCGTCGATCTGGGGCTTGGCCTTCACCAGGGCTGCGTCGAGGGCGTCGCGGAGCGCCGTGTCGTCCCGGCGCACCCCCATCGACTGGTCGAAGACCTGCGGCATCCGCTTGCCATCGCTGCGGGTGGTGTCGTCGGGTACCGGCGTCATGCGCAGCTTCACGCTCGAATCGCGCACGTAGCGGGCCACGTCCGGCGCGAAGGCGACGCCCACGTCGGCCTTGCCCTGCGCCACCTCCGAGACCATCCGGGCCGGATCGATCTGGGTGTACTGGTTGCGCGGCGCGCGGAAGTTCACCAGCGAGTAGAGGTAGGCCATGTCCTCCTCGTAGCGGCCGATGTCCTTGAGCATCGCCTCGCCCGGCGTGCCGAAGCCCACCACCATGTGGCCGATGTCCTTGAGGCGCGGGTCGGACCAGGACTTCACGTCGAGGTCGCCGTCGGCCTTGGTGAGGAAGACGTAGCCGGCCCGGTAGTAGGGCTTGGTAGTGAGCACCCGCTGGTCGTCGGAATCGAGGCCGACGACGACGTCGCAGGTCTTCTTGTCGAGCCCATCGCGCACCGCGTAGACCGCGGGCTTGCCGGAGAACACGAAGACGGGCTTGCGCCCCATCGCCTCCGCGACCGCGACCGCGATCCTGTTCTCGAGCCCCGAGCCGTCCTTCAGCGAGAGCGGCGGCTGCTCGGCCGCGCAGATGCGCAGGGTGCCGGGGTCGGCGGTCTGCTGGGCATCCTTGACCTGGGAATCCTTGGCCGCGGGCTCTTGCGCGGCGGCGGTGCCGCCGAGGCAGGCCAGGGCGATCAGGAGGGCGGCCGGACGGGCCGCGCCGTGTCGTCCGATGACGCGCGACATGATGGATCTTCCGTTTCCTCGGGGTTTTCTCGTTCGGCGCGGCGGCGGGTCATTGCGAGGGAGCATGGCGTGCCCCTCTTCGCTTCGTCCTGCGCCCGGCGGCTTGGGAAACCCCGCCGGCTCGGGGCCGGCGGGGCGTCCGTTCGCTGAGCGGGCCTTACTTCCTGGCGGCCTGCTGCTCGTACTCGCCGACGTTCGGGTCGTCGTAGGGGTTCTTGCCGTCGAGCGAGAACACCATCACGCCGCCGCCCATCTGGGTGTAGTTGGCGAGCTTCTTGAAGGCACCGACCGCGCCGAGGCCGGCGGTCGGGTCGGCGAGGTCGAACACCAGGCCCACGCCCGGCCAGCCGCCGACGCCGTAGTAGATGGCGACGTACTGCGTGCCCTTGTGGCTGTAGGTCATCGGGTAGCCGATCGCGCCCGAGGGCAGCTTGTGCTTCCAGAGCAGGTCGCCGTTGTCGGAGTCGCGGGCCTTGATGAAGCCGTCGAGCGTTCCGTAGATCACGAGGTTGCCGGCGGTGGCCGTCGTGCCGCCCCAGACCGCGAAGCGCTCCATCTTCTCCCAGTTGAACTTGCCGGTGATCGCGTTGTAGCTCTTGATCTGGCCAAGTCCCTCGTAGTTCTGCCGGTCACCCTTCGGGCCCGGATACATGTTCAGCGTCGCGCCGACGAAGAACTGGCCCGCCCGGTAGGGCAGCATGAAGGGCTCCCAATCCATGCAGATGTGGTTGATGCCCATGAAGAAGGCCTGACGCTTCGGATCGTACGAATCGTGGCCCTGGTTGTGGTAGCCCATCGCCGAGGGGCAGATGTCCTTGGCAAGGTGGTCCATCCGGGTGCCGTACTCGGGGTCGCGCACCGGCTGGCCGGTCTTCAGGTCGACCGACTTGAACACGTTGACGGTGTCGTCGATCTTGTCGGCCGAGACGAGCGAGCCGTCCGTCCGGTCGAGCGTGTAGACGATGCCGTTGCGGTCGGGGTGGGTCAGAAGCTTGCGCATCTTACCCGACTTGTCCTTCTGCTCGGACAGCATCATCACGTTGACGCCGGCATAATCCCACTCGTCGTGCGGGGTCTTCTGGTAGCCGAACTTGGCCTCGCCCGTGTCGGCGTCGCGGCCGAAGATCGTCATCGTCCACTTGTTGTCGCCCGGACGCATGGTCTCGTTCCACGGCGCCGGGTTGCCGGTGCCGAAGTAGATCAGGTTCGTGCCCGGGTCGTAGGCGTACCAGCCCCAGTTGGTGCCGCCGCCGATCTTCCAGGCGTCGCCCTCCCAGGTCGCGGTGCCGAGGCCCTTCTGGCCGTAATGGGCGTTCTTGATGTTGAAGTCGTCGGCGAGCAACAGGTCCTTGTCCGGACCCGTGGCGTAGGCGCGCCACTTCTGCTCGCCGGTGCGCACGTCGTAGGCGGTGAGGTAGCCGCGCACGCCGAGCTCGGCGCCCGAGGAGCCGATGATCACCTTGTCCTTGACCACGTAGGGGGCGATGGTGAGCGTCGAACCGACCTTGATGTCCGAGTTCTCGACCTTCCACACCGTCTCGCCGGTCTCGGCGTTGAGCGCCGCGACGTTGCCGTCGAGCTGCGTCTTCAGGATGAGCGCGGGCACCTTGCCGTCGCCCGGCCAGTAGGCGAGGCCGCGGTTGACGAGGTCGCAGCAGGCGACGGCGCGCGCGGCCGGGTTCTGCTTCGGCTTGTCCTGCCACAGGATCCGGCCCGGATCGTTGAGATCGAGCGCGAAGGTGTTGTTCGGGAACGAGGTGTGGACGAACATCTTGCCGTCCACCACCAGGGGCGCGCCCTCGTGGCCGTTGAGCAGGCCGGTCGAGAAGCTCCAGGCGGGCTTGAGGTTCTTGACGGTGTCCTTGTTGATCTGGGTCAGCTCGCTGTAATTGTTCGAATCGTAGTTCTTGCCGGGCATCACCCAGTTCTCGTCGCTCTTGGCCATCTCGACGAGCTTGTCGTTCGCCTGTGCCGTCGCGGCGAGGCCGAGGGGCGCCATCGCCATCACGGCGAGCACCGAGACCGAATTCAGAAGCCTCAACATGTGCGTCTCCTTGCCGTCTCGTTCCGTCTCTCGACCCTGTGGTCTCGCGGAACCTCTAGCGTCGGAAGTCTGAAGCAGATCCGGGATCAGTTCCGACATCTCCGCACTTTCTAAGAAGAGAAGCTTGCGTTCTTATCTTATGAAGTGCTTATTACTGCCTCAGTCCCCAATATTTCTAAGACGAAGGATCGGCGCGTGTCTGCGGGAAGGCGGTCATTTTTGGCCGGGAGCATCCGGCAAGTCGCGCCTGTGCTTTGGGCATGTGGCAACACGGTTCTTGACCGGCTCGGCGCCCGCGCCAACACTCGGGTGACGAGGGGTGCGGCAACGGTGCACCGGCGGCGCGGGGGGCTGAAACGATGAGGGCAGTGCGCGCGCGCCGGCCGCATTCCGGGTCCGGGATCGCCCTCGCACTGGCCCTCGCGCCGCTCGGCTCGCTCGCGCCCTCCGTCGCCGCCGCGCCGGATGCGGCGCATGTCCGGGAGGCCGCGCTCTACCCGCGCGACGGGCGCCGCGAGATGGGGGGCGAGGATCATCGGCGCTTTCCCGGGGCGGGCGTGCTCTGGTGCCGGCGCTCGGACGGCGTGCCCCAGAAGGCCGCCGCCGCGTGGCTCGTCGGCGCGCCCGATCTCGTGGTGCTGAACGCCCACAATTTCCGCGATCGGCGCCTCGCCGTCACCCGCGCGGTCTCGGATTGCCACTTCCAGATCGGCGGGCGGAACTACGCTTTCGTGGCCGCCTCGCTGCAGCTCGGCACCGCGCCCGACGCGCAGGCCCTCCACATCACCGACGACTGGGCGCTGCTGCGCCTCGCCGGCCCCGTCGAGGGGGTGCGGCCGCAGCCGGTGCCGGCGGCGCCCGACCTCGCGCTCGGGCCGGTCTCGATCCCGGTCACGATGGTCTCACCCGGGGGGCACGGCAATTTCGAAGGGGGCAGCAGCCTCGAATCCTGCACGATCCGCTTCGTCGATCCGCCGGGCGAGGACGCCATCCGGCGGGTGCGCCACGATTGCAACGACGGGTACGGCGGCTCGGGATCAGGGCTGTTCGACGAGGGCGGCCGCCTCGTGGCGCTCCAGAGCGCGTCGCTCTCCATGAACTCGCGGCGGCCGTTCGACGTGGAGTTCCACTACGGCTCGGCGATGCTGTTCGAGGGCGCGCTCCTGGCGGCGATCCGGGCGGTGGCGGGGGACAGGCCGGCGCCTTGAGGACGGGGGCTGCGGCGTAGGACCGCGCGAGGGCGGCTCAGGAAAAGGCTCGTTCGCCGAAGCTTCCACCGCTCTCCCTCCCCCTCTGCGGCAGGGCGATCGCATATGCCGAGCGAGCCTAGCCCCGGTCAGGCGCGGGTCCCCTCTCCCATAGGGAGAGGGACAGGGTGAGGGGTATGAGGTTTCGGAGTGTGGCGCTGTCCTGAACGCGCGTCGATGGCGTGCTCAGATCTGAAAGGTCATACCCCTCACCCCAACCCTCTCCCTATGGGAGAGGGGGCGCGGCGCGGTTCCCCAGCTCCAGCTAGGAGACGACGCCCGCCATATGCGATCGCCCTGCCTCTGCGGAGAGGGAGAGCTTGGCGGGCGTCGGCACACTCCGCTCAAACCCGGTCGCGGCGCGTCGGGAGAGAGGATACGCGCCCCGAACTCAGCGGCTGCTGCCGCCGCCGTTCGCGCTGCCCTGAGGCACGCCGCGCTCGGGCTGGCCGGCATTGCCGCCCGCGGCCGAGTTCGTGGTGGCGGTCTCCGCGCCCGTGCCGCCGCGGGAGATCACGACGTCGGGGGTGTTGCCGGTGGTGTTGGGCTGGGTCGTCACGGTGCCGCCCGCCGGGGGCGCGGCCGTGGTCGCGGGCTGCGCCAGCGCGGGACCGGCCACCAGGACGGCGAGGATGGCGAGCGGGCGTGCTTTGATCATCGAGTGCTCCGAGGAATCGTTACGGTCACGGATGCAACTGCGACGTGTGGCCATGGTTTCACGGACGCGACCGAACGTCCCGCAACACCGCGGGCGGGCCGCCTCAGGCGCGGGCCGCCGCGAAGCCCGTGAAGAAGCGCCGCGACAGGTCCGTCAGCGCGGCGATGCAGTAGCCGCCCTCCTGCACCACGAGCGTGGGCAGGCGAAGGCCGCCGACCGCCGCACCCAGGCGCGCGAAACCCTCCGCGCCGACCGCCACCTTCGCCTGGGGATCGCCCGCGTAGATGTCGAAGCCGAGCGACAGGACGAGGGCGTCCGGGCAGTAGAGGTCGAGCGCCCGCAGCGCCCGCGCGAGTTCGCCGAAGAACACCGCCTCGTCGGAGCCGTGCGGCATCGGCAGGTTCAGGTTGTAGCCCTCCCCTGCCCCGCTGCCGCGCTCCTCGGCGAAGCCCGCCACCGCGGGGTAGAAGTTCGTCGGGTCGCCGTGGATCGAGACGTAGAACACGTCGGCCCGGTCGTAGAAGATCTCCTGGATCCCCTGGCCGTGGTGCATGTCGGTGTCGAGGATGGCGACCCGGGGGTGGCGCGCGCGCAGGCGCTCGGCCGCGACGGCCGCGTTGTTGAGGAAGCAGAAGCCGCCGGCCGCCTCGCGCCGCGCGTGGTGGCCGGGCGGTCGGCAGAGCGCGTAGGCCTCCTGCGCGCCCGCGTTCAGCGCGTCGGCGCCCGCGATCGCGCATTGCGCGGAGGCGTACGCCGCCCGGAAGGTGCCGGGACCGATCGGGGCGCTGCCGTCCGCGATGTAGCGCCCGGCCCGCGCCAGCACGCCGCGCAGGGCGTTCGGCTCGCGCACGAAGATGTTCGAGACCACCTCGTCCCCCCAGTCTGGGCCGAGCGCCGTCCAGTCCGCGTGCGCGTCCTGCAGGAAGCGCAGGTAGTCCATCCCGTGCACGGCAAGGATCGGGCCTGCGCCGGCATCGGGCGGCTCCGCCACGGGGAAGCCGAGGTCCTGCACCGCGGCGAGCAGCGCCGGCTCGCGGGCGGGAACCTCCTGCGGCTCGCGCATCTGCCCGCGGGAGAAGTAGCTGCGCGGGTGGTGGAGCGCTTGGTCGGGGTGGTGGAAGGTCTTCATCCGGTCCTCCTCTCGGGGCTCAGGCCGCGCGCAGCATCTGGCGCTCGCGCGGAGCCCGCAGCGCCAGGACCGAGACCAGCGAGATCGCCGCGATCGCGCTGAATAGGAGGGCCAGCGGCCACCACGCGCCGCCGGCCCGCTCGGCGAGGATCGTGCCGAGGATCGGGGTGAGGCCGCCGAAGATCGCGCCGCTGAGCTGGTAGGCCATCGAGATGCCGGTGTAGCGCGTGCGGGTCGGGAAGGCGTCGCTGACGTAGCCCGCGATCACCGCGTAGAAGGCGCCGAGCCCGGCCACCGCGAGGCCGACGCCGAGCGTGAGGCCGGTGAGCGTGCCCTGATCGACCAGGGTGAACATCGCGTAGGGCGTGAGCACCGAGACCGCCGCGGTGGCGACGAGGAAGCGGTGCACGCCGACCCGCTCGGCGATGTAGGCCGAGAGCGGCGTGATCAGGAACTGCATCACCGAGACGATCAGCAGGCAGTCGAGCACGAGGGCGCGCGGGATCTTCAGGTAGGTCGTCGTGTAGGCGATCATGAACGTGTTGGTGAAGTAGAAGCCCGCGATGCCGAGCACGTTGGCGCAGATCGCGAGCGCCAGCAGGCCCGGCGCGCCGCGCAGCACCTCGCCGAGCGGGGGCGCCGCCGCCCGCGCCTGCGCGAGCCGGCGCCGCCGCTCGGCGAGGAAATCGGGCGATTCGCTGACGCCGAGCCGGATGGCGAACCCCACCACCAGCATCACGGCGCTGAACCAGAACGGCACCCGCCAGCCCCAGGCGAGGAAGTCGGCGTCCGGCAGGGTGGTGACCAGCTTGAACATCAGCATCGACAGGATCAGCCCCGCCGGGCTGCCGAGCTGCGCGAAGGAGGCGAAGAAGGTGCGCCGGTCCCGCGTCGGCGCGTGCTCGCCCGCCATCAGCACCGCCCCGCCCCACTCGCCGCCGACCGCGATGCCCTGGACGAGGCGCAGGGCGACCAGCAGCACCGGCGCCCAGATGCCGGCGGTCTCGTAGGTCGGCAGGCAGCCGATCAGCACCGTGACGACGCCCATCATCAGCAGGGTGATGATCAGCGAGGTCTTGCGCCCGACCCGGTCGCCGAGATGGCCGAACACCGCCCCGCCGAGCGGCCGCGCCAGGAAGCCGACCGCGAAGGTGCCGAAGGCCGCGAGCGTCCCGTAGAACCCATCGACCTGCGGGAAGAACAAGCGGCCGAAGACCAGGGCGGCGGCGGTGCCGTAGACGTAGAAGTCGTACCACTCGATCATCGTGCCGACGAAGGCGGCGATGGATGCGCGCACCGGTTGGTGCACGCCGTCTGAAGCCTGTGCCATCGTTCCCCGTCGTCTCCCCCGCCGCAGCGCCGGCCGCACGCGTGGCCGCGATCATAGGCGGGCACCCACCCGCAGGCGGGCACCCGCCCACCGGCGGGCATCAGGCCAGCCCCCGGCCGCCGGATCAAGGGCGCGGGCCTGCAACCGGGGCGTGTGCCCGCTCCGGTTGACCCCGCCGGAGGCTTCCCCTAACCCGCCCGCCTTCTCCAACAACCAAGGGATGACTGGATGCGGATCCGGATCGCGCTCGCCTGCCTCGCCGCCCTCTCGGGCCTCTCGACGGCCGCCCAAGCCCGACCAATTCACGCCCGACCCGCCACGAGCTACGTCTCCTTCCAACCCCAGGTCCGCGGCCTCGGCTGCCTGCAGCCCCGCACCCGCGCGATGATCGCCCGGCTGACCGCCCGCGTCGGACCGATCCAGATCACCTCGACCTGCGGCGGGCGACACGCCCACAACTCGCAGCACTATCGCGGCGCGGCGGTCGACTTCCGGCCCCGCGCGGCGTCCGTCGCCCGCACGCTCGCGGCTTTGCGCGGCATGCCCGAGGTCGGCGGCATCGGCTCCTATCCGGGCGGCCTCATCCACGCCGATACGGGCCCGCGCCGGCTCGCCTGGCACGGGAGCGCCCGCCACCGCGTCGCCCGGGCGCATCGCGGCTACGCGCGCTACGCGGTTCGGCGCGGGTCGTCCCGGTCGGGATCCGTCTGATACGGTCTTCGGCCGAACCATGCGACCGGAAGCCGTATGAGACGCAGTCAGGTGTATTTTTCGGGATGCCGAGGGATATCCTCCTCCCTGCGCGCGGGGGAAGCCGCACCGATCGAGGCGGCGGCCCCTGGCTCCGCCCACGGCGGGTGGTAAGCTCCGGCGCGAGGAGGCCGCCGGACGATGACCGAGATCGCAGGTTCGCCCTTCGCCGACCTCGCCGGGCCACCGGCCCCGGGCGACCCGCTGCGGGCCCGCATCCGCGCCGCCGGTCGTCGATCCGAGCCCGAATGCCTGCTGCCGCTCCTCGCCGAGGCCGCCCCGACCCCGGCCGAGGAAGCCGTGGCCGGGCCGCTCGCCCGCCGCCTCGTCGAGGCGCTGCGTGCGCGGGGGCAGCGCGGCCCGGTCGAGAGCCTGATGCGGGAATACGACCTCTCGACCCGCGAGGGCGTCGCGCTGATGTGCCTCGCCGAGGCGCTGCTGCGCATCCCCGACGCGGCGACCCGGGACGCGCTGATCCGCGACAAGGTCGGCGGCGGCGACTGGCAGGCCCATCTCGCCCATCCCGCCTCGCTCTTCGCGGGCGCGGCGACCTGGGGGCTCGTGGTGGCGGGCGCCATCCTGGCGCCCGACGCGCCGGAGGGGCTCGGGGCCGCGCTGACCCGCCTGCTGCGCCGGGGCGGCGAGCCGCTGGTGCGGGCCGGGCTCGACCGGGCCATGCGGGTGCTGGGCGGCCAGTTCGTCACCGGCCGCACCATCGCGGAGGCGCTGGCGCACGCCGCGCCCTGGGAGGCGCGGGGCTTCACCCACTCCTACGACATGCTCGGCGAGGCGGCGATGACCGCGGCCGACGCGGACGGCTACGCGGCCGCCTACGCGGAGGCCGTCGCGGCGATCGGCGCGGCCTCGGCGGGGCGCGGGCCCTATGCGGGGCCGGGCATCTCGATCAAGCTCTCGGCGCTCCACCCCCGCTACACCCGCGCACAGCGCGAGCGGGTGATGGCCGAGCTCCTGCCCCGCGTCGCCGACCTCGCCGCGGCGGCGCGCGCCGGGGACATCGGCCTCAACATCGACGCCGAGGAAGCCGACCGGCTCGACCTCTCCCTCGACCTCCTGGCGGCGCTCGCGGCGGATCCGCGGCTCGCCGGCTGGGACGGCCTCGGCTTCGTGGTGCAGGCCTACGGCCGGCGGGCGCCGGCCGTGATCGACATGGTCGTCGATCTCGCCCGGCGGACGCGGCGCCGCCTCATGCTCCGCCTCGTCAAGGGCGCCTACTGGGACACCGAGATCAAGCGCGCGCAGGTCGAGGGGATCGGCGAATTCCCGGTCTTCACCCGCAAGCTCCACACCGACGTCGCCTACCTCGCCTGCGCGCGACGACTGCTCGCGGCGCGGGACGCGGTCTTCCCGCAATTCGCCACCCACAACGCCCGCACCCTCGCCGCCGTGCTGGCGATGGCGGGGCCGCGGTTCCGGCCCGGCGACTACGAGTTCCAGTGCCTGCACGGGATGGGCGAGGCCCTCTACGGAGAGGTGGTCGGCCCGGCCAAGCTCGACCGGCCCTGCCGCATCTACGCGCCGGTCGGCAGCTACGAGACGCTGCTCGCCTACCTCGTGCGCCGGCTTCTGGAGAACGGGGCGAACGCCTCCTTCGTCCACCGGATCGGCGACCCCGCGGTGCCGGTGGCGGAGCTGGCCCTGGACCCGGTCGCGGAGGCGATGGCGCTCGTCCCGCCCGGCGCGGCCCATCCCGGCATCCGCCAGCCCGGCGCGTTGTTTCCGGACCGGGCGAACGCGTCCGGCTACGACCTCGCCGACGAGGACGTGCTGGCGGACCTCGCGCGCGGCCTCGCGGCGGCGGCCCGCGCGCCGGCCAAGGCCGGGCCGCTCCTCGGCGACGGGCCGGGCACGGGCGAGGCCCGCCCGGTCGCGAACCCGGCCGACGGGGCCGACATCGTCGGGCGGGTCGTGGAGGCCGACGCGCGGACCGTGGAGGCCGCGCTCGTCCAGGCCGCCTCCGCCGATTGGGCCCTGACGCCTCCGGACGCGCGCGCCGCGATCCTCGAGCGCGCCGCCGACCGGATGGAGGCCGAGCCCCACGCGCTGCTGGCCCTGATGATCCGTGAAGCCGGCAAGAGCCTGCCGAACGCGATCGCCGAACTGCGCGAGGCGGTCGATTTCCTGCGCGCCTACGCGGGTGAGGTCCGGCGGGACTTCGCGAACGACACGCACCGCCCGCTCGGACCCGTCGCCTGCATCAGCCCCTGGAACTTCCCGCTGGCGATCTTCACGGGGCAGGTCGCGGCCGCGCTCGCCGCCGGCAACCCGGTCCTGGCCAAACCCGCCGAGGAGACGCCGCTCACCGCCGCGCGCGCCGTCGCGATCCTGCGCGCGGCCGGGGTGCCGCCGGACGCCCTCCAGCTCCTGCCGGGCGACGGCGCGGTCGGGGCGCGTCTCGTCGCCGACGCGCGCGTCTGCGGGGTGATGTTCACCGGCTCGACCGAGGTCGCCAAGCGCATCCAGGCCGCGCTCGCCGGGCGGCTCGGGCCGGACGGGCGCCCGGTGCCGCTGGTGGCCGAGACCGGCGGCCTGAACGCGATGGTGGTGGATTCCTCCGCGCTGCCCGAGCAGGTGGTGGCCGACGTGCTGGCCTCCGCCTTCGATTCGGCCGGCCAGCGCTGCTCGGCCCTGCGGGTGCTCTGCCTGCAGGCGGAGATCGCCGACCGGGTGCTCGCCATGCTGAAGGGCGCGATGGCGGAACTGCGCGTCGGCGACCCGGCCCGGCTCGCCACCGATGTCGGCCCGGTGATCTCGGAGACGGCGCGCACGGGCATCCTCGACCACGTGGCACGGATGCGCGCGCGGGGCCGGCCGGTCCACGCCCCGTCCCTGCCGCCGGAGACCGCGGCCGGGCACTTCGTGGCCCCGACGCTCGTCGAGGTCGCCGACCTCGCGGCGTTGGAGCGCGAGGTGTTCGGGCCGGTGCTGCACGTGCTGCGCTACGCGGCGGCGGGGCTCGACGCGCTGCTCGCCGGGATCGCGGCGACCGGCTACGGCCTGACCTTCGGCGCGCACAGCCGCATCGATGCCGCAGCCCGGCGGATGGCCGACGCGGCGCCAGCCGGCAACATCTACGTGAATCGCAACATGATCGGCGCGGTCGTCGGAACGCAGCCCTTCGGCGGCGCGGGCCTTTCCGGCACCGGCCCGAAGGCCGGCGGCCCGCTCTACCTGCGCCGCCTGCTCGCCGCCTGCCCGGGCGAGACCGGCCTCGCCGCGGACGCGCCGATCCCGGCCCCCTTGCGGGACCTGCGCGACGCGCTGCGTCGGGAGGGCCGCACGGCGGAGGCGGCCCTCGCCGAACGGACGGCGGCCCACTCGCCACTCGGCCACGGCGCGCTCCTGCCCGGCCCGGTCGGCGAGGAGAACCGCTACGACCTGCTCCCGCGCGGGACGATCCTCTGCCTGCCGCTGACGGAAGCCGGCCTGCACGCCCAGCTCGCCGCCGCGCTCGCCACGGGCAACCGGGTGCGGCTCTGCGCAAGGGACGTCTTGCGCAGCCGGGTCGCGGACCTGCCCGAATCGGTTCGCACCGTGATCGACCTCTCGGACGCGCCCGATCCGGCGGGCTGCGCGGCAGTCCTCGCCGAGGCGGAAGGAGCCGCGCTCGAAGCGGTGCTGCACGCGGTCGCCGAGGGCGCGCCCGCCGTGATCCCGGTCCACACGGCGGTGGACGGCCTCTACCCGACCGGATGGCTCCTACGCGAGCGCAGCCTCAGCATCAACACCGCCGCGGCCGGAGGCAACGCGAGCCTGATGGCACTGGGGTGAGTCTCGGCTCGGAGGAGCGAGGGCGGGGCCCGCAGCCGGGTGGGGATCCGATCCGTGCCTCGGCTGGCCCGCCCCTTGCTGGACCTGCCGCGGGAGAGACGCATGGATGTCGAGCTGATCCGCCTGACGAAGCGCTACGGCGGCACGGTCGCCGTGGACGGGATCGACCTCAAGGTCCGCTCCGGCGCCTATTGCTGCCTGCTCGGCCCCTCGGGCTGCGGCAAGACCACGACCCTGCGGATGATCGGCGGCCACGAGACGGTGTCCTCCGGCGACGTGGTGATCGGCCCGCGCGCGGTGGGCGATGCGGCGCCCTCTGAGCGCGGCACCGCGATGATGTTCCAGAGCTACGCCCTCTTCCCGCACCTCGATTGCCGCGACAACGTCGCCTTCAGCCTGAAGATGCGCGGCGTCGGCAAGACAGAGCGCCGCGCCCGGGCGCTGGCCATGCTCGACCTCGTGCAGATGGCCCACCTCGCCGAGCGGATGCCGGCCCAGCTGTCGGGCGGCCAGCAGCAGCGCGTGGCGCTCGCCCGCGCCCTCGTCACCGGCCCGAAGGTCCTGCTCCTCGACGAGCCGCTCTCGGCCCTCGACCCATTCCTGCGGGTGCGGATGCGGACCGAGCTGAAGCGGATCCAGGCGGAACTCGGCCTCACCTTCATCCACGTCACCCACAGCCAGGAGGAGGCGATGGCGCTCTCCGACCTCGTGGTGGTGATGAACGGCGGCCGCATCGAGCAGGCCGCCGACCCGCGCACCGTCTTCGAGCGGCCCGCCACCGCCTTCGTCGCCCGCTTCATCGGCGGCCACAACGTCATCCGCCTGCCCGATGCCGGCGAGATCGCCGTGCGCGCCGACCGGATGCGCCTCGGTCCGGAGGCGGGCGCCGAGGCCGTACCGGCCCGCGTCGTATCGATCGAGTACCAGGGCACCAGCGTGCATGTCGGTCTGGAGGCGGACGGCCTCGGCGGCCGGGAGCCCGCCGCGCTCACCGCCATCATCGACGACGGCGCCTACGCCGCCCAGCCGCTCGCCCTCGGCCAGACCGTGCCGCTCGGCTGGGACGAGGCCGCCGCCCACCGCCTGAGCGCCTGATCCGTTCTCTCACCTGCGTCGAGGACCCCGCATGACCACCACGATCAAGCTCAGCCGCCGCACCCTGCTCCGCGGGGCGGGTGCCGCCGGGCTGACGCTCGGTGCCGGCCCGATCACCGGATTCCCGAACGTGATCGCCGCCGAGCCCGTGTCCCTGCGCTACCTCGGCACCGCCGTGAACCAGTCCGGCGACATCGCCCGCAAGGTCAAGGAGGACCTCGGCATCACCATCGAGTACATCCCCGTCGTCACCGACGAGGTGACCAAGCGCGTGGTGACGCAGCCGAACTCTTTCGACCTCCTCGACACGGAGTATTTCAGCCTCCGGAAGCTCATCCCGTCCGGCAACATCCAGGGCATGGACGCCCGCCGGATCAAGCAGGCCGACAACATCACGCCGGTCTTCACCCGGGGCGAGGTGGGAACTAAGAAGATCGGCGACCAGGGCACGGCCCCGAAGAAGGTCTTCTACCTGGAAGGCCAGAACGCCAAGACCTTCGCCGGCTCGGCCACCGAGTGGATCACCCTGATCCCCACCACCTACAACGCCGACACGCTTGGCATCCGCCCGGACCTGATCAAGCGCCCGGTCACGAGCTGGCGGGAGCTGCTCAACCCCGAGTTCAAGGGCAAGGCCTCGATCCTCAACATCCCCTCCATCGGCATCATGGACGCCGCCATGGTGATCGAGGCCAGCGGCGACTACACCTATCCCGACAAGGGCAACATGACGAAGGCCGAGATCGACCGCACCATCAAGGTGCTGATCGAGGCCAAGCGCGCCGGCCAGTTCCGCGCCTTCTGGCAGGATTTCAACGAGTCCGTGAACCTGATGGCGTCGGGCGAGACGGTGATCCAGTCCATGTGGTCGCCCGCCGTGACCAAGGTGCGCTCGCAGGGCGTGGCCTGCACCTACCAGCCGCTTAAGGAGGGCTACCGGGCCTGGGCCTCGGGCTTCGGCCTGCCCAAGACGCTCACGGGCCGCAAGCTCGACGCGGCCTACGACTTCGTCAACTGGTTCCTCTCCGGCTGGGCCGGCGCCTACCTCAACCGCCAGGGCTACTACTCGGCGGTGCTGGAGACCGCCAAGGCGCAGATGGAGCCCTACGAGTGGGCCTACTGGATGGAGGGCAAGCCCGCCGAGCGGGACATCAAGGGCCCGGACGGGAGCGTGTTGGAGAAGGCCGGCGCCACCCGCGACGGCGGCTCCTTCGAGGCGCGCATGGGCGGCGTCGCCTGCTGGAACGCGGTGATGGACGAGAACACCTACATGGTCCGCAAGTGGAACGAGTTCATCGCGGCGTGAGGGCGCCCCGGTGTCCCGCGGGGGCGGAGCCATGACCGAGGCCGCCCTGCCCGCCCTCGCGGACGCGCCCATCGCGCCGGCCGCCGCGAGCCTTGCCGCGAAGACCCGACGACGGCGGGCGCTGGCCTACGTCCAGGCGTCGCCGATGGCGCTGGTCTTCGGGTTCTTCTTCCTCGTGCCGCTCCTCCTGACCCTGATGGTCAGCTTCTGGGAGTACAACGAGTACGAGATCATCCCCGCCTTCACGCTGCAGAACTACGTCGACGTGTTCGAGGGCTGCCTCGACACGGGCAACGCCTGCACGACCCTGCGGACCTACCTCTCGACGCTGAAGTTCTGCGCGCTCACCTGGGTCTTCACCCTGCTGATCGGCTTCACGGTGGCGTATTTCGTCGCCTTCCACGTCCGCTCGCGCAACGTTCAGATGGTGCTGTTCCTCGTCTGCACCATCCCGTTCTGGACCTCGAACGTGATTCGGATGATCTCGTGGATCCCGCTGCTCGGCCGCAACGGCCTCGTCAACGACACGCTGATGGGGCTGGGGCTGATCGCGCGGCCGATCGAGGGGCTGCTCTATTCCGACTTCGCGGTGGTGCTGGCCTTCGTGCACCTCAACACGGTCTTCATGATCGTGCCGATCTTCAACAGCATGGCGCGCATCGACCGCGCGCTGATCGAGGCGGCCTACGACGCCGGCGCCACCGGCTGGCAGACCCTGTGGAACGTGGTGATCCCGCTCGCGAAACCCGGCATCGCCATCGGGTCGATCTTCGTGATCACCCTGGTGATGGGGGATTTCGTCACCGTCGGCGTCATGGGCGGCCAGCAGATCGCCTCGGTCGGCAAGGTCATCCAGGTGCAGATGTCGGCGCTCCAGCTGCCCGCGGCGGCCGCGAACGCCGTGGTGCTGCTCGGCGCCGTGATGCTGATGATCGTCGCGATGACGCGGCTCATCGACCTGCGCAAGGAGCTGTGAGCCAGATGACCGACCGGCCCCGCACCCCCGCCTTCTACGCGCTCGCGGCCTTCTTCGCCCTGTTCGTCGCCTTCCTGTACGGGCCGACCCTGACCATCCTGGTCCTCAGCTTCCAGGGCCCGCAGGGCGGCCTGACCTTCCCGATGAACGGGATCTCGACGCACTGGTTCGGCAAGCTCTGGGCGGGCTCCGGCATCGTCGACATCTGGGGCGCGCTCTGGCGCTCGCTCCGCCTCGGCCTCGTGGTGATGGGGCTCACCGTCGGGATCGCGTTCTTTGCAGGGTTGGCCTTCCGCAAGCGCTTCGCCGGCGAGGGCGCGCTGTTCACGGTCGCGGTGGCGAGCCTGATCGTGCCCTCCATCGTGGTCTCGCTCGGCATCGGGTTGGAGTTCCGGCTCCTCGACGACGCGGTGAAGTGGCTGGCCGCCGAAACCGGCTGGGGCTGGCTGCAGGAGCACGGCACGCTGATGGGGCTCTACACCTCGGCGCTCGGCGCCCATCTCACCTGGACGCTGCCCTTCGGCCTCCTGATCATGTTCGCGGTCTTCAACCGCTTCGACTCGGCCTACGAGGAGGCCGCCCGCGACCTCGGCGCCACGGGCGCCCAGACCCTGCGCCACGTCGTGGTGCCGATCCTCGGGCCCTCGCTCGTCGGCGTCGCGCTGTTCGGCTTCACCCTGTCCTTCGACGAGCTCGCCCGCACCAGCCAGGCCATCGGCGGCCGCAACACCCTGCCGCTGGAATTGCAGGGCCTGACCACCACCGTGACGACGCCGGAGATCTACGCGCTCGGCACCCTCACCACCGGCCTCTCCCTCGCGGTGATCGCCGCGGCGCTCGGCGCCAGCCTGTACCTGCAGCGGCGCAGGGCCAGGCGGGGGCTGCGGCTCGGGTGAGTCTCGCCGCGCGCGCGGGCAGGCCCCGCCTATCCCGCAGGCAGCCCGCGGAGAGTTTGTGCAAATGGCCGAGCGCCGCGATTTGACGTTTGACCACCCGGCTCGATTGGCCAACCTTACTCGATGGGACAAGTCTTCGGACGGCTCCTGCGCTGCACGAGGTGACTATGACCGAGCCTATGGAGATCGGCGTCTTCATCCCGATCGGAAACAACGGCTGGCTGCTATCCGAGAACGCGCCGCAATACATGCCGAGCTTCGCGCTGAACAAGGCAGTGACGCTGAAGGCGGAAGGGTACGGGCTCGATTTCGCCCTCTCGATGATCAAGCTGCGCGGCTTCGGCGGCAAGACCGAGTTCTGGGACCACAACCTCGAATCCTTCACGCTGATGTCGGGGCTCGCCGCCGTCACCAGCCGGATCAAGCTCTACGCGACCGCGCCGACCCTGTGCCTGCCGCCGGCGATCGTCGCCCGGATGGCCTCGACCATCGACTCGATCTCGAACGGCCGCTTCGGCCTCAACCTGATCACCGGTTGGCAGAAGCCAGAATATTCCCAGATGGGCCTCTGGCCGGGCGATGAATATTTCGCCCGCCGCTACGAGTACCTGTCCGAGTACGCGCAGATCCTGCGCGACCTCTGGGAGACCGGCCGCAGCGACCGCAAGGGCGCGTTCTTCCAGATGGACGATTGCCGCCTGAGCCCGCGCCCGCAGGCGCCGATGAAGCTGATCTGCGCCGGCCAGAGCGGCGCCGGCATGGCTTTCGCCGCGACCCATGCGGACTACAATTTCTGCTTCGGCAAGGGCGTCAACACCCCGACCGCCTTCGCGCCGACCGTGGCGCGGCTGGAGGAGGCGCGGGCGAAGACCGGCCGCGCGGTCTCGTCCTACGTGCTGTTCATGATCATCTCGGACGAGACCGACGCGGCGGCCGAGGCCAAGTGGGAGCACTACAAGGCCGGGGCGGATCAGGAGGCGATCGCCTGGCTCGGGCTCCAGGGCTCGGCCGACACGAAGTCCGGCGCCGACACCAACGTGCGCCAGATGGCCGACCCGACCTCGGCGGTGAACATCAACATGGGCACGCTGGTCGGCTCCTACGCCACCGTCGCGCGGCTCCTCGACGCGGTGATGACGGTGCCCGGCACCGGCGGCGTGCTCCTCGTCTTCGACGACTTCCTCGCGGGGCTCGACGCCTTCGGACAGCGGATCCAGCCGCTGATGGAGACGCGCCGGCACGTCGCGGCCGCCGCACCGATGGCGCAGGTGGCGTGATGGGGGACGAGGCACCGGCCGGATACCGCGACCCGGCGGGCCGCTACGGCGGCGTGGTCCTCCCCGCGCGCCCTGAGCCGATCGCCCTCGATCCGGCCATGAGCGCGCTCATCGTGGTCGACATGCAGAACGCCTACGCCAGCGCGGGGGGGTATCTCGATCTCGCCGGCTTCGACGTCTCGGCGACCGGGCCCGTGATCGAGCGGATCGCCCAGGCCGTCGCCGCCGCGCGCGCGGCCGGCATCTTGGTGATCTGGTTCCAGAACGGCTGGGACGCCGACTATGTCGAGGCGGGCGGCCCGGGCTCGCCGAACTGGCACAAGTCGAACGCGCTCAAGACCATGCGTCGCCGCCCCGAGATGAACCAGCGGCTGCTGGCCAAGGGGAGCTGGGACTATGAACTGGTCGATGCGCTGAGGCCGGAGCCGGGCGACATCGTCCTGCCCAAGCCCCGCTACAGCGGCTTCTACAACACCCCGCTCGACAGCATGCTCCGGGCGCGCGGCATCCGCAGCCTGATCTTCACCGGCATCGCCACCAATGTCTGCGTGGAATCGACCCTGCGCGACGGCTACCACCGCGAGTATTTCGGCATCGTGCTCGCCGACGCCACCCACCAGGCCGGGCCGCCGAGCCTGCAGGAGGGCGCGCTCCGCAACATCGAGACGTTCTTCGGCTGGGTCTCCGACGTCGAGGCCCTGACGGCGGCGCTCGCTGCGGAACCGAGCCGCGCGGCCGAACGGGCCTGAACAGGGAAACGTGAGACCATGCCGAAGACCGCAGTGATCCCGCCCGGCACCGGCAAGCCGCTCGCGCCCTACGTGCCCGGAACGCTGGCCGACGGCGTGCTCTACGTCTCGGGCACCCTGCCGCTCGATGCCGAGGCCAACGTCGTGCATGTGGGTGATGCGGGCGCGCAGACCCGCCACGTGCTGGAGACGATCAAGGGCGTCGTCGAGGCCGCGGGCGGCAGCATGGACGACGTCACCTTCAACCACGTCTTCCTGAAAGATTGGGCCGATTACGCCGCGATCAACGCGGTCTACGCGGCGTACTTTCCGGGCGAGAAGCCGGCGCGCTACTGCATCCAGTGCGGGCTGGTGAAGCCCGAGGCGCTGGTCGAGATCGCCTCGGTCGCGCATCTCGCGACGGCTGGCCGAGGGGCTGCCTGAGCGGATGAACGCGCCGGTTCACCACGAGATCCACGGCCGGGCCGAGGGCCGGACCGTCCTGCTCTCGCCGGGGCTCGGCGGATCGGCCGGCTACTTCGCGCCGCAGATCCCGGCGCTCGCCGAGCGCTTCCGCGTCGTCGTCTACGATCATCGCGGGACCGGCCGTTCGGCCGGACCGCTGGAGCCCGGCCACGACATTCCGGCCATGGCCGAGGACGTGCGCGCCCTCCTCGACCGTCTCGATGTGGAGACGGCCGACATCGTCGGGCACGCGCTCGGCGGGTTGATCGCGCTGCAACTCGCGCTCGCCTGCCCCGGGCGGGTCGGGCGCATCGTCGTGATCAACGGCTGGGACGTGATGGACCCGGCGACCCGGCGCTGCTTCGCGGCCCGCAAAGCGCTGCTGACGCGGGCCGGTCCCGAGGCCTTCGTCCGGGCGCAAGCGATCTTCCTGTATCCGGCGCCCTGGATCTCGGCTGAAGGGGAGCGCTTGGCGGCCGACGAGGCGCACGCCCTGGCGCATTTCCCCGGGGCCGACACCGTTCTGGCGCGCATCGCCGCCCTGGAGACCTTCGATCTGACGGGCCGCCTCGGGGCTATCTCCCACGAGACGCTGGTGATGGCCGCGCGCGACGACGTGCTGGTGCCCTACACCGCCTCGGAGCGGCTTGCCGCGGGGCTGCCGAACGCGCGGCTCGACCTCATGCCCGATGGCGGCCACGCCCACAGCGTGACGCGCGCCGAGACCGTGACCAGGACCCTCCTCGGCTTTCTCGATCGGGCCTGACCCTCGGCACCCACCTGTCGGTACGATGCTTCAGGGCTGGCGGGTCATGCCATGTCCGATTGTCTGGTTCGGTCTGACGCATCGTCTGAGGACGAAGCGCGGGTCCCCTCTCCCATAGGGAGAGGTCTGCTTTCGCAGAAAGCCGGGTGAGGGGTATGAGGTTTCCGAACGAGACGCGGCCCCGAACGCGCGTCGATGCCGTGCTCAGTCCTGTAAGGTCATACCCCTCACCCCGACCCTCTCCCTATGGGCAGGGCGATCGCATATGCCGGGCGAGCCCCGAGGCGGATAGGGCGCGGGTCCCCTCTCCCGTGCGGGAGAGGGACAGGGTGAGGGACGAGAACTGTCAGGATGGGGCGTAGCAGGCCCGCTCGGTGGCGTCGCGTCATGTCCGTAGAGTTCTCATCCCTCACCCCAACCCTCTCCCGCACGGGAGAGGGGGCGCGGTGCGGTTCAGGTGCGAGCCGAGGAAGGGGGCCCGCCATATGCGATCGCCCTGCCCTATGGGAGAGGGGGCCCGGCGCGGTTCGCCGCACGCGGCCGAACCGATCGACCGGGGGCCGTATCAGGGGTCGGGCGGCGCTTCACCCTGGCCGATGAAGGGGATGCCCGTGATCGGGCATTCCTCCGTGCCGACGCTCCGACGGGTGATGGCTCGCACCGCTTCGCGGGTGCCGTCGGGATCCTCAATCCAGCGCCGGTAGAAGTCGTAAGGGCAATCCGACATCCCGTGCCGATTTTCCTTCGAGTTGATCATGCCCGTATAGCCGCGGTGCAGCAGCTTGAAGAGGTGGTTCTCGGACTGGCCATGGGCCCGGAAGTCGCGGATCAGGAACTTCGACAGGGCCGCGTACTGGATGCCCATCGCCTCCTCGCCGCACTCGCCGAGCGTGCGCCCGTCGAAGCCGATCAGCGCCGAATGGCCGAAATAGGTGTAGACGCCGTCGAAGCCGGCCGCGTTGGCCACCGCCACGTAGGTGTTGTTGGCGAAGGCCATCGCCTTCGAGATGACGATCTGCTGTTCCTTGGCCGGATACATGTAGCCCTGGCAGCGGACGATCAGCTCGGCCCCGCGCATGGCGCAGTCGCGCCAGATCTCGGGATAGTTGCCGTCGTCGCAGATGATCAGGCTGACCTTCAGTCCCTTGGGACCGTCCGAGACGTAGGTCCGATCGCCCGGATACCAGCCCTCGATCGGCGTCCAGGGCATGATCTTGCGATACTTCTGCACGATCTCGCCCTGGTCGTTCATCAGGATCAGGGTGTTGTAGGGCGCCTTGCGGGGGTGCTCCTCGTGGCGCTCGCCGGTCAGCGAGAACACGCCCCAGACCTTGGCCTCCCGGCAGGCGGCGGCGAAGATCTCGGTTTCGGCCCCCGGGATGGCCGAGGCGGTCTCGTACATCTCCGCGGCGTCGTACATGATCCCGTGCGTCGAGTATTCGGGGAAGATCACGAGGTCGAGCCCGGGCAGGCCCGACTTCATGCCGACGATCATCCGGCCGATCGCCCGGGCGTTCTCCAAGACCTCGGCCCGCGTGTGCAGGCGGGGCATCGTGTAGTTCACGACGGCGACGCCGACGCTGTCCTGGCTGGACGAGATGTCTCCGTGGATCATGGTGTCGCTCCTCCCCATCTCATGGCCGCGCGCCTCCTCCCGCTCCGCGGCGGAACGGGAGGGGGGTGGCGGCGTCAGTGGCTGATCATCCAGGGCCGCGCGTTCGGGAAGCTCTTGGCCGCCGCGGGCGGGGACGCCGTCTTCCGCGGCGTGCAGCAGCCGCAGCCCGCCCCGTGCCCACCCGAGCGCCGCGGCGCGTGGCGGCTGCGCTCGTTGGTGGCGTGGGCGGCCTTCAACGCCGGATCGAGCCCCGAGAGGCGCGGCGCGGTGAGGAAGGCCCGGCGACAGGCCGCCCCGCATCCGGGGCAGTCGTGCGGGTGCTGGAACTCGGCCATCGGCCGCATCACCGTGAACGGGCCGCAGGCTGCGCAGGCGTAGTCGTAGACCGGCATGATCAGAGATCCGGCGAGAGCGGCATCTGGATCGAGCCGTCGAGGAACTTCGTCGGCCCGGCGGCGCTCGGATTGATGTCGAACTCGAAGATCTTCGTCGGGATCCAGAGCGTCGCGCAGGCGTTCGGGATGTCGACCACGCCCGAGATGTGGCCCTGGACCGGCGCGGTGCCGAGGATCGAGTAGGCCTGCGCGCCGGAATAGCCGAACTTCTTCAGGTACTCGATCGCGTTGAGGCAGGCCTGCCGGTAGGCGACGTGGACGTCGAGGTAGTGCTGCTTGCCCCACTCGTCGACCGAGATGCCCTCGAAGATCAGGTAGTCGTCGTATTGCGGCGTGATCGGCGACGGCTTGAAGATCGGGTTCTTGATCCCGTACTTGGCCATGCCGTCCTTGATCAGGTCGACCTTGAGATGGACCCAGCCCGCCATCTCGATGGCGCCGCAGAAGGTGATCTCGCCGTCGCCCTGGCTGAAATGCAGGTCGCCCATCGAGAGGCCGGCGCCCGGCACGTAGACCGGAAAGTAGATCTTCGAGCCGCGCGACAGGTCCTTGATGTCGCAATTGCCGCCGTGCTCGCGCGGCGGCACGGTGCGGGCGCCCTCGGCCGCCGCCTTGTCCCGCGCCTCGCCCGTGAGCCGGCCCATATGGGCGGTCGGCCCGAACGGCACGGTGCCGAGCGCCGGCACCCGCTCCGGATCGGTGTTGACGAAGGCGATCTCGCGCTCGTTCCAGGTCGCGAGCAGCTTCGGGTCGGGCAGGCAGCCGATCAGGCCGGGATGGATCAGGCCGGGGAAGCGCACGCCCGGGATGTGGCGGGACTTGGTGAACATCCCCTCGAAGTCCCAGATCGACTTCTGGGCCTGCGGGAAGTGCTCGGTGAGGAAGCCGCCGCCGTTCTTCTTCGAGAAGAAGCCGTTGAAGCCCCACTGGCTCTCGGGCTTGGCGCCGATGTCGAGGAGGTCGACCACCAGGAGGTCGCCGGGCTCGGCGCCCTCGACGCCGATCGGACCCGAGAGGAAATGCACGATCGAGAGGTCGATGTCGCGCACGTCGTCGGCGGAATCGTTGTTCTTGATGAAGCCGCCGGTCCAGTCGTAGGTCTCGACGATGAAGTCGGCCCCGGGCTTGACGGTGGCGACCATCGGGATGTCCGGGTGCCAGCGGTTGTGCACCATGTCGTTGTCGTAGGCCGACTGGCTCAGATCGACCTTGATCAGCGTCTCGGGCATGTTCTCTCGTCTCCAGCTCCCTGTCCGCCGGGGCGGACGCCTTTCCGCGCGGGGCGCGCGCGAACTTCGCCGTCGGCCGGCCCAGCCCTCTCAGACCGAGAGGAAGCGGGCGACCTGCGCCTCGTCGATGTCGGCGCGCGGGCTCTCGTGGACGATCGCGCCGTTCTCGATCACGAGCACCCGGTCGGCCACGTCGAGGGCGAAGCTCAGCACCTGCTCGGAGACGACGATGGAGAGCCCGCGCGCGTCGCGGATCGCCTTGAGGGTGCGGCCCATCTCGCGGATGATCGAGGGCTGGATGCCCTCCGTCGGCTCGTCGAGGAGGAGCACCTTCGGCCGGCTCGCGAGCGCCCGCGCGATGGCGAGCTGCTGCTGCTGGCCGCCCGAGAGGTTGCCCCCGCGCCGGCCCTTCATCTCGAGGAGCACCGGGAACATCGCGTAGAGGTCCTCGGGCACCCGCCGCGCGCCCGTGACGGTGAGGCCCGTCTCGATGTTCTCCTGCACCGTCATGGTGGAGAAGATCATCCGGCCCTGCGGCACGTAGGCGAGGCCGCGGGCGACGCGGGCGTGGCTCTTGAGCCCTGTGACGTCGTGGCCGTCGACCGCGATCGTGCCGGAGGTCGCGGGCAGGATCCCCATCAGGGTCTTCATGAGCGTGGACTTGCCCATGCCGTTGCGGCCCATCACCGCGACGATCTCGCCGGGGGCCACCGCGATGTCGAGACCGTGCAGGACCTCGCTCTGCCCGTAGGCGGCGTGGAGCCCGCGGATCGCCAGCATGGCGGGGACGGTCGGCCTCACGTCCGGAGGCGGCGGAGCGGGGACGGTCTGCAGCATCTGCGGCTCCTCTAATGGCCGAGATAGACTTCGATCACCTTGGGGTCGTTCTTGACGCGCTCCATCGAGCCCTCGGAGAGGACCCGCCCCTGGTGCAGCACGGTGACCCGGTGGGCGATGTCCTCGACGAACTTCATGTCGTGCTCGATCACCAGCACCGAGCGGCCCCGGATGATCTGGTTGAGGAGCTCGGCGGTCTTCACACGCTCGCCCACGCTCATCCCGGCCACCGGCTCGTCGAGCATCAGGAGTTCCGGGTCCTGGATCAGCAGCATGCCGATCTCCAGCCACTGCTTCTGGCCGTGGCTCAGGAACTCGGCGCGCTCCGCGAGGTGGTCCTTGAGGAAGATCGTCTCGGCGATCTCGTGGATGCGCTCGCGCACCGCGGCGTCCCGCCGGAAGGTCAGCGCGCCCAGCACCGAGCGCCCGCGCGGATAGGAGATCTCCAGGTTCTCGAACACCGTGAGGTCGTCGTAGATCGACGGCGTCTGGAACTTGCGGCCCACGCCCGCCTGGACGATCGCGCTCTCGGAGAGCCGCGTCAGCTCCTGGCCCTTGTAGCGGATCGAGCCGGCGCTCGCCCGCGTGCGCCCGCAGATCAGGTCGAGCACAGTGGTCTTGCCGGCCCCGTTCGGACCGATGATCACCCGGATCTCGTCCGGATCGACGTAGAACGAGACGTCGTTGACCGCCTTGAACCCGTCGAAGGAGACGGTGAGCGCCTCGACCGCCAGGAGGTAGTCGGGCGCGGCCGAGGCGGCGCCGATGACGGGGGAGGCGAGGAGCGCGGCGTTCATCGGGGAATCCTCAGGCGGCCGGGGCGCCGTGGGGCGGGGCGATCGCGGGCGGTGGCGCGCGGAGCGCCTTCACCCGGCGGGTGAGGCGCGGCTCGATCCGCTCGCGCCAGAGGCCGGCGAGCCCGTTCGGGAAGGCCAGCACCACGCCGATGAACAGCGCGCCGAGGCCGAACAGCCAGAGTTCGGGGAAGCTCTCGGAGAAGGTGGTCTTGGCCCAGTTGACCAGCAGCGTCCCCCAGACCGCGCCGAACAGCGACAGGCGCCCGCCGACCGCGGTGTAGATCACCATCTCGATCGAGGGCACGATGCCGACGAAGGAGGGCGACATGAACCCGACCTGGAGGGTGAACATCGCGCCCCCGACCGCCGCGAAGGCCGCCGCGAGGCAGAAGGCGAAGACCTTGAAGCCCGCCACCGAGTAGCCCGAGAAGCGGACCCGGTCCTCCTTGTCGCGCAGGGCGACGAGGATGCGGCCGAGCTTCGAGCGCTTCACGTACTGCGCCGCCAGGATGCAGGCGACGAGAAGCCCGCCGTTGACGAAGTACAGCACGGTCTTGGCGTGATCGGTGCGGATGTCCCAGCCGTGGAGCGTGCGCAGGTCCGTGATGCCGTTGATGCCGCCCGTGTAGCCCTGCTGGCCGACGATCAGGATGGTCAGGATCGCGGCGATCGCCTGGGTGATGATCGCGAAATAGGTGCCGCCGACCCGGCGCTTGAACATCGCGAAGGAGATCAGAAGCGCGAACAGCACCGGCACCGCGACGACCAGGAGGAGCGTCAACGGCAGGCTCTTGAACGGCTGCCAGAACCAGGGCAACGCCGTGATCTGGTTCCAGTCCATGAAGTCGGGGATCCCGGGCGTCGACTGGATCTTCGTGTTCTCGACGCTCGAGGCTTCGAGCTTCAGGTACAGCGCCATGCAGTACCCGCCGAGCCCGAAGAACACGCCCTGGCCGAGCGACAGGATGCCGGCATAGCCCCAGCAGATCACGAGGCCGAGCGCCACGAAGGCGTAGGTGAGGTACTTGCCCACGAGGTTGAGCCGGAACCCGTCGAGCGCGAGCGGCAGCACGACCAGGATCACGGCGGCGAGGAGGAGAAGGCTCAGCCACTCCATCGGCTTCATGAAGGGGTTGTCGTTGACCGTGACGGATTTCGTCAGCGCCTGGACGGGATTCGTCATCGCGGGCCTCCTCAGCGCCGGACCTTGAGGGTGAAGAGGCCCTGCGGCCGCAGCATCAGGATGCCGACCACGGCGAGCAGGGTGAGCACCTTGGCCATCGAGCCGGAGAGGAAGAATTCGAGCGTGGACTGGGTCTGGGAGATCGAGAAGGCGGACGCGATGGTGCCGACGAGGCTCGCGGCGCCGCCGAAGACCACGATCAGGAACGTGTCGACGATGTAGAGCTGGCCCGAGGTCGGCCCCGTGGAGCCGATCATCGTGAAGGCCGAGCCCGCGACGCCCGCGATGCCGCAGCCGAGGCCGAAGGTGGTGCGGTCGACCTTGTCCGTATCGATGCCGACGGCGCCCGCCATGGCGCGGTTGGCCATCACGGCGCGCATCTGCTGGCCGAAGCGCGAGCGGAAGATCAGCAGCGCCACCGCGCCGGTGATCAGCAGGGTGACGGCCATCACGAACAGGCCGTTGATCGGCACCTCGATCGTGTCGGTGACCTGAACCGAACCGATCAGCCAGGCGGGCAGCTCGACGCCGACCTCGCGCGCGCCGAAGATCGAGCGGTAGGCCTGCTGCAGGATCAGCGACAGGCCCCAGGTGGCGAGCAGGGTGTCGAGGGGGCGCTTGTAGAGGAAGCGGATCAGGCCCCACTCGACCAGCATCCCGAGCGCGCCCGAGGCCAGGAAGGCGAGGCCCATCGCTACGAAGAAGGAGATCGGGAACAGGCCCGGCAGGTAGGACTGGAAGAACGTCGAGCACAGATAGGTGACGTAGGCGCCGAGGATCATGAACTCCCCGTGCGCCATGTTGATCACGCCCATCTGGCCGAAGATGATCGCGAGCCCCAGCGCCATCAGCAGGTAGACCGAGAACAGGATCAGGCCGGCAAAGCCCTGCATCGCGAAGATCGCGCCGAGATCGCCGAGGGAGTAGTCGCCGAACATGCCGTCACGGGCCTCCGGGGCGGTGTGGGGGCGGAGGGCGGTTGTCCTCCGATCGTGTCTCGCGGCGTTCCCGGAACGCCTTCCCTCCCCCCTCTGCGGGGGAGGGAGAATCTCGCGCCTACTGGTACCCCTTCGGGAAGGGATCGGGCCTGATCAGGTCCGGGCTGGTGTAGACGATCTCGAACTGGCCGTCGGTCTTGGCCCGGCCCACCCGGGTCTTCGACCAGAGGTGATGGTTCGGGTCGATCTTCACGTAGCCCTCGGGCGCGGCCGTGAACTCGATGCCGGGGGAGGCCGCGACCACCTTGTCCACGTCGAAGGAGCCCGCCTTCTCGCAGGCCATCTTCCAGAGGAACGGCCCGAGATAGGCCGCCTGGGTCACGTCGCCGATGACGGTCTTCTCGCCCCACATCTTCTTGAAGGCGGCCACGAAGGCCTTGTTGTTGTCGTTCTCGATCGACTGGAAGTACTTCATGCAGGCGTAGGCGCCGGCGATGTTCTCGCCGCCGATGCCGTCGATCTCGTCCTCGGTGACCGAGATCGTGATCAGCACCTGCTTCGAGAGGTCGATGCCCGCGGCCTTGAGCTGCTTGTAGAAGGCCACGTTCGAGCCGCCGACCACGTCGGTGAAGATCACCTTCGGCTTGGTGAGCTTGATCTTGTTGATCACCGAGTTGAACTGCGTGTGGCCCAGCGGGAAGTACTCCTCGCCGACGACACGCCCCTTGAGCACGTTCTCGACGTGCTTGCGGGCGATCTTGTTCGAGGTGCGCGGCCAGATATAGTCCGAGCCGATGAAGTAGAAGGTGTCGCCGCCCTTCTCCTTGTGCACCCAGTCGAGCCCGGCGAGGATCTGCTGCGTCGCCTCCTGGCCGGTGTAGAAGACGTTCTTGGACTGCTCCAGGCCCTCGTAGAAGGTCGGGTAGTACAGGAGACCGTTGTACTGCTCGAACACCGGCAGCACCGCCTTGCGGGAGGCCGAGGTCCAGCAGCCCATCACGGCCGCGCACTTGTCGTTGACGAGGAGCTTCTTGGCCTTCTCGGCGAAGGTCGGCCAGTCGGAGGCGCCGTCCTCCTGGATGATCCGGATCTTGCGGCCGAGCACGCCGCCCGCCTCGTTGATCTGGGCGATCGCGAGCTTCTCGGCCTGCTGCGCCCCGGTCTCGGAGATCGCCATCGTACCGGTGACCGAGTGCAGGATGCCGACCGTGACCTCGCTGTCCGTCACCGCGAGCCCGGTCGTGTTGACCGCAGCGGTCGGGGCCGCGGCCCGTGCGGGCCCCGGCAGCAGCGCCAGCGCCGGGAGGCCGGCCATTCCCATGAGCAGCCTGCGCCGCAGCGGCGAGAAGCCGGAATCCGAACCGGTATCGGTGTCGTCTGCCATCGTGCCTGACCCCGTGGACGTCCGGCGGTCTTGAGAGGCGACCGCGGATCGACGGGGTTCAGGCTAGGTCGGCCGCCGCGGCGCGGCCTATACGCGGTTTTGCGTATGGCCGGGCCTTTGCGTGGGCGGCACAGTCGATCCGTCTATTCCGGAAACCGATGGAAGCCAGGGCAGAGCATTCGGGCCGCGTCGGGGCGACTGGCCGCGCGCGCCGCATCGTTCGCGCCGCAGTCTTGGCGCGCGCGCCGGGCCGCGTCGGGATCCGCGCGCGATGAGCGGCTCGCAGCGCATCGTCCCGATCCGGCGCGCCTACAACCGCTTCGTGGCGGACGAGACCCTGGAGGATTACGCGCTCCGCTTCACCGCCAAGAAGGCCCGGCGCTGGTCGGGCTCCGCGGTGGCGCAGACGGCGCTCGGCTCGGTCTCGTTCCTGGCGCTGGAGGCGATCGGCGGCACGCTGGTGCTCACCGCGGGCTTCACGAACGCCCTCGCGGCGATCCTCTTCGTCGGGCTGGTCATCTTCGCCACCGCCGCGCCGATCACCGTCTACGCCGCCCGCCACGGCGTCGACATGGACCTGCTCACCCGCGGGGCCGGCTTCGGCTATCTCGGCTCGACCGTGACCTCGCTGATCTACGCGAGCTTCACCTTCCTGTTCTTCGCCATCGAAGCGGCGATCATGGCGTTGGCGCTGCAGATCTGCCTCGGGCTGCCGCTCTGGCTCGGCTATCTCGTCTGCGCGGGCGCGGTGATCCCCCTCGTGGCCTACGGCATCCGCCTGATCAGCCGGTTCCAGATCTGGACGCAGCCGCTCTGGATCGGTCTCAACCTCCTGCCGCTCGTCTGCATCGCCGCGCAGGATCCGGCCGCGCTCGGCGCGGCGGCCGCCTTCCCGGGCCTCGACGGCGGCGGGGGCGGGTTCGATGTCGTGCGCTTCGGCGCCGCGACCGGCGTGCTGCTGGCTCTCCTGGCACAGGTCGGCGAGCAGGTGGACTTCCTGCGCTTCGTGCCCGAGCCCGCCTCGCCCCGCGACCGGCGCTGGTGGCTCGCCGTGCTGGCGGGGGGCGCCGGCTGGATCCTGCCCGGCATGGCCAAGATCCTGCTCGGCGCCGGGCTCGCGGTCCTGGCCCTCGCACACGGCGTCCCCCCGGGGGAGGCGGCGGAGCCGACCCAGATGTACCGGGTCGCCTTCGGCTACGTGGCGGGCGCGGACAGCCGGGCCGCCCTGCTGCTGATGGGGGCCTTCGTGCTCGTCTCGCAGCTCAAGATCAACCTGACCAACGCCTATGCGGGCTCGATCGCGTGGTCGAACTTCTTCTCGCGGCTCACCCACAGCCATCCGGGCCGGGTGGTCTGGCTCGTCTTCAACGTCGCCATCGCCGTGCTGCTGATGATGCTCGGCATCGACAAGACGATCGGCAGCACCCTGCCGCTCTACGCCTGCGTCGTCTCGGCCTGGGTCGGGGCGCTCGCCGCCGATCTTGCGGTCAACAAGCCGCTGCGCCTCTCGCCGCCCGGCATCGAGTTCAAGCGGGCGCATCTCTACGCGGTCAATCCGGTCGGCACCGGGGCGATGCTGCTGGCGCTCACGGCGGGCTGCCTCGTCCATCTCGGGCTCGCGGGGCCGGCGTTCCAGCCCTTCGCCCCGCTGCTGACGCTCGCCATCGCCTTCTGCGCGGCGCCCGCCATCGCCTGGGCGACGGGCGGGCGCTGGTACCTCGCGCGCCGGCCGCGTCGGGACTGGGGTGCCGGCGAGATCGCCTGCCGGGTCTGCGAGCTGCCCTTCGAGGGCGAGGACATGGCCCATTGCCCGGCCTACGACGCCCCGATCTGCTCGCTCTGCTGCTCCCTCGACGCGCGCTGCGCCGACCTCTGCAAGCCGCACGGCCGGCTGGAGGCCCAGGCCCAGCACATGCTCGGCCGCCTCCTGCCGCGCCGGACCGCCGCCTGGATCGGCGCCCCGCTCGGGCGCTACCTCGCGGTGATGCTGACGCTCTGCGCGGTGATCGGCCTGATCCTCGCCATCGTGCACGCGGGCGCGAGCCTCGCCCATCCGGAGCATCGTGCGGTGCTGCGCGCCGCGCTGACCAGCGTGTTCTTCACCCTCGTGATCATCCTCGGCGTGGTCGCGTGGCTGTTCGTGCTGGCGCAGGAGAGCCGGCGCGTCGCCCAGGCCGAGACCCTGCGGCAGACCGCCCTCTACGAGGCCGAGATCGCCGCCCACAGGATCACCGACGCGAAGCTGCAGGAGGCCAAGGAGCGGGCCGAGGCGGCCAACCACGCCAAGAGCCGCTACGTCGTCGGGCTGAGCCACGAGCTGCGCACGCCGCTCTCCAGCGTGCTCGGCTACGCCCAGCTCCTCGAGACCGACCCCACGATCCCGCCGGCCCGGCTCAACGGCATCCGGGTGATCCGGCGCAGCGCCCAGCACCTCTCGGGCCTGATCGACGGGCTGCTCGACATCTCGCGGATGGAGGCGGGCCGCCTGCAGATCAACCGCGACGAGGTGCGGCTCGCCGACTTCCTCGACCAGCTCGCCGACATGGTCCGGCTCCAGGCCCGCGAGGCGGGGCTCGACTTCCGCTTCACCCGGCCCGAGATCCTGCCGCAGGTGGTCGCCACCGACGAGAAGCGCCTGCGGCAGGTGCTCCTCAACCTCCTCTCGAACGCCATCAAGTTCACGCCCCGCGGGACCGTCTCGCTCGACCTGAGCTACCGCAGCCAGGTCGCGGTCTTCACGATCCACGACACCGGGCCCGGCATCCCCGCGGCGGACCTCGCCCGGATCTTCGAGCCGTTCGAGCGCGGATCGACCCCGGCCGCCCGCCGCACGCCCGGAACCGGGCTCGGGCTCACCATCGCCAACCTGTTGGCGCAGCTCCTCGGCGGCGAGATCGCGCTGACGGCGGCGCCCGGCGGCGGGACGCAGGCGCGGCTGCGCCTGATGCTGGCCGCGGTGGCGCAGCCCGCCCTCGCGCCCGCGCCGGCGGCGCGCGCCGAGCCGGTCTATGCCGGGCCGCGCCGGACCGTCCTCGTGGTCGACGACGACCCGGCTCACCGCACCCTGATGGGCGCCATCCTCGAACCGCTCGGGCTCACGGTGCGCGAGGCCGGGACGGGCGCGGCCTGCCTCGCCTGCGTGGCGGAGGCGGCGGGCGGCATCGACCTGATCGTCCTGGACATCGCGATGCCGGGCATGAGCGGCTGGGACGTGGCGGAGACCCTGCGCGCGCGGGGCCATGCCGGGCCGATCGCGATGATGTCGGCCAACGTTCACGAGCTCGGCCCCGTGCGCGGCGACAGCCCGCCCCACAACGCGATCCTCGCCAAGCCCTTCGACCTGCGCGACGTGCGGGACCGGACCATGGCGCTGCTGCGCCTCGACTGGACGGATGCGGATGCGGCGGCGCTCCCGGCCGCCGCGGTGGAGGCGGTGCCCGCCGCGGTGGACGCGGTGCCCGCGGCGGTCCGTCCCGGCGCGGACCATGTCGGGGAGTTGCTGCGGCTCGGTCGCATCGGGCACATCCGGGGCATCGAGGCGAAGCTCTTGGCGATGGAACAGGACGGAACCGGGCCGCAGACCTTCGTGGCGCAGATGCGCGGGCTGATCGCCGGCTACGACCTGCGCCGCTACCTCGCCGTGCTGACGGAGCTTGTCGGCGATGACTGAGCCGATGACTGAATCGATGACTGAACCGATGACTGAACCGATGACCGGGCCCTCCCGGGACGTGGTCCTCGTCGTCGACGATTCGCCCGAGACCCTGAGCTTCCTCACCGAGGCGATCGAGCGCTCCGGCGCGACGGTCCTGATCGCGGTCGCAGGCGATCTCGCCCTCTCCCTCGTCGACGAAGTCACCCCCGACGTGATCCTGCTCGACGCGGTCATGCCCGGCATGGACGGGTTCGAGACCTGCCGCCGCCTCAAGGCGAAGCCGCATCTCGCAGGCGTGCCGGTGATCTTCATGACCGGCCTCAGCGAGACCGAGCACATTGTCCGGGGCCTCGATGCGGGCGGGGTCGATTACGTCACGAAGCCCATCGCCCCCGACGAAATCCTTGCGCGCATCCGCACCCACCTCGCCGGGGCCCGCTCGGCCCGCAGCGCGCGCACCGCCCTCGACACGATGGGCCGGACCCTGCTGGCGGTCTCGGCGGACGGTCGGGTCCTCTGGTGCACGCCCCAGGCCGGGCAGCTCATCGCCGCTCTGGCCTCGACACCCGACGGCGTCCTCTCCCTGCCTCCCGAGGCTGCCGCGTGGCTGCGGGCCTGTCTCGCGGGTACGACGACCGGCTCCGTGACGCTGAAGGGACCGAACGGTCCGCCCCACAGCCTCAGCTTCGTCGGCGGGACAGCCGACGAGATCCTTTTGCGGCTGTCGCAGGACGATCTGGCGCTGAGCCTCGCCCGATTGCGCACGTGCCTGCCTGTGACCGCGCGAGAAGCGGACGTCCTGTTCTGGCTGTCCCAGGGCAAGTCGAGCCGCGACATCGGAGAGATCCTGGGTCTCAGTCACCGGACCGTGACCAAGCATCTCGAAGCCATCTATGCCAAGCTCGGGGTCGAGAACCGGACTGCGGCCTCGATGATCGCCAACCGCTACCTCGGAGGCACTCGGTGACGCGCCGCGAGGCCGCCGACGGCACGCGATCCGTCCCGAGCGACCCCGGCCTTGACGTAGCGGTAGCCCTCGCACCGGACCTTGCGCGCGCCGTGGGTCAGCCCGCCTTCAGCCAGGCTCTCAGGAGGCCGGCGACGACACCGAGCGAGAGGACGCTGCCGGCCCACAGCAAGGCGAACCAGACGAGGCGGCGCCACAAGGGAGCGGGGTGTCGGGGAGCGGAGGTGGTGCCCATCAGTGGTACCCCGCCGCGTCGACCTTCCCGCGGAAGACCCAGTACGAGTAGGCCGTGTAGATCAGGATAACCGGGATCAAGACGGACGCGCCCACGAGCAGGAAGACCTGGCTCGAATGCGGTGCCGCCGCCTCCCAGATGGTGATCCGACCCGGCACGATGTCGGGAAAGATGCTGATCCCGAGCCCAACGAAGGAGAGCAGGAACAGGCCGAGCGCCAGCAGGAACGGCGTCCTCTCCGCACCGCCGCGGAGCAGGCGGAAGAACAGGAACGAGGCCACCGCGACGAGGAGCGGCACCTGGGCGGTGAGAAGCACGTTCGGCATCGCGAACCAGCGTTCCCAATATTTGCCTTCCAGGAAGGGCGTCGCCGCGCTGACGGCCGCAATCACCGCGACCGTGGCCGCGCCGAGCCAGAGCGAGAAGGTGCGCGACCGATCCTGCAGGCTCCCCTCCGTCCGCATCACCAGCCACGTGGCGCCGAGCAGCGCGTAGCCGCAGACGATGCCGAGACCGACGAGCAGGCTGAACGGCGTGAGCCAGTCCCACCAGCCGCCCGCGTAGGCGCGGCCCTCCACCTTGATGCCCTGCAGGAGCGCGCCGAGGGTGATCCCTTGCGCGAGCGCCGCCACGACCGAGCCCCCGGTGAAGGCGACATCCCAGAGCGCCCGGTGGCCGGGATCGCGCCAGCGGAACTCGAAGGCGACGCCGCGGAAGATCAGCCCGAGCAGCATCGCGATGATCGGCGCGTAGAGGGCCGGCATGATCACCGCGTAGGCCAGCGGGAACACCGCGAACAGGCCGCCGCCGCCGAGCACCAGCCAGGTCTCGTTGCCGTCCCAGACCGGCGCGATGGAATTCATCGCGGTGTCGCGCTCGTGGCCCGGCCTGAAGGCCGGGAACAGGATGCCGATGCCGAGATCGAAGCCGTCCATCACGATATAGGCGAACACCGCGAAGGCGATGATCAGCGCCCAAACGACCGAGAGATCGACGTTGGCGAGCATGGTGGGCTCCTCACTCGGCCGGGTGGAGGGTGCGGTCGCGGTCGACCGAGGGCGCGGGCGTGATGCCGGCGGTGCGGATCGGTGCCCCGGGCTCGATCCCGCGTTCGCCACGATGCGGCGACTTCGCCATGAGGTGCAGGATGTAGACGGTGCCCATCCCGAACACGGCGAAGTAGACCAGCACGAAGGCGGTGAGCGACGCGGCGACGGCCGGCGCGTGGAGCGGGGAGGCCGATTCCGCCGTGCGCAGCAGGCCGTAGACCGTGAAGGGCTGGCGCCCGACCTCGGTGGTGATCCACCCGGCCACGACGGCCACGAAGCCGGCCGGGCCCATGGCGAGGGCGAAGCGGTGGAGGGCCGCCCACTGGTAGAGCTTGCCCTTGTAGCGGGCGAGCAGGCTGAGGCAGCCCAGCAGGAGCATCAGCATGCCGAGGCCGACCATCACCCGGAAGGACCAGAACACCACGGGCACCGGCGGCCAGTTCTCCCGCGGCACGCTGTCGAGGCCCTTCAGCGGCTCGTCGAGGCCGTGCTTCAGGATCAGGGAGGAGAGCTTCGGCACCTCGACGGCGTAGCGCACCGTGCCGGCCTCCTGGTCGGGCAGGCCGAACAGGATGAGCGGCGCGCCGTCGGGATGGCTCCGGTAATGGCCCTCCATGGCCATGACCTTGGTCGGCTGGTGCTCCAACGTGTTGAGGCCGTGGGCGTCGCCGGCCAGGATCTGGAGGGGCGCGACGACGGCAAGCATCCACATGGCCATCGAGAACATCGTCCGCGCGCCCTCGTTCGTTCGGTCGCGCAGCAGGTGCCAGGCGCCGACCGCGCCGACGACGAGGGCGGTCGTCAGGTAGGCGGCCAGGACCATGTGGACGAGGCGGTAGGGGAAGGACGGGTTGAAAACGATGGCCCACCAGTCGGCCGGCACGAATTGCCCGGCGTCGTTCGTGGCGTAACCCTGCGGCGTCTGCATCCAGGAGTTCACGGACAGGATCCAGAACGCCGAGAAGAAGGTCCCGACGGCCACCATCAGGGTGGCGAGGAAGTGCAAGCGCGGCCCGACCTTCGTCATCCCGAACAGCATGACCCCCAGGAAGCCGGCCTCCAGGAAGAAGGCCGAGAGCACCTCGTAGGCCATCAGCGGACCGAGCACGGGCCCCGTCTTGTCGGCGTAGACCGACCAGTTCGTGCCGAACTGGTAGGACATGACCAGCCCGGACACGACGCCCATGGCAAAGCCGATGGCGAAGATCTTGATCCAGTACCGGAACAGATCGATGAACACCTGTCGGCCGGTGGCGAGCCACAGGCCCTCCAAAACCATCAGGTAGCTCGCCAACCCGATGGAGAAGGCCGGGAACACGATGTGGAAGGCCACCGTGAAACCGAATTGCCACCGCGCGAGCAGCAGGGCGTCAACGTTCGCCAGCATGTCGGTCACCTCTTGCGCATCTCGATGGGGCCGCGGTCGGGCGGCCAGCGAAACCTCGCCCCGGCCCAGGCGCGAGCGAACCTCGACCAGCGCCTCCACGAGGGCCCGCCTGCGCGTCTCGGTTCGGCGCGGCGACGGGGTGATCCTCAGGCGCTCGCCGCCGCGCGGCACGGTCGGGTCGTCGATGGGCTGCACGGAGATGCCGTGAGGCTCCAGCAACGCCTCGCTGATCCGGCGACGGAGGTGGACGTCGCCGGCCATGACCGGCAAGACGTGGCTCTGGCCCGGCAGGACCGGCAGGCCGGCCTTGCGAAGCCTCGCCATCAAGGCCGCCGCGCTCCGCTGCTGCGCGCCCCGCTCCGCTCGACTGGCCCCGAGGTGCCGCAGCGCCGCCCGCGCGCCGGCGGCGCGGTACGGGACATAGCGAGGTCGTGACGATGAAGCCGGCCGCGCGGCCGCGGATGACATCGAGGACCGTGACGGGCCGACGGCTGCCGTCCGGATACCTTCGGACAGCCGTCGGAAGCATGCCGACGTTCCGCACGCGCCCGATGGACGTTCGGTAGCAACCGTCCTCGCGCCGCGCCTGGAGGGAGGTCTCGAACACGTCGGAAGCGGGGAGCATCGTCCCGGTCCTCGTCAGGTCGGATGACGTCACGGCAAGCCCGGGGGCAGGCGATGCCGCCAGCGCGTCCGCCCGCGACCGCGCCGGGCCGGGGGCGCGATCAGTCCCGGGTCGTGGCACCGACAACAGGCACCTCCGGGACCGCGAAGCGCCCCTCCTCGGCCTTGTGGATGTACTGGCTGGCGATGAAGAGCCCCTTCATCGGCCGGATGATCGGCACGCAGGCCAGAAGCAGCAGCGGCAGCGTCACGACCGCATGGAGCCAGAGCGGCGGGTCGTAGGCGAGCTCGAGCCAGATACCGAATGCGGTGACCGGGAAGGCCATCGTCATCATGATGAAGAAGGCGGGTCCGTCGGCCGGGTCGGCGAAGCTGAAATCGAGGCCACACGCCTCGCAGCGCGGCTTGAGGGTGATGAACCCATCGAACAGGCGTCCCTCGCCGCACCGCGGGCAGCGGCACCGCAGGCCGACGGACATCAGGGATCGATCGGTCGTCCTTTGCATCGTCCACGTTCCTGAACCGCCCGCCATCCGGCCGCACGGAGGGGCGCCTTGCGCGCTCCGAATGTATGGCTTAGATATCCATACATTCCTGGCGGAGTCCCGCGACTCGTCGAAGTTCTCTCCGGGGCAACGCGGCCTTTCGCCTCGCCTGCCCGGTGCGGGTATGCATACGCCAACGCGAGATCAGGGGCAATGTTGGAATCCTGGAACCCGACAATAGCCGGCGACGCAGGCCCGAAATACCTCGCCATCGTGAAGGCGCTGGCCGAGGACATCCGTGCCGGCCGTTTGCCGCCGGGCGTGCGCCTGCCGCCGCAGCGCGCTCTGGCCAAGCACCTCAACGTCGATCTCACCACGGTCACGCGCGCCTTCAACGTGGCGCGCAGGTCGGGCCTGATCGATGCCACCGCCGGCCGGGGCAGCTTCGTTCGCGCCGCCGCGCGACCGGCCGCCGAGATGCGCCGGCCGGACCCGGGGGGAAGCGTCGACTTCAGCATGAACATGCCACCGCAGCCGGTCCTGGCGCGTTTGGCCGAGCGTATGGGGGCGGGTCTGTCGAGGCTTGCCGGCTCGCCGGGCTTCCTCGACCGCATGCAGTACCAGGACAGCGCCGGGAACCTCGCGGACCGGACCGCGGCGGTGCAGTGGCTCGGCGGCCGGCTCGGGCCACTTCCCGTGCAGCGCGTCCTCGTGGGGGGCGGGGCCCAGGCGGTCCTTGCCGCCGTGCTCGCAGCCATCCTCAAGCCGGGCGACGCGCTCTGCGTGCCGGCCTTGACCTATCCTGGCCTGCGTATGGCCGCCGAGCGCCGCGGACTTCGCCTCGTTCCGGTCGCCTGCGACGAGGAGGGCCTCGACCCGGACGCATTCCTCGAATGCTGCAAGGCCGGGCGGCCGCGGGCCCTCTACCTGGTCCCGACCCTCGACAACCCGACGACCGCGACGCTGCCGAGGTCGCGCCGCGAGCGGATCGCCGAGGTCGCGCGCTCGCACGGCGTCGCGATCATCGAGGACGACGCCTACGGCGCATTGCCGCCCGAGGCTCCGGCACCCATCGCGGCCATCGCGGGTGACATCACCTGGCACATCGCGACGCTGTCCAAGTGCGTCAGCCCAGGCCTGCGCATCGCCTACGTCGCGGTACCCGGGACGAACGAGGCGGTACGGCTCTCCGCCGAGCTACGGGCCGTCAACATGATGGCCTCGCCCCTCGCGGCCGCGCTCGCCTCGCAGTGGATCGCCGAGGGCGAGCTCGATGCGGTCGTCGCGGCCATCCGCCAGGAGAACGGCCTCCGGCAATCGGTCGCGCGCGAGGCCTTGCGTGGTCTCGATGTCCGCGCGCATCCCTGCGGGCACCACCTCTGGCTCCGGCTTCCCGAGCCGTGGCGGCGCGGCGAGTTCGGGGCCCATGCCCGGCAGCTCGGGCTGTCCGTCATCCTGAGCGACGCCTTCGCGGTCGGACCCGCTCCGGACGCCATCCGCGTCTCCCTGGGCGCGGCATCGGACGCCGAGACGCTGCGCTACGGCCTCAGCCTGCTGGCGACGTTGCTCACGCATCCGCCCGGCGCGATCTCGACGGTCGTCTGACATTTCCGACGCGGCGAGCGCGTCCGGCGAGGAGGAATGCTCGGGCAAGCGCCGGCGGCCCTCCACCCGGCCTCGGCGGACCAGGGCCCCTTCGCCGGTCTGACGCGGCCTCGCGCCGCCCGCGGGGGCGGTCCGCGCTCGACCCGGGACCTCCGCTCACGCCGGAGGTCTCCTAGGGGATTGTCCGCAGGAACGGGGCGGTCGTCGCCCCGGTTCGCCTCGTTGCAGTACCGACCACCATCCCCGCGAGCGCCCTGGCCCGGACCGGTCGTCCCGCCAGGATTCGGCCTCGCACCTCAGCCGATGGGAGAAGACGGCTATGCGAGCCCTGGTTTGGCACGGGAAGGAAGACATCCGCTGCGACACCGTCAGCGATCCGGAGATCGAGGACGGGCGCGACGTCATCGTCAAGGTCACGAGCTGCGCGATCTGCGGCTCCGACCTCCACCTGTTTCACAACTTCATCCCCGCCATGCTCCCCGGCGACGTCCTGGGCCACGAGACCATGGGCGAGGTCGTCGAGACCGGGCGCGGGCTCAACGGCACGGTGAAGAAGGGCGACCGGGTCGTGGTACCCTTCACCATCGTCTGCGGCGAGTGCGACCAGTGCAAGCGCGGCTACTTCTCCGTGTGTCAGCGGAGCAATCGGAAGAAGCACCTCGCCGACAAGGTCTTCGGCCACACCACGGCGGGCCTGTTCGGCTACTCGCACCTCACCGGCGGCTATCCGGGCGGCCAGGCCGAGTACCTGCGCGTGCCCTTCGCCGACGCGACGGTCCAGAAGGTGCCCGAGGGCATCCCCGACGAGAAGCTGCTCTTCCTCTCCGACATCTTCCCGACCGGCTGGCAGGCGGCGGTCCAGGCGGACATCCAGCCCACCGATACCGTGGCGATCTGGGGTTGCGGGCCCGTCGGCCAGATGACGATCCGCTCCGCGGTCCTCCTCGGCGCCGAGCAGGTCGTCGCCATCGACCACCTCCCGGAGCGGCTGGAAATGGCCGAGGCCGGGGGCGCCATCACCATCAACTTCGAGGAGGAGAACGTCGTCGAACGGCTGAACGAGCTGACCGGGGGCGAGGGTCCCGAGAAGTGCATCGACTGCATCGGCATGGAGAGCCATGTCACGCCCGCCATGCCGGACACGGTCTACGACCGGGCCAAGCAGATCCTGCTCGCCGAGAGCGACCGGCCGCACGTGCTGCGCGAGATGATCTACGTCTGTCGGCCGGGCGGCCTGATCTCGATCCCGGGCGTCTACGGCGGCCTGGCCGACAAGATCCCGATGGGCGCGGCGATGAACAAGGGCCTGACCTTCCGCATGGGCCAGACCCACGTCCAGCGCTGGACCGCCGACCTGCTGCGCCGGATCGAGGAGGACCAGATCGATCCCTCCTTCGTCATCACGCACGAGGTCCCGCTCGACAAGGGACCCGAGATGTACCGGACGTTCCGGGACAAGCAGGACAGCTGCATCAAGGTCGTTCTCAAACCCTGACACGCGAGAGGGAGATCATGACGAACATCTCAAGCATCGCGAGCCTCTCGAACATCACGCGCTCCGAGGGCGATCCGAAGGTGCTCCGTTCCGGGCCGAGTTCGCGCGGCGTACCGGACAGGCTCGCCAAGGGGCTCGGCTGGTTCAGCCTCGGCCTCGGGCTGACCGAACTGCTGGCGCCCCGACGCATCACCCGGGCGCTCGGGATGGAGGGCAAGGAAGCCCTGGTGCGCGTCTATGGTGCGCGGGAGATCGGCAGCGGCATCCTCTCGCTGTCGGTCGACAAGAATCTCGGCCTCTGGAGCCGGGTCGCCGGTGACGGCCTCGATATCGCGACGGTGATGACGGCGCTTCGATCGGACAATCCGAAGCGGGAGAATGCCGTCATCGCCCTGGCGCTCCTCCTCGGCATCACGGCGATCGACCTGATCGATGCCCAAGCCAGCACGGCGCGGCACAGCCGCAATGTGGGGCGGAAGAGATCCTACCGGGACCGCAGCGGTTTTCCGCGCGGCGTCCAGGCCTCCCGCGGCGCCGCCCGGGACTTCAAGACACCGCCCGACCTCCGGCATGCCCCCTCCCTCGCCGCGGTCTCGCCGCATACGTCCGCGGCTTGAGGCAGTCCTCGGCCTCGCGGGCGCGGCGGTTCAGGCCGGTGATCGGCAGCCCGTCCCCGACCACGTCGGACTGCCGGTCGGCGGCCCTGGGGTAGACGCCGCCACTCCGCCTGATCTCGTCCTCGACGAGGAAGGGGACGATGGCGGTCAGGCCCAAAGCCGCCGCCTCGGTGTTCGTGAAGCCGGTGACGGCCTTGTACGCGACGAGTGGCGTGCCGTCCGGTGCCTTGGCCTGACGCAGCACGCCGGGGGCGTGGCAGACGCGGGCAACCGGCTTGCCGGCCCGGAGCGCCCTCTCGATCAGCCGGATCGAGGCGGGGTCTTCGGCCAGATGCCATAAGGGACCGTGCCCGCCGGGATAGAAAACGGCGTCGACCCCGCGTGGGCGACGCCGTCAAGCTGGACCGTGTTCGACAGGGCGTCGTTGGCTTCGCCGTCGGTCTCGAAGCGCCGGGTCAGGTCGGTCTGATACCCTTTTCGATTGATGGGTTTGCAACCATCCGCTTAAGAGCGCTTATCCATTCAAGCCGACATCGCTCTTGCGCCCCTGCTGACCCACTGCATGTCTCACGTGCTAGGGTTTTATCACTTTGCAGGCGGGCACAACGAGGATCCGATCTAATGCGCTTAAAATTGGCAGCCATTCTTATATCTCTTGCTGAAACTGCCAACGCAGAGTGCAAACAAGTTCAATGCATGCCATGGTCACCCGACGATTTTAATGCATGCAAATATTCAATCGCGCCTACTTCAACAAATATGTACGAGTTCCGGGAAATTAGCGTGATCATAACAGGATTGTCATTTAACGATGATTGCTCTACGAAAATGGATGTTGAAGGCAAGGAGGCGCGCAAACTCGGAATAACATCTCTAAAAGTTCGGAGATGTATGTTCGTCAGAAAGCCTAAGGGGTCGAGCGTCACGATTGTTGCTGCTCGCAGAAGAGACGGGAGCGATTGGCGCCTGTCTTGTCCTTCGGACTTCTAGGTTTCACTCTCTCGAAGTACAAGTAACTGGGGCAGCCCACGCTATGCCGAAGTTCCAGGGTGGCCGACACGTGACCGCCTAGGGGAAGCGCATGCTGCGGTCTGGATGGCCGTCATGGGTCGGAAACGGAATGTTCGCTCTCGGGCAGCTAGGTAGGCGCCGCTTCCCACCCTCTGCGGCGCTTCGCATCCTGAACTGAACGAATCTCGAACCGAGCGCCGCGCAGGCGGCATTCGAGCCGGCTCCGCGGCCGCGCCTTCCGCTCGCCCGTCCCATGCCGTAAGGCCGGCGGCGACCCTCCTCAGCACCCGCGACCCGATGATACGCCTCGACAAGATCACCAAGCAGAACGGCCGGCAGCTCGTCTTCGTCGAGGCCTCGGCCGCCCTGCAGCGCGGCGAGAAGGCCGGGCTCGTCGGGCCGAACGGGGCCGGCAAGACCACCCTGTTCCGGATGATGACCGGCGAGGAGCAGCCCGACGAGGGCCAGGTCGCGGCCGACCGCGGCATCACCATCGGGTATTTCAGCCAGGATGTCGGCGAGATGTCCGGTTGCTCCACCGTCGCGGCGGTGATGGAGGGCGCCGGCCCCGTGAGCGCGGTCGCGACGGAGCTGCAGGCGCTCGAGACGGCGCTGGCCGACCCCGACCGGATGGACGAGATGGAGGCGCTGGTCGAGCGCTACGGCGAGGTCCAGGCCCGCTTCGAGGAACTCGACGGCTACGCCCTCGAGGGCCGCGCCCAGGAGGTGCTGGCCGGGCTCGGCTTCAGCCAGGAGATGATGGAGGGCGACGTCGGCAAGCTCTCGGGCGGGTGGAAGATGCGGGTCGCGCTCGCCCGCATCCTGCTGATGCGGCCCGACGTGATGCTGCTCGACGAGCCCTCCAACCATCTCGACATCGAGAGCCTGATCTGGCTCGAGAGCTTCCTCAAGGGCTTCGAGGGCGCCCTGATGATGACCTCGCACGACCGCGAGTTCATGAACCGCATCGTCTCGAAGGTCATCGAGATCGACGGCGGCACGCTGACCACCTATTCGGGCGATTTCGCCTTCTACGAGCAGCAGCGCCAACTCGCCGAGCAGCAGCAGCAGGCCCAGTTCGAGCGCCAGCAGGCGATGCTCGCCAAGGAGATCGCCTTCATCGAGCGCTTCAAGGCCCGCGCCTCCCACGCCGCCCAGGTGCAGAGCCGGGTGAAGAAGCTCGACAAGATCGAGCGCGTCGAGCCGCCGAAGCGGCGCCAGTCCGTCGCCTTCGAGTTCCAGCCCGCGCCCCGCTCCGGCGAGGAGGTCGCGACCCTGAAGGGCGTGCACAAGCGCTACGGCAGCCGCACCATCTACGAGGGTCTGGACTTCGCGGTGCGCCGCCGCGAGCGCTGGTGCGTGATGGGCATCAACGGCGCCGGCAAATCGACGCTCCTCAAGCTCGTCACCGGCACGACCGAGCCCGACACCGGCAGCGTGGCGCTCGGATCGAGCGTGAAGCTCGGCTACTTCGCCCAGCACGCGATGGACATCCTCGACGGCGATCAGACCATCTTCGAGATGCTGGAAGAGACCTTCCCGCAGGCCGGGCAAGGGTCGCTGCGCAACCTCGCGGGCTGCTTCGGCTTCTCGGGCGACGACGTGGAGAAGCGCTGCCGGGTGCTGTCGGGCGGCGAGAAGGCTCGCCTCGTGATGGCCCGGATGCTCTACGACCCGCCGAACTTCCTGGTGCTCGACGAGCCGACCAACCACCTCGACATGGCCACCAAGGAGATGCTGATCGCCGCGCTCGCGCGCTACGAGGGCACGATGCTGTTCGTCTCCCACGACCGGCACTTCCTGGCCGCGCTCTCGAACCGCGTGCTGGAGCTGACCCCGGACGGGGTGCACCATTACGGCGGCGGCTACACCGAGTACGTCGCCCGCACCGGCCAGGAAGCGCCGGGCCTGCGCGGCTGAGGCCGCACCCGGCCGCCAGCCATCCCGCACGCGCGGCCGACGCCCCGCCCCTCCCCTCCCCGCCCGCCTCAAGGCCGCCATCCGGCGGGCTGCGGCTCCGTGCGCCGCGCAACGGACCCGGCCGGTCCCGCGGGAGCCGCCGGGGCGCCGGGCCTGCCACCACCAAGAATTGGCACGTTCTCTCAAGTTCAAACTTCCGGTTGTATTGATCTCGCTACGTACGTAGTCTTCGATCGGCTTAACCAAGACTTTCTATCCTGTGCAGAGATGGTATAAAATCCCTTACCGTTCGCTGGACATCAATGTTTCAAATCAGCATTCTCCCCTTACCGAACGGGGGAACACCGGTTCGGATCAGGAGGCAGAACCATGACGAAGCTCGACGCGAAGACCCTCAAGGCCGTCACCGGCGGCAATGCCGCCCCGTGCCCCCCGGCCAAGGACCCCTGCGCCCCCAAGGGCAACGGCGACAAGTCCAAGAAGTGCTGAGGACG
>JAESGJ010000225.1_pt1 | contig 66590 bp, 59 predicted proteins | sample 9266241 | NCBI WGS metagenome assembly JAESGJ01 (sample SAMN14514841, study PRJNA621669) | algae metagenome | isolation source: Brasilonema octagenarum HA4186-MV1 and co-occurring heterotrophs from wet... | place: USA: Manoa Valley, Hawaii | collected 2009-07-20
AGTACCGGTCCGTGATGGTGAACGACCGCCGTGTTCTCATGGCGCTGTCGGTACAGAAGGTCTACGGCGAGAAGATCGGCTAGCTACCCGTACAGCTCTTCGAACTTCTTGATCGACTTCTCGATGTCGCCCTTGACGGCACGTGAGGCGGCCATCCCGATCGGGCCGAACAGCGGGGCGCCGCCGAGATCGATCTTCAGCTTGAACTCGCATCCCTTCGGAAGCGGCTTCACGGTCATGTTGAGCGCGTACTTCGTGCCGCCGACGCCGTCGCCGGTGATGCCGATCTGCTTCGGGGGGTCGAACTCCTTGACGGTCCAGGCGACGCGATTGCGCATACCCTTGGCCCCGGCGACTCCGACGATGGTGGTTCCCGTGGAGAGCTCGTCGGGCAGGTCGCTGCGCCAGCCCTGGTGCATCGTCAACCAGTCGCCGAGCGACGACAGGTCGGAGACGTGTGACCACGCCTCCTCCGGGCTGATGGACAGTTTGCGGGACAGCTCGACCTTGGCCACCCGCACAGGCTAGCCCGCGGTCATCTTCGGGAATCCAGCGGCGATGGCGTCGAGCACCGCTGGGTAGCGCTTGGCCTCGCGGTGCCCACCGGGCTTGCCGCTGCTGACGACGCCCACGGCGAGATCGCGTTGGGGGTCGGCCCAGATCGCGATGTCGACGAGACCGGTGTGACCGAAGGCTGCGGGCGCATCGAGGCCGAACGGCCCGAATCGCTTGGAGCCCAACATGTATCCCGTCCCCCAGCGCATCGGCATCAGCCCCATCGCGATGTCGGGCCGCAGCCTGCGCGCCTGTGTGGTGGCCGCGGCCAGGGTCTCGGGCGCCATGACGCGCACGCCGTCGAGTTCGCCTCCGCGGCGCAGCATCTCGGCGAAGCGGCTCAGCTCGTTGGCCGTCGACACCGTGCTGGACGAAGGCACCACGCTGGTCAGGAACTTCGGAGTGTTGGTGAACGGGATGATCTGATGGGTGGTGCCGCCGACCGCGAGTTTGAAGGCCGCCGCGATCGGTGCCGGCAGGGGCTTGCCGGTGGCGTGGCTGGGGGCGACCAGCGGAACGTCTTCCGGCGCCACGCCGTAGTTGGTCCACCGGAAGCCCAGCGGATCGAGGATCTCGTCGGCGAGCACGTCCCTGATGTCCTTGCCGGTCGCGGCTGAGACGATCTCACGTGTCAGCGGGCCCCAGGTCAGCGCGTGGTAGACGTGGATCAGCCCGGGTGGGTAGACGGTGCGCAGGTTGCCGAGCATCTCGCGGGCGTAGGCGCTGTCGTTCATCCGCTTGAGATCGGGCTTCGGGCCGGTGGCGAAGGGCACGCCCGCGCTGTGCGTCAGCACGTGCCGGATCGTCGTGCGGTCCTTGCCGTGGCTGGTGTAGGTGGGCAGGTATTCGCAGACGCGGTCGTCGAGCGACAGGACACCGCGCTCGGCGAGCATGTGGACGACGGTCGTCGTCATCGCCTTCGCGGCCGAGTAGACGCAGAACGGCGTCTCGGTGGTCACCGGCACCTTCACGGCGTCCGGTGGATCGTCGGGCCCATTGCCCCAGCCGTGGCCGATCGCCCGGTCGAGGACGACGCTGCCGCGGTGCCGGACGCACACCTGGATGGCGGGGTGCATGCCCGCGGAGTACCAGTGCCTGGTGGCCTGCCAGATTCGCTCGATGGCCGATTCTGGGACACCGGAATGGTCCTCGGCGCCCACCGAGGTCACTGCGTCGAGGTCCGCCGGTACGCGGATCCTGCCGTCTGCCGTCATGTCCGCTTCCTGTGCAACGTGGCCGCCAGGTGGTGCTGCAGCGGCTGGCCGACGGCACCGAGGCGCAGCGTGTACGTCAGCACGTCGCCTTCGAGGTGAAACGAACGACTCAGTGCCGTCACGTCTTTCGCCGAGGACGTCAGTCCGATCGACGTCGCGACGAGCTCGAGGTCCAGGCCGGCCGCGGTGACGGTCAGCGCGCCCTCCTGGATCTCGGTGATGCCGGTGGGATGCGCCACGACCAGCTCGACACGTCCCGGCGACGGCACCCGCAGATAGCCGGTCTCGGCGTGCAGGGGTCGCCCGTCGTCTGCTGCCCTGGTCTTCTGCGCGTAGCTCAGGAACGGCTTGCCGACGTGGCCGAAGGTGACCTCCTCGAGGTAGCCGAACGAGGCGATCGTCGGGTACTCGCCCTCGCCTTCGCCGGTCCACGTTCCCAGCAGGGGTGCGAGCGTCGCCACTCCGGGATGGAGGTCTGGCGTCATGCCGAAACCCTACCCATCTCGCCGGAAGGCCGGGCAGACCGCACTGCACGGTGTTGTCGGTGCCTTCTGCTGTGATGGCGGTATGTCGTCGAGCGCACCGTGTTTCGTGCCGGGGTCGGAGCGTGAGCAGCGCCTGGAGGCGTTGTTCGACGAGATCGCGGAACTGACCGGACAACGCAACGCCATCGACGGACGCCTCGTCGACATCATCGCCGAAATCGACGAGGACAACCTCTGGGGCGGCACCGGCTGCCGCTCGGTACCCGCCCTGGTCGCGTGGAAGACCGGGGTATCCCTGCGCAACGCCCACACCCTGACCGCCGTCGCCCTGCGCCGCGAACAGTTCCCCCGCTGCACCGACGGCCTGCGTCAAGGACGGCTGTCGCTGGATCAGGTCGGCGTCATCGCCGCACGCGCCGCCGACGGCTCCGATGACCACTACGCCGACCTGGCCGCCGTCGCCACGGTCGCCCAGTTGTCGACCGCGGTGAAACTGGAACCCCGCCCCGACCCCGACCCGGCCCCGCAGCCCCCGCGCTCGATCACCAAGACCAGCACCGACGCGCACACCACCTGGAAGATCCGCCTGCCCACGGTGGAGGCCGACACGTTCCAAGCCGGACTCGACGCCCACCGCGACGCCCTGATCGCCGACTGGACCCGCGAGCACCCCGACCACGCCGATCACGCCGACACCGAGCCCCCGCAGCGCGCGCCGTTCCCGACCACCATCGATGCGTTCCTGAGTCTGATCGAGGCGGGCTGGGACGCCGAGGCCAGCCGGCGCCCGCACGGGCAACGCACCACCGTCGTGGTACACCTCGACCTCACCGAGCGCACCGCCGCCCTGCACCTGGGCCCACTACTGTCCGACGGCGACCGCCAGTACCTCACCTGCGATGCCACCTGCGAAACCTGGTTCGAACGCAACGGCACGGTGATCGGCTCAGGACGCAGCACCCGCACCGTCAACCGCCGGCTGCGCCGCGCCCTGGAACACCGCGACCACTGCTGCGTGATCCCCGGCTGCACAGCCACCCGCGGCCTGCACGCCCACCACATCCGGCACTGGGAACACGGCGGGCCCACCGACCTGAACAATCTGGTGCTGCTGTGCCCGCATCACCACCGCATGCACCACCGCGGTGAGCTCACCATCACCGGCACCGCCACCCACCTCGTCATCACCAACGACGACGGCCGACCTCTGACCCACCAATCATTGGCGCACACCCCCACCCAACCCCCACCGACGGTCGACCCCTGCCCCGGACCCCTCGGAGAACGCGCCGACTGGTGGTGGTACGACCCCTACCAACCACAACCTCCACCCTCGACCAACTAAACGATCGGCGTGGGTCCACGGTCGATTCATGCTCAGGGACAGAGGTTTTCGAGGTCATCGAGCAGACCGGGATGCGTGGGTGCCCAGCCAAGTGCCTCGCGGGTCTGGCGGCTCGATGCCGGCTGATCCAGTGTGAAGATCTCGCCGTAGGGGCCGAACTCCTCCGGCGCGACCGGTTGGACGGGCAGCCCGAGTCGCCGTCCGATGACGTCCGCGATGTCGCGGACCGCCACGCCCTCCTCGTCGACGGCGTGCCACGAGGTGCCGGGCGGCGCCGACTCGAGGGCCAGGCGAAACAGGACGGCGGCGTCGCGGGCATGCACGGCGGGCCACCGTTGCGCACCGTCGCCCGGGTAGCCCGCGACACCGGTCCGCCGTGCCGTGGTGGCGAGAAGCCCTGCGAATCCACCGTTTCCGTGTTCGTGTGCCGTGCGCGGTATGCGCACCGCGCTGCTGCGCACGCCCTGTGCGGCCAGACCCATCAAGGCCGCGACTGCGCGCCCGCGTCCACCGACGGGTCCCTCCGTCGCGGGAGGGTCGGCCTCCGTGGCTGCGCGCCCTGCGATCCACGGGGTACCAGACGCCACGACGATGGGACGGCCGCTGCCAAGGAGTCCCGCGCCCATCGCCTCCAAAGCGATTGTCTCCGTGTCGATCTCGCGCGCCAAGGCTTCCGGGGTGTCCGCTTCGTGTCCGAAGGCGAGGTGAATGACCCCGTCGGCCCTTCGGACCCCGTCCCGTAGGACGTCGACGTCCGCGATGTCGCCCCGCAGCACCTCGGCTCCTGCGTCGGACAGCCGTCGTGCCGAGGCTCGTGAGCGGGCCAGTGCGAGGACGGTGTGGCCGTTGCCGAGTAGTTCGGTGAGGACGGGCGAGCCGATGGTGCCGGTTCCCCCGGTGACGAATACGTGCACGGGATGCTCCATACGTAGTGATGAGACCTTTGTCCCGTCACCGTACATCGCAATGGGACAAATGTCCCGTCGCCTAGGATGGCGGCATGGCTCGTTGGGAACCGGGGGCACGTCAGCGGCTGGTGCTCGCGGCGGTGGACCTGTTCACCGAGCAGGGCTACGACGCCACCACCGTCGCGCAGATCGCGGAGCGGGCCGGCGTCACGAAGAGCACGTTCTTCCGCCACTTCCCCGACAAGCGGGAATTGCTCGTCGCGGGCCAGGAGAGCCTGTGCCAATTGCTGTCCGAGGGCATCGCTGAGGCACCCGAGGGTGCAGGCGCGATGGCCGCCGTCGCCTCGGCGCTGGCACGCGCCGCGACGATGATGGGCCCCGACAATCGCGAGCTCGGCCCCCGCATCAAGGCCGCCGTCGCGACGAGCACCGAGCTACAGGAACGCGACGCCCTCAAGACCGTCAGCCTGGCGGCAGCCATGACGACGGCGCTCGTTGCCCGCGGCGTTCCCGAGATGACCGCGCACCTGGCCGGCGAACTCGGCGTGTTGGCCTTCAAGCAGGGCTACGCCAGGTGGTCGGAGAGCGACCATCACGACGGCACGGGACTGGCCGAGTATGCGCTCGCGGCGCTCGACGACCTGCGCGCCGCCTCGCGATCTCTGGACTGACCGACGACTAACTGCAGACGGCGCCGGTCGCCGCAGAGCCGACCAGCTTCGTGTACTTGGCCAGCACGCCCGTCTTGTAGACCGGCGGCAGCGGCTCGAAACCGACCTTGCGCGACTCGAGTTCGTCCTTGTCGACGAGCAGATCGAGGGTGCCCTTGCCCACGTCCAGGCGGATCTTGTCGCCGTCCTTGATGAACGCGATCGGACCGCCGTCGACGGCCTCCGGCGCGATGTGCCCGACGCACAGCCCGGTGGTGCCACCGGAGAAGCGGCCATCGGTCATCAGGAGCACGTCCTTGCCGAGGCCCGCGCCCTTGATGGCGCCGGTGATGGCGAGCATCTCGCGCATGCCGGGACCGCCCTTGGGGCCCTCGTACCGGATGACGACGACGTCACCGTGCGTGATGGTGCCGTCCTCGAGCGCGTCGAGAGCCGCGCGTTCGCGCTCGAAAACCCTTGCAGTGCCTTCGAACACGTCGGAGTCGAAGCCGGCCGACTTGACCACGGCGCCCTCGGGTGCCAGTGACCCGTGCAGGATCGTGATGCCGCCCGTCGGGTGGATCGGGTTGTTCATCGCCCGCAGTACCTTGCCGTCGGGGTCCGGCGGCTCGATGTGAGCGAGGTTCTCGGCCATCGTCTGACCGGTGATGGTGAGGCAATCACCGTGCAGCAGACCGGCATCCAGCAGTGCCTTCATGACGACGGGCACGCCACCGATCTCGTCGACGTGCTTCATCACGTGCCGACCGAACGGCTTGACGTCGGCGAGGTGGGGCACCTTCTGCCCGATGCGGGTGAAGTCCGCCAACGTCAGCTTGACTCCTGCCTCCCACGCGATCGCCAGCAGGTGCAGCACGGCGTTGGTGGACCCGCCAAAGGCCATCACGACGGCGATGGCGTTCTCGAACGCCTCCTTGCTGAGGATGTCGCTGGTGGTGATGCCGCGCCGCAGCATCTCGACGACGGCCTCACCGGAGCGGCGCGCGTACTCGTCGCGGCGCTTGTCGATGGCCACCGGTGATGCGCTGCCCGGCAACGACATTCCGAGCGCCTCGGCGGCCGAGGCCATGGTGTTGGCGGTGTACATGCCACCGCACGCGCCCTCGCCGGGACAGATCGCGCGTTCGATGATGTCGACGTCCTCGCGTGACATCAGCCCGCGCGCGCACGCTCCGACGGCCTCGAAGGCATCGATGATGGTGACTTCCTTCTCGCTGCCGTCGGTCAGCTTGGCGACGCCAGGCATGATCGAGCCGTTGTAGAGGAAGACGCTGGCCAGGTTCAGCCGGGCGGCGGCCATCAGCATGCCGGGGATGGACTTGTCGCAGCCGGCCAGGAGCACCGAGCCGTCGAGGCGCTCGGCCTGCATCACGGTCTCGACGCTGTCGGCGATCACCTCGCGGGAGACCAGCGAGAAGTGCATGCCCTCGTGGCCCATGGAGATGCCGTCCGACACCGAGATGGTGCCGAACTCCAACGGGTAACCACCTGCCGAGTGCACGCCGCCCTTGACCGCCTGCGCCAAACGCTGCAATGACATGTTGCACGGCGTGATCTCGTTCCACGACGAGCCGACGCCGATCTGCGGCTTGGCCCAGTCGTCGTCACCCATGCCCACGGCCCGCAGCATGCCGCGGGCAGCGGTCTTCTCGAGGCCGTCCGTGACGTCGCGGGAGCGGGGCTTGATGTCGGGCTGGTCTGAGGGCATTGATCAAGTATGCCCTCGGGTCGTTCGCCGGCCAAACCATTTCCGATACCCCACCGGGGTATCCGGTACGGTGGTTTTCATGAAGCCGTTGATCGCTCTGGGAGCAGCGCTGGCCACCGCACTGTTCCTGTCCTCGTGTACCAGCCCGGCCTCCGACGGCCACACCGACCACGACCACGGCAGTGCCGCTGCGATGACCGGCCCGGCGACGACGGCCGCCGCGGCTCCCAACAACGCCGCCGACGTCACCTTCGCCACCGGCATGATCCCGCACCACGAGCAGGCCGTGCAGATGTCCGGTCTGGTGCCGACCCGATCCGCCGATCCCGCGGTGATCACGCTCGCCGCCGAGATCTCCGCGGCCCAGGGCCCGGAGATCGAGACCATGAAGGGGTGGCTCGCACAGTGGAATGTGAGCACCGCCGATACGGGTCACGACGACCACGACGCGACGCCGGGCATGCAGATGCAGGGCATGGTCGACGACGCGACGATGACGAAGCTCGAGTCGCTCAAGGGCCCCGAGTTCGACAAACTCTTCCTGCAGTCGATGATCGGCCACCACGAAGGAGCCATCGCCATGGCCAACACCGAGCTCGCCAACGGCGCGAATCCGGACGCCAAGGTGCTGGCCCAGCAGATCGTCACGGCGCAGCAGGCAGAGATCACCCAGATGAAGCAGATGTTGGGGGCGTGACCATGACAGAGCAGGCCGACGGCGCCGAATCCGCCGGCGAGGTGAGCCCCCATGGCTACTCGCCGCACAAGGACAACTACGCAAAGCGGTTGCGGCGCATCGAGGGTCAGGTCCGCGGCATCGCCAAGATGATCGAGGACGACAAGTACTGCATCGACGTTCTCACCCAGATCAGCGCCGTCAACAGCGCCCTTCAGTCGGTGGCACTGGGCCTGCTCGACGAGCACCTGGGGCACTGCGTGACGCATGCGGTCGCCGAGGGCGGCGACGAGGCCGATCGCAAGCTCGCCGAGGCGTCGGCCGCCATCGCGCGCCTGGTCAAGTCCTGAATCACGTCACGCTCGTCCCCGCGACGATCGAACTGCTCGAGGCGCTGCGGCGGGGGCCGTCGGAGTTCGCCGCACTGCTCGGCAGCCCGGTGCCCGACGGCTGGCCGGAGTTCGGAGAGTCGATCGAGTTCACCATCGACACGCTGCGCGAGAAGCCCCGCGAAGGCGGCTGGTGGCTGCACTTCTTCCTCGACGGCGACGGCACGCTCGTCGGTTCCGGCGGGTTCGTCGGCCCACCCGACGACGGCGTCGTCGAGATCGGTTACGAGATCGCGCCAGGCCTGCGGGGACGTGGCCACGCGACCGCGGCGGCGCGGGCACTGATCGCCAAGGCGCGCGACCAGGGCCGTGTGCACACCGTGCTCGCCCACACGCTGGCCCACGTCAGCCCGTCCACGTCGGTACTCAGGCGTCTCGGCTTCGGCTTCGTCGGCGAGTTTCCCGACCCCGACGAGGGCACGGTGTGGCGCTGGGAACTCGCGGCCCCGTGATCCGCACGGTGCGGTGAACGTAACGAATCTCCGCAACGTGTCGATGGAACAGGCAGGTCAGTGCCGTTTCAGCAAGGCGGTGGCAGGGCCGGGGCGAGGTTCGCCGGGGGTACCCGGCCGTTTCGCTGTGCGACACTGGATTCACCCGTGTATTGGAGGTGGGGCGTGCCCCAAGGAAACGTGAAGCGAAAGATGGCCAAGGTCGCCACCGCGATGTTCGCGGCAGGACTGGTCGGGGGAATGATCATCGGCAGCCCTGCTGCCTGGGCCGATCCCGAAGTCAACCCCGATCCCGCGGCCATCGACGCGCAGCAGCCCGTCGAGCAGCCCGCGCCTCCGGTCGGTGACGTGCCGCCGCCGCCCGCGGACCCGTTCGCCCAGCCCCCCGCGCCCGCCGATCCGCTCGCGCCTGCCCCAGCCACCCCGCTGGCCGCCGCCCCGACGGTGATCCCCGAGGGCACGCCGGCAGGCCAGGACCCGACGCCCTACACCGGCCCGCCGGTCTTCGCACCGCCGAGCTTCAACCCGACCAACGGTTCGATGGTGGGCGTCGCGAAGCCGATCGCCATCAACTTCGCGCGTCCGATCGCCGACCGCGCGATGGCCCAAGCCGCCGTCCACGTCTCGTCGGTGCCCCCGGTGCCTGGCAAGTTCTACTGGCTCAGCGATACCCAACTGCGCTGGCGTCCGATCAACTTCTGGCCGGCCAACACCGTCGTCAACATCGACGCGGGCGGCACGAAGTCGAGCTTCCGCACCGGTGAATCGCTCGTGGCGACCGTCGACAACACCACGCACCAGATGACGGTCGTGCGCAACGGGACGTTGGAGAAGACGTTCCCGGTGTCGATGGGCAAGCCCGGTCACGACACCCCCAACGGCACCTACTACGTGCTCGAGAAGTTCCCGAGCATCGTGATGGACTCCGCGACGTACGGCGTGCCGAGCACCTCGGCGCAGGGCTACAAGCTGACGGTTCAGAACGCGGTCCGCATCGACAACAGCGGCAACTTCGTGCACAGCGCGCCGTGGTCGGTGGCCGACCAGGGCAAGACCAACGTCAGCCACGGGTGCATCAACCTCAGCGCAGCCAACGCGCAGTGGTTCTTCGACAACTTCGGCAGCGGCGACCCGATCGTCGTGAAGAACTCCGTCGGCACCTACAGCCAGAACGACGGGGCGCAGGACTGGCAGATGTAACACCTACGACGACAACGGCCGCCCCTCGGGGCGGCCGTTGGTCGTTGAGCCAGGCTAGTTCCAGATACGCACGCGCTGTGCGGGTTCCAGGTAGAGCTCGTCGGAGGAGTCCACCTCGAAGGCGTCGTAGTACGCATCGATGTTGCGGACCACGCCGTTGCAGCGGAACTCTGGCGGCGAGTGCGGGTCGATCGCGAGCCGCCTGATGGCCTCGGCGTCACGGGACTTCGTGCGCCACACCTGCGCCCACCCGAAGAAGACCCGCTGCACACCGGTCAAGCCGTCGATCACCGGCGCAGGCTTGCCACCGAGTGACAGTTCGTAGGCGAGCAGGGCGATCGACAGGCCGCCGAGGTCACCGATGTTCTCTCCGACCGTGAACGCTCCGTTGACGTGCTGGCCACCGGTCAGCTGCCTGGGCACGAAGCCCTCGTACTGTTCGATCAAGGCCGTTGTCCTGGCGCCGAATTCGGCACGGTCCCGGTCGGTCCACCAGTCGACCAGGTTGCCGTCCCCGTCGTACTTGGCGCCCTGGTCGTCGAAGCCGTGCCCGATCTCGTGTCCGATCACTGCGCCGATGCCGCCGTAGTTGGCCGCGTCATCGGCATCGGCGTCGAAGAACGGCGGCTGCAGAATGGCTGCGGGGAAGACGATTTCGTTCATGCCCGGGTTGTAGTAGGCATTCACGGTCTGCGGCGTCATGAACCACTCGTCGCGGTCCACCGGGCCGCCGAGCTTGGCCAGCTCGCGGTCGTAGCCGACGACGTTGCCGCGCTTGTAGTTTCCGTACAGGTCGGCGCGGTCGATGACCAGGCCGGGGTAGTCCCGCCAGCGCACCGGGTAGCCGATCTTGGGCGTGAACTTGTCCAGCTTGGCCAAGGCCCGCTGGCGCGTCTCTGGCGTCATCCACTCCAGATCGCTGATGCTGACGCGGTAGGCCTCGCGCAGGTTCGCCACCAGCACGTCCATCCGCGCCTTGGCGTCCGGCGGAAAGTGCTTCTCCACGTACAGCTTTCCGACCGCGTCGCCCATCAGGTTCTCCACCAGCGCCACGCCGCGCTTCCAGCGGTCGCGGATCTGCTCGGTGCCGCTGAGCGTGCGACCGTAGAAGTCGAAGTTTTCTGCGACCAGTTCGTCGGTGAGCATCGCCGAGCGCCCGCTGATCAGCCGCCAGCGCAGCCACCGCTTCCAGTCCTCGAGATCGCCGTCGGCCCACAGGGCGGCGAAGGCGGTCAGGAAGTCCGGCTGGCGCACGACGACCTCGGCCGCGGCCTCCGGCGTGGTGCCGATGGCGCCCACCCAGCCCGCCCAGTCGAAGCCGGGCGCCTCGGTGCTGAGGTCGTTGAAGGCCCGCAGGTTGTAGGTCAGGTCGGCGTCGCGACGCTTGACGACGTCCCAGTGTGCGGCGGCGATCCTGGTCTCCAACGCGACGATCTTCGCGGCGGTGTCCGCGTGCTCGGCGGCGTCCCCGCCGTAGACGAGGGCGAACATCCGCGCGATGTGGCCGGGGTAGGCCGCGAGGATGTCGGCGTGTTGCGCGTCGCGGTAGTACGACTCGTCGGGCAGTCCGATGCCGGACTGCGACAGGTGCAGCAGGTAACGGCTGGAGTCCTTGGAATCGGTGTCGACGTAGAGACCGGTGCCCCCGCCGATGCCGGTGCGCTGCAGGCCCCCGAGCACCGCGGCCAACGCGGTGAGGTCGGCGGCGGCGTCGACGGTGGCCAGCTCGTCGAGCAGCGGCTGCACGCCGATCGCCGCGACGGCCTGCTCGTCCATGAAGCTGCCGTACAGGTCGCCGACCCGCTGCTGGTCGGTGTCGGGGTCCGCGACCGTCTCGCTGGCCTCGATGATCAGGTCGCGGACCTGCTCCTCGGCGCGGTCGGCGAGCAGCCGGAACGCGCCGTCGGTGGCCCGGTCCGCGGGGATGTCGTAGTCGGCCAGCCAGCGGCCGTTGACATGACCGAACAGGTCGTCCTGGGGGCGGGCGTCGTCGTCGACGTAGGACAGGTCGATACCGGAGTGGGTCGCTTCTAACGTCACCTCACCCATCCTGCCACCGGCCCGCCCGCCGTCGCCGCTCCGCGGTGGTGGCAACCCCGCCGGGTACCCTCACGGCCATGCCAGACCAGCTCGCCGACGAGCCCACCCCGGCGGGCGGCCGCATGACCGGACTCGGGATCGGCTCCGCCGTGCTCGGCGTCCTCTCGGTGGCCGCGGTGGTCCTCGGGGTGCTGGTGTGGAACGGACACCGCCACGAGGTCGACGACCGCGCCTATCAGAGCCGCGTCCTGCAGGCCGCCGCCGAGTGGACGAACGTCCTGATCAACATGAACTCCAGCAGCGTCACCCAGAGCATGAAGACGCTGCACGACGGCACCGTGGGTCAGCTCAACGCGAACTTCGAGGCCGCCGTCGAGCCGTTCAGCCAGGTGGTGCAGAAACTGCAGTCGCAGACGGTCGGGCAGGTGGAGTCCGTGGCGATCGAGACGCTGCACCATGCCACGCCCGGCGATCCCGGTCTGCCGCAGCAGCCGCAGCCCGAGCTGGCGACGGTTGCCTCGCGCACCGACAACGTCATCGTGGTCGCCACGTCGGTCAGCCAGAACGTCGGCGCCACGCCGTTGACCGTGCACTGGACGCTGCGGCTCGGGGTCTCCAGCGTCGACGGCAAGCTGCTGGTCTCGCGGCTGGAGACCATCCGATGAGGAACCTGCTGCGGGTCGTCGCGTTCGACGTGTTGGCCCCGCTCGGGGCCATCCTCGGCCTGGTGTACGTCGGCGTCGCGCTCGGGTGGCCGCTGTGGTGGGTGTCGGTGTGCTCGGTGCTGTGCCTGCTGATCGTGCAGGGCGTCCTGGTCAACGTGGTGCTGTTCCGCCGCGACGGCGTCACGGTCGGGACCGACGACGACGGACCGGGGCTGAGGTTGGCCGTGGTGGGCGTGACCACCGCGGCGTTGGCGGCCGCCCTCGTCGTCGGCTACACGCACTGGACCGCACCCGACGCGGCGCTGCACCGCGACGCCGCCGAGGTGGTGGGTATCGCCAGCAGTGCGGCCGAGGCGTCGGCGACGTTCACGCCCGCGAGCCCGAACGCGAACCTCGACCGGCTGAGTTCGATGATGACGCAGCGCGGCTCCGACGCGTTCAAGACCGAATTCGATTCCATGGCAAAGGATTTGACCAGCAAGGGCCTGACGGTCCAGGCCTCGACCGTCTCGGCGGGGGTGGAGGCGCTCGGTCCCCAGGCGGCCGTCGTCGCGGTGATCATGCGCGGAACCCAGAACGCCGCGGGCCGACCGCCGGTCACGGTGCCGCTGCCGCTGCGCGTGTCACTGTTGAAGCAGGACGGGCACTGGTTGGTCGACGATCTCTCGCCGATCAGCTCCCGCTGAGCAACCGGTCGGCGACGTCCTCGGGGCGGCTCAGCGCCACCAGATGCCCGCCGGGGATCACCTCGACGTCCAGGCCAAGGCGGTCGCGCACCACGCGGCGCTGGAAGTCGAGCGGAAACAGTCGGTCGTCGGCGGCCTGCACCACCCTGGTCGGCACGTCGGGCCAGTGATCCAGCGGCCACACCCGTCCGAACGGGGTGTCCGACTGGCGCGGCTCCGGTTGGCTGAGCGCCTCGTCGCGAACATCGGCGGGGACGTCGTGGAAGAAGTCCTCCGCCGGATCGAAGTGCTTGTCGCCCAAGCCGATTCGGTCGAAGTACGCCGACTGGGCGGCGGCCTGGCCCGTCGCCTCCCACCAGGTTCCCGGGGCTTCGCCCGGTGTGGGAACCATCGGGTTGAGCAGGACGATCGACGTGGCGGGTACCCGGGCGGCGACCACGGCAGCGGTGAAGGCGCCCATCGACTGGCCGACGATCACCAGCGGCTCCCGGGCGTCCACCAGCGCGTCGCAGACGACGTCGGCGTACGTGCTCAGGTCCGCGGCGTCATCGGCGGCAGGGAGTTCGATCGCGACGGCGCTGGCGCCCGCCGCAGTCAGCAGCGGGACGACGCGATGCCAGTACCAGGCGCTACCGCCTGCACCGGGAATCAGCGCGAAGGTGGTGGGCAATCGCCGTTGCGCATCTTCGCGAAGCGGTCGGACAGCCGCCGCATCCTGATCATCAGCGAGGCCGCCGGGCTGGTGACGCCGTCCAGGTAGGCCGCGAACTCGTCGGCAGGCACGCCGACGCGCGACGCGAACTCGTCCTGGCCGAGCCCCGAGCGCTGGAGAAGCATGTGGATGTGGCGGCCGACCTCGGCGCACTCATTGGCTTCGAGGTGGGCGCGGGTGCGGACGAGGACCTCGTCGAGGGCCTTCGAGACGCCGTAGGGCGGCGCTGTCTCGAGCACCTCTTCGACCTGGCGGGCGGTCCTGCCGTACGGATCGCGCTTGATGGCGACGACGATGCGTTGCCACACCGTCAGGTCGTCGGTCTCCAACGCGGCGCGGATCGCTGACGTGGGCCAGAATTCGACGGGTCGCTGGTCCACGGTGGGACGTCTCCTGGGTGCGCCCGCGGGGGGCCTCGGGCGCCCGGCGGCGTCGCCACGCGCATCCGTCGTCAACGTCACCTCGCCTCCTCCAACATCGCAACTGCCACCGATAGGCAGCGTTGCCTGACGTGTGCCCAATCGGATTCTGCCTCGGGACCCATCCAGTCATGGTCGTCATCCGACGGGTGTGGATCGGCCAGCCGCCTGACGAGCTGCGTGGCCACCCACTGGCTTCTCAACCTCTGTCCAGAGTAATACCGGTCCATCTCGGCCAGCACCGATGCCGCAGTTTGAGTCTCCATGGACTCGACGAGATCGGCAAACTCTGCATAGTCCCTGGCATTGTTTCGGCACATGATCAGGTAGCACTTGAGCCGCAGCGTCTCGGCGCCGGTGGGGATCTGCAGGCGGTCCCCGGTCGGCAGCAGGACGTTGGTGGTCTCCATCGGGCTGAGCCTGCGCACCGTGGGCCGTTCGGCGTCTGCGGCCGTCGCCAGGGCGTCCAGCGCGACTGCCAGCCTGCCGCGCCACATGGTCACCGGGTGCACCGGCTCACGGGGGAAGAACCGTCCGGCCCTGGCGCCGTTGGACTTGCCCACGATCCGGCCCGACCTGGCGTTCCCGTGGCTACCGCTGAGCCGGGCCGTGTCGCCCGGACGCAGGGCGACCAGCGGTTCGTCGCCGCCCATCACGTGCGGAGCGAGCGCGCCGACCGGTGGCAGGCACCCACTGAACGCCAGCGGATCGGCCACCGTGACCGTCTGGGGAGCGAGGGTCTTCAGCTTGGCCGCCGACTTCACGACGTTGCGGATGTCCGAGCCGGACGGACCCATCGCGGAGATGTCCTCCGGGATGACGACGAGGTCGCCGATGTCGGCCTTGGGCAGTGGCTTCTCGAAGTCCACGGACGGCAGGATCCGGTCGAGCCAGCCGGGCAGCCACCAGTTCCACTGGGCGAACATCGCCATCAGGGCGGGCACCAGGACGAGCCGGACGATGGTGGCGTCGACGGCGATCGCGACCGCGCACGCGACGCCGAGCTGCGCGACCAGCGGCATGCCCGCGAACGCGAAGCCGATGAACACCGCGATCATGATGAGCGCGGCGCTGGTGATGGTGCGGGCACTGGTGCTCACGCCGTAGGCGACGGCGTCGCGGGTGTTGTTGGTCTGCAGGAAGCGTTCACGGATGCGGGTCAGCAGGAAGATCTCGTAGTCCATCGACAACCCGAAGGTCATCGCCAGCACCAGGGGCGGGATGGTGCTGTCCAGCGACTGCAGCGGCTGGAAGCCCAGCGCCTCGAGCCATCCCCACTTGAAGACCACCACCAGGCTGCCGTAGGCGGCCGCCACCGACAGCACCGTCATCAGCACGCCCTTGAAGGCGAGGAACACCGAGCGGATCGAGATCAGCAGCATCACGAACGCGATGAACGCGACGAACACGAACACCATCGGCTGCGTGGTGGCCACCCGCTCGTCGAAGTCCTTGAGCAGTGCGGTCGGTCCTCCGACGTCGACGACGGCGGGCGAACCGGGTGCGGCCCTTGGCAATTCGGCGCGCATCCAGTCGACGGTGTGACGCGCCGCGGGATCCTCCGGATCGACCGAGAGCACCGCGGACAGCAGAGCGCTTCGGTTGTCGTTGGCGAACACCGGCGGTGACACCGTTGCGACGTCGGGTCCCTGGGTCATCTTCTGCTGCAGTGCGTCCAGGGCGCCGGTGTTCTCCGCGCCGTTGGCGTTGCCGTCGGGAAAGCTGACCAGCACGCGGATGGGGCCGAGCGCGCCGGGACCGAGCGCCTGGGCGGCCGCGCTGATGCCGCCGCGGATCTCGTGGGTCGGCTCGAACTGGCGCTGAAGGCTGTTGCCGAGGGTCATCGCGAACGCCGGGGTGGCGAGCACCAACAGCACGACCGCGGCACCGAACGCCGAGATCCACTGGCGTCGCATGACCCAACCCACCCAGCGGGTCCAGAACCGCGACTGCGTGGTCTCGGGACGCCGCGACACATGCAGCCACGACGACCGCTTGGACGCCGCCTTTCCGACGGTCGCGAGCACCGCGGGGATCAGTGTCGTCGAGGTCAGCACCGCGACCGCGACGGCCAGGATCGCGCCGGTGGCCATCGACGCGAGGACGGGCGTGTGGATGAGGTAGATGCCCGTCACCGAGGCGATCACGGTCAGCCCCGACAGCAGCACGGCCAGGCCGGAGGTCGCCATCGCGGCGTCGGCGGCCTGGGCGGGCTCACGACCGGAGCGCAGTTCCTCGCGGAACCGCATCAGGATGAACAGCGAGTAGTCGACGGCAAGCGCGATGCCGAACATCGACACCGTCGACGTCACGAAGACCGACATCGTCGTGACCATCGACAGCAGATAGACCAGTCCCATGGTGACGACGACCGTGCAGATGCCAAGCACCAGCGGCATCGCCGCGGCCGCAAGCGAGCCGAAGACGGCCAGCAGCACCACCATCACGATCGGCAGGTTCCACTTCTCGGCCTGGCCGATGTCGTGCTTGGTGGCCTCACTGGCAGCGGCGCCGAGCGCACCCTGGCCGATGACGTAGAGCTTGACCTTCCCGTCCGCGAACTGACCCGGCTGGTCGCCATTGATGCCGACGTCCTTGCGCAGCTCCTTCGCCACGTCCGAGCTGCCGCTGTTGAAGTCCGTCTGCAGCGTGACCACGTACGGCCGATCGGGCTGCGGAGGCGGCTGCTGCGGGTTCTGCACGACCTTGACGCTGGGCACTCCTGCGGCGATCTTCTCGAGGTGCGCGACGGCGCCGTTCATGTCGTCGAACGACGCGTCGGCGCGCGGCGCCGCGACCAGTGCCAGCGGTGAGGCGCCCTGGTCGGGGAAGTGATCCTGGATGGCGTGCTCGACGCTCAGCGACTGGGAGCCCGCGACCTCGAACCCGCCGCCCGTGAGATTGCCCGACTGATTCAGCGCCAGGTACACCGACGGGACGAGGAGCAGCAGCCACGCGACGAAGACTGCCCAGCGGTATCGACGCAGCTTGCTGCTCAACCGCAACATGAACTGCTGGATGGCGAACCCCTGCCTAACTCCCCGCGTAGGTGAATTGCTTCACGCGTTTCGTTGCGTGAGCCTACCGCAGCGTGAGGTAGGGTGGCCGACCCTCGCGAGCCTGGGTACCCATGCCTGCCCGGTGCTCGAATGCCCGTCGGATGGGGCTGCGCCTTTGCTGTGCGGATTGGTAGCCGGGCTGCGGGGATGGCAGGATGGCACTCGTCCGTGACGGGTCGGGGAACCCCAGCCGAATTAGCCAGCCGCAAACAGGGCGCTGACGACGCTAATTGACGTTCATGCTGACAGGAGTCAACCCATGCAGACCATCACGCGTGCGACCAGGCAACGCCTCGCAGGAGTGTTCGCTGTAACTGCAGTCGGCGGCGCGCTGGTGGCCGCGCTGGCCGTGCCTGCCACGCCGTCGGCCGATGCCGCGACCGACCCGTGTGCGGCCAGCGAGGTCGCCAGGAGCATCGCGTCGGTGGCCGTCTCCACCGCGAACTACCTCGATGCCCATCCGGACGTCAACAACGTGCTGACCACCGCGTCGCAGCAGCAGTCCGGCCCCCAGGGCCTGGCGTCGCTGAAGACCTATTTCGACGCGAATCCTCAGGTGGGCAAGGACATGCAGGGTCTGCAACAGCCGCTGATGAACCTGTCGTCGAGGTGCAAGCTGCCACTGACTCCGACGCAGCTGATGGGGTTGCTCCAGGGCGCCCAGTCGCCGGCCACCGCGCTGGCAGGTACCCCGCCTAACGGTTTGCCAGGCGCGTCGCCCGTCGCGCAGTCGGTCGGAGGGTCGGGGCCGCTGCTGCCCGCCGAGTCGTCGCCGGCGGCCGCGACCGCGCCGGGCGCCGCTGCGGCGACCGGATCGACGTCGGCGACCCCCAGGTAGTCCGGCGCGACGCACCGGTCTCCTCGTGAGAAGTCTGTGAACTGGCTATTCGGCGGATGCGATGCTCCGATTGTGCGCAAGGCAAGAAAGTCGAGACCGATTCTGCTTAGCTTTTCGATGGTCGTCACCGCTCGGGGTTACGGTCGCTGAAGAATCCTCTGGACTCTCCACATTCGATGAAGGAGCTCGATCATGTTGGTCTCGTCCCGTGCTGGGCGACGTGCGGTAGCTGGCGCGTTGGGCGCCGGTGTCATCGCAGGCGCGATGCTGTTCGGTGCGCTCCCGTCGGCGCTGGCAGATGATCCGGCTCTCAACCCCCCGAACTGCACCGCCGCCGACCTCGCAGGCGTTGCCTCGGGCGTCTCGGCGTCGACGTCGGCCTACCTGTTCACCCACCCCGACGTGAACTGGTTCTTCACCAGCCTCGAGGGCTTGCCGCGTGATCAGGTCCGCAAGCAGGTCGCCGACTACATGGACCAAAATCCCGGCGTGAAGGGTGATCTCACGGGTATCCGGCAGCCGCTCGTCGACCTGAAGAATCGCTGCGGCGCCGCCCCTGCGCCTGCCGCCATTCCGTAACCCGGTGCGGGTGGCAGAACCCGCGCTCGACGGCGCGGGTCGCACGGTCCTGATGGTCGACGACGATCCGGACGTCAGAACGTCGGTGTCGCGTGGACTGCGACACTCGGGCTTCGACGTCCGGGTCGCAGCGACCGGCAAGGAGGCGCTGCGACTGCTGTCCAATGAATCGCACGACGCGTTGGTGCTCGACGTCCAGATGCCCGAGCTCGACGGCGTCGCGGTCGTGACCGCGCTGCGGGCGCTGGGCAACGACATCCCCATCTGCGTGCTCTCGGCCCGCGACACGGTCAACGACCGCATCGCAGGCCTCGAGGCGGGCGCGGACGACTACCTCACCAAGCCGTTCGACCTCGGTGAACTCGTCGCCCGGCTGCACGCGCTGCTGCGGCGGTCCAGCCTCTCGGAGCGTTCGCCGGACACCATGACCGTCGGGCCGTTGACGATCGACACGGCGCGGCGCCTGGTGTTCGTCGAGGGTGAGCGTGCCGAGCTCACCAAGCGCGAGTTCGACCTCCTGGCGGTGCTGGCGGAGAATGCGGGCGTGGTGTTGTCCCGGCAGAGGTTGCTCGAGCTGGTGTGGGGTTACGACTTCGACGTCGACACGAACGTCGCGGACGTCTTCATCAGCTACCTGCGGCGCAAGCTCGAACGCGAGGGCCACCCCAGGGTGATCCACACGGTTCGCGGGATCGGGTACGTCCTGCGCGACGAGCCCTGAGGTGCGACTGCCCAGCTTCGGCAGATCCGCCTCGCTGCGCACCCGCGTCGCGCTGGCCTCCGCGGTCGCGGCGGCCGCCGTCGTCGCCGTGTTCACCGTGCTGACCTCGGTGGTGCTGGCCAACAACGACGCCGCCCAGCTCGACCGTCGGCTCGACTCGATCATCGACGCCAGCGTCTACGACCAGACCAACGGCGTGCTGCAGACGGGTCGCTCGCGGTCGACCGGCCAGGTGGTCTTCCAGCGAGGCTTCCAGCTGCCGCAGCTCCCGCCGGGCAGCGAGACCGTCGAGGTCAACGGCATCGAATACCGCGTCCGCACCATCCCCGTCGACCAGCAGGGCGGCGTGCTGATGTCGGTGGGCATCCGGGCCGACAGCATCCTGCTGAACCGGGCGCGGATCCCGCTGTACACGGCGGTCGGCGTGGTGACCGTGTTGATCGCAGGCGGTCTCGGCTGGATGCTGGCCGGCCCGGCGATCCGCCCGTTGCGCAGGCTCACCGAACAGACGATGCGGTTGGGCAAGGGCAGCGACCGCATGACGGCGGTCAGGGGGGCGCGCGAGGCCGAGGAGCTGTCCGACGCGATGGCCGACATGCTCGAGCGGCTGGCCGCCGCGCAGCGCGCCACGTCCAACTCGCTGCAGGCGGCGCAGGACTTCGCGGCCAACGCCGCCCACGAACTCCGGACGCCGCTGACCGCGATGCGCGCCGACCTCGACACGCTGCGGATCCACGACCTGCCCGCCGACGAACGCGACGAGGTGGTCGGCGACCTGGCGCGGGCGCAGCGACGGGTCGAGGCCATCATCACCGCCCTCGGCCAGCTCGCGTCGGGGCAGCTGGCACAGGCCGAGGACCGTGAGCTGATCGACGTGACGGACATGCTCGACAGGGTCGCGCGCGAGAACGGCAGGCTCGGCGACGTGGAGATCGTCGTGCAGAGCGACGACTCGATCGGGACGATCTGGGGGTGGCCGGGTGGCCTGCGCCTCGCGGTGGACAACCTGGTGCGCAACGCCGTCGCGCACGGCGGTGCCACCAGGATCGTGCTGACGGCGCACCGGCATGCGTCAGCGGACGGCCGCGGCGAGGTGCTCGCCATCGTCGTCGACGACAACGGGTGCGGGCTGCCCGCCGAGGAGCATCAGTTCGTGATGGGCAGGTTCGCCCGCGGCAGCACCGCGACACCCGGTGGCTCGGGGCTGGGCCTCGCGCTGGTGGCGCAACAGGCTGCGCTGCACCGCGGCGGCATCGAGCTGTCGGACAGTCCGCTCGGCGGCTTGCGGGCCACCCTCACCGTGTCGACGTCACCTGAGCCGGAAGCAGATGGGGAGGACGACGACGCGCTCAGCGGCGAACCGGGACCTTTGCGGCGAGGCGCCAACCGAGTAGCAGGATGGCGAGCGAAATCGAAGCGACCACCACAAAGCTGACCGCGGTGCCCTGAGAAGTGGCCTTGCGCAACAGCATTCCGATGGCGACCGAGCACACCCAGATCACGATGCCCGTGGGTGCCAGTGACGTGGGACGGCGCCACGCCCGCACCGCGAGCCAGCCCGCCACGGTGCCCGACAGGAAGGGCCATGCCGTCTCGGCGACGCCTGCGACGGTGATCCCCTCGGCATGGCTGCGCCTGCCGATGGCGCAGAAGACCAGCACGCAGACCACGTCGGCGAGCAGTGCGGCCCCGGCCACCCGCGCCGTGGTGGTGTCGCTACCCATTGCCGTAGCTCATCACGTCGAGCACCAGCGGGCTGAGGTCCTTCTCCTCGCGGGGGGTCGCGCCGGGAGCCATCACGGCGGGGTGCCCTGTGATCAGCGGGTCGAGCGCGTCCATCGAGGCCAGTCTGCCGTCGAGCGTGAAGTCCTTGAGCAAGAAGGGTAAACCGTTGGAGCGCAGGGGATCCGGTGTGCTCATCACGTGGAAGTGCAGGTGCGGCGCGTCGGTGTTGCCAGTATTGCCCAGGTTTGCGATCACCTGCCCGGTGGACAGCTGGTCACCTGGCTTCACCTTGATACTGCCGGTCTTCAGATGTGCGTACAGGGCATAGTTCCCACCGCCGATGTCCTGCACGACGTGGTCGCCGGCGTACTGCTCCAGCGGGAGCCCCTGCGGACTGTGGCCGGCCACCTGCTCGGGCAGGCCGTCGAGCACCGCGACGACGGGACCGTCGGCGACGGCGTGGATGTCGGCGCCGAAGTACGGGTAGCTCTCGAGCGCGGCCGGATCACCCTTGAAGACGGTACCGTCGTCACTGAGTTGCACGTAGTCGATCGCGAAACGTTCTGCGGCCCAAAGGCTTCCGTTGAGTGGGTTCATCGCCATCCGGTGCGCCGTCATGTCACAGCAGCTGTTGCCGTCGAGCCACCGCGGTCCGCTCAACGGCGGCGAGATGACCGCGGGCTGATGCGTCGACACGGTGACCGGAGCGACGTCGTCCTCGGTCGTCTCGGCGGGGATCAGCGGCGGCATGGGCTTGGCCACGTCGACCGTGATGTCGTGGGTCAGTTCGGTGGGGACCGGCGCCGCCGGGTCGAGCACGACGTCCAGCCAGACGATGCCCGACTGCCCGGGGCCCAGCGTGGTGGTGGGGTTCTGCCCGGCGCCGAGCACCCGCGTCCAGTACGCGAGCTTGTCGCCGGCCAGGGTGAGCAGTTCGGAGGTTCCGGACCTGACCGACAACGACGTCAGCGTCACGGCACCGGGCACGGAGTTGGTCAGCTGCAGTTCGTAGGCCAGATGCCTCTTCCCGTCCGTGGCCGGGACCGGCACGGGCGCCGCGACGACGCTGGCCAGCACTGGCGTCAACTGGGCGGCGGGCAGGGCGGTGGGCGTCGCAGCGGCGGTCGACGAACCGGTGCTGACGGCCGTCGTCGGGGAGGCGGGAGAGGGCGCTGGGGCGGGGGAGGTTCCGCAGGCGGCGAGGAGAACGGCCGCGCTCAGAACCGCCACGGTCTTTCCGGTGGTGCGCGGCATGCGCTGATCCTATGGTGCAGCGTCCATCTGGGCGTCCGGGTCGACGTCCTTCTCGGTCCGGAACACGAAGAAGAACACCACCCAGCCGATCGAGGAGATGAAGATCCAGCTGACCAGCCGGTAGATCAGCATCGCGGAGATCGCCGAGGCCAGCGTCATCCCGCTGGACACCAGGCCGGGGACCAGGACGGCCTCGACGACCAACAGGCCACCCGGCATCAGCGGGATCGAGCCGACCGCCCTCGCTGCGGCGTACGCGACGGTGAGCCCCGCCAGTGACGGCCTGCCGCCCGCGGCGTAGGCCGCGAAGGCGAGGCAGGCGACGTCGGCGACCCAGTTGAACAGCGACCAGCTGAACGCGGTGCCGAGGGCCCGTCGGGACAGGCTCACCGATTCGAGCTGGGCGAGCATCTCGCGCCACTTGGCCAGCCCGGTCTCGGATGGTTTGCCCCGCAACGAGTTCACGGCCGAGAGCACCCGCACCCCGATGCCGTCGATCTGCTGCGGATTGGAGGCGACCGTCTGCGCGAGCACCAGCAGTGCGACGAAACCGCCGAGGGTGAAGATCAGCGACAGTGGGTTCTTGCTGGCGCCGAGCAGGAACGCTCCCGCCAGTCCGAGCAGGGCGAGGCCGACGACCTGCAGCACCCCCGACATCACCAACTGCCACGACGCGACGACGGGCGAAGCGCCCCAGATGCGTTGCTGTCGGTAGACGAACGTCGCCGAGAGGACCGGGCCGCCGGGCATCGTCGTCGACAGTGCGTTGCCCGCGTAGAACGTCGACTCGGAACGCCACTGCGTGACCGTCACCCCCGCGGACTTCAGCAGGGTCCGCTGGATCTGAGCAAAGCTGTGCATCGACGCCATGGCCGCGAAGACCGCGGCGAGCACCCACCACCAGTTCGCGGACAGCAGGCTCCGCCATGCCTTCGCCAGCTGGTCCCACACCAGGACCACCTCGACGGTGAGCACCGCGACGGCGACCACGATGACGACCCAGCGCAGCCACCAGTACTTGCCGCGCGATCGGGCGACCGGCGACGAAACCTCCCCGGTCGCGCGGCTCCTGCCGTCCGACGCGTCCTGCGACACGGGTACAGGGTAATGGCGCGCGACCACCCGTCCAGGTTGCCGGGAACCCGAGCGGCGAGTCGTTACGCTACCGGGATGCCAGACGGCTTCCCGGTGTCTCTCGACGCGCAGGCCGACGCTTCGGTCCATCCGATCGTTCGCAAGACCGCCGCCTGGTCATGGCGGCTGCTGGTCATCCTGGCCGCACTGGCCGCGCTGCTCTGGGTGGTGGGCCACCTCGAGGTGATCGTGGTGCCGGTGCTGCTCGCCACCATGGTCACGGCGATGTTGCTCCCGCTCGTCGACCACCTCGATCGCCGAGGCCTTCCGAGAGGCGCGGCGGTGGCAGGCGTCATCGTGGGCAGCATCGTCGTCGTCGGCGGCATCCTCACGTTCGTCGTCAGCCAGTTCGTGCAGGGCGCGCCCGCCCTGGTCGATCAGGTGACGATCAGCATCACCAACGCCAGGAACTCACTGAACACCGGGCTGCTGTCCCACTTCAGCAACGACCAGATCAAGGGCGCCACCGACACGGCCATCGAGGCGCTGAAGAACAATCAGGCCAAGTTGACCAGCGGGGCGCTGTCGACGGCGGGCACCATCACCGAGATCGTCACCGGTGCGCTGCTGATGTTCTTCACGCTCATCTTCCTGCTGCAGGGCGGGCGCCACATCTTCGCCTTCGTCACCACGGTGTTCCCGCTGACCGTCCGGGAGCGGGTCCGCGACGCGAGCCGGGCAGGTTTCCACTCGTTGACGGGCTACGTGCGCGCCACGTTCCTGGTGGCACTGGTCGACGCGGTCGGCATCGGCACCGGCCTCGCCATCATGGGCATCCCGCTGGCGCTGCCCCTGGCGTCGCTGGTGTTCCTGGGTGCGTTCATCCCGTTGATCGGCGCGGTCATCGCGGGCGGCCTCGCCGTGATCGTGGCGCTGATCGCCAAGGGATGGGTCTTCGCGCTGATCGCCCTCGGTTTGATCGTGGCCGTGCAGCAGCTCGAGTCACACGTCCTGCAGCCCCTGGTGATGGGTCGCGCGGTGTCGCTGCACCCGCTCGCCGTGGTGCTCGCGATCGCCACGGGTGGCGTCACGGCAGGCATCGTGGGCGCGCTGTTGGCCGTGCCGATCGTGGCGGTGCTCAACAGCGCGGTGCGCGTGCTGCTCGCCGACGACCCCGGGGCCGAGGAGGCCGAGCTCGCCGCCGACGTCGGGCCCCCGATCGCGGGTGCGACCGACGATCTGGCGGACGTCGACGCCCAACGGGAAGCTACAGCCGACCCTCGCGACGCAGGAGATCAGCCGCGCTGACCCCGCCGCCCCCGCGGCGCTTGGGATTGTCGTCGACCTCGCGCTCGTGTCCGCCTGCGCGCGTGTCGATCTTCTCGGTGGGCTCGGCGTCCGAGGCCCGCTGCGTCGGGATCGCCGTGGTCGGAGGCTCGGCGGGTGACGGAGCCGGCGGCGGCTGGCGCCTGGCGGCATTGGGTGCCCGCGTGGCATCCGGCTTGGCGCCCGAATTCCCCCGCAGGTCGCCGAGCCATGACTCGATCTCGCGGCTGCCCGTCGAACTCGCCCCGCGCGCGCCAGCGCCCCTGGCGGGCGCCGGGGTGCGCGGCGGGGTGGCGGGCCTGCCTTGGTCGACGCGGGGCGTGCGCGTGGTGGCGGCATCCGTCGGCGTCGGGATACGGGTGGTCTGCTCGGCCGACGCCACCGGCATCCGGGTGGTGGGCGGTTCCGCGGCGGGCGCGGCAGGCGGCGCCGTCGGGATGCGGGTGGTACCGGCGGCCGACGGCGGACTGACCCGCTGCGGTGCGGCCTTGCCCGTGGTGAGCGATCGCTGCGGATGGGTGGGGTCGTGCGGCGGCAGAGCCCGCACCGGTGCGCCTGCGCCCACCAGCGCCTCGGAGTCCGGCTCCGTCTCGCGGACCGTCACGCGCTTGCGTTCGTCGGGCAGTTCGACCTCGCCGAGGCCGAGCCGCTCCTGGATCCGCTTCATCCAGCGCGGCGCCCACCAGCAGTCGTCACCGAGCATCTTCATGATGGCGGGCACGAGGAACATTCGAATGATGGTGGCGTCCAACAGAAGTGCCAACAGCAGACCAAAGGCCAGGTACTTCATCATCACCAGGTCGGAGAACACGAACGCACCAGCCACGACCGCGAGGATCAGCGCGGCGCCGGTGATGAGGCGACCGGTGGTGGCCGTGCCGATGCGGATCGCCTCCGCGGTCGACATGCCGCGCGCCCTGGCCTCCACCATGCGCGACACCAGGAAGACCTCGTAGTCGGTGGACAGGCCCCAGATCACCGCGATGATCAGGCCGATCATGGGCGCCATCAGAGGCTGCGGCGTGTAGTTCATGATCCCGGACCCGTGCCCGTCGACGAACATCCACGTCAGGATGCCCATCGTCGAGCCGAGGGTCAGCGCACTCATCAACGCGGCCTTGATCGGCAGCACCAGCGAGCCGAACGCGAGGAACATCAGCACCGTCGTGGTCAGGATCAGCACCACCACCATCAGCGGCAGCTTCTCGAACAGGCTGTGGATACTGTCCTGCTCGAGCGCGGGCGTACCGCCGACCCACACCGTCACGCCCTTCGGCGTCGACATGTTGCGGAGCTCGTCGATCTTCTGCGCGGCGTCGTTGCGTTCCTTCAGGCCGTTCTGCAACACGCACGGCATGTCCTTGGACATGCAGGGGTGGCCCTGGCCGTCCGCGCCGACCGGGATCGCGGGGTTCTTGACGTCGGGTGCGACGGGCCGCTCGTCCCAGGTGCCGGTGAACCCGGTGATCTGGGAGGCCTCGTTCTTGACCTGGGCGATCTGCTCCTGTGTGGCGTGCTGGATGACCAGCGTCAGCTTCTCGGTGCGGTAGCCGGGGAAGCTGGTGTCGAACGCGTTCTGGGCCTGCCGCACGGCGTTGTCCGGCGGAAGGTACTTCTCGCTGATGCCGCCGAGGGCCAGCTGACCCAGCGGGATGACGAGCAGGATCATCACGATGACGATCGGGAGCGCGAAGGCGCCGGGCCGCTTCATCACCTTGTTGACCAGCACGCCCCAGAAGCCCTTCTCGACCTCTTCGCGGGTCTTGGTCTTCTGGGTCTTCTCGGCGAGGAAGTTCAGCCACCAGATGGTGATCCGGCGGATCAGCGGTACGAACCGGGCCAGCACGAGGATGGCGGTGACCGTCGCACAGAAGATGACGATGCCGAGCAGGATCCAGAACAGGGCGCCCTCGATGACGCCGGCGTCGCGCAGGGCGTAGCAGCCGTACGCGAGCCCGCCGTAGAGCCCGAGGTAGGCGAAGACCAGGCCGATGTAGGCCAGGTTCGCGCCCTGTTCACCGGTCTTCTTGATCTGGTTGCGCGCGATGTGCCCGACGGCGATGCCGACCGGTGGCAGCAGGATGCCCGCCGGGATCGCGGCCAGGGCCAGGGTGTTCTTCTTCGGATTCGACGGATCGGAGTGGATGGTGTTCGGCAGGGCGAATTTGGTCAGCGACCCCACGCCGATCGAGTCGACGCGGTGGCCGAGGACGGCCAGCGCGGCGATGAGCACGGTGTTCGACATGATGGCCGCGAGCATCACCGAGGCGATGATCGCGTAGGTGATCGACTTCAGGAAGCCCTGCGGGAACAGCAGCAGCGGGACGGACGAGGCCACGATGATGACCGCCGAGAACATGACGGTGCGGCCCGACGTCATCATCGTTCTTCGGACGGCCGTCTCGGTGTCGTAGCCCTCGGCGATCTCTTCTCGGAACCGGCTGACGATGAAGAGGCCGTAGTCGATCGCGATGCCCAGCCCGATCAGCGTCACCACGGGTTGGGCGAAGAAGTGCACGGGGGTGAACTCGGCGGCCAGGCGCATGATGCCCAGCGCACCCATGATGGTCAGGCCGCCGATGATCGCCGGGAGGCTGGCCGCGACGACGGTGCCGAACACGAAGAAGAGGACGACCGCGACCAGCGGGATGGCGGCCACCTCGGCGCGCTTCTGGTCGTCGCCGATCGTGCCCGTCAGCTCACTGGCGATGGGCTGCAGGCCCGCGAGCTTGATGTTGCCGTTGTCGACCGTCTGTAGGTCGGGCTGGATGATCTTGTAGTTCTTCAGGATGGTGTCGTCGTCGTTGCCCTTGAGCGGCATGACGATGAAGGTGCGCGTGCCGTTGTTGGCGAGGGCGGCGTTGGTGGTGGGATCCCCGGTTGGGCTTTCCAGGTAGCCGCGCCAGTAGAGGATCTGGTCGGGGTGGTCGGCGACGACTTTGTCGAGCTCGTCCTTGACCTGCTTCGACCACTGCGGGTCGTTGGCCTTCTTGCCGTCGGGGGCGTCCAGGACGGCCACGATGTGGCTGAGGCGGTCGCGGCCGTAGGCGTCGTCGGCGAGTTCGGAGGCGGCCACCGACTGGCTCGTCTCGTCGTAGAAACCGCTCTGCGTGACGTGCTGCCCAAGGCTTGCGCCGAAGATGCCGCCGCCAACGCACAGCGCGACCATGATTCCGATCACTGCGTATCGGAACCGGTACACCATCCGACCCCACCAGGCGAACACGTGAGCTCCTAACTGATCTTCTTCAAGTTCTCTGCCCCTGGCTGCTTCATCCGTTCATGCACGCGAGGTGAGCAGCGAGGACAGCGGCCGGAAGGGCTGCAGCCACGCCCCCTGCTGGGGCAGCGAGTCAAGGCCGATTCGCGGTAGCGGCTCCCGGAAGACGCCGGGGATGTCCTCGAGGTCGACGAACTCCAAGGTATCCGACGCTAGCGCCCAACTGGCATGTTCGCGAAATCCGAGAACGCTGACCGGAATGCCGTCGCGGGCGATGTCCTCCAGGGGGAGTCGGAACGCCTGCCCGTCGGCAGACGCCACGTACACGCTAGCGAGGCCTTCGCGGCGGCGCAGGGCGATGTGGTCGAGCATGTCGCTGTCGACGTCGCTGTCGTCGTCGATCTTCGGCTTGGCGAACACCGCGAAACCGACGTTGCGCAGCGCCTCCACCCACGGACGGACGACGTCGGCGCTGCCTGGCGCGATGTTCGTGAAGACCGTGGCCTCGGGCTCGTAGGTGAGCTGCTGGTCCTCGGCCGCCTGGCTGCTCGACAGGTCGGCGGTCTTGGCCAACAGCCACCGGCCCAGCGCGTCGAATCTCGGTCGGTGCGCGGCGGTCGGGCGACCGCCGAGGATGGAGCCGAGGCCCATGTCGAGGTTCGGGGCGTCCCACACCAGCAAGACCCGCTGCGGATTCTGGAACCGGGGCGGCGCCTGATCGGCGATCTCGCCTTCGAGCTCACCGCTGGCGTCGACGTCCGAGCCGACCATCCCGAAGTCCTCGGTAACGCTCATGGTGTTCTCTCCCAAAGGAATTCAGCCACGTCGCTGCCTGCCTGTTGAGCCTTGCCCTCGTACTTCGTGACCGGGCGTCGCACCGAGATGGGCAACTCGCCGTCGGCCGCCGTGACGTCGACGTCGAGCCTGCGGAGCCGCGGCTCGGCATCGCCGACCTCCCGAATCTGGTCGGCGTAGCCGGGGTGGTCGGTCGCCGCGTGCAGGACGCCCCCCGGACGCAGCCGGTCGGCGATCAGGGCGACGGTCGCGGGTTGCAGCAGTCGGCGCTTGTGGTGGCGCACCTTGGGCCACGGGTCAGGGAAGAACACCCGCACGCCGGTGAGCGATTCCGGCGCCAACAGGTGCTCGAGGACGTCGACGCCGTCGCCCCGGATCAGCCGCACGTTGCCGATTCCCGCACGGTCGATGCCGTTGAGCAACTGCGCGAGACCCCGTTTGTAGACCTCTACGGCGATGACGTCGAGATCGGGTTCGGCCGCGGCCATCGCCAGCGTGGACACGCCGGTTCCGCAGCCGATCTCCAGCACCAGGGGGGCCGAGCGCCCGAACCAGGCCACGGCGTCCAGTGCCGCCGCCAGATGGCCGTCGGAGTCCCTGACCTGCATTCCGAGCTCGGGCCAGCGACGATCCCATGTCTGAGTCTGCAGGCCGGACAGGGCCGAGCGGCGTGACCGGAAGCTGCTGACGCGGCGGTGGGGGTGCGCCTGGGCGGCGTGCTCCGCGGACGTCGACGCGGCGGCCTCGGTCGAGGTGCCGTCAAGGGCACCGTCCAAGGCCTCCTCCCGCTGTGCGCGCATCCGTCCATGGTGGCTCATCGGGAGCGGTGTTCCCGCATCGTGGTGCAATTTGATACCCAACAGTTGCCTTCGGCCGCTAGTGCCACCGCCCATGAATTTGGTGCCGGACGGAGGTTCGCCCGGGTGCGACGATGGGTGCCGGGGGAGCGAATCGTGACGCAGGCGTTCATCGGTGAGCTGGCAAACGTCGCTGAAACGACGGGTTGCCCGCACTTGTCGGCGTTGATCGCCCGTTTACGGCGACCGGTGCGCGTTGCGGTGACCGGCCGCGCCGGGGTGGGAGTGCGCTGCGTGGCGGCCGCGCTGCGCCGGCGGGACGTCGTCGTGGTGCCTGCCGGGGGCCCGTTCGACGTCCTCGTTCTGGCGGCGGCGGAAACCGTCAAGGACGAGGACGCCGCCGCGGTACGGGCCGCTGCGGTGCCCACGGTGATCGCGCTCACCAAGGCCGACCTGGCCGGCGCCGGTCCCGGCGGCCCGATCGCCGTGGCGCGGGCCCGGGCGACGGCGATCGGCCGTCGGACCGGTGTGCCCGTCGTGCCGATGGTCGGCCTGCTCGCCGCGCTGGGCGACCTCGACGCCGATCTGGTGGCCGCGCTGAGGACCTTCGTGACCGAACCCCCCGATCTCAGTGCCGTCGACGCGTTCGTCGAGCACCCCCATCCCGTGGACCCGGGGCTCCGGGCCCGGCTGCTGGCGCGCCTCGACAGGTTCGGCATCGCCCACGCCGTGCTCGCGCTGGCCGACGGGTGTGACCCCGCAGGCCTTGCCGATCGGCTGGCCGGGCTCGGCAACGCGGACGAGGTGGTGGACGCGCTCGAGAGGGCGGCGGCGCCGGTGCGCTACCGGCGGATGCGCGCTGCGATGGCCGAATTGCGCTGTCTGGCGGTCCAGTCGGGTGACGACCGGCTGCAGGTCGCGCTGGCCTCCGATGCGATCGCGATGGCCGTGATGACGGTGGCGGTCGAGGTGGTCGAGGCGGCGGGGGTGTCGGTCGACCGTGGGGACACCGCGGCAGCGCACCTCGCCAGGGCCGTCCGCTGGCGACGCTACGGCCGAGGTCCCGTCACGGCGTTGCACCGCCAGTGCAGCGCGGACATCGTCCGCGGATCGTTGCGGCTGTGGGACGGCGCGGCCGGATGACCGCGCGGGTGGTGCTGGTGGTGGGGCCGCCGTTGGCCGGGGTGTCGGAGGTGGCCGCGGCCCTGCGTGACCGGTTGGTCGACGTGGTGGTGCTGGAGGGTGCCTCTGATCGGCCGCCTGATGCCGTGGTCGGCGTGCTGTCCGCGGTGGCGCCCGCCGTCCGATCGGACTGGGCACCGGTCGAGCACGCGGCCGCCGGGACGGCCCTGGTGGTGGGCGCGGTGGCGAAGATCGACGCGCATCGCGGTTGGCGCGACGTGCTCGAGGCCGACCGGACGTCCGTGACCGGGTGGGACGCCCGTCGGATTCCGTGGGTGGGGGTCGCCGCGGCGCCCGGTCTCGGCGAACCGTGCGTCGGTGAGCTGGTGGAGCTCCTGCGGGACCGGCTGGCCGATCCCGGGTTGGATCAGCGAAATCGCCTGCTGCAGGCCAATTTCCGTGTTCGTTCGATGGCCGTCCGCCCCGCCGGGCGGGAGGTCGTCGACATGCGCGGGGCGCGGCTCCGACTGCTGCGCGTCGTCAGGGACCGCAGTGCGCAGTGGCGGACCGACCTCCGTGAGGCCGCGGCGGGCGTGCCGTTCGGCGGGGCCGCTGACTTCGAGGCCCGCGTGCGCGCGCAGGCCGAACGGTTCCTGGCCGACCTCGCCGACGAGATCACCGGGGCCACGGGCGTCGACGCGTCGGCGGGGATGTCGCCCGCCGTCGACCGCCTGCCGTCGGCGCGCGCGCTCGAGGGCAGGCTGATGGCGGTACTGGGCGCCGGCTTCGGACTCGGGATCGCGCTGGCGTGCAGCCGCATCCTCGGCGGACTGGCGCCGGGTCTCGCGGTGCCAGGGCTGCTGCTCGGCGCGACGGCTGGGCTGACGTTGATGACGTGGGTGGTGCGGGTGCGTCGTCTTCTGCACGACCGCGCTTTGCTCGACAGGTGGGTCACGGAGGTCGTCTCGACGTTGCGGTGGCACGGCGAGGCGATGGTCGCCGAACGGTTGCTCCTCGCCGAGTCGGAGCGCCCGGTGAGCGACGCGCGGCCGCCCGCCGGGACCCGGTACCGGGCGCTCGAAGAAGTTACTGACCAGTACCTATGGTGAGAAATCAGGCGAATGGACGGCGAATTCTGCCAGAAACGCCGATCTGAATCGTTCCTGTGAGAGAACGGACATACTCCCGATTTACCGCGGGTATGTCACCCACGTTAACCTCAAGCCAGGTATAACCGAGACCGCCAGCAGGAGATTTTGATGACCTCAGCGACCATTCCCGGTCTGGACAGCGCACCGACCAAACACGAGGGGCTGCTCGCCTGGGTTCGCGAGGTTGCCGAGCTGGCACAGCCCGACCGAGTGATGTTTGCCGACGGCTCCGAAGAGGAGTACGAGCGGCTGTGCGAGCAACTCGTCACGGCGGGCACCTTCCAGAAGCTGAACCAGCACAAGCAGCCCAACTCCTATCTCGCGCTGTCGGATCCGTCCGACGTGGCGCGCGTCGAGTCGCGCACCTTCATCTGTTCACAGCGCGAGATCGACGCGGGTCCGACCAACAACTGGATGGACCCCGCCGAGATGCGGGATCTGATGACGGGTCTGTACCGCGGCGCGATGCGCGGTCGGACGATGTGGGTGGTGCCGTTCTGCATGGGCCCGCTCGACGCCGAGGATCCGAAGCTCGGTGTGGAGATCACCGACTCCGAGTACGTGGTCGTCTCGATGCGCACCATGACCAGGATGGGGCAGGCCGCGCTCGACAAGATCGGCGAGGACGGCTTCTTCGTCAAGGCGCTGCACTCGATCGGGGCGCCGTTGGAGCCGGGCCAGAAGGACGTGCCGTGGCCGTGCAACGACACGAAGTACATCACCCACTTCCCGGAGACCCGCGAGATCTGGAGCTTCGGCTCCGGCTACGGCGGCAACGCGCTGCTCGGCAAGAAGTGCTACTCGCTGCGCATCGCCTCGGCGATGGCGCACGACGAGGGCTGGCTCGCCGAGCACATGCTGATCCTCAAGCTCATCTCGCCGGAGGACAAGGCGTACTTCATCGCCGCGGCCTTCCCGTCGGCGTGTGGCAAGACCAACCTCGCGATGCTCCAGCCCACCATCCCCGGTTGGCGGGCCGAGACCGTCGGCGACGACATCGCGTGGATGCGGTTCGGCAAGGACGGCAGGCTGTACGCCGTCAACCCCGAGTTCGGCTTCTTCGGTGTCGCTCCGGGCACCAACTGGAGCAGCAACCCCAACGCGATGAAGACGATCGCGGCGGGCAACACCGTCTTCACCAACGTCGCCAAGACCGACGACGGTGACGTGTGGTGGGAGGGCCTCGAGGGCGAGCCCGATCACCTGATCGACTGGAAGGGTCACGACTGGATCCTCCGCGAGACGGAAAGCAAGGCGGCACACCCGAATTCGCGCTACTGCACGCCCATCTCGCAGTGCCCGACGCTCGCCCCCGAGTGGGACGACCCGCAGGGCGTGCCGATCTCCGCGATCCTGTTCGGCGGCCGCCGCAAGACCACGGTCCCGCTGATCACCCAGGCGCGTGACTGGCAGCACGGCGTGTTCATCGGCGCGACGCTCGGCTCCGAGCAGACCGCCGCGGCCGAGGGCAAGGTCGGCACCGTGCGCCGCGACCCGATGGCGATGCTGCCGTTCCTCGGCTACAACGTCGGCGACTACTTCCAGCACTGGATCAACCTCGGCAAGAACGCCGACGAGTCCAAGATGCCGGCCGTCTTCTTCGTGAACTGGTTCCGCCGCGGCGACGACGGCCGCTTCCTGTGGCCGGGGTTCGGCGAGAACAGCCGCGTCCTCAAGTGGGCCGTCGAGCGCATCGAGCACCGGGCCGACGGCAAGAGCACGCCCATCGGCATCGTCCCGACGGCCGCGGACATGGATCTGGACAGCTTGGACGTCAGCGCCGCGGACGTCGACGAGGCGCTCGCCGTCAACGCCGAGGAATGGCGCAAGGAACTGCCCCTCATCGAGGAGTGGTTCGAGTTCGTCGGCGAGAAGCTGCCCACCGGTATCAAGGACGAGTTCGACGCGCTGAAGACCCGGCTGGCCGAGGCCGACTAGGCCCTCGCGGCGTGCCGGCGACGCGGGCGGCGTGCGTCGAGGATGAGCTCGGCGGCACGCCAGGCCATCGCCATCGCCGGCCCGTTGGTGTTGCCGGACAGCATGATCGGCCACACCGACAGGTCGACCACCCGTAGTCCGTCGACGCCGCGGACGCGCAGTTCGTCGTCGACCACGTCGCCGTCGCGCGGGCCCATCGCACACGTTCCGATGGCGTGGTGGCCCGTCGCGCCGGTGGTCAGGGCGGCTTCGACGACCTCGTCATCGCTCTGCACGTCCGGCCCCGGACACGTCTCGAAGACAACGCGTTCGGCAAGCGGTGACTGCTCGAAGATGGCGCGCATCGTGCGGAGCACCAGGACGCCGATGCGCCGGTCGTGCTCGGTGGCCAGGTAGTTGGGGTCGATCAGCAGCGGCGCAACGGGATTCGCGGACGTGATGTGGACGCTGCCCTCGGAGGTGGGCCGCAGGATCTCACCCATGCACGTGACGCCGGCGAAACCCTCGACGGGGGAGCGGGTAACGCCGTTCGGGTCGGCGACGGTCAGGGGTGTGGCGAGCATCTGTCCGTCGACGCGCGACGACGTCGGATCACTGCGGAAGATGGCCAAGACCTCGGCGGTGGGGGAAGCCAACGGCCCCCTGCGGGTCGCCGCGTAGTGCAGGCCGGTCCTCGCCTTCGCCACCGAGGTCGCCAGTAGGTGGTTGTGACCGACCCGTCCGCGAACGCGATAGGTGTTGACGAGCGTCCGGTGATCGCGCATGCGACGGCCGACCTGCTCGCAGTCCACGCGGTGCAGCACTCCCGCGTCCTTCAGCACCTCGCGCGGGCCGATACCCGAAAGTTGGAGCAGCCGTGGAGATTCCAGTGCACCGAGGCACACGATCACCTCCTGTCGAGCGCGTACGACGGAACTCGTCGCACCGCTGCGGATGATCACGCCGACCACCCTGTCGTCCTCCATCAGCAGCCGCTCGGCGTACGAATGCGTGACAAGGCTCAGGTTGGGCCGACTCAGCGCGGGGCGCAGAAATGCGGTTGCAGCGCTCATCCGGCGCCCTCGGTGGATCGTTGCCGACGGCACCCCCACCCGCGGCTCGTCGGTCTCGTTGAGGTCGCCGACGTGCCGCATGCCCAGTCGCGTGCTCGACGCGATCAGGTCCCTGGCGAGGCCGTCGGGCTGCTCGTTCGGCCGTGACACCAGCGTGGTGCGCCGATCGCATTCCAGGAGCCGAAAGATGGGACCCATGTCAGCCCAGCCCCACCCCCGATTGCCCAGCCGCTCGAGCTCGTCGTAGTCCGCGTGAGTCCCGCGGTTGTAGACCATGCCGTTGATCGAGCTGGAGCCACCGAGGGTCTTGCCCCGAGGCCACGTCTCGGTGGCGGCGTTCGGGCCGAAGGGGACCGTCTGGTAGCCCCATGCGTAGCGCGGGTTGCTGAGGATGCGCCCCCCGATGCGGGGAATGTGCAGTAGCGGGTTGCGGTCGCTTCCGCCGGCTTCGACCAGCAGCACTCGGTTGGCGGGGTGTTCGGAGAGCCGGTCGGCGACGACGCAGCCGGACGTCCCGGCTCCGAGCACGATGTAGTCGAACTCGGCCATGCCACCTCCGGTCGGTGCCCGCGCAACGCCTTGCCGCGCCCGCTTAGACCAAAGCACGCATTTGCTACATTCACAACGTCAGCAGGTTCCGAGTCGGAAGATGTCACATTTTCGTCGACATTCAGGGGTCTCTGTGAGACGGCTGTATACCAGTGTGACTTTGCGAAATATCGTCGCTGACAATTACTGAGCGTATTCAGCAACATTCGCCCGCGCTGGTGCCGCTACTGGCGAAGCCCCACTTGACACCCGTCAAGTTGAGGCGTCGTAGAGTCTGCTCATGCAGATCCGCGACACCGCCGTTGCCACCCCCGACAAGCCCGCCATCATCATGTATCCGTCGGGGACGGTGGTGACGTTCGGCGAGCTGGAGGCCAGGGCCAATCGGCTCGCACACCTGTTCCGCCAGGCCGGTCTGGTCGAGGGCGACGCGGTGGCGATCCTCATGGAGAACACCGAGCACATGCACGCGGTGATGTGGGCGGCACGACGCGCCGGGCTGTACTACGTGCCGATCAACACGCATCTGACGGCGGCCGAAGCGGCGTACATCATCGACAACAGCGCCGCCAAGGCCATCGTCGGGTCGGGCGCGCTGCGCAACACCCTGGCCGGGCTGGACGCCGAACTGCCCCACGGCCTGCCGGAGCTGCTGCTCATCGCGGACGGCGAGCTCGACGGCTGGCAGAGCTATCCCGAATGCGTTGCCGACCAACCGGATACGCCCATAGCCGACGAGATCGAAGGCGACCTTCTGCAGTACTCCTCGGGCACCACCGGACGGCCGAAGGGAATCAAGCGCGATCTGCCGCACGTGCCGCCCGCCGAGTGGCCGGGCTTGATGTCCGCACTCGTCGGCTTCTGGATGCATCCCGACGCGGTCTACCTGAGCCCGGCCCCGCTGTACCACACGGCGCCGTCGGTCTGGTCGATGCAGACGCAGGCGGGTGGCATCACCACCGTCATCCTGGAGAAGTTCAGCCCGGAGGGTGCGCTGGACGCGATCCAGAAGCACCGGGTGACGCACGGGCAGTTCGTGCCGGTGATGTTCACCAGGATGTTGAAACTTCCCGAGCAGGTGCGCACGTCGTACGACGTGTCCAGCCTGGAACGCGTGATGCATGCGGCCGCGCCGTGCCCGGTCGACATCAAGATGCAGATGATCGACTGGTGGGGACCGATCGTCGACGAGTACTACGCCTCCTCGGAGGCCATCGGCTCGACGCTGATCACCGCCGAGGACTACCTCACCCATCCCGGCTCGGTCGGCAAGCCGATGGTCGGCGCGGTTCACATCGTCGGCGAGGACGGCAACGAGCTGCCGCCGGGGGAGGCCGGCGAGATCTACTTCGAGGGCGGGATGGACTTCGAGTACCTCAACGACGCCGCCAAGACCGCCTCCTCGCGCGACGGGCGCGGCTGGAAGACGGTGGGCGACATCGGATATCTCGACGAGGACGGCTACCTGTACCTCACCGACCGGCGGCACCACATGATCATCTCCGGTGGCGTGAACATCTATCCGCAGGAAGCGGAGAACATGCTGGTGACCCATCCGAAGGTGATGGACGCCGCGGTGTTCGGCGTGCCGGACGACGAGATGGGCCAGCGCGTCAAGGGCGTGGTGCAGACGGTCGATGCGGCCGACGCCACCGATGCCTTCGCCGAGGAACTGCTGGCGTGGCTGCGGGAGCGGTTGGCCCACTACAAGTGTCCGCGCTCGATCTCGTTCGAGGCGCAACTGCCGCGCACCGACACCGGCAAGCTGTACAAGCAGAGCCTCATCGAAAAGTACTCGTGACCGACGTCGCGCTCGGCGGGGGTGTGCTCATCGGTGTCGAAGTACCCTCCGACGCAGCCACTTTCACGCTGACCGAGCGCGACGATGCGGACCCCCGCACGGTGCACGTGCCGTCGGTGACCGACGCGCTCGAGGAGTTGGAGCGGCGCGTCGCCGAGTGGCCGATCGCCGCCGCGGTGTGCGACGACGTGCTGCGCGCCGTCGATCGGGGCACCGGCACGTTCGCGGGCGTGGTCACCGAGTCGCTGGCCTACTCCACGTTGCAGGCCGGCCCGGAGTTCGCCCGCTGGCTCGCCGCCAGGGGCCCAGCGACCGTGCCGCAGCTGCCCGAGCCGGTGCAGGCCACGCGCGACGGGGATGCCCTGCACGTGCGGTTCAACCGGCCGCAGCGGCACAACGCGTTCTCCACCGATGCCCGCGCGGCACTGCTCGAGGCGCTCGAGGTCGCGCGCGTGGATCCGTCGGTGACCGAGGTCGTGCTCGCTGGCAACGGGCCGTCGTTCTGCAGCGGGGGCGATCTCGCCGAGTTCGGCACGTTTGCCAACCCCGCAGCGGCGCACCTGGCCAGGACGCGGCACAGCCCGGCACTGGTGCTCGACGAGATCACCGCGCGACTCGGAAAGGCCTGTCGCGCCACCGTTCACGGCCGCGTACTGGGCAGCGGGCTGGAGATGGCCGCGTTCTGCGGGCACGTCGCCGCCACGCCCGAGGCGGTGTTCGGCCTCCCCGAGTTGTCGCTCGGGCTCATCCCCGGCGCGGGCGGGACCGTCAGCGTCACGCGGCGCATCGGCCGTTGTCGCACGGCGTATCTGGTGCTGTCGGGCCGGACGATCGACGCTGCGACGGCCCTCGACTGGGGTCTCGTCGACGCTCTCTCCTGAGCGATTTCGGCGTGAAAACCGTCGCTCAGCGAACGAAAGCACGCCGAAATCACGCGGGGTGGAACCGATTGGTGGTCCGGCTGCGTCGGAATGGCATGCTGGACCACTTATTACGGACTCAAGACGGCGTGATCACCCTGGCTCAGGCCAAACGCGTGGGACTCGGCGAGCAGGCAGTCAGACGACGGGTGCGTTCGGGCCGCTGGGAGCGTTGCTCCGCCGGGGTCTACTTCGCAGCCGATCGGGCGTTCGACGACCGAGCCCGAGTTCGGGCCGCAGTCTGGGGCTTTGGCGATGCCGCCGCAGCCAGTGGGCTGGCCGCGGCATGGTGGCTCGGTTTGACGAAGTTCGCACCCGCCGAAGTCGAAGTGACCGTGCCACGAAACAGCAACGGGCGCAACCGAGCCGGGTGTCGACTGCGCCGCCGCGACCTCTCGACGCGCGATATCACCGAGCGTGATGGGCTTCGGGTGACGTCCCTTCCGCTGACGGTCGTCGAAGCGGCGGTCCGCCACGGTGGTGGGTCAAAACTGATGGACGATGCCTTGAGGCGGCACACGAACTTGGCCGACCTGTGGGTGGCGCATCTGCGAAACAAGGGTCGTTACGGGTCGCCGCGAGCTCGAATGCTCCTCCAGGGAGCGGCGGAGGGCACGCGGTCAGCCGCGGAACGGCTGTTCGCGCGACTGCTCAGGCAGGCTGGTATCACCGGGTGGGAGGCGAATCGGATGGTCGTCGGCTACGAGGCGGACTTCCTCTTCGAGGCATCGCGGGTGGTCGTCGAGGTAGACGGATTCGCATACCACAGCGACGCGGAAGCGTTCAATCGAGACCGCACGAAACAGAATGCGCTCATCCTGGCTCGCTACGTGGTGTTGCGCTTTACCTGGCTCGACCTGACCGAGTACCCGGATCGTGTGATCGCTGAAGTCAGGCGCGCGACTTCGGCGTGAAGGAGTTCGGCGTGAAAACCGTCGCTCAGCGAACGAAAGCACGCCGAAATCGCTAGGTGGCGCGGCGCAGGGTCACGCGGTAGGTGTACTGCTCCGGCAGGAAGTGACTGACGGCGAGTTCGACGGGTGTGCCCGACGCGTCCGAGTACAGCCGGTCGACTCGCAACATGGGATGGCCCGGATCGCAGCCGACGGCCTCGGCCACGTCGTCGTCGGCCTGTGACACCGTGATCGACTGTGCCGCTTCGGTTATCGGATGGTCCAGGTACGGCTCGGTCAGCCCGATGACGGTCGTGGTGCTGACTGCGCCGTCCGCGAGCTCGGCGGCCGCGAGCACCGGTCGGGCCACGGTCTCCGGCAGGTGCACCCGCGTCAGGACGAACGGCACGCGCGCGTGCAGGCGGCGGAACACGACGGTGTGGACGACGTCGTCGGCGAGTCGCAGCCGGCTGGCCGCGTCGACGTCGACCCGCCTGCGCAGCCCCGCCAGCACCTCCATGGTGGTGTCCTCGGACAGGCTCATCAGGTCCTCGATCGAGCCGAGCTGCCTGAGGTAACGGTGCCCGCCGTCGCGTGCGTAGGTGCCGCGGCCGGGCACCCGGTAGACCACGCCCTCGGCCACCAGGTCCTGGAAGGCGCGCCGCACCGTCTGCCGGGACAGGCCGTGGCTGGCCACCAGCTCGGACTCGGTGGGCAGCCGTGCCCCGTCGCGGTAGACGCCCGCAGCGATCTCGTCCCGAAGTGTCTGGCGCAGAGCCTGATACGCCGGCGGCGTTCGCACGGTCAGATCCCGCCGCGGGCCACCAGTTGGCCCGCGATCACGTTGCGCTGGATCTCGTTGGTGCCCTCGCCGACGATCATCAGCGGGGCGTCCCTGAAGTAGCGCTCGACGTCGTACTCCGTGGAGTAGCCGTAGCCGCCGTGGATCCGCACGGCGTTGAGTGCGATCTCCATCGCCACCTCTGAGGCGAACAGCTTGGCCATGCCCGCCTCCATGTCGGCGCGATCACCACTGTCGTAGCAGTCGGCGGCGTGCAGCGTCAGCTGACGTGCGGCGGTCAGCTTCGTCGCCATGTCGGCAAGGTAGTGCCCGACGGCCTGGTGCTTCCAGATCGGCTGACCGAAGCTCTCGCGCTCCTGCGCATAGGACAGGGCGTCCTCGAGCGCGGCCGTCGCGACGCCGAGCGCCCGCGAGGCCACCTGGATGCGGCCCGTCTCGAGGCCCTTCATCATCTGCCCGAACCCGCGGCCGGGGGTGCCGCCGAGGATCGCCGTCGCGGGGATCCGGTAGTCGGAGAACGACAACTCGCACGACTCGACGCCCTTGTACCCGAGCTTGGGCAGATCCCGGGACACGGTCAGCCCGTCGCCGTGCTCGGCGAGGACGATCGAGATGCCGCGGTGCTTGGGCGTCGCGTGGGGATCGGTCTTGCACAGCAGGGCGATCAACCCCGACCGGCGGGCGTTGGAGATCCACGTCTTGGCACCGTTGATCAGCAGGTCGTCGCCGTCGGGCCGGGCCACCGTCGTCATCGCCTGCAGATCCGAGCCGCCACCGGGTTCGGTCAACGCCATCGTCGCGCGGACGTCGCCGCCGGCCATCGCGGGCAGGTAGCGGTCCTTCTGGTCGGCGGTGCCGAACAGCGTCAGCAGCTTGGCGACGACGGTGTGTCCACCCATCGCGCCTGCCAGGCTCATCCAGCCGCGCGCCAGTTCCTGGGTGACCAGCACGTAGCAGCGCGTCGACACCGGCGTGCCGCCGTACTCCTCGGGAACGGCGAGGCCGAAGATGCCGATGCGCTTCATCTGCTCGATCCACGCCTCGGGGTAGGCGTTGGCGTGCTCGACGTCGCGCACGGTCGGCTTGACGTCGCGGTCGACGAAGGCGCGGACGGTTTCGACCAGCATGGTCTCTTCGGCAGTCAGGCTCATGCCCTTAAATGTACGGCCATATTGACACGGTCGTGTCAACGGGCCAGCATGTGGACCGTGACTTTGGCAGGCCAAATCGACGGTGGCCCTCATTTCGACGATCTGTCCACCGGTCAGGTCTTCGACTGGGCACCGGCGATGACCCTGACCGCTGGCGCTGCGGCCGTGCACCAGTCGATCCTCGGCGACCGCATGCGGCTGCCGCTGGACCAGACGCTCACCCACGCCGTCACCGGGGCGTCCGCGGCGCTGGCCAACCCGGCGTTCGTGTGTGACGTCGCGATCGGCCAGAGCACGCTGGCGACGCAGCGCGTCAAGGCCAACCTGTTCTACCGGGGCCTGCGTTTCCACCGGTTCCCCGTCCTCGGTGACACGCTCTACACCCGCACCGAAGTCGTTGGGCTCAAGCAGAACTCGGCCAAGCCCGGCCGTCCGGCGACCGGGTTGGCCGCGCTGCGGATGACGACCATCGACCAGGCCGACCGCCTGGTGCTCGACTTCCACCGCTGCGCGATGCTGCCCGTGCGGGAGGGCGTCGGGGACACCGGTCACGCCGATGACCTGTCGACGATCGGACTCGACGCGCCGGTGGCGCCCGATCCGACCCGCGACTGGGACGCCGACGCCTTCCGGACGCGGGTGCCCGGCCCGCACTTCGATCCCGCCCTCGGCAAGACCGTCATGCGCAGTACGGCTGACGTCGTCACGGGCGCACCGGAACTCGCGCGTCTGACCCTCAACATCGCGGCCACGCATCACGACTTCCGGGTCGGCGGGAAGCGGCTGGTGTACGGCGGGCACACCATCGGCCTGGCGCTGGCCCAGGCGACCCGCGTGCTGCCGAACCTCGTCACCGTCCTCGGCTGGGAGTCCTGCGACCACACGGGCCCGGTGCACGAGGGCGACACCCTCTACAGCGACGTGCACGTCGAGGAGGCGATCCCGGGTGCCGACGGACGCGGCGGGCTCCTGACGCTGCGGTCGCTGGTGTTCGCAGTCGGTGAGCCCGACCGGCAGGTGCTGGACTGGAGGTTCACCGCACTGGTGTTCTGACGTTGTTCTGACGGCAGCGACAACGGCAGGAACAATGGACGCCGTGGATGCGGCGCGGTCTGACTGGGGGGCCAGCGGGCTGGCGTACCTGACCGGCGATGCGGCGGGGCCACCGGACTTCTCCAGGGCCGGCGTACTGTCCGCCGCCAGGTCGACGACCGCCCAGCTGCAGCGCCACCTCGGGGTCGCGGTCGACGCCCCCGAAATGCTGGCAGGCCGGGCCGCACTCCTCGGCCTGACACGGCGGGGCCGCGTCTCGGCGGGCGGGGCGACCCGGCTGCTGGCCGCGCGGGACGGCTGGTGGGCGCTCACGCTGTCGCGGTCCGATGACGTCGACGCCGTGCCCGCGATGCTGGAATCGGCTGAGCTGCACAGTGATCCGTGGCCGGCGATCGATTCGTGGAGCGCCTCGCGGACCGCCGCCGACGCCGTCGCGAGGGCCAGGCTGCTCGGGCTGCCCGCCGCGGTCCTCGGGGAGGCATCACCCGAGGCGCCACGGATCCGTCGCGCCGGTCCGACCTGCGCGCCCCGGACGCCGTCGGAGGTGGTGGTCGTCGACCTGTCGTCGATGTGGGCGGGCCCGCTCTGCGCGCAGCTGCTCCGGTGGGCGGGCGCCACCGTCGTCAAGGGGGAGTCCGCGTCGCGGCCGGACGGCACCAGGTCTGGTTCACCGGACTTCTTCGACTGGATGAACGGCGGAAAGCTCTGCCATGCCGTCGATTTCGCCGACGTGCGGAAGATGCGCGCCCTTCTCGAGGCGGCCGACGTCGTGGTCGAGTCGTCGCGGCCGTCGGCGTTGCGCAGCCGTGGCATCGCGGCCGAGGACGTCCCAGCCAGACCCGGTCGGGTCTGGCTGCGGATCACCGGCCACGGTGCCGACGCCGAGACCGCCCACTGGTCGGCGTTCGGTGACGACGCCGCCGTGGCGGGTGGTCTGGTCGGTCGCAGTGCCGACGGACCGGTGTTCTGCGGTGACGCGATCGCCGATCCGCTGACCGGGTTGCACGCCGGACTGGCGGTCGCCGAAGCGCTCGCGCGCGGCGGCGGTGAGATCATCGACCTCGCCATGGCGGGCATCGCCGCCACCTACGCGGCACTTCCCGAGTCGGTCGGCGAAAGCAATTGTGCTGCAACGCCTCCGAGCTCGCCCCGGCCGCAACCGCGCGCGGCGGAGTTGGGCGCCGACGACCGTCTCGTCGAGCGGTTGGTCGCCGAACGGGGTTTCGCGTGCGACGGCAGCCATGGGGGCTAGCCGGTATCGGGAGTGGGGGCCAGCGTCGTCGACACCCCGGACCGCGTGAACGAAAGTAATGATCAGCCCATCAGGGCGCACCCGACCGACCGAGGAGGCACCATCATGACCGCGTCCATCACCCGTAACACGCACACCCTCTCCCTGCTCGACGGCGAGATCGTCGAGGAGTCCGACCTGGGCTCGATGCGTCGGGTCACCGCCGACAACCTGCCGATCCTGAAGAACCTGTCGATCAAGCGGGTGCTGCTCAACCCCGGCGCGATGCGCACCCCGCACTGGCATGCCAACGCCGACGAACTCACCTACTGCGTGTCGGGCACGGCGCTGGTCTCGATCCTCGACGACGGCAGCACGTTCTCCAGCTTCGTCGTCACCGCGGGGCAGATGTTCCACGCCGCGTCGGGCTCACTGCACCACATCGAGAACATCGGCACCGACGTCGCCGAGTTCATCATCGCGTTCCGCCACGAACGCCCCGAGGACTTCGGGTTCGGCGCCACCCTTGGCGCGTTCAGCGACGCCGTGCTCGGCAACACCTACGACCTGCCCTCGTCGGACATGGCGAAGATCCGCCGCAGCACCGTCGACCACAAGCTCGCCGCCCGCGTCGGCGATCCCGACGTGCCGGCGTCCGCGTACTTCCGCGACCCCCACAAGTTCGACATCGAGGCCCAGGAGCCCGGCCTGAATTACGTCTCCGGCAACGCGCGCTTTGCCCGCGACCAGTTCTGGCCCGCACTGAAGGACATCTCGATGTACTCCCTGCGGGTCACCGAGGACGGTATGCGCGAACCACACTGGCATCCGGTGACCGCCGAGATGGGCTACGTGCAGCACGGCGATGCACGGATGACGGTGATGAATCCCGATGGCACGCTTGCCACCTGGCAGATGACCACCGGTGACATGTACTTCATCCCGCGCGCATACCCGCATCACATCGAGAACATCGGCGCCGACCCCTGGCACTTCCTGATCTTCTTCGACCAGCCGACGCCGGCCGACATCGGCTACCGGGCCTCGGCCACCGCGTACTCCCGCGAGGTGCTCGCCGCGGCGTTCAACACCCACATCGACGACCTGCCGACGTTCCCGTTCACCCCGGCCGACCCGCTGATCGTGAGCCGCATCAACCCCGTCGACCCCAGCTGATCCCGCGAACCAATCGAAAGGCACGGCAATGGCATTCATCACAACGCCCGACGGCACCAACATCTTCTACAAGGACTGGGGGACGGGTCAGCCCATCGTGTTCAGTCACGGCTGGCCGTTGTCCTCGGACGACTGGGACACCCAGATGCTGTTCTTCCTCCAGCACGGTTACCGCGTCATCGCCCACGACCGGCGTGGACACGGTCGCTCGACCCAGACTCCCGGCGGGCACGACCTCGACCACTACGCCGACGACCTGCACGCACTGGTCGAGTACCTCGACCTGCACGACGCCATCCACGTCGGGCACTCCACCGGCGGCGGTGAGGTGGTGCGCTTCCTGGCCCGCCACGGTGAGGCCCGCGCGGCCAAGGCGGCGCTCATCAGCGCGGTGCCGCCGCTGATGGTGCAGACCGACGCGAATCCGGAAGGCTTGCCCAAGAGCGTCTTCGACGGTTTGCAGGCCCAATTGGCGGCCAACCGCTCCGAGTTCTACCGGGCGCTCCCGTCGGGCCCGTTCTACAACTACGACAAGCCCGGTGTGCAGGCCAGCGAGGCCGTCATCGAGAACTGGTGGCGTCAGGGCATGATGGGCGACGCGTTATCGCACTACGACGGCATCGTCGCGTTCTCGCAGACCGACTTCACCGAGGACCTCGAGAAGATCTCGATCCCGACGTTGGTGATGCACAGCGTCGACGACCAGATCGTGCCGTACGTGGCGTCAGGGCCGAAGTCGGCCGCACTGTTGCAGAACGGGACGGTCAAGACCTACGGCGACAACTTCCCGCACGGCATGCCCACCACGCACGCCGACGTCATCAACGCCGACCTGCTGGCGTTTCTGACGTAGCGATCCGACGACTACCGCGTCAGGCTCCGGCCGGTGCCCTCTGCACGAGCGTCTCTCGGAGCCAGGTCACCTGACTCGTGAAGAAGGCGCGTGACACGGGCGCCTTGGCGGCCACGCCGTCGAACCCGTGGAACGCGCCGGGCACGACCTCGAGCGCGCACGCGACGCCTGCAGCCCTGAGGCGTTCGGCGTAGGCGAGATCCTCCTCGTAGAAGAGATCGTTGCTGCCGACGCCGACCCAGGCGGGTGGCAGGCCGCTGAGATCGTCACGGCGCGCGGGCACTGCGACGTTCGGGTCTGCGTCTCCGAGGTAGGCGTCCCAGCCGAAGACGTTCGACTTCTGTGTCCACAGCCGGTGATGGTGATCGTCGAGACCCTCCTTGGTGCTGGAGCGGTCGTCGACCATCGGATAGACCAGCAGCTGGGCCGCGACGTCGACCTCGCCCCTGTCGCGGGCCAGCAGCGCGAGCGCGGCCGCGAGACCGCCCCCCGCGCTCGCGCCGCAGATGGCGACCCTGGCCGGGTCGACGGCGGGCAGCGTGGGTAGCCAGGACAGCGCGCCGTAGCAGTCCTCGAGCGGGATCGGATAGGGATACTCCGGGGCCAGGCGGTAGTCCACCGCGACGACGGTGGCGCCGAGTTCGCGCGCGAAGCGGCGGCAGACCACGTCGTCCTGTGCCGCGCTGCCGATGACGTAGCCGCCGCCATGGATCCACAGCAGCCCGGGTCCGGTGCCCTCGGCGTTCGGTGGGCGGTGCACCCGAACCTTGACACCCGATGTCAGCGTGAGCTTTTCGACGTCCTTGGGTGTGCGGCGGTCCGTGAGCCGGCCCGCGACGCGGAACACCGGCAGCGAGCTGGGGGTGATCATGCTGCGGGGGATCAGGCGGGCGATGCGCTTCAAGTCGGGATGAAAGTCGGGCACGCCGTCGACCCTAGTGTCAATCCCTGTCGTTCAGAAGCGCTTCGAACGCGACCCGGTCGCCGCGGTACAGCGAGCGGACCACCTCGATCGGACGATCCGCGGTGTCCAGCGAACGACGGTGCAGGCGCAGCATCGGCATCGCGGTCGTCGACTCCAGCAGACCGGCTTCCCGCGGGGACGCCAGCACCGTCTCGACGCGCTCGACCGCCGACCCGAACTGGACTCCCGTGGCGCGGATCGCGGCGTACAGCGACGTCGTCGGGTCGAAGGTCTCGCGGAACCCGCCGAATCGGTGCCGGGGCAGGTAGGTGCTCTCGAGCCCGATGCGTTGGCCGTCGGCGAGGAGCACGCGCTCGAGGTGCATGACCTCGACGCCGTCGGTGACGCCGAGCGCCTCAGCCAGATCCGCGGTGGCCTCGACGTCCTCCCAGGTGACGAGGAGACGGCCGGGCTTGCGACCCATCCGCAGTGCGCCCTCGGTGTAGGATTTGAGCGAAAGTGGCTGCACCAGCTTGGGTTTCGACACCACGGTGCCGCGACCCCTGCGCTCGATGCGACCTTCGACCAGTAGTTCGTGCACCGCCTGGCGCAGGGTCTCGCGCGCGACGCCGAATCGCGCCGCCAATTCGCGTTCCGGTGGAAAGGCGTCGCCCTCGACGAGCCCGTCGAGGATCTCCTCGAGGGCGGTGCGGATGGCGTAGGGCTTGCTCACCCCGACAATCCTTGTCGGATAACTCGTTCCGCGACGGTAAGCACGTCGTCGATTGTCGCAGCCCGGCCCTCGTGACGTGCAGACGGATCCTTGGCCGCGTCGTCGTATCGGCGCAGGCGCACGGCATCCGGCCACCAGGGATGGGCGACGAGGTCGGCGTCGACCGCGGCGCCGCCCTGGGCGTCGAGTGAGAGTACCGAGGTCGCGGTCAGTCCGGCCCGGTACGCCGGGTCGGTGGCGACGAGGTAGCGCTTGGCTGCGACGTGCTGCCCGGCCAGCCAGCCCACCCGCTCGCCGAATCGCACCGTGAGCCACTGCCTCGCGGTTTCGTCGTGCCGACGTGCGGCGGCCTCGTCGAACTGCGGGCTGTGGGCGAGGTCGTGCAGCGCGGCGGCCAGGACCAGTTCGTCGTCGGCGCCGTCCTCGATGGCGCGGGCCGCCGACTGCAGGGCGTGGTCGAGTTCGTCGACGGCTTCCTCGTCCCACACGTCGTGCAGCGAGGACAGCAGGGCAGCGGTGTCGGCGAGCGCGTTCATCGGTTGCAGCATACCCTTGATTGGTCTATACCAATTGTTAACCTGCTGTTCCGGTCCCCATCACCGGCACTTCCGCAGGCCGTATCCCGGAGTCTGAAAGGTCACTGAACATGCACGTGACGATCGTCGGCGGCGGCATCCTCGGAACCGCCCATGCGCTCGAAGCGGTCCAGAGGGGCCATCGGGTCACACATCTCGAACGCGAGGTCGAGGCCCGTGGCGCGACCGTCCGCAACTTCGGCCTGGTCTGGGTGTCGGGTCGGGCCGAGCACGAACTCGCCGCGGCGCTGCGCTCGCGCGAGCTGTGGGAGCAGATCGGCGCACGGATCCCCGGCGTGGGCTTCCGGCCCGCGGGCTCCCTGACGCTGCTGCGGACGCCGCGCGAGATCGCGGTCGCCGAGCAGGTCGTCGCGCGCGCCGACGCCGCGGCCCGCGGTTTCAGCCTCCTCGACCCCGATCAGATACGGGCGGTCAATCCCGCCTTGCGCGGGAAGTTCCTGGCGGCCCTGCACTGTTCGCGCGACGGGGCCGTGGAGTCCCGACAGGCGATGCCCGCCATCCGGGATCACCTCACCGCCACCGGACGCTATGACTTCCTGCCGGGCACCGAGGCGCGGTCCGTCGACGGCACCACGGTGCGCGACGACCGCGGCCGCACCCACGAGGGCGACCTGGTGCTGCTGTGTCCCGGCGCCGCGCACGGTGGGCTCACCAGGGAGGTCGCAGGTGACCTGCCCGTGCGGCGGGTGCGCCTGCAGATGATGCAGACCGACCCGCTGGACGAACCGCTCACCACGGCCATCGCCGACGGTGACAGCTTCCGCTACTACCCGGCCTTCGCGGGCAGCGCGCTGGATGACCTGCGGGACAACGAACCCCAGGATCCGGTTGCGGCCGAGGGGCGCATGCAGCTGCTGTGCGTCCAGCGCCTGCACGGCGGCCTCACCATCGGCGACACCCACGAGTACGACGAGCCGTTCGCCTTCGACACCGACAGCGCGCCCTACGACTACCTCGTGGCTCTGGTCGAGGAGTTCTTGGGCAGGCCGCTGCCCACCGTCCGGCGCCGCTGGGCCGGCGTCTACAGCCAGTGCGTCGACCCGGGCCAGCTGGTGTCGAGGACCCGCGCGGCCGACGGGGTCTGGGTGATCACCGGGCCGGGCGGCCGCGGCATGACCCTCGGTCCGGCCATCGCCGAACAGACCGCCGAATTGATCGAACTGTGAGAGGACACGCGTTGCCGAACAACCACATCCAGGTCGCCGTCGTCGACATGGCCGGGACCACCGTCGCCGACGACGGATTGGTGGTCAGCTCGTTCGAGGCGGCCGCCACCGCCGCGGGCCTTCCCGAGGAGGGTGCCGAGCGCGACCACGCCCGCCAGTACGTGCTCGACACGATGGGGCAGTCCAAGATCGTCGTGTTCCGTGCGCTCTTCGGCGCCGAAGAACTCGCACAGCGCGCCAACGTCGCCTTCGAGAACGCCTACGAGGCCGCGATCGACAACGGTCACGCGAGGCCGATCGACGGTGCCGCACAGGCGATCACGCGGCTTCGCGAGGCCGGCGTCAAGGTCGCGCTCACCACCGGCTTCAGCGGCACCACGCAGGAGAAGCTGCTGGCCGCGCTCGGTTGGCAGGACGTCGCCGACCTGGTGCTGGCTCCCGGCGACGGTGTGCGCGGCCGCCCGTACCCCGACCTGATCCTCAGCGCGCTGATGCGCCTTCGGGCCGACGGCGTCGGCAACGTGGCCGCCCTCGGCGACACCAGCAACGACGTCGACAGCGCCTTGCGCGCCGGATGTGCCATCGCCGCAGGCACTCTCACGGGTGCGCACGACGAATCGCAGCTGCGCAACGCCGGCGCCACCCACGTGGTGCCCACCGTCTCCGAGTTCGCCGACCTGATCCTCGACCACCGACCCAAGGACTGAATCATGACCTTCACCAAAACCCTGGCGGCGATCTCCGCCGCCGCACTCGCCGTGACGCTCACCGCGTGCGGTGGCACCGGATCCACGGGCTCGGGCAGCGGCGAGACCGTCACGGTGTACAGCGCCGACGGCCTCGGCACCTGGTACAAGACGCAGTTCGACGCCTTCACCAAGAGCACCGGTATCAACGTCAACCTGGTGGAAGCCGGTTCGGGAGAGGTGGTTTCACGCGTCGAGAAGGAGCAGTCCAACCCGCAGGCCGACGTGCTGGTCACCCTGCCGCCCTTCATCCAGAGGGCCGACAAGTCGGGCCTTCTGCAGCCCAGCGGTGCCGACACCAGCGGCATCGCGGCCGAGCAGGTCGGCCCCGGCGGCAACTACCTTCCGATCGTCGACAACGCGCTGAGCTTCATCGCCAACCCCGGCGCCAACCCGGCGCCCGCCACCTGGAACGACCTGCTGGCACCGGAGTACAAGGGCAAGCTCCAGTACTCGACGCCCGGCCAGGCCGGTGACGGCACCGCGGTGCTGATCCTCCTGCAGCACCTCATGGGCAAGCCGGGAGCGCTCGACTACCTCGGCAAGCTGCAGGCCAACAACGTCGGGCCCTCGTCGTCGACCGGAAAGCTGCAGCCCAAGGTCAGCAACGGCGAGCTGCTGGTGGCCAACGGCGACGTGCAGATGAACCTCGGCTCCATCAAGGACGACGGCTCGAAGTTCACGCTCTTCATTCCGGCGACCGCCGACGGTAAGAAGACCACCGTGTCGCTGCCGTACGTCGGAGGCGTCACCAAGGGCGCGCCGCACGCGGACGGCGCCAAGAAGCTGATCGCGTTCCTGGTGTCCGAGGACGTGCAGAAGACCGTCGCGCCCGACGCGCTCGGCATCCCGGTGCTGACGTCGTTGGCCACCTCCTCCGGGGAGGCGGCCGGGCCCAATACCCCCGCGGGCGTGCTCAAGGGCGTCGACGTCTGGGTGCCGGACTGGAACGCCGTCCTCACCGATCTCGACGCCGACGTCGCCGCCTACCAGAAGGCCACCGGTAGCTGACCATGACCGGGACCGGGGTCGAGCGGCAGACCAAGGCCGCGGTTGGCAACCGTGACCGCGGTGCGCCCGAAGAATCAACGCCCGCAATCACATTCGACAGGGTGGGGGTGGTGTACGGTCGCGGTAAGAAGGCGTCCAGCGCGCTGATCGACTTCAACCTTCGCGTCGCGGCGGGCGAGACGGTCGCACTGCTCGGCCCCAGCGGCTCGGGCAAGTCGACCGCACTGAACGCGCTGGCTGGTTTCGTCCGCCCCACGACGGGAGCGGTCCGGCTCGCCGGCCGTGACGTCACCGACCTCCCGCCCGCCAAGCGGGGGATCGGGGTGGTACTGCAGTCGTACGCCCTCTTCCCGCACATGCGGGTGGCCGACAACGTGGCGTTCGGGCTGAAGTCCCAGCGCGTGCCGCGCGGCGAGATCGCGGGCCGGGTTGCCGAGGCGCTGGACATGGTGGGCATGTCCGCGTACGGAAAGCGGTTGCCCCGTGAGCTTTCCGGCGGTCAGCAGCAGCGCATCGCCATCGCCAGGGCGCTCGCCATCCGACCGCGCGTGCTGCTCCTCGACGAGCCGCTGGCCGCGCTGGACGCGCAACTCCGCCAGTCCATGCTCGCGGAGTTGCAACGGCTCAAGGAGGCGCTCCCCGACACCGCGATGCTCTACGTCACGCACGATCAGACCGAGGCGCTGGCGCTGGCCGACCGGATCGTCGTGATGAACGACGCTCGGCTCATGGACGTCGACACCGCCGAGCACCTCTGGAAGCGACCGCCGACCAGCTTCACGGCGGCGTTCCTCGGCGGCGCCAACCTCATCCCGTGCACGGTCGGGCGCGTCATCGGCACCTCGGCCCTGGTGTCCGTCGCGCACAAGACCGTCAGCGCCGAGGCGCCCCAGCCGTCCGTCGGCCGGATCGACTGGGCGCCGGGCGCCAAGGCCCTGCTGTGCATCCGGCCCCACGCGATCAAGGTCGTCGGCCTCGGTGACCGGGATGCCCTGCGCGCCACGGTGAATGCCGCGGTGTGGCGCAGCGCGCACACACGCCTCGTGCTCTCGGTGCTCGGGCTTCCCGATCAACTCATCGACGTCGACGTGCCGGGCGCGACGACGTTCGACCTGGGCGCCGAGATCGGCCTGCGCTTCCCCGAGCCTGCGGGCGTGCTGGTGCAGGCCACGTCGTGACCACCCTCCTCGAGGAGGCGCCGGACGCCCCGGTCCGAGCTCCCGCGCCGCGATCGCCAGCCGCCTGGTGGGCGGTGCCGCCGCTGGTGATCGTCGTCTTCGTCGCCCTGTACCCGCTGGTGCGGGTGTGCCTGGAATCGACGAGAGTTGGTGACACCGAACGGGGTTGGTCGACGTGGACGTCGGTTCTGGACTCGGCGGCCTTCCGCGACGCGCTGTGGCGCACCGTGGCCATCGCGGCGACGTCGACCCTGGGGTGCCTGTTGCTCGGTACCTTCCTGGCGATCGTCCTCGCGTTCGTGCCGTTCCCCGGCAGCGCTCTCGTCGGGCGTCTCATCGACACCGTGCTCGCGCTGCCCTCGTTCCTCATCACGCTGGCCTTCACGTTCCTCTACGGCACCGCGGGCGCGGTCAACGCCGCCATCGCGGGTCTGACGGGTGGCGGTGCGCCCGCGCTCGACTTCCTCTACACCCCGGCCGGGGTGATCGCCGCGGAGATCACGTTCTTCACGCCGTTCGTCATCCGGCCACTGCTGGCGTCGTTCTCGATGCTGCCGCGGGCCCAACTCGACGTCGCGGCCAGCCTCGGGGCCTCGCCGCTGCGCGTACTGCGTTCGGTGGTCATGCCCGAGGCGTGGCCGGCCCTGATGGCGGGAGGCAGCCTCGTTCTTCTGTTGACGCTCAACGAGTTCGGCATCGTGCTCTTCACGGGCGCCAAGGGCGTCACCACCCTTCCGGTGCTGATCTACACCCGAGGGATCGTGACGTTCGATCTTCCCGGTGCCGCCGTGATCGCGACCGTGCAGATCGCGCTGTCGCTGGCGCTGTACACGCTCTACCGGGTGATCTTCGCCCGCGTGATGACGGGGAGGGGAGACGCGGATGTTGTTGTGGACCCGGCGAAGTAGGACCATTCTGCTCGCGCTCTTCGGCCTCGTCGTCCTGGTCGTCTTCGTCGCGCCCCTCGGCACGGTGGTGCTCGCCGGGCTGGCGGGCTCCTGGACCGGCGCGCTGCCGTCGAAGCTGGGATTCGGCCACCTCTCCGACGCGCTGTCGGGCGAGAACCTGGCGAGTCTGTCGGTCAGTCTGCAGACGGCGCTGATCGCGGGGGGCCTGGCCGTGGTGCTCGGGGCGTGGGCGGCGCTGGCGTCGCGTGAGTCGCCGTCGTGGCTGAGCCGCCTCACCGACGCGGTGTTCCACCTGCCGATCGCGGTGCCGTCGGTGGCGCTCGGGCTGGGGCTGCTGATCGCCTTCAACGCGCAACCGCTGCTGCTGGGCGGCACGCGCTGGATCGTCATCCTCGCGCACGCCGTGCTGGTTCTCGCGTTCTCGTTCAGTGCCGTCTCCGCGGCGCTGGACCGGCTGGATCCGGCCTACCGACAGGCCGCGGAGTCGCTGGGGGCAAGCCCGGTGAGGGTGCTGACGCGCGTGACGCTGCCGCTGCTGCTGCCCGCGCTGGGTGCGGCCGCTGGACTCGCCGTGGCGTTGTCGATGGGTGAACTGGGCGCGACGGTGATGGTGTACCCGGCGACGTGGAAGACGTTGCCGGTGACGATCTTTGCGCTCACCGACCGGGGACAGGCGTTCCAGGCCGCCGCGGGCACGACGATCCTGCTTCTGGTCACCCTGATCGCGCTGGTGGGGCTGGGCCGGATCAGGGGCAGGGCTGCGCTGCGCTGAGAACGGCGACGTCTCACCCGGCACCGACGCCGGCGATCACCCCGCCGCGGGCTCCGGAGGTACGTAGCCGGGCAGCGTGATCGGCGGCAGACCCGGAATCTGCAGGATGTTGGGGTCGGGGGCCTGGCTGCTCTCGCTCGGGGTTTCGGGTCCCGGCGCAGGACCGAGTGCGGGCGGTGGTCCCGGTGAGGTGGTGCCCGTCGTCGTGGGCGCCGCGCTGCTGGACGGCGGCGGACTCTCGGTGGTGGCGGTCGTGGTGGTCGTCGACGTCGGGGCGGGGGCCGGAGACGGCGCCGGCGGCGGTGGCGCAGCCGGCGTGGCCAACGGCGCGATCGGGATCAGCGGCTGCTCGTACACCGGCGGTGGTGGCGGGGCCTCGGACGGCGTCGGCGGTGCGGGCGGCGGCACGTCGGCGAGCGACTGGGTGCGCACGGTGCCGGTCACGGGCGACCAGCCGGGTCCGTCGGGCCGTCCGACCCCGCAGTAGACCTGCCTGCTGCCCGCCGTCCAGCTGTCCGGCGAAATCGTCTCGTAGCCAAGGGCCAACCCGGATTTCGCCAACGTGACCGGAGCCAGATAACCGTCGGCCGCGCGCGTGCAGCCATCGGTGATGAACGCGCGCTGATCCTGGTCGGACGGCGGCCCGCCGGGGAAGCGCTCGGCGAGGCCCACGGTTCCGGTGATCTCGAGGCCGTGCGGTGTCGAGCAGTCGACCGGGAGATCGGTCGAGCGCTTCGCCGCGTCGATGCCGAGGCAGGTGCCCGCAGGCCACACCTTCGACTGGTCGAGGTCGACGATCCGGCCCTTGAACGGGACGGGCTTGCCGCCGGGGCCGAGGAGTTCCAGCCCGCACAGCAGGTTCCTGGCTCCGGTGTCGGTGTCGTCGGCGTCGCCGGCCCAGAGCACGCTGATGGTGAAACGGCTGTTCGGGTCGTAGTGCGTGCCGAGGTACTCGCGCACGGCGAGCTGGCACGGCTCCCCGAAGCTGTTCATCCCGACGGGTTTGGCGACCTCGAACATGTGGTCAGAACGGCATTGCACGAACGACGGCTTGTCGGGCGCATCCGGCGGCCAGCCGAGACACGTGCCGGTGCCGGCATTGCTGAAGACGATGCTGGCGCGGGTGCCCCCCTCGGCGGCGGGGGACCTGGTGGCCGGGGTCGACGTGAACAACTGGATCACGCCACCGACGAGCAGGACGACCATCACCAGCGTCAGGACACCGCGCCGGTGCGCGTGCCGCTGCGATCGCCTCGCGACGTCATCGCCGTCGCCGCGGCCAGCTTCCAGCGCGGCGAGAACCGACGCCAGGTCCGTGGGGCTCTTGGATTCCGTCACGGCCTGCCGGTCCGTCGGAGGGTCGGCACAGCCACAGAAATAGAGCTTGGCACAGCCTCGTGGGTGGCGCCACGTCTGCAGCCGTACCGTGACCAGGCTCAACACCATTTCGTGTCTCGGTTACCTGTGAGTCGACGCCGTTCCTGTGTGTATCCCGAGAATCCGGGTATCTACTGTCTTCGCGTGGAAGAGATGGTTCCGGGGACGTGGCGGAGGCCCGTCGACGACGCGAGGCAGGTGTCATGGCCAGAGTTGATCTGACAGCCAAGATCCCGTTGATCGGGATGTCCATGGTGTTCCTGGCGATGGGAATCGTCGCGGTCACCGCCTACCTGCACGCCGGGTGGTGGTCCATCGTGGGGTACGCGATCGCCGCCGTCATCGCCGTCTTCGGCTTCGCCTTCACCTTCCGCGACATCAACGACACCTCGAAACCCCCGCCCGTCGTGAACCCGCCGGACGGGGCGACCCGATGAGCGCGGAGCCGAAGGAAACCGAATACGACACCTCGGCGTTCACCGGCGAGGACGAGGGTTATCACAAGGGGCTCAAGCCCCGTCAGCTGCAGATGATCGCCATCGGAGGGGCGATCGGCACGGGCCTGTTCCTCGGAGCGGGCGGCAGGCTCGCGAGCGCCGGTCCCGCGCTGTTCCTGGTCTACGCGTTCTGCGGCATCTTCGTCTTCCTGATCCTGCGGGCCCTCGGCGAACTGGTCCTGCACCGGCCGTCGTCGGGCTCCTTCGTGTCCTACGCCAGGGAGTTCCTCGGGGAGAAGGCGGCGTTCGTCGCGGGCTGGATGTACTTCCTCAACTGGGCGATGACGGCGATCGTCGACTCGACGGCCATCGCCACCTACTTCCACTTCTGGAAGGCGTTCGCCCCGATTCCCCAGTGGCTGATCGCCCTGATCGCGCTCGCGGTCGTCCTCGGCATGAACATGATCTCGGTGAAGGTGTTCGGCGAGCTGGAGTTCTGGGCGGCGCTGATCAAGGTCGTCGCGCTGGTGACCTTCCTGGTCGCGGGCACGATCTTCCTGGCGGGCCGGTACAAGATCCAGGGCCAGGCGACGGGCTTCTCCGTCATCTCCGATCACGGGGGCCTGTTCCCGACGGGGCTGTTCCCGGTGGTCATCGTCACGTCGGGCGTCGTATTCGCCTACGCCGCAGTCGAATTGGTCGGTACGGCGGCTGGCGAGACGGCCAATCCCGAGAAGATCATGCCCCGGGCCATCAACTCCGTGATCGCCCGGATCGCGCTGTTCTACGTCGGCTCGGTGTTCCTGCTGGGGCTGTTGCTGCCCTACACGTCGTACAAGTCGGGGGAGAGTCCGTTCGTCACGTTCTTCTCCAAGATCGGCGTCGAGGGCGCAGGGACCATCATGAACATCGTCGTGCTGACGGCGGCGTTCTCCAGCCTCAATGCGGGCCTGTACTCCACGGGCCGGATCCTGCGGTCGATGGCGATGAACGGCAGCGCGCCGAAGTTCACGTCGCTGATGAACAAGCGCGGCGTGCCGTACGGCGGCATCTGCCTCACCGCGGTGATCGGCCTGTTCGGCGTGCTGCTCAACGGCATCGTGCCCGCGCAGGCGTTCGAGATCGTGCTCAACGTCGCCGCCCTGGGCATCATCGCGTCGTGGGGCACCATCGTGATCTGCCAGATCCAGATGTGGCGCTGGTCCAAGCGCGGGGTGCTCGAACGGCCGTCGTTCCGGCTGTGGGGCACGCCGTACACCGGCTACGCCACGCTGATCTTCCTGTTCGCCGTGCTGGTGCTGATGGCTTGCGACCCGCCGATCGGCACCTGGACCGTCGGGTTGCTGGTGATCATCATCCCTGCGCTGGTGGTGGGCTGGTTCGCCGTGCGCAAGAGGGTGCTTGCGGTGGCCCAGGAACGCGAGGGCTACACCGGGCAGTTCCCGGTGGTGGCCAACCGTCCGCCGCCCGGCCAGAAGGAGTAGCGGCCGGGCCGGTAGACAACTTCTGCCAAGTGTCGCTTACCCGTCGGTAACCGGGGTACCCTCGCGCCATGACGGCTCGCCCGGACACCCGGTATCCCGGACCGACGATGACCACCCGGCTGCGCTGGCTGCTCAGGGCGGGACCGGCCGACTACATGCTCGCCATGAGCGTCGCTGCGACGTCGCTGCCGGTCATCGGGAGGCACCTCGAACCACTCGGCGGCGCGACGGCGATGAGCATCTGGGGCGTCAGGCACACCCCCGACTTCATCGGCGCCGCGGTCAAGTCCCTGCTCACCCCCGGCATCGGCGCGGTGAAGAAGCAGGAGCGCGACGCGACCAACGCGGTGGCCGAGGAGGCGCTCCGCGACGTGCTTCCCGCAGAAGACCTGGAGATCACCTGGCCGGCGCCCGAGCGCACCCCGCCCGTGTGGAAGGCGCTCGAACACCGCCGCAACGTGTACCGGACGTCGGTTCGCTACGGCGACAGTCCATCTCAGTTGCTCGACGTGTGGCGACCCAAGGAACTGCCCGCCCAGCCCGCCCCGGTACTGCTGTTCGTGCCTGGCGGCGCCTGGGTGCACGGCAGCCGCATCCTGCAGGGGTACGCGCTGATGTCGCACCTTGCCGAGATGGGTTGGGTGTGTCTGTCGATCGACTACCGGGTCGCGCCGAATCATCGATGGCCGCAACACATCACCGACGTCAAGACGGCCATTGCGTGGGCCCGTGCCAACGTCGACAAGTTCGGTGGCGACCGCAACTTCGTCGCCGTCGCCGGTTGTTCTGCGGGCGGCCACCTGGCCGCGTTGGCGGGGCTGACGCCCAATGATCCAGACCTGCAGGCCGAACTGCCCGAGGGCTCCGACACCTCGGTCGACGCCGTCGTCGGCATCTACGGCCGTTACGACTGGGAGGACCGTTCCACCGTCGAGCGGGTCCAGTTCGTGGACTTCCTCGAGCGGGTCGTGGTCAAGCGAAGGATCGACCGGCATCCCGAGATCTACCGGGCCGCATCGCCGATCGCCCGCACGCACACCGACGCTCCGCCGTTCCTGGTGATCCACGGCACCGCCGACACCATCATCCCGGTGCAGCAGGCGCGGGACTTCGTGGAGAAGCTGCGCAGTGAGTCGCGTGCCGCGGTCGGCTACGTGGAGTTGCCGGGAGCCGGGCACGGCTTCGACATGACCGACGGGGCCCGCACCGGATCGATGGCCACCGCAATCGGCTTGTTCCTCAACGATGTTCACCGAAACCAGACCGTGGTCGGGGCCAAGCGGGTTATATAGCCGCGTGAAGAGGCTCAGCGGTTGGGACGCGGTGCTGCTGTACAGCGAAACGCCGACCGTGCACATGCACACGCTGAAGCTCGCGGTGATCGCCCTCGACGACCTCGAGGGCCGGACCTTCGGCGTCGAGGACTTCCGGAAGGTCATCCACGGCCGGTTGTACAAGCTCGACCCGTTCCGTTACGAGCTGATCGACATCCCGTTCAAGTTCCACCACCCGATGTGGCGGGAGAACTGCGAGGTCGACCTCGAGTACCACATCCGTCCGTACCGGGTGGACAGCCCCGGCGGACGGCGCGAACTCGACGACGCCGTGGGAAGGATCGCCAGCACGCCGCTGGACCGCAGCAGGCCACTGTGGGAGATGTACTTCATCGAGGGTCTCGCGAACGGCAGGATCGCCGTGCTCGGCAAGATCCACCACGCCCTGGCCGATGGCGTCGCGTCGGCAAACCTGATGGCGCGCGGCATGGATCTGCAGACGGGCCCGGCCGACCGCGATTCCTACGCAACGGATCCCGCGCCGGGACGGGCGGAGTTGGTCCGGACGGCCTTCGGTGACCACCTCCGGCAGATCCGCCGGCTGCCCGGCGTGGTGCGCTACACCGCGGAGGGCATCGGCCGGGTGCGCAAGAGCTCGCAGCACAAGCTGGGGCCGGAACTCACCAGGCCGTTCACCCCTCCGCCGAGCTTCATGAACCACATGGTCGACGGGACGCGAAAGTTCGCGACGGCGACGCTGGCCCTCGCCGACGTGAAGGAGACGGGCAAGCACCTCGGCGTCACCATCAACGACATGGTGCTGGCGATCTCGGCGGGCGCGCTGCGCCACCTGCTGCAGAAGTACGACGGACAGGCCGACCATCCGCTGTTGGCCTCCGTCCCCGTCAGTTTCGACTTCTCCCGCGATCGCATCTCGGGGAACTACTTCACGGGCGTCATGATGACGGTGCCGGTGGAACTCGACGATCCGCTCGAGCGCGTGCAGGCCGTGCACGATGCCGCGGTGTCCGCCAAGGAAACCCACCACCTGATGGGCCCGGAGCTGGTGAGCCGGTGGTCGGCGTACTTCCCGCCCGCCCCCGCCGAGGCCCTCTTCCGCTGGCTGGCCTCCAAGGACGGCCAGAACAAGGTGCTCAACCTGCCGATCTCCAACGTGCCGGGACCGCGCGAGCACGGCCGCGTCGGTGGCGCCCTGGTCACCGAGATCTACTCGGTGGGTCCGCTCACGACGGGCAGTGGCCTGAACATCACCGTGTGGAGCTACGTCGACCAGCTCAACGTATCCGTGCTGTCCGATGGCGCCACCCTGGCCGACGCGCACGAACTGAGCGACGCCATGGTCGAGGCCTTCGTCGACATCCGGCGTGCCGCTGGGCTTTCCGAGGAGCTCACGGTCGTCGAAGGCGCGATGGCCCCCTAGTTCACGAGGTCAGCGGCACCGGCAGCACGTCGCCCGCCTCGATCTGGGCGGCATCCCGCGCGACCGCAGCCTTGACCTTGTCGGACGGCATGGCCACCGCGAGCGCCCAGTAGAACATCACCAGGCTGAACACGGCCACGATGATCAGGTCGGACCACTGGCCGAAGATGAAGCCGTCGAACACCGGACGGGGGCCGCCGTAGTCGCCGAAGTAGCCGATGACCGTCGCACCGACCAGCCACGGAATGATCCAGTAGCCGTGGCGCAGCATGTCCGCCGAGTACGTCTTCTTCACCGCCGCACCGATGAAGAAGAGCACGGCGCCGAACACCAGGGCGATGTCGAGCTTCCATTCGACGTCGTAGGAACCCCAGTACAGCAGCAGGTTCGCCGAGATGAACGCGATGGGCAGCAGCACGTTCGGGAAGGGCATGCGGTAGTCGCGTGCACGGTCGCCGTCCCGCTTGCGCAAGGCGGCCAACGCAATTGGGGCGAAGGCATACATGATGGCGGTGGCCCCGGTGACGACCGCGACCAGCTTGCTCCAGCTGGGGAAGGGGCCGAAGCAGAGCCAGCCGATGATCGCCGACACCACGATCGACCACACGGGAACGCCGCGCTTGTCGGTGCTGGCGAGCCTCGTCGGCAGCTCGGGCAGCTCGCCGAGCGCGTAGGACAGCCGGGCGGTGGTGCCGATGTAGACGATGCCGGTTCCCGACGGCGACACCACGGCGTCGATGATCAGGATGACGGCCAGCCAGCCGGCGCCGACCGCGATGGCGAGCGTGTACCAGGCGCCGTAGCTGGAGTTCTCGCCGCCGACGCCCAGCGGATGCTCCCAGCCGTTGGCCACGTCCTCGGGCTTGACGGCGAAGATGAATGCCGCCTGCAGTGCGATGTACAGCAGGGCGCCGATGACCATCGCGGTGATGATCGCCCGCGACATGTCCTTCTGCGGGTTCTTGGCCTCACCCGCGAGCTGCACGGCCTGCTCGAAGCCCTGCAGCGCGAACACCACGCCAAGTGGCAGCGCCGCGAAGACGCCGTGGACGCCGTACGGCATGAAGCTGCCGCCCGCGGTGAAGTTGCCCGGGTGGAACGACAGGTACGCGATGACGACGATCGCCAGCACCGGCACCAGGGTCTTCCAGATCACCACCAGCCCGTTGCTCTCGGACATGAACTTGGCGCCGGCGAGATTCATTGCGGTGAAGGCAATCAGAAGGATGGTGGCCACCACGAGGCCCTTGGCGTTCAGCAGACCCGCGTCGTTGAGCATGTTGAAGTGCGTATTGACCCAGCCGACGCTGTTGACGTAGGCGATGGCGGCCAGGATCTCGATGGGCGCGATCGCGACCGCCTGCAGCCACGACGACCACGCCGCGATGAATCCGCTGAAGGCGCCGTGCGAGTAGAACGGGAACCGTCCCGAGCCGCCTGCGACCGGGTACGCGCCGCCGAGCTCGGCGAACACCAGGGCCAGCACGATCAGCATCGCCGCCGCCAGCACCCAGGACAGGATCGCGGCGGGGCCGGCGGTCTGGGTGGCGCTCAGCGCGCTCAGCAGCCACCCGGAACCGATGATCGAGCCGAGGGAGACGAACATCAGTCCCCAGAATCCGACGGTTCTCTGGAGTCCGGGACTCGCTTCCGGAGCGCTCGCAGAAGCAGTCGACATGGTCGTCCTCCTCGTCTCCGGGCCACCTGCCCAGGCGCCTGACCGTACGGAGCGCGCGTTACGGGCAGTTCACCAATACATCACCTTTTGGCGCGCGTTCGGCAAAACTAACAGGGCTCGCGCTTCCGCACTTGCCATCGCGACAACTTGGTTCCGACGCGGCTCCGTATGGCTCGAAAAGGCCGTTCGGGCACCGTATTTGCTGGACTGGTGCCGTTCTCCATCCTCGTCGCAGCCGTTCCCCTGAGCATCTGCTCGCAGCTCCTGAAGGCCGTACAGCAAACTGGCAGCGCATTCCAAGCGTCATCCCAGCTTGGTGTGTTTCGGGGCGCTTCCCGGCGGTGCCCCCGTGACTCCCGTGGCGCGGTGACGATGGCCGAACGCGGGTGTCTCACGGCCGGAAGGGAGTCGGGACATGACGAGGACGAGGGCCGCGAGCCGATAGGTTTCGACACGGTCACGGATGAATACCAAGCCGTCACTCGGTGGACACTTCAGTCCCACTGGTCACTATCGTCACATCTGCCCGTTGCTGACGTCGATGCGACGTCCTCCGTGAAAGGTGTGACATGTCGCCGCGTCGTCGAATCGCCTCCGCATCGATGGCATCGGCGGCCACGATCGGGCTGTGTGTCGTCATCGGTGTCGTGCCCATGGCCAGCGCCGATCCGTGCACGGGCGCAGCCGCGGAGGCCCAGCCGCTACCCAACCAGGCCTTCGAGATCCCGAGCCCGTCGGGGATCTCGCCGTTCAACCGGCCGATCGGACACAAGCCCGCCGGCGCCAACGATGCTGCGCCACTGCCCAAGCTGGGTCTGCTGCCGTCGCTGATCAAGGCGCTCACGCCACCCGCGGCGCCCATCCAGCAGCAGGCGGCCGTGGTGCCCAAGCCCACCCCGGGGGCGGCCACCCAGCAGACCCCTGCCACGGCGGCACAACCCGCTCCCGCCGCCGCCCCCGCGCCCGTGTCGACCGCCCCGCCGGGCACCGCGCTCGTCGGCTGGGTGACCGGGCCGGACAGCCCGAACGACACCATCAAGCGCTTTGCCGTCACCGGGACCGACCTCGGCATCATGTGGGACAACGGGGATGCCGCCAACAACCAGGTGCTGATGGCCTTCGGCGACACCAACGGCTACTGCCAGATCCCCGGCAAGCAGTGGCGCTACAACGTGCTCTTCCGGAGCTCGGACCGGTCGCTGGCCAAGACGGTCGCCGTGCCGAACGGTGTTGTCGGAAACAAGTATTCGGGCTCACCAGTGTGGCGACAGGGTATCTCCAAGCAGGTCATCAACACCATCAACCAGGCACCGGACGAGACCGGCATCATCCCGACGTCCGGGGTTGCCGTCGGCGGACACCAGCTGATGAACTTCATGTCCATCAGGGACTGGAACAGCCCCGGTTCCTGGTCGACGAACTTCTCGGCGATCGCGATGTCGCCCGACAACGGCGAGACCTGGGGCGTCTACCCGGGGACGATCCGACCGCCGTCCGGTGGCAACGAGAACTTCCAGATGGGCGCGTTCCTCAAGCCCGGACCCGGCGACCCGTATCTGTACACGTTCGGGACGCCGAACTCGCGCGGCGGCGCGGGCTACATCGCCAGGGTCTCGCCCGGCCTGGTGCCCGACCTGACCAAGTACGAGTACTGGAACGGCGACAGTCAGTCGTGGGTGCCCGGCAACCCGGCTGCCGCGACACCCGTCATCCCCGGCCCGATGGGCGAGATGTCGGCGCAGTACAACACGTATCTCAAGCAGTACCTGGTGCTGTACTGCAACGGCGCGTCCAACGACGTCGTGATGAGGACCGCGCCCGCCCCGCAGGGACCGTGGAGTCCCGAGCAGGTGCTGGTCTCGTCGATGTCGATGCCCGGTGGCATCTATGCGCCGTTCCTGCATCCGTGGTCGACCGGCCGCGAGCTGTACTACAACCTGTCGCTGTGGTCGGCGTACAACGTGATGCTGATGCACACCGTGCTTCCGTAGCCGAAAGGCCTAGCCCCGCTTGGCTTTCACCCAGTCCAGGAAGTGCGCCACGGCGACGGCGGTGAAGTGCCCGTGCGGGGAGCCGAAGAAGTCGAATGCGTGCTGCGCATGCGGAATCTCGCTGTAGATCACGGGATTGGCGGACGCCTCCTTCATCGCCTCCGCGAAGTCACGGCCCTCGTGCACGGGGATGATCGAGTCGTCGGTGCCGTGCAGGATGAAGAACGGCGGGGCGTCGGAGCGCACCTTGGTGATCGGCGAGGCGTCGAGGTACACCTGCCGGTGCGCGGTGAAGCGCTTCTTGACGATGTAGCGCTGCAGGATCGCGAGGGAACTCGGGCCGTCCGGAGCCCTCGCCGGTGAACCAGTCGTAGCGCCCGTAGACCGGCACCGCCGCCACCACCGAGGTGTCGACGCTCTCGAAACCGGGTTGCCACAGCGGGTCGTTCGGCGTCAGTGCGGCCAGCGCGGTGAGGTGGCCACCGGCCGAGCCGCCCGTGATCGCGACGAACTCGGGATCGCCGCCATACTCGGCGATGTTCTCCTTGATCCACGCCAGGGCCCGCTTCACGTCGACGATGTGGGCGGGCCAGGTGTTGCGCGGGCTCACCCGATAGGCCATCGACACGCAGATCCAGCCGCGTTCGGCCATGTGGGTCATCAGCGGGTAGGCCTGCGGTCGGCGCATCCCGATCGCCCACGCGCCGCCGGGAACCTGCAGCAGCACCGGCGCGCGCCCGTCGCGCGGCAGGTCGCCCCGGTGCCAGACGTCGGCCACGTTCGCCCGGTGTGGGCCGTAGCGCACGACGTCGGTCTTCTTGACGTACTGGCGCCGCGACCACGACGTGCGCAGGACGCCGGCCCGACGGCGCAGCCGTTCCTCGGCGGCGACGGCGGCGTAGTCCTCGCCGAGCGCGTCCCGCAGCGGCCCCTCGAAGGACTCCTGCGACGTCGAGTTGCGGTAGTAGATGAAGCCGAGCACCCCCCAGGAAATCGCCGTCAGCGCCAGGGCAATTCGGCCGCGCCGCCCCCTGAAGTCGCCGCGCAGCCCGCGCCTGGCGGCATCGAGCATCGACGCGCCCGCCACCACCGGCGCGGCCTCACCCGTCGGCCAGCCCAGGAAGAACACGGGGATCGTGACGTATCCCTCGCGACCGAGCGGCCGCACGGCGTTGGCGGCGTTGACCAGTTCGGCGACGGCGCGGAGCAGTGGGTGCCTACGTCGCATCGGCATCCGTTTCGAGGAGTTGCGCAAGCTCACGCCGGAGGATCTTGCCAGTGCTGCCGCGCGGCAGTTCGGTCAGCACCGTGATGTCCCTCGGCACCTTGTAGTTCGCCAGGTTCTCGCGGACGTGTGCCTTCAGATCCTCCGGCGTGGCCGTCGCACCGTCACCGAGCACCACGAACGCCACCAGCCGCTGGCCGTACTCCTCGTCGTCGGCGCCGAGTACGAAGGCCTCGGTCACCTCTGGGTGCGCGGCCAGCGTCGTCTCCACCTCGATGGGATAGACGTTCTCGCCGCCCGAGACGATCATCTCGTCGTCTCGGCCCACCACGAACAGCCTGCCGTCGGCATCGAGGTAGCCGACGTCACCGCTGGACATGTAGCCATCGTGAAAGTCCTTGGTGGCGCCCGAGGTGTAGCCGTCGAACTGCGTCGAGTTGCGCACGAAGATGGTGCCGACCTCACCCGTCGGCAGCTCGTGGCGTTCGGCGTCGAGGATGCGGATGTCGGTGCCCTCGGCGGGCCTGCCCGCGGTGTCCGGCGCGGCGCGCAGGTCGACGGGCGTGGCCGTGGCGATCATGCCCGCCTCGGTGGCGTTGTAGTTGTTGTAGATGACGTCGCCGAACGTGTCCATGAACGCGGTCACGACATCGGGCCGCATCCGTGAGCCGGACGCGGCCGCGAACCGCAGCGACCGCCCGCTGTAGCGCGAGAGGACGTCGTCGGGCAGGGCCATGATGCGGTCGAACATCACTGGGACGACGCATAATCCGGTCGCCTGGTAGCGGTCGACGAGTTTGAGGGTGGCCTCCGGGTCGAACTTGCGCCTGGTCACGATCGTGCACGCCATCGACGCCGCGAAGGCGAGCTGGGAGAAGCCCCAGGCGTGGAACATCGGGGCGACGACGACCGTGACCTCCTCGGCGCGCCACGGCGTGCGGTCCAGGATGGCCTTCAACGTCTCGGGGCCACCGCCGGAGTGCTTGGCGCCCTTGGGCGTTCCCGTGGTACCCGAGGTGAGCAGGATGACCTTGGACCTGCCGCCGGTGCGCCGGGGATGCTGCCCGTAGTGTTGGCCGATCATCGTCTCGACGGTCTGATCGTGGTCTCCGGAGTCCGACCAAGCGATGATCCGCACGGCGTCCGGCGTGTCGACGAGTGCGCGGTCGACGGTCGGGGTGAACTCCTCGTCGAAGACGATCGCGTCGATTGCTTCGCGCGAAATCACCTCGGCCAGAGCCGGTCCCGCGAACGAGGTGTTCAACAGCAGGACGTCGGCGCCGATCCGGTTGGCGGCGATGAGCGACTCGACGAAGCCGCGGTGATTGCGCGCCATGATCCCGACGACGCGCGGGGTCCCGCCGGGCAGGGCCTGCAGCGCCGCGGCGAACGCGTCGGCGCGCTGGTCGATGTCGCGCCACGTCAGCGTGCCGAGCTCGTCGACGAGACCGGGTCGGTCGGGGCACCGCTGGGCGGCGCTCGCGAAACCCGAAGTGATGCCCATGTTCTCGCGCGCCATGGCGGCCGCGATCCGCAGGTACCTGTCGGGCCGCAGGGGTGCGATGACCCCGGCGCGCACCATCGTCGACACCAGGCCGAGGGTCCCGGTGAGCGGGTCGGTCAGCCCCACGTCGCTAGCCCAGCACCGGAAGGCGTCGCCGCGCCGCCAGCTCGTCGAGGGCCTTCTGCATGACGTGGCGGACGTGCGCGTCGACCTCGTCGACGTCGGGATCCTCGCCGAACTGGGCGACGACGTCGATCGGTGGGAGCACGCGCGTGACGATCTTGGTGGGTAGCGGCACGTTGACCGGGAGGACCGCGGACAGACCGAACGGGACGCCGAAGGAAATCGGGAGGATCTTGACGCGCATCAGCTTGTCGAGTCGCACGGCCTTGGCGAGCCATTCGCCGCGGGACAGGAACAGCTGCGCCTCCTGCCCGCCGATCGAGACCGACGGGACGATCGGCACGCCCGCGTTGAGCGCCGCGTGGACGTATCCGGTGCGACCGTCGAAGTCGATCCTGCCTCCGGCGGCGGTGGGCCGGTACACGTCGTAGTCGCCGCCGGGAAAGACGACGACCACGCCGCCGGAGCGAAGGGCCTCGTCGGCGTTCTCGTGGCTGGCCGGGATGAAGCCGGTCCTGCGGAAGAAGTCGGCGGTCGGTCCCGTGAAGATCAGATCGTGGCTGAGGGTGTACACCGGCCGGTCGTAGCCGAACGCCTCGTAGAAGCCGGTGGCGAACACCGGGACGTCCATGGCGAACAGGCCGCCCGAGTGATTGCCGACCACCAGCGCGCCGCCCGCGGGGAAGTCCTCGAGACCGTGGACCTCGGCGCGGTGATAGCCCTTGATCAGCGGGCGCAGCCAGCCCATGACGCGTTCGGTGAGGCCTGGATCCCACTTGGTGACGGCACTTGGGACGAGTTCGGCGGCATCGGCGTCGTTCGCGTTCACGGGTGCTC
>JAESGJ010000226.1_pt1 | contig 66545 bp, 66 predicted proteins | sample 9266241 | NCBI WGS metagenome assembly JAESGJ01 (sample SAMN14514841, study PRJNA621669) | algae metagenome | isolation source: Brasilonema octagenarum HA4186-MV1 and co-occurring heterotrophs from wet... | place: USA: Manoa Valley, Hawaii | collected 2009-07-20
CTACGGGCAGCGCCCGACCTACGGGCAGCGCCCGACCTACGGGCAGCGCCCGACCTACGGGCAGCGCCCGACCTACGGGCAGCGCCCGACCTACGGGCAGCGCCCGACCTACGGGCAGCGCCCGACCTACGGGCAGCGCCCGACCGCCAGCGCCCGCGCGGACGCCTCGCGGTCATCGACGTCGCCCGCGGCGGCGCCCTCGCGGCGATGGCCGCCTACCACGCGACCTGGGACCTCGGGCACCTCCGGCTCACGCCGGAGAACCTGGCGCTGAGCCCCGGGGGCCGCGTCGCCGCCCACCTCATCGCGGGCGGTTTCCTGCTGCTCGTGGGCGTCGGCATGGTGCTGATGAACGGCGGCGGCATCCGCCCGCGTCCGACCCTGCTGCGGGCCGCCCGGATCGGCCTCGCGGCGCTGGCGATCACGCTGGCGACGTGGCTCGCCTTCCCGGACAGCTTCATCTTCTTCGGCGTCCTGCACTGCATCGCCGTATCGAGCCTGCTCGGGCTGCCGTTCCTGTTCGCGCCCGCCTGGGTGACGGCGCTCGCGGCGTCCCTGGTCGTGGCCGCGCCCCACCTCGTGCGGGCCGAGGTTCTCGACGCGCCGGCCCTGTTCTTCCTCGGGCTCGGGCAGGCGAGCCCGCGCACCAACGACTACGTGCCGCTCTTCCCCTGGTTCGGGATCGTGCTGGCGGGGATCGTGCTGGGGCGCCTCGGCCTGCCGCGCCTCGCCGCCTCGGGGCTCGGCGCGTGGCGACCCGCGGGGCGGATCGGGCGCTGGGCGGCCTTCTCCGGGCGCCACAGCCTCGCGGTCTACCTCGTGCACCAGCCGCTGCTGCTCGGTGCCCTGACCGGGGTGGCGATGCTCACGGGTCCGCATCCGCGGGCGGGCGAGCGGGCGTTCCGCCTCGACTACGCGCAGACCTGCACCCGCACCGGCGGCGAGCCCGGAACCTGTCGGATCGCGGCCCGCTGCACCGGGCAGGCGCTCCGGCGCGAGGGGCTGTGGCAGGCGCAGGGGCGGCCGTTCACGGGCGAGGAGCGCCTGCGCGCGCAGACGCTGTCGCAGGCCTGCTACGAGGCCGCGGAGGGCACGCGGGGCGCGCCCTGAAGGGTCCCCGCGCCCTGGGCGGGCGCGGGGACCAGGGATCAGTCCTTGGCGCGCTCGACGTAGGAGCCGTCGGCGGTCATCACCACCACGCGGGTGCCGGCGGCGATGTGGGGCGGCACGGTGGTGCGCACGCCGTTCGAGAGCGTGGCCGGCTTGTAGGAGGAGGAGGCGGTCTGGCCCTTGAGCACCGGCTCGGTCTCGGCGACCTCGAGGGTCACGCGCTGGGGCAGCTCGATGGTCAACGGCGTCGCGTTGTGGATCGAGAGCATCACGACCATGCCCTCCTGCAGGTAGGGGGCGGCGTCGCCGACCACGTCCTCCGGCACCGCGACCTGCTCGTAGTTCTCGGGGTTCATGAAGTGGAACCCCTCGCCGTCCTGGTACAGGAAGGTGTGCTCGCGGTCCTCCACGAAGGCGCGCTCGACCTGCTCGGTGGTGCGGTAGCGCTCCGAGACCTTCACGCCGTCGGTGATGCGGCGCATGTCGAGCTGCGTCACCGGCGTGCCCTTGCCGGGGTGGATGTTCTCGGCGAAGAGGATGACGTAGAGCTTGCCGTCCTTCTCGACGACGTTGCCCTTGCGGAGCGTTGAGGCGATCACCTTCACGGGATTGGTCCTAGATTTGACAAGGCGGGACGCGCGCGCCAAGCGCGGGGCGCGTTCGCCCGCCGGGGCCACGGCTGGCCCCGGCACTATCCTATCCGCAGCCGGCTTGCCAGCCGCCGCATCGCCAGCCGCCGGGCCCGAACCGTGCCGACAGCCCCCGACTCCCCCTGGTGGGCGCCCGCGCGCCACGCCGACCGCCGCCCGGCGCTCCTCCTGCGCAACCGGATCACGGAAGCGGTGCGGGCGCACTTCGCCGCCCGCGACTTCGTGGAGGTGGAGACCGCCTGCCTGCAGGTCTCGCCGGGCAACGAGGCCCATCTCTCGGCCTTCGCCACGCAGGCGATCGGCGCCGACGGGTCCCGCGCCACCCTCTACCTGCACACCTCGCCGGAATTCGCCTGCAAGAAGCTGCTGGCGGCGGGCGAGCCGCGCCCGTTCAGCCTCGCCCGCGTGTTCCGCAACCGCGAGCGGGGCCCGCTGCACCATCCCGAGTTCACGATGCTCGAGTGGTACCGGGCGGGCGAACCCTACACCGCGCTGATGGACGACTGCGCCGACCTGCTGCGGCTCGCCGCGCAGACCGCCGGAACGGGCCGCTTCGCCTGGCGCGGTCGCGACTGCGATCCCTTCGCCGAGCCGGAGCGGCTGAGCCTCGCCGAGGCCTTCGACCGGTATGCCGGCATCGACCTGCTGGCCACCGTCTCGGCCGGCGGCGAGACCGACCGCGACGGCCTCGCCGTCGCGGTGGCGCAAGCCGGCCTGCGGGTGGCAGAGGACGATTCCTGGGCGGATCTGTTCAGCCGCGTCCTGGTGGCGCGGGTCGAGCCCGAACTCGGTCTCGGTCGCCCGACCATCCTGTGCGCGTACCCGGTGAGCGAGGCGGCGCTCGCCCGCCCGTGCCCGGCCGACCCGCGGGTCGCCGAGCGGTTCGAGCTCTACTGTTGCGGCGTCGAGCTGGCGAACGCCTTCGGCGAGCTGACGGATCCGGCCGAGCAGCGCCGCCGCTTCGCGGCCGAGATGGCGGTCAAGCAGGCCGTCTACGGCGAGACCTACCCGATCGACGAGGACTTCCTGGCCGCGCTCGCCGCGATGCCGGAGGCGTCCGGCGCCGCGCTCGGCTTCGACCGGCTGGTGATGCTGGCGGTCGGCGCCCGGCGGATCGAGGACGTCCTCTGGACCCCGGTGGCCGGATGAGCCGGCCGCTGCGCAGCCTCGACGACCTCGCCGCCGCGGGCCTCGTCGCGGCCGAGGACCTGCCCGGCCTCGCGGCGGTCGCCGCGCGCTACGCCGTCTCGCTCACCCCCGACGCGGCCGAGCTGATCGACCGCGCCGACCCGGCCGACCCGATCGCCCGCCAGTTCGTGCCGGCGCCTGAGGAGGCCGTGACCGCCCCGGAGGAGCGCGCCGACCCGATCGGCGACGGCGCCCACGCCCCCGTGCCCGGCATCGTCCACCGCTACCCGGACCGGGTGCTGCTGAAGCCGCTCCATGTCTGCCCGGTCTACTGCCGCTTCTGCTTCCGGCGCGAGATGGTGGGGCCGGACGGTCTGGGGACACTGAGCGAGGCGGAGCTCGAACGCGCGCTCGCCTATATCGCGGCGAACCCGGCGATCTGGGAGGTGGTGCTGACGGGGGGCGACCCCTTCGCGCTCTCGCCTCGCCGGCTCGGCGACATCGCCGGGCGGCTCGGGACAATCGCGCATGTGCGGGTGATGCGCGTCCACACCCGCGTGCCGGTGGTGAGCCCCGCCACGGTCACGGACGACCTCGTCCGGGGCCTGAAGCGGTTCGGGCGGGCGGTGTTCGTGGCGCTCCACGCCAATCACGCCCGCGAGTTCACCGAGAGCGCCCGCGCGGCCGTGGCGCGGCTCGTCGATGCCGGGATCCCGGTGGTGAGCCAGTCGGTGCTGCTGCGGGGCGTCAACGACGACCCGGCGAGCCTGGAGGCGCTGATGCGCGCCTTCGTGGAGAACCGGGTGAAGCCCTACTACCTGCACCACGGCGACCTCGCCCCCGGCACCGGCCACCTGCGCACGGAGATCGCCGAGGGGCAGGCGCTGATGCGGCACCTGCGCGGCCGCCTCTCGGGCCTCGCCCAGCCGACCTACGTGCTCGACATCCCCGGAGGCCACGGCAAGGTTCCGGTCGGGCCGGGCTACCTGCGGGAGGGGCCGGAGGGCATGCGGGTGACGGATCCGGACGGGCGGGAGCATCCGTACCCGCCGGAGGGCTGAGGCTGCCTCTCGACGCGCCGTCATCCCCGAGCGGGGCTCGGATCCTCTCTCCCCGCGCGCGTCTCCCCGCGCGCGGGGAGAGAGGATCGGCACGCATCGGACGCTCGACCGGAGATCGGACGTGGTGTGGTAAGCTGCCCTATCCCGTGCGCTCGCGGCAGGCCCCGCACTCGCCCTCCACCTCGACGATCCGGCTCGCGGGCTTGAAGCCCGCCCGGTCGAGGGCACGGCCGAGGCCCGCCTCGATCTCCGGCGCGGTGGTCTCGCCGATGCCCCCGCAGGTGCGGCAGATCAGGAAGACCAGCCCCTCCCCCGCCCCGTGCTCGTGCGCGCAGGAGACGAAGGCGTTGCGGCTCGCGATGCGGTGGACGAGGCCGAGCTCCGTCAGGAAGTCGAGCGCCCGGTAGACCGAGACCGCGGCGACGCGCCGGCCCGGCACGCTGAGGCGCTCGGCGATGTCGTAGGCGCCGAGCGGCCCCTGCGCCGCCGCCACCGTCTCCAGCACGTCCCGGCGCAGGCGTGTGAACTGCAGGTCCCGGTCGCGGCAGAGCGCCTCGGCGCGCGCGACGACGTCGAGGCCGTGCGCGTGGTGGTGATGGCCGGCACCGTGCTCGTGCCCGTGCATGACGATCCCCGGGATAGCGCGGCCGCGCGCGGGGTGCCCCGCGAGGGCCCGCCGAGGACCCGCATTGAACGCGCCGTATGTTACAGTGTATCAGCCTATATAGGCGGCCCCCCACTGTGCGGCAAACCGCGCGCGGTCGCACGCCCCGCCGCGGCCGGAAGGCGGTTCGGAGGCGGCTTTCCCACACATGACGGCACCCGTGTCTCCCATCCCCACGCCCCTCCGCCACGCCTCGCTGTTCCGCAGCGGCCTGGGCGTCCGCCTCGCCCTCGCGGCGGGCCTCGTCCTGCCGCTCTGGCTCGCCATCCTGTGGGCGACCGCGTGAACGCGCCGCTCCAAGTCCTGCCGGGCGCCATCCGCCTCGCCGGCCTCACCCTCGGCTACGACCGGCACCCGGCCGTGCACCATCTCGACGGCACGATTCCCGCGGGTGACATGCTGGCGGTGGTGGGGCCGAACGGGGCCGGCAAGTCGACGCTCCTGAAGGGGCTCGTCGGCGAGATCCCCTGCCTCGACGGCGCGATCCTGCGCGGCGTGCCGCGCGAGGCGCTGGCCTACCTGCCGCAGGCCGACGAGATCGACCGCAGCTTCCCGCTGAACGTGCTCGACCTCGCCAGCATGGGTCTGTGGCGGCGGGCGGGCGCGTGGCGCAGCCTCGGGCGCAGCCGCGGCGCGGTGCTCGACGCGCTGGGCTCCGTCGGCCTGTCGGGCTTCGAGGAGCGCGCCATCGGCACCCTGTCGGGCGGGCAGTTCCAGCGCGTGCTCTTCGCCCGGCTGATCCTGCAGGACGCCGCCGTGATCCTGCTTGACGAGCCCTTCACGGGCATCGACGCCCGCACGGTGGACGACCTCGTCGGGCTGATCGGGCGCTGGCACGCGCAGGGGCGCACGGTGGTGGCGGCGCTGCACGATTTCGCGCAGGTGCGCGCGCACTTCCCCCGCACCCTGCTCATCGCCCGCGAGCCCGTGGCCTGGGGGCCGACCGCCGCCGTGCTGACCCCCCAGAACCTCGCCCGCGCCGCCCGCCTCTCCGAGGCCTGGGACGAGGCGGCGGGGGTGTGCGCGCGCGGCCACGACCACGCTCCGGCGCATCCGGACCCCGCGCAGGCGCACGGCCACGAGCGCGCCCACGCCCACACCCACGCGCACGGCCACGCGCACGGCCACGAACAGGCCGGCCACCGGCACGGGAGCGCGGCGTGAGCGACCTTCTCGCCCCCTTCCTCGAGTTCGGCTTCATGCGCCGGGCGCTGGTCGGCTGCCTCGCGCTCTCGCTCTCGGCGCCCCCGCTCGGCGTGTTCCTGATGCTGCGGCGCATGAGCCTGATGAGCGAGGCGATGAGCCACGCGATCCTGCCCGGGGCGGCGGTGGGCTTCCTCGTGGCCGGCCTGTCGCTGCCCGCGATGACGCTGGGCGGCCTCGCGGCGGGCCTGGCGGTGGCGCTGCTCGCGGGGTTCGTTACCCGCTCGACGGTGCTGCGCGAGGATGCGAGTCTGGCCGCCTTCTACCTGATCTCGCTGGCGGCCGGCGTCCTCCTCGTGTCGCTGCGCGGTTCGCAGATCGACCTCCTGCACATCCTGTTCGGCACGGTGCTGGCGCTCGACGACGCGGCCCTGTGGCTGCTCGGCGGGATCAGCTCGCTCACGCTCTTCGCGCTGGCCCTGCTCTACCGGCCGCTGGTGATGGAGTGCGTCGATCCGCTCTTCCTGCGCACGGTCAGCCGGGCGGGCGGGCCGGCGCACTACGCCTTCCTGGGGCTGGTGGTGGTGAACCTCGTGGCCGGCTTCCAGGCGCTCGGCACCCTGCTCGCCGTCGGGCTGATGCTGCTGCCGGCCATCGCCGCGCGGTTCTGGGCGCGGGGCCTGAGCGGGCTGATCCCGGTCTCGATGCTGGTGGGCGCCCTGTCGAGCGTGATCGGGCTCGCCCTCTCCTACCGCTTCGACCTGCCGAGCGGCCCGGCCATCGTGCTGGCGGCGGGCGCGCTCTACGCGGTCTCGCTGGTGGCCGGCCCGCGCGGCGGCCTCGCCTGGCGCCTCGTGCGGGCGCGGCATCTCGAGGCCTGATCTCCACGGCGTTTCGAAGCGCGGGCGAACTTTCGGGCCTCTCGGATCATATGATTCCGTCGAGGAGAGCGGGATGGCGCGGTCGAGGCTCTACAAGGTCACCCGGGGCACGCTGCGGCTGCTGTCGCGCCCGGTGCGGCGGGCACAAGGGCGGGGCGGCATCGTGCTGGAGCCCTATCGCGGCTACGGCTCCCGGGAGGAGATCTTCCTGATCGGCCGGGTCTTCCGGCAGTCGCGTCCGAACCCGGACGCCGACCGCGACTCGCTCGCCGACCTCTGGCGCGACGTCGCCCGCCGCATCGCCCGGCGCGCGGTCAAGGGCGCGCCCGTCACCGCCCGCTTCGGCGGCACCGAGCAGCGCGTCGCCACCGACCGCGACGGCTATTTCCGCGTGCACCTGAGCCCGCGCACGATGCCCGACTGCGACGGGCCCTGGCACGTGGTCGATCTGACGCTCGAGGCCGACCCGCCGGTCGAGGCGCGGGGAGAGATCTACGTGCCCCCGCCGCGTGCGCGCTTCGCGGTGATCAGCGACATCGACGACACGGTGATGCACACGGGCGTCGCCAACAAGCTGGTCATGCTCTGGCGCCTCTTCGTGGAGGATGCCGAGAGCCGCGTCGCCTTCCCGGGGGTCGCCACGCTCTACCGGGCGCTCCACGACGGGCGGGCGGGCGAGCGCAACCCGATGCTCTACGTCTCGCGCGCGCCCTGGGGCCTCTACGAGGTGCTGAGCGCGTTCTTCGCCCGCCACGCGATTCCCGCCGGGCCGGTGCTGTTCCTGCGCGAGTGGGGCCTCTCCTGGACGCACCCGCTGCCGCGCCGGGCCGAGGACCACAAGCGCATCCTCATCGGCAACATGCTGGCGCTCTACCGCGACCTGCCCTTCGTGCTGATCGGTGACAGCGGCCAGCACGACCCGGAGGTCTACGCGCAGGTGGTGGCCGAGCATCCGGGCCGGGTGCGGGCGATCTACATCCGCAACATCTCGGCGGATGCCGACCGCATCGCCGAGATCGAGGCGATCGCCGCCGCCGTGACGGCGGCCGGCGCGAGCTTCGTGCTCGCCGCCGACAGCGTGGCGATGGCCGAGCACGCCGCTGGCCTCGGGCTGATCGCGCCGGACGCGGTGGCGTCCGTGCAGGCGGAGCGCGCGGCCGCCCCGCCCGAGCCCGCGACCGGCCCGCTTCCGGGCATGCTGCGCCCCTCCGAGCCCCCGCCCACGGTGGTGATCGAGCCCGAAGGCGGCCGACGCCTGTAGGGTCCGGTTGCCCCTCCGGCACCCCTCCCGCAGAGGCGGGGAGGGCGTGCGGCGCGGATCAGGCCGCCTCGGCGCGCCCCGCGCGGGCGGCCTCGAGCGCGCGCACCCGCGGGATCACCTGCGCGCCGAAATACTCCACCTCCTCCTGGAAGTGCAGGAAGGCGAGCAGGGCGAGATCGACCCCGACATCCTTCAGCGCCACGATGCGCTCCGCGATCTGGTCCGGCGTGCCGACGAGGTTCGTCTTGAAGCCGTCGTTGTACTGGACGAGATCCTCGAAGCTCGACTTGGCCCAGTTGCCCTCGCCCTCGGGCGAGGCCCGGCCGGCGTTCCTGACCTCGTGGCCGAAGGCCCTCACGGCCTCCGGGTCGGCCTGGTCGATGATCTCCTGCAGCACGGCGCGGGCCTCCTCCTCCGTGTCCCGCGCGATCACGAAGGCGTTGACGCCGACCTTGACCGCGTGCCCGTTCGCGCGGGCCTTGGCCTGGAGGTCCGCCACCTGCGCCCTGATGGTCTCCGGCGTGCCGCCGTTGGTGAAGTACCAGTCCGAGACGCGCGCGGCCATGTCGCGCGCGGCGCGCGAGGAGCCGCCCTGGAAGATCTCGGGCAGGCCGGACGTGGGCTTCGGCTTCAGCGTGTAGTCGGTGTAGCGGTAGAAGTCGCCGCGGAAGCTGAAGGCGTCCTGCGTCCAGATCCCCCGCAAGCTCCGGATGAACTCCTCGGAGCGGCGGTAGCGCTCGTCGTGGTCGAGCCAGGGCTCGCCGATCGCCCGGAACTCGCCCGAGAACCAGCCCGAGACGATGTTGACGGCGATGCGCCCGCCCGTCAGCTCGGCGATCGTCGCGACCTGCTTGGCCGCCAGCGTCGGGTGCCAGGGGCCGGGCAGGAGCGCGGCGATCACCTTGAGGCGGGAGGTCGCGGCGAGCAGCGCGTGGCTGAAGGCCACCGATTCGTGCTGGTACTCGGCGCCGTAGCCCGCCGTGAAGCGGATCTGCGTCAGCGCGTAGTCGAAGCCCGCCGCCTCGGCGATCTGGGCGAGGCGGCGATTGTACTCCGCGTCCCAGCTCGTGCGCTGGGGGATCCTGCTGATCACCAACCCGCCCGAGACATTCGGGACCCAGTAGGCGAAGCGGATCGGCTCGGACCCGCTCGTGCCGATGGCCATGGCGATTCTCCTTCGGTCCCGTGCCGGCGATCTCCGCCCGTCGCCGGTGCGGGAGGCCGTCCGTTGCTGTCTCGATCGAACGAGGCCAAGTATTCAGGCCGTCCGGTCCCGCGTCAAAAGCAGGGATATGCTTTATTTCGGCCCGTCGCGCGACATCGTTCCCCGTTCTCCGCCCGGGACGGCACGTTCCTCCCCGGCGGCCCGGACCCGTGCGTCGCCAGCCGATCCGCCGCGCGCCGTCGGCGCCGGATGCGAGAGGCCGTTCCGTAAAACGAACGCAACGCGCCCTATCGGTTCGGGATCGGGCAGCAATCGGGCGAGAAAACTGATGATATGCGGCGATTTTCTCCCTCGATCGTCCGACAGAACACGATCATCTCCGCGGCCGCGTTCATTTATAAGAACGTTTCATTGACCGGCGCGCGTCCGTCCCGCAGCCTTTCGGCCATCGGAACAGGGCGGGCGGAGCACCCCCTCCCCGCCCCCCGCGGACAGCCACCGGACGGATGAGACGCATGACACGACCCAGACTCGTCGGCTTCAGCGCCAACCTGCAGCGGCCCTCCAAGACCCGCGCCCTCGTCGAGGCGGTCGTCGAGGAGGCCGCCGCGCGCGTGCCGCTCGACGTGCGGCTCTACGATCTGGTCGATGCCGGCAGCGGGCTCGGCGCGGCCTGGAGCCGGGACGCGCTCTCCCTGCCGGCCCGGCGGGTGATCGAGGCGATCGAGGAGGCCGACGCGCTCGTCGTCGGCTCGCCGGTCTACAAGGGCAGCTACACGGGCCTGTTCAAGCACCTGTTCGACCTGATCCCGCCTGCCGCGCTCGCCAACAAGCCGGTGGCGCTCGTGGCGACCGGCGGCGGCGCCCGCCACGCCCTCGTGGTCGAGCACAGCTTCCGGCCGCTCTTCGGCTTCTTCAACGCCCTGCAGGTGCCGACCACCGTCTACGGCTCGGATCCCGATTTCACCGACTACCGGCTCACCGACGAGGCCGTGCGGGCGCGCGCCGCCCAGGCCGGAGCCGAGATCGCGGCGCTCGCCACCCGCGGCACGCTGCCGGGCCTGCGCCAGGAGCCGGTCGCCCGCGCGGCCGCCGCGCGCTGACCGGACCCGCCCGACCGAGGCCCACCCACCCTGTCGCCGCCGCGGCGGCGCGTTCCAAGACGGCGGAGTGCCCGATGGCATCGACCCTCCTCGACGATCTCGGCCGCCGCGCCGCGCCCTGGCTGCTGCCGGTGCTGGCGCTGGCGGGCTGGCAGGCCGCGGTCTCGGCCGGCCTCGTCTCCAATCGCTTCATGCCCGCGCCCCTCGACGTGGCGCGCGCCGGCCTCGCGGCGGCGAGCACGGGTGAACTCTGGACCAATCTCGGGGTGAGCGCGCTGCGCGCCATCGCGGGCTTCGCCATCGGCGGCGGCATCGGCTTCGCGCTCGGCCTCGCCAACGGCCTGTCGCGTCTCTCCGAGCGGCTCACCGACACCAGCGTGCAGATGGTGCGCAACGTGCCCCACCTCTCGCTGATCCCGCTGGTGATCCTGTGGTTCGGCATCGGCGAGGAGGCCAAGCTCTTCCTCGTGGCGCTCGGCGTGTTCTTCCCGATCTACGCCAACACGCTGCACGGCATCCGCTCGGTCGATCCCGGCCTCGTCGAGATGGGCCGCGTCTACGGCATGTCGCGGGCCGAACTCTTCCGCCGCGTCGTGCTGCCGGGCGCCCTGCCCTCGATCTTCGTCGGCCTGCGCTACGGGCTCGGCATCATGTGGCTGACGCTCATCGTCGCCGAGACGATCTCGGCCTCCTCGGGGCTCGGCTACATGGCCATGCAGGCGCGCGAGTTCATGCTCGTGGACGTCGTGGTGCTGGCGATCCTGATCTACGCACTGCTCGGCAAGCTCGCCGACGCCCTGACGCGCCGGCTGGAGCGCGCCACCCTTGCCTGGAACCCCGCCTACAGGACCGCCTGATGCTGCTCGACGCCATCCGACCCGACGCCGACGGTGCGGACCGCGCCCGCGAGGCGGTGCCCGCCCGGCCGGACTCAGAGACCGCCCGAAGCCAAGCCGCGCCACGGAGGGGCCCCGCCCGCGGCGTCGCCGTGACGGTGCGCGACCTGCGCAAGGCCTTCGACGGCCACACCGTGATCGACGGCCTCGACCTGCACATCCCGGCCGGCCAGTTCACGGCGGTGGTCGGCCGCTCGGGCTGCGGCAAGAGCACCCTGCTGCGTCTGATCCTCGGCCTGGAGACGCCGACCGGCGGCCGCATCCAGCTGGAGGAACCGGCGGGCGTCGCCCGCCGCAACGTTCCGCCGAAGCGCATCATGTTCCAGGAGCCGCGCCTGCTCCCCTGGGCGCGGGTGGTCGACAACGTCGCGGTCGGGCTCACCGGCCTCGGCTCGCGGCGGGAGCGGCGGGAGCGGGCGCTCGCCGCGCTCGCCGAGGTCGGGCTCGCCGACAAGGCCGGGCAGTGGCCGGCCACGCTCTCGGGCGGCCAGCGCCAGCGCGTGGCGCTCGCCCGGGCGCTGGTGAGCGGGCCGGGCCTGCTCGCCCTCGACGAGCCGCTGGGCGCCCTCGACGCGCTGACCCGCATCGGCATGCAGGGGCTGATCGAGCGGATCTGGCAGCAGCAGGGCTTCACCGCGCTCCTCGTCACCCACGACGTCGCCGAGGCGGTGGCGCTCGCCGACCGCATCCTCGTGGTGGACGAGGGCCGCATCGCCCTCGACGTGCGGGTCGACGTGCCCCGGCCGCGCCGCCGCGGCGACCCTGACCTCGCGGCGCTCGAGGGCCGCATCCTCGAGAACCTGCTGGGCGAGAGCCCGGCCGCCTGAAGTCCGGAGTGATTCCATGACCCAATCGACCGACGGGCGCGCCGACGTCCTCTGGTTCCTGCCCACCCACGGCGACGGGCGCTATCTCGGCTCCGAGGAGGGCGCGCGCGCCGTCACGCTCGACTACCTCCGGCAGATCGCGCAAGGCGCGGACGATCTCGGCTATTACGGCGTGCTGCTGCCGACCGGCCGCTCCTGCGAGGATTCGTGGATCGTCGCCTCGGCGCTGGCGCCGCTGACGAAGCGCCTGCGCTACCTCGTGGCGGTGCGGCCCGGCCTGATGGAGCCCTCGGCCGCCGCCCGCATGACCTCCACCCTCGACCGGATCTCGGACGGGCGCCTGCTCATCAACGTGGTGACGGGCGGCGATCCCGTGGAACTCCGCGGCGACGGCGTCTTCCTCGACCACGACCAGCGCTACGCCGTCACCGACGAGTTCCTGGCGATCTGGCGCGGCCTGATGCGCGGCGACACGGTGAGCTTCGAGGGCCGCCACCTGCGCGCCGAGAACGGCCGGCTGATCTACCCGCCCGTGCAGTCCCCCTACCCGCCGCTCTACTTCGGCGGCTCCTCGCCCGCCGGAATCGAGGTCGCGGCCGAGCACTGCGACGTCTACCTCACCTGGGGCGAGCCGCCGGCGGGCGTCGCCGAGAAGATCGCGGCGGCGCGCGCGGCCGCGGAGCGACGGGGCAAGACCTTCTCGTACGGCATCCGCCTGCACGTCATCGTGCGCGAGACGGAAGGCGAGGCCTGGGCGGCGGCCGAGGGCCTGATCTCGCGGCTCGACGACGCCACCATCGCGCGGGCGCAGGAGACCCTGAAGCGCCAGGACTCGGTCGGCCAGAACCGCATGATGGCGCTGCACGGGGGATCCCGCGACCGGCTCGTGGTGTCGCCGAACCTCTGGGCCGGCGTCGGGCTGGTGCGGGGTGGTGCGGGCACGGCGCTCGTCGGCTCGGCCGACCAGGTCGCCGACCGGATGAAGGAATACATCGACCTCGGCATCGACCGCTTCATCCTCTCCGGCTACCCGCATCTGGAGGAGGCCTACCGCTTCGCCGAGCTGGTCTTTCCGAAGCTGCCGCTGCGGGCGACCACCGGGCCGGCGACGCGCGACCGTGGGCCTGTCGGCGAGGTCATGGCCAACGACATCGTGCCGCTGCGCCGCGTGAGCGCGCACTGAGGGGCGCGAAGCTCTCCCTCCCCCCGCAGAGGGGGGAGGGAAAGGCTGCGTCGCGCCCTTTCATCCGACTCCACCCGTCCAACCAAGGAGCCCCCCATGCCGGCCCGAGCCGCCCGCCTCGCCGCGCGCGCACCCCTCCACTCCGCCTGGACGCTGCTGACCGCCCTCGCCCTGGTCCTCCTCACCGCCCTCACCGCGCGCGCCGAGGACAGGGTGTTCCGCGTCGGCTACCAGAAGTACGGCACCCTCGTGCTCCTGAAGGGCAAGGGCCTCCTCGAGAAGAAGCTCGCGCCGCTCGGCTACCGGGTGCAGTGGGCCGAGTTCCCGGCCGGTCCCCAGCTCCTCGAATCGCTGAATGCCGGCGCCGTCGATTTCGGCTCGACCGGCGAGGCGCCGCCGATCTTCGCGCAGGCCGCGAGCCCGAACCTCGTCTACGTCGCGGCCGAGCCGCCGGCGCCGAAGGGCGAGGCGATCCTGGTGAAGGCTGATTCGCCGATCAGGACCGTGGCGGACCTGCGCGGCCGCACGGTCGCCCTCAACAAGGGCTCGAACGTGCACTTCCTGCTGGTGCGCGCGCTGGAAGAGGCGGGCGTGCCCTACGAGGAGATCAAGACCGCCTTTCTGACGCCGGCCGACGGGGCCGCCGCCTTCGCCCGCGGCGCGGTCGATGCCTGGGTGATCTGGGACCCCTATCAGGCCTCGGGCGAACGCTCGACCGGCGCCCGGACGCTGGTCAACGGCGAGGGCCTCGCGCCGAACCGGCAGTTCTACCTGTCGCGCCGCGACTTCGCCGACCAGAACCGCAAGGCGGTCGATGCGCTGATCGAGGCGGTCGGCGAGATCGACGCCTGGGCCAAGGACAACACCGACGCGGTGGCGACCGAACTCGCGCCGAGCGTCGGCATCCCGGCGCCGATCCTCGCGGTGGCGCTGCGGCGGCAATCCTACGGCGTCGCGCCCCTCGACGCGGCGGCCATCGCCGACCAGCAGCGGGTGGCCGACACCTTCCACAAGCTGAAGCTGCTGCCAAAGCCGATCACCGTGTCGGACGCGGTGTGGAAGCCGGGAAGCTGAGGAACGCGGGAGGTCCTTCACTCCGGCAGGCGCGGGAGCGGCGTGCCGTCCTTCGGGAGCGGATAGCGGGCCATGTTCAGCTCCATCGCCAGGAAGGTGTAGTAGCCGCTCACCGCCGCGAGATCGACGACGCCGTCCTTGCCGAAGCGCTGCTCGGCCTTGGCGAATGTGGTGTCCGAGACGCGCTTGTTCTCCTGCAGCTCGTTGGTGAAATCGTAGACCAGCGTCTCGTCGGCGCTCATGCCCTCCGGGCGTCGCCCGTCGCGGATCGCCGCGATCACCGGCTCGGCGATACCGACCTTCCTGGCGATCGGCGCGTGGACGTACCACTCGTAGTCCTGCGTCCAGCGCCGCGCCGTGATCAGGATGACGAGTTCCGAGAGCGTGGTGCCGATCTTCGGCTTGTAGCGCAGGTAATCGCCCATCGAGCGGGCGAGCGTCATCACCTCGGGCGAGTACATCAGCGGCTCGAAGGGGCCGAAGACGGGCGTCTTGCGCGCCGCCTCGAAGGCTTCGGCGGCCTGCTTCTGCTCGGGCGTGTACTGGCTCGGCGGAATCGTCGGCAGCCTCTCCGCAGCCCGGGCCGCGAGCGGTGAGACGATGAGGGCGAGGGCGAGGAGGGTACGCATCGTGGATCGGGTCTCCGAAGGGGGCGCCTCCTTGTCGCCGAGCGGGCGACCGGATGCGAGGCTCCTCCGGAGTGTCGCGCCCGGAAGGCCTGACACCGGCCGCGATTCGCGACGCCCCGCACCTCGCGGCGAAACGAAGAAGGCCCGGAGCGGCGGGCGCTCCGGGCCTTCGAAGGTGGCGGCGGGACGTTGGCTCTAGGCCAGCGCTTCCTTCGCACGCTCGGCGCGCTTGCGGTCGTTCGGGTCGAGCACGGCCTTGCGCAGGCGGATCGACTTCGGCGTGACCTCGACCAGCTCGTCGTCCTGGATCCAGGCCAGCGAGCGCTCGAGCGTCATCTTGATCGGCGGCGTCAGGCGCACGGCCTCGTCCTTCGAGGTGGTGCGGATGTTGGTGAGCTTCTTGCCCTTGAGCACGTTCACCTCGAGGTCGTTCTCGCGGTTGTGCTCGCCGACGATCATGCCCTGGTAGACCTTCCAGCCGGGCTCGATCATCATCGGGCCGCGATCCTCGAGGTTCCACATGGCGTAGGCCACGGCCTCGCCCTTGTCGTTCGAGATCAGCACGCCGTTGCGCCGGCCCGGCATCTCGCCCTTGTAGGGCTCGTAGGCCTTGAACAGGCGGTTCATGATCGCGGTGCCGCGGGTGTCGGTCAGCAGCTCGCCCTGGTAGCCGATCAGGCCGCGGGTGGGGGCGTGGAAGACGAGGCGCAGGCGGTCGCCGCCGGAGGGGCGCATCTCCAGCATCTCGGCCTTGCGCTCGGACATCTTCTGCACGACGACGCCCGAGTGCTCCTCGTCCACGTCGATGACGACCTCCTCGACCGGCTCCAGCACCCCGCCGTCCGCGTCCTTCTCGTAGACGACGCGCGGACGCGAGACGGCGATCTCGAAGCCCTCGCGCCGCATGGTCTCGATGAGGATCGAGAGCTGAAGCTCGCCGCGGCCGGAGACGTAGAAGGAGTCCTTGTCGGCGGCCTCCTCGATCTTGAGCGTGACGTTGCCCTCGGCCTCCTTGAACAGGCGGTCGCGGATCATGCGGCTCGTGACCTTGTCGCCCTCGGTGCCGGCGAGCGGCGAATCGTTCACGATGAACGACATCGTCACGGTCGGCGGGTCGATCGGCTGGGCCTGGATCGGGGTATCGACCTGCGGGTCGCAGAAGGTGTCGGCGACCGTGCCCTTCACGAGGCCCGCGATCGAGACGATGTCGCCCGCCTCGCCGACCTCGATGGGAGCCCGCTCAAGGCCGCGGAAGGCCAGGATCTTCGAGACGCGGCCGGTCTCCACGACCTTGCCCTCGCGATCGAGCACCTTGATCGACTGGTTGGGGCGGACGGTGCCCGAGGCGATGCGGCCCGTGATGATGCGGCCGAGGAAGGGGTTGGCCTCGAGAAGCGTGCCGAGCATCCGGAACGGGCCGTCCTCGGTCCGCGCCGGCGGCACGTGCCGGAGCACGAGGTCGAAGAGCGGGCTGAGGCCCTGGCTCTGGTCGCCGTCCGGCGAATCGGCCATCCAGCCGGCGCGGCCGGACCCGTAGAGGATCGGGAAGTCGAGCTGCTCGTCGGTGGCGTCGAGCGCGGCGAACAGGTCGAAGACCTCGTTGACCACCTCGTTGATGCGCGCGTCCGGACGGTCGACCTTGTTGATCGCCACGATGGGCCTGAGGCCGATCTTGAGCGCCTTGCCGACCACGAACTTGGTCTGCGGCATCGGGCCCTCGGCCGCGTCGACCAGCACGATCACGCCGTCGACCATCGAGAGGATGCGCTCGACCTCGCCGCCGAAATCGGCGTGGCCGGGGGTGTCCACGATGTTCACCCGGGTGTCCTGCCAGACGACCGAGGTCGCCTTGGCCAGGATGGTGATGCCGCGCTCCTTCTCGAGGTCGTTCGAGTCCATCGCCCGCTCCTCGACCCGCTGGTTCTCGCGGAAGGTGCCGGACTGCTGGAGCAGCTTGTCGACGAGCGTGGTCTTGCCGTGGTCGACGTGGGCGATGATGGCGATGTTGCGCAGCTTCATAAGGATGTCCGAAGCGTGAAGAACCCGCCACGGGGCCGGCCGATCTTGGCCGTCCCGCCGGGTGTGGTGGCGGATTCAGGGCTTTCCGCGTTGCAATAGAAGGTGCGGACGCGTCCGGCAAGTGCGCGTCCTGCAAGTGTGGGTGGGTGCCGTGCACCGATCATGCTGCGGCCGCCCCCGCATCCCCCTCCCCCGCAGGGGTGGGTGATCGCATATGCCGAGCGAGCCTCGGTCCGGTAAGGCGCGGGTCCCCTCTCCCGTGCGGGAGAGGGACAGGGTGAGGGATGAGAACTGTCAGGATCGGGCGCGACTGGCCCGCTCGGCAGCCATGAGTCCTCTCCGTAGAGTTCTCATCCCTCACCCCAACCCTCTCCCGCACGGGAGAGGGGGCGCGTTGCGGTTCGGGTGCGATCCGAAGCAGATTGCCCGTCTTATGCGATCGACCTGCCCGAGGAGGGGGAGGGAGAGCGCAGGAGCTTCCGCCCGCGATACTGAGACACGGCCCCCTGCTAATGCGCGAAGGCCAGCAGGATCGCCGGGACCACGGCGAGGCCGAGCGGCAGCGCCAGCAGCGCCGCCGGGCGCAGCCAGGCCGGGCGGTAGCTCAGCACCAGCACCACCAGCAGCGCGCCGCCGGTGAGCGCGCCGATCCACTGGACGGGCCCGAAGTTCAGGCCCTCCCAGGCGACGGCCCCGGCGAGCGAGAGCGCGAGCAGCGCCCAGCCCGCGGCGCGCAGCGGCAGCACCCGGCCGGCCGGCACGCGGCCGGCGAGCGCCTCGCGGTGATGGCGGTCGAGGCTGAGCGCCAGCGCCGCGAACCCGGCGAAGCAGAGGGTGACGTTCAGGACGACGACGAGCGGCGTCATGCGCGCAGGGCCTCCTCACCGGTCATGCCGCGGACCGGCCGCCGCAGCGGCGCGCCTGCCCGGGCGGCGGCCTTGCGGGCCGCGAAGACGAAGCCCAGCCCGAGGGCCAGCATCCACAGATCGAAGCCGAGGAAGCGCAGCGCGCCGCCGGGCTGGCTGAGCCCCCCGGTCAGGGCGGCGACCGGCGGCACCGCGAGGTAGAGCGCGCCGACGAGCCCGAGCGCCTGCGTCCAGGCGCGCGGCCCCGGCCGCAGGACGGCGTAGAGGGCGACGAGGACCCAGACACCGAAGAAGGCGCCGACCTCGAAGGACGCCCGCTCGGAGAGGCCCACCGGCAGCAGGCGGTTCGCCAGGAAGTAGGCGGCGATCCCCGCGGGCAGGCCCGCGATCGTGCCGAGGTTGAGCGCGCGCACCAGAAGCAGGCCGAAGCCGGCGGGCGCCGCGCCCTTCGGCGCCCGCGCCACCGCCCAGAGCACGAGGCCGGTCGCGACCGTCGCGGCGCCCATCAGGCCGCAGAGGACGAGCAGGAGCCGCAGCACAGGCCCGGCGAAGTGCCCCATATGCAGGCCCGCCATCACGGTGCCGGTGCCGGTCGCAGGCCCGACCGCGCCGTTGGTGCCGAGCACCGCGCCGGTCTGCCCGTCGAAGGCGATCTGCGCGTGGTGGTGCGAGAGGCCGTGCGGCTCCTCGAAGATCGCCACCACGGCGGCGTTGACGTCGCCGGGGTTCCAGACCGAGAGGCCTTCCGGCACCTCGCCCCCGCGCGCCATCGCGGCCGCGACGATGGGGCCGAGCGGCGCCAGCGTGCCGGGCCGGCCCGCCGTCCAGCGCAGCTCCGGCATCAGGCCGGCCTCCACGAAGTAGCGGATCTCGTCGCCCTTGTAGGCGGTGCGCACGCCCCAGGGCATGTAGAGCGTCGCCAGCAGGGTGAGGCCCGTATAGGCGATCATCAGGTGGAAGGGCAGGCCGAGGACGCCCGCGACGTTGTGGGCATCGAGCCAGCCGCGCTGGGCGGATTTCGCGCCCCGCCTGAAGGTGAAGAAGTCGGCGAAGATGCGCCGGTGCGTGACGATGCCGGAGATTAGCGCCACCAGCATCACCAGGGTGCAGGCCCCGACGATCCAGCGCCCGAGTGTCGGCGGCATGCTCAACTCGTAGTGGAAGCGATAGAGGAAGTCGCCGCCCCGCGTCTCGCGCGCACGTGTCGGCTCGCCCGTCGCCGGATCGAGCAGGGCCTCGTGGAACGGCCCCTCCATGCTCTTCCACCACATCACGGAGATCGCGGGCTTCTCCGGGGTCGGCAGGGCGATGAACCAGCCCATCGCGTCCGGCATCTGGCGCCGCAGATAGGCGGCCCCCAGGTCCGCAGCCCGGCCCGGATCGGCCTCGATCGCCACGAGTTCCGGCCGCATCCACTGCGTGATCCCGGCGCGGTAGAAGCTCGCCGTGCCGGTGACGAAGACCGCGAACAGCACCCAGCCGACCACGAGGCCGGACCACGCGTGCAGCCACGCCATCGCGTGCCGGAAGCCCTGCCGCATCGCCGCCTCAGCCCGCGAAGGCGCCGGCGAGCCAGAGCCCGCCCGCGAGCGGGGCGGCGAGCCCGAGGACGAGCGCTGCGGCCCGCGCCAGGGAGCGCGCGGCGAAGACCGCCACCACGACCGCGACCATGACGGCGAAGCTCAGGAGCGTCGCCGTGGTCACGGCCTCCGAGCGCGGCATCGGCAGGACCAGGGCGAAGAGCCCGGTCGCCAGGGCCGCGACCGCGTAGCCGCCGAGCGCCGCGAGCAGCACCCGGCCGAGGACGGCCGCGCGGTAGGCCGGCGTGGGCGCCGTGCGGGCGCTCACGGCGCGCGGGCCGGGGCGGGGCACCGGAGGGCGCCGGAAGGACGAGCGGACGACATGGGCCGAGCTACCAAGCGTGCGACCGCGCGCGCAACAGCTATGTTTCGGAACGATTCCAATCCCGCCGGCATCGCGGGCGGCGACGACTTGAACGGAGCCCTCGCTCGACTGCGGAAACACTTCGCCGCGATGTTCGGGCGGATGAAGCGGGCCGCGCGCCGCGGCCTCGACCCGTCCGGCGGCGCGAACCATCCATAGATTCAACCTGAGATAGAAACAGGCCGGGCGGCGCTGAGACTTAACTCCTGCGAAAGGCGGAGGCAGCACTCTCCGACGTCAAGTCGCGGCCCTGGACGAAGGTGATAGCTTTCGCGAGGGGCGCGGATCTCGGCACCGATCCCGCTCACCCGGGGGACCGTGCCACCAGGGGGAAGGCGGGGTCGCGGACGGTTCTCGGGTGCAGGTCGATGCCGCGTCCACGATCCGTCGTGGGCCGGCATGCCCGGTCCCGTCGCCGTCCCGGCCGGTCAGGAACGCGTTATGGATGCGCTTCTCGTCGATGACAGTTCGACCAGCCGCATGCGGCTGCGGGAGATGCTGGAAGCCGAGCCCGGCGTCACGGTGGATGCCCACGCCGATCCGGTCGCGGCCCTGATCGAGGCGCAGATGCGCGCCTTCGACCTCGTGCTGATCGATTACCACATGCCCGAGATGACCGGCGTCGCCTTCATCGAGCGGATCCGCACGATCCCGCACTACGCCCAGGTGCCGGTGGTGATGATCACCAGCGACGTCTGCGACGCGGCGCGGCTGGCCGCCCTCGAGGCCGGGGCGACCGACTTCCTCGCCAAGCGCACGACCGGCGTGGAGCTGCGCGCGCGCCTGCGCAATTTCGTGCGGCTGGCCGGCGCGGTGCGCCGCCTCGCCGAGCAGGCCGCCGTCCTCGACGGCGCGGCGGAGGCCGCCATGCGGCACATGCACGAGCGGGAGGAGGAGATCATCTTCCGCCTCTCGCTCGCGGTCGAGTACCGCGACAACGACACCGGCGACCACACTTGGCGGGTCGCCCGCTACAGCGAGCTGATGGCCGAGGCGCTCGGCCTCGCCCCCGAGATGTGCCGCCGCCTCTACCTCGCCGCGCCGCTGCACGACGTCGGCAAGGTGGCGGTCCCGGACGGGATCCTGCTGAAGCCCGGCAAGCTCGACCCGGAGGAGTTCGCGCTGATCCGCACCCACGCGGAGATCGGCCGGCGCATCCTGGGCGGCAGCGAGTCCGAGCTGATCCGCCTCGCCGCCGAGATCGCGGGGGCGCACCACGAGCGCTGGGACGGGAGCGGCTATCCCAACGGGCTCGCCGGCGAGGCGATCCCGCTCGCGGCCCGGATCGTGGCGGTGGCGGACGTGTTCGACGCGCTCACCACGGAGCGGAGCTACAAGAAGGCGCTCTCGTTCGCCGAGGCGCTCAGCCTGATCCGGGCGGAGAGCCGGGGCCACTTCGACCCGGCCTGCGTCGCGGCCTTCGAGCTCTGCTGGCCGGAGGTCGTCGCGACGGGCCGCAACGGGGCGCGGACGCGCGCCGGGCGCGGGGCCGCGACCGAGCCCTGGGCGCGCGTGCCGATGCTGCTGCGGGAGACCTCCGCCGACAGGCCGGACGCGCAGGACGCGGCGGCCTGAGGGGCGCCGCGAGCGGTGGACGGCGCCGACGATCGTCCGGCCGCGCCGTGTGCCGGGATTGCCCTGGCGCCACCGCCGGACGCATGACACGGGGGAGAGCAGATCCAGCCCAGAGGCGCGTCCGAGCGGCGCGACGCCCCCGTGACCCAGCCCGTGCCCTCCCGCCCCCAGATCCGGTTCCGCGGCCGCTCCTTCATGGCGACCGTGCTGGCGCCGCTTCCCCCGGTCGCCGACTGGCTCGGCGAGCTCGACGCGCTCGGGCGCCGGGCGCCGGCCTTCTTCGCCGGGCGCCCGGTGATCCTCGACCTCACGGGCCTGCGCCTGACGCGGGCCGACCTGGAGGAACTGGTCGCGGATCTCTCCGCCCGCGACATCGCGATCCTCGGCGTCGAGGGGGCGCCGCCCGGCGTGCTCGGCCCCGGCCTGCCGCCCGCGCTCTCGGGCGGCCGCCCGGCCGGCGAGGTCGCCCCGCCCGAGGGCGATGCCCCGGCCGCCGACGCCGCACCCGACGCGGCGGCGCCGCCATCCCCCGCCCGCTCGCTGATCCTCGACCAGCCGGTCCGCTCGGGTCAGACGATCCTGCATCTGGAGGGGGACGTGATCGTGATGGGTGCCGTCGCCTCGGGCGCCGAGGTGATCGCGGGCGGCTCGATCCACGTCTACGGCCCCCTGCGCGGGCGCGCGATCGCGGGTGCGGCCGGCCATGCGGGCGCGCGGATCTGGTGCCGCAAGTTCGAGCCCGAGCTCGTCTCGATCGACGGCCTCTACAAGGCGGCCGACGACCTCGACGCGGCCTTCCGCGCGCAGGCGGTCGAGGTGCGGCTCGTCGAGGACGCGATCCGGCTGGCGCTGCTCGACCGGGGGTGAGATGGGGGCGCGGCGCATCCTGCGCCTCGCATGGCGGCGCGCTCCCGCGTCGAAGCGGGCGATGCTCTATCGAAGGTCACCGCCGTTTTCCCGGACGCCCGGAGCGTCAGCGGAGGGTGATCCGGGAAAGCGGCGGCGTTTCATCCGCCGAACTCGGCGAAGCTACGCGGCAGACCGTTCGTGTCGACGCCCGATCCAAGGATCCTCGCATGAAATGCGCACAGGATCCCGGACCTTAACGCTTCGGTAACCATGTCGGCCGTCAATGATCCGGTAAGGAATCGTTGAGCCGTGACCAGCCAGACCCTTCCGGACTCTCCCACACCCCGCCCTCCCGCCTTCCGCGGGCGCGCCTTCAAGGCGCTGGCGCTGACGCCCGAGATGCCGCTCGCCGACTGGTTCGCGGGACTCGACGCGGCGCTCCGGCGGTCGCCGACCCTGTTCGACGGCCGCGCCGTGATCCTCGACCTCGCCGGGCTCGAGCCCGAGCCGGAGGCGCTCCGCACGATCCTCGCGGATCTGCGCGCCCGCCGCATCCGCATCCTCGGCCTCGAAGGGGCCCAGGAAGCGTTCGGGGTCGCCGACGACGGCCTGCCGCCGCTTCTGGCGAACGGCCGGCCCACGCGGAACCTCGACCTGCCGGCGCTGCCGCCGGCGGAGCCGGAGACCACCTCGCTCACCATCGAGGGCTCGGTGCGCTCCGGTCAGTCGATCGTCCACCGCACCGGGGACGTGACGGTGATGGGCTCGGTCTCCTCGGGAGCCGAGATCCTGGCCGGCGGCTCCATCCACATCTACGGCGCCCTGCGGGGGCGCGCCATCGCCGGCGCCGCCCGCAACCCCCGCGCCCGCATCTGCTGCCGCAAGTTCGAGCCCGAGCTTCTCGGGATCGACCGCCTCGTCCGCACGGCCGAGGACATGGGGTCCCATCTGCGCGGTCGACCCGCGCAGATCTGGCTCGATGGCGGCGCTATCCGAATGGCAAGCTTGGATTGAGGAGGAACGAGAATGGCAAAGGTTCTCGTCGTAACATCGGGTAAGGGTGGCGTCGGCAAGACGACCACCACCGCGGCCCTCGGCGCCGCCCTGGCGCAGTCGGGCAAGAGCGTCTGCGTCGTCGACTTCGACGTCGGCCTGCGCAACCTCGACCTCGTGATGGGCGCCGAGCGGCGCGTCGTCTACGACCTCATCAACGTGGTCAACGGCGACGCCAAGCTCCCGCAGGCGCTGATCAAGGACAAGCGCCTCGAGACGCTGCACCTGCTGCCGGCCTCCCAGACCCGCGACAAGGACGCGCTCACCGACGAGGGCGTCGCCCGCGTGATGGAGGAACTGCGCGAAAAGTTCGACTGGGTGATCTGCGACAGCCCGGCCGGCATCGAGCGCGGCGCCCAGCTCGCCATGCGGCACGCGGACGTGGCGGTCGTGGTGACCAACCCCGAGGTCTCCTCGGTGCGCGACTCCGACCGGATCATCGGCCTGCTCGACTCGAAGACGGTGCGCGCCGAGAAGGGCGAGACCATCGACAAGCACCTGATCCTCACCCGCTACGACCCCAACCGGGCCGACCGCGGCGACATGCTGAAGACCGAGGACGTGCTGGAGATCCTCTCGATCCCCCTGCTCGCCATCATCCCGGAGAGCCAGGAGGTCCTCAAGGCCTCGAACGTCGGCTGCCCGGTGACGCTCAACAACCCGCTCTGCGCCCCGGCCCGCGCCTACGCGGACGCCGCCAAGCGCCTGAACGGCGAGAGCGTCCCGATGACGATGCCGACCGAGCGCAAGTCCTTCCTCGACAAGCTCTTCATGCGGAGGGCGGCATGAACCTGCGCGGCATCTTCAAGCAGCGGACCTCCAGCACGGTCGCCCGCGAGCGGCTGCAGCTGATCCTGGCCCACGAGCGCGCGGAGAGCGGGCGCCCGGATCTCGTGATCACGCTGCGCGAGGAGATCCTCGCGGTGATCGCCAAGCACGTCGCGGTCGAGCGCGACAAGGTGAAGATCACCCTCGACCGCGGCGAGGGTGTCTCCACCCTCGGCGTGGACATCGAGCTGCCGCTCAACTCCTCCGCGAAGTTCGCGGCGGAGAAGGAGAAGAAGGCCGCCTGAATGGACGGTCGGGGAACGGCCTGACGCCCGCGGATCGCTCTCGATCCGCGGGTTTTTTTCGTTGCGGGGCTTCTCCCGCCTACCGGCTAGCGCCGCGCCTCCAGCCGGAACGGCGGCGTGTGCTCGGGCTGGGTCGTGACGACCGCGGCCGGCAGGATCGGCCGCGGGTCGATCGGGCTGATCCGGAAGCGCCCGACGATGCGGGCGAGCGCCAGCACCGCCTCGGTCAGCGCGAACTGCGCGCCGATGCAGACGCGGGGCCCCACTCCGAAGGGCAGGTAGGCGTAGCGCGGCACCGGGGGGGCGCCCGGCAGGAAGCGGGCCGGATCGAAGGCGTCCGGGTCGCGCCAGAAGCGGCGGTGGCGGTGCAGAACCCAGGGCGGGATCGCCACGATGTCGTCGGGCGCGATCGCGTGCGCCCCGATCCGGTCGGCGGCGACCGCGCGACGCACGATCAGGAAGGCCGGCGGGTAGAGCCGCAGGGTCTCGTCCACCACCGCGCGGGTCAGGGGCAGGCGGCCGTCGCTCGCGCAGCCCGCCGCCTCGGCGAGGTCGGCGCCCCGTGCCTCGGCCGCGACCCGCTCCTGAAGCTCGGGCGCGAGCGCCAACATGTAGAGCGCCCAGAACAGCGCGACGGCGGTGGTCTCGTGCCCGGCCAGGATCATGGTGGCGACCTGATCGCGCAATTCGCCGTAGCTGAAGGCCGCGCCGGTCTCGGGGTTGCGCACGGCGATCAGGATGTCGAGCAGGTCGCGGGCCTCGCGCGGGGCGGCCTCGGCGGCGCGTGCCGCGATGATCGTGTCGAGGAAGGGCGTCCAGCGCCGCCGGAACAGGGCGCGCGGCAGGTCGAGGGGGGCGGGCCAACCCAGCGGGATCAGGATGTCGAGGAGATGCGGGCGCCCGATCCGCACCGAGTACTCGGCGATGAAGCGCCGCAGCTCCGGCCCGTGCCGCTCCATCGCCACCGAGAACATGCTGCGCCCGGCGATCTCCAGCGCCAGCCGGTGCAGGAAGCCGAACAGGGCCACGGGCCCGCGCGCGGCCTCCGCCGTGAGCTCGGCCATCCCGTCCTCGATCGCCGAGGCGATGTGGGGCGCCAGCCGCTCGATCGCCTTCGGGGTGAAGGCGGGGGCGAGCGCCCGGCGCTGGTGGCGCCAGGCCGCGCCCTCGCTGATCAGCAGGCCGTCCCCGAGGATCGGGCGCAGGATGCGCACCGAGCCGGAGGTGCGCAGGTAGTTCGCCTGATTGTCGACGAGGATGTGCCGGATCGCGTCCGGGTCGCAGACCGTGAAGCTGCTCCGGCCGAGAACCCGGCGCTTCGTAACCGGCTCCTCGTAGGCCGAGGACGGCCAGCCGAGGAGCGCGTTGGCCCGGAGCGACTGGATGTAGGGGATCAGGGGCAGTTGGCGCGCGGCCGGCTCCCGCCGCGGCGGCACCAGCCGGGGTGCGTCGAGGAGTGCCTCACGCGCGTTCATGCCGCCTCCGGGCTCCGCCCGGGTCGCCGGGACGGCCGCTTGATGCCGGAGCGGGGAACCCGTGTAAACGGCCCGGCCGCGGGGCGGGTCCGCGCCGCGGGACTGGCGGGAGGATATGATGCGCGACGTGTCGCCGGGGATCACGCCGCCCTACACCAGGGACGTGCGCGGCCTGCGCCTCGCCGTACGGGTGACCCCGCGGGGCGGGCGCGAGGCGGTCGCGGGGGTCGTCCACGACGCGGAGGGACGTCCCGCGCTCGCCGTGCGGCTCGCCGCGCCTCCCGTCGAGGGCGCGGCCAACGCCGCGCTCGTCCGCTTCCTCGCCGCCGTGCTGGATCTGCGCCGGGCCGACGTCACGATCCTGTCCGGCTCGACCGGGCGGCAGAAGATGCTGCATCTGGCGGGCGATGCGGACGCGCTGGCAGGAAAGCTCGACGCGCTGCTGCGCGCGGCCGGGTAGGCTCCTGCCCCGCGCCCGCGCCGCCCCTAACCCAGCGCCTGCTCGACCGCCTTGCCGCAGGTCTGCGTGTCGGCGTTGCCGCCGAGGTCGCGCGTGCGCAGGGTCCGCTCGGCGAGCACCCGCTCGATTCCCGAGACGATCTCGGCGGCGGCTTCCCGCTCGCCCAGATGCTCCAGCATCATCGCGCCCGACCAGATCTGGCCGATCGGGTTGGCGATGCCCTGGCCGGCGATGTCGGGGGCCGAGCCGTGCACCGGCTCGAACACCGAGGGGTGGAGCCGCTCGGGGTTGATGTTGCCCGAGGGCGCGATGCCGATCGTGCCGGTGCAGGCCGGCCCGAGATCCGACAGGATGTCGCCGAAGAGGTTGGAGGCCACCACCACGTCGAACCGGTCCGGGTTCAGCACGAAGTGCGCCGTCAGGATGTCGATGTGGTACTGGTCCCAGGTCACGTCCGGGTAGTGCTCGGCGACCGCCCGCACGCGCTCGTCCCAGTAGGGCATCGTGATCGAGATGCCGTTGGATTTCGTGGCCGAGGTCAGGTGCCGGCGCGGGCGCGTCCGGGCCAGCTCGAAGGCGAATTTCAGGATCCGATCGACGCCGTGACGCGTCATGATCGTCTCCTGCAGGGCGAACTCGCGGTCCGTGCCGGCGAACATCCGTCCGCCCGCGTTCGAGTACTCGCCTTCCGTGTTCTCGCGCACCACCCAGAAGTCGATGTCGCCGGGCTTGCGGCCGGCGAGCGGGCTCGGCACGCCGGGCATCAGGCGCACCGGGCGGAGGTTGGCGTACTGGTCGAACTCGCGCCGGAACAGGATCAGCGAGCCCCAGAGCGAGACGTGGTCGGGCACGCGCTCCGGCATGCCGACCGCCCCGAAGAAGATCGCGTCGTGCGATCCGATCCGGGCCTTCCAGTCCTCGGGCATCATCCGCCCGTGGCGCTCGTAGTAGTCGCAACTCGCGAAGTCGAACCAGTCGAGCTCGAGCGCGAAGCCGTGGCGTCGGGCGGCCGCCTCCAGCACCCGCACGCCCTCGGGCACGACCTCCTTGCCGATGCCGTCGCCGGGGATCACCGCGATGCGGTACCTGCGCGCGCTGCCCATGCCGTCCTCCGATGCGGGTGTTGTATCTTCTGGTTGTGGCCGGATGAGCCTGCACGCCGTCCCGGTCAACGGGGCGGTCCGTCGGGGCGCTGACAATCAGCCGGGTTCCCCGGCGATCGTGCGGCGCTGGCGCTCCAATTCGTCGCTGTAGCGCTTCAGCGTGTGGCTCTCGGTGAGCATGCCGATGACGCGGCGCTGCTCGGGGCCGTCGAGGACGGCCAGCGCCTCGCTCTCGCAGCGGTCGAAGGCGGCCGAGGCCTCCTTGGCGTTCATCTCGGGCGTCAGGAAATCCTGCGGGTGGCGCAGCACGTCCTTCAGGGTTCCCCCCGCGCCGCCCGCGTCGCGCAGCGCCGCGTGGGCCTCTGGCACCAGCACGATCCCGGCGTAGCGCTCGGCCGCGTCCACCACGATCACCCGCGAGGGCGAGCCGATCGGGTGGGCGCGCAGGAAGCTCGCCAAGGGCGTGTCGAGGCTGACCGGCCGGACGTCGCGCCGCATCAGCCGCCCGACCGTGAGGGTGCGGATCCAGCCGATGTCGTGCGCGCTGCGGATGCTCTCGCCGCGCAGGTGGAAGCGCCAGGTGGCGAAGGAGTAGCCGAAGGTCTTGCGCACGGTGAGCGAGGAGGCGATCACCGCCGCGAGCACGAGCCCGGTGATCGGCAGCGAGCCGGTCACCTCCAGCGCCAGGAACGTCATGGTGAGCGGACCGCCGATCACCGCGACCGCGAGCGCGCTCATGCCGATCACCGCGTAGGCGAGCGGCGTGAGACCGAAGCCCGCGAGCGCCGGCACCGCCATCGGCGCCAGGATCGCGAAGAGCTTGCCCGCGAGCGCGCCGAGGAAGAGCGAGGCGAAGAACAGGCCGCCCCGGAAGCCCGAGCCGATCGAGATTGCCGAGGCGGTGGCCTTGGCGGCGAAGAGCAGGCCGAGCGCCAGGACGTCGTAGCCCTGCGCCGTCGCGGCGAAGTGCTGGTGCAGCGCGCCGTGCCCGCCCGAGAGCACCTGCGGGGAGACCGCGAGCGCGAGCGCGCCGACGCAGAGGCCGCCCAGCGCCGGCGCGGCCGCCCGCGGGATGCGGCTCGCCTGGACCAGCCGCTCGACCAGGGTGACGCCGCGCATGATCAGGATGCCCAATCCCGCGCAGAGGAGGCCGAGGGCCAGGCTCGGCAGGATCTCGGCACTGGTGACCTGCGAGGTGACAACCGCCTGCATGTTCTCGAAGGCGACGAGCGGCTCCGTCTGCACGATCGCCTGCGCGACCAGGCTGCCGCAGAGGGCCGCCACCACGACGGGCGTCAGCGTCGCGATCGCGTAGGTGCCGATGATCAGCTCGAAGGCGTAGAAGGCGCCGGTCAGCGGCGCCCCGAAGGCGGCCGCGATCGCGGCCGCGGCCCCGCAGCCGACGAGGGTGCGCAGGTCCGCGCGCCGCATCTCGAAGCTGATCCCGAGCCGCGAGCTGATGCCGGCGCAGATCTGGGTGTAGCCCGCCTCGAGTCCCACCGAGGCCCCGGAGCCGTTCGAGACCACGTTCTGCAGGGAGACCCAGAGGCTGTCGCGCAGGGACATCCGGCCGCCGTGCAGCGCGTTCGCCTCGATCGGGTCGATGGCCGCGCGCCGCATCGCCCGGAAGCGGCCGACCGCGAGGATCAGGAGGCCGAGCACCGCGCCGCCGAGGCAGGGCGCGAGCAGCAGCGTCAGGGGATCGATCCCGGCGCTCGCGCTGAGGCGCGCCCCCGCCGGCAGCCCGTAGAGCAGCTCGCGCAGGCTCTGCGTGGCGATGTTCATGGCCGAGACCACGAGCCCGCTGAGGCAGCCGGTCGCGGCGGCGAGCAGCACCAGCCCGGCCTCGCTGCGCCGGACGAAGGCGCGCAGGCGCTCGGGCGCCTGGATCCAGGCACGGCCGGCGCGCCGGCCCTCCCCGCCTCGGCCCTCGCCGCCGCGGGGCGGCTTCGCCGGTGGGGCCGGTCGCGCCGCGGGCCCGGCCGCGGCGGCCGGCACGCGTCTGCGGGTGCTGCGCTGGCTCACGCCTCTGTTCCTAGGGCGCGGGCGCGCCCCGATCCACGGGGCCTGCGTTCTTCGCACAACAAACCCGGCCCCTCGCCCCGACAACCCGCTTGAAAAGCCCGGCGGCTCGGGATAGATCGCAGCCAGTGCCGCCGTAGCTCAGTTGGTTAGAGCACCAGATTGTGGATCTGGGGGTCCCCCGTTCGAGCCGGGGCGGTGGTACCATCGAATTGCAGGATGGGATGCGGGGTTGGCTTCTTGCCGGCCCCTTGTCGTTTTCCGGCGCCGCGTCGGCCGCGGCGCCGGCCCATCCGGGCCGCGGCCTCGGGCCGATCCTCCACGGCGTCCGTCGGTTTCCGCGTGGTTACGCGGGCGCGCACGCGGCGTTCCGTCTCTGCCGGACCTGCTATGCCGGACCTGCCGGCATCCGCGACGACGAAACGCCATGACCTCCGATCTCGGCTTCGACACCGTCCTGCTCCGCCTCGGGCTGAGCTTCGCCGCCGCGCTCCTGCTCGGCTGGAACCGGGAGGAACTCGGTCATCCGGCGGGCCTGCGCACCCTCGTGCTGATCTGCCTCGCGGCCTGCACCGCGATGCTGCTCGCCAACTGGCTGCTGGCCGGCAGCCGCGGGTCGGGCGAGGGCCTGATGCGGCTCGACCTGATGCGGCTGGCGCAGGGTATCCTGGCCGGCATCGGCTTCATCGGCGCCGGCACCATCCTCAAGCAGGACAACATCGTGCGCGGCGTCACCACCGCGGCGACCGTCTGGCTCGCGACCGTGATCGGTCTGTGCTTCGGGGCGGGTGCGTGGCCCCTCGGGACGGCGGCGACCGGCCTCGCACTCGTGACCCTCCAGGGCCTGCGCCCGGTCGAGCGGGTCCTGCGGCGCCGCAGCTACGGCGCCGTGACGGTGGTGTTCGACCCCGCGCTCACCTCGCACGCCGCGCTCCTCGCTCGCCTGGCCGAGACCGGGTTCAGCGTGCGCTCCACCACCCTCGAGCAGGAGGGCGCGCGCGGTGAGTTGCGCTGCCTCGGCGCGTACGGGGCCGCGATGCCCGACTGGCCGCTCGGCCTGCTCGCCCGGCTGCGCGCGGAGGCGGGCGTCGGCCGCGTGGTCTGGGAGGACATGGCGTGAGGGAGAGCCCCGCGCGGGGCCGGAACGTCTCCCCGCGGGCGCCGGTTGTCCGGGCGAAGGAGACATCCCGATGATGCAGACCAGAACCACGCTGCTCCCGACCCTCGCGCTCGGAATCGCCCTCGGCCTCGGCGCGACCGCGGCGGAGGCCAAGGGCTGCCTGAAGGGCGCCGTGGCGGGCGGCGTCGCCGGCCACATGGCGGGCCACGGCAAGGCCGGGGCCGCCGCCGGTTGCGCGATCGGCCACCACGAGGCCAACAAGAAGAGCCGGCAGCCGGCGCAGAGCGGCCAGCCCCAGGGACTGTGAGCGCCGGGCCGCGGCCGATGCCCCGCTACTTCTTCCACACCCGGATCGGCGCCGACCGGGTCGCCGACCCGGACGGTGTCGAGCTTCGGGACCCGGACCAGGCCTGGGAAACCGCGCGGGATACGGCCCGGACCCTGATGGGGCGCGATCGGGCCGGCCAGTCCCGGCTGTTGGGTGCCAGCCTTGTCGTCACCGACGCGGCCGGCGAGGTCGTGCTGGAATTTCCCTTCGCCGAGGCCGTAGAGCCGCCGGAGGACGAGAACCGGCCCTAGCGGCTCGGGCCTTTATCCATGTCGGCAAAGATCCGATCAGCAGCGCCTCGACAAAACGGCCGCGCTGCTCCATCTCTAGGACTGCGCATTCTGCGCAACATTGATCCACGAGAGACAAATCCCCACGATGTCACGCAATCGCGTGCGGCGGTCCTTCACCGTCGAGACGAAAGCGCGCGGCCGTCAGGCGCCCGCGACCCTGCCCGTGCGTGCGCCGCTGATCGAGCAGCCCTCTCCCGCTTTTCCGAGCCTCGAGGCCGCCGCGCTGTTCGGCGCGGGTCCCGCCCGCCCGGCCGAGGCGGAGACCGCGCCGGTCGGGCGCCCGGCGCCTCGCCGCATCCTGCCGAGCCTGATCGCGGCTCCCGCCGCCGAGCCGGAGGAGGCCGAGGAAGCCGCGTCCGTCGCGCGCGAGCCGCGCCTGCCGCGGGTGCGCCGGGTCAAGCTCCCGCGTACCGAGGCGCCCACGGAACCGGCCCGGGCCGAGCCGGAGCCCGCCAGCCGCCCTGAGGCGCCGCCCGCACCGGTCGATTCGGCCCAGCCGACGTCGACGCAGCCCAGATCGGTCCAGGCGAAGCCCGCCGAGCCGGTCCGCCGCTCCGGCCGCCGAGCCGAGAAGGCGCTGCCGCTGGGCGAGCGCTGGAAGCGGCGCCTGCCGCGGGTCTGCTGGTAGGGAGGGACCCTCAGGGCGTATCGACGCGCTCGATATCGAGCGCGAGGTGGGCCCGCAGGATCACCTCGCGCCGGTCGTTCCGGACCACCGCCAGGAAATCCTGGCGCTCGGGTCCGGGCGCGAGCCCCTGGGCGATCTTGGCCATGATCCGGACGAGCTTGGCCCGAACCTCGGCCTCGTCGGCGAGGTCGAAGCCGACGCCGTCGCGCACGAAGTTCGCGCCGTCGTGCAGGTCGATGAAGAACCGGGCCATCGTATCCGCGCCAGTGTGGGACAATCGCCCACGGCATTAGGGGACGAGGCGCCGGCCCCACAAGGCTCCGGACGGCACAGCGGGAAATGGTCGCGGGCGCGTGAGCCCGGCACGCGCCGGCTCAGTCCTCCCGGTCCTCGTCGCGCCTCAGCGTTCGGATCAGGCCGCGCGCCGCCTCGCGCACGTCCGGCGCGTCGATCGACCGGAACAGGGCGAGCAGTTCGACGAGGTCGTCCGCGGCAAGATCCCGGCCGACGCTCTCACGGATACGACCGTCGAGGAAGATAATCGGATCGACCCGCAGGATGGATGCGATCTCGGCCAGAAGTGTTGCCGTGCGTTCCGACGTGGGGCGAGCTAGCGGATCACCGTCTGGGACATGTTCCACGCACAATCCCCTTGCATCGTTGCCGCCGCGCGGCCGGCTATAGCCTAATCGCGAATCCTCGTCCTATAGATTTGTCGATCCGGGACGCGCGTCCCGCATCCTGCGCGGTCCGGCATGCTTCCCAAGCTCGTCGATCATACCTACGACCTGTTCCGCTCCTTCGATCGCGCGAGCACCGTCGAGGACCTGAACGCCTGCCTGGTCCGGGCCGTGGCGCGCTTCGGCGTCGAGAGCACCTTCGCGGGCGTCATCCCGCTGCCCGGGATCGGCCGCAGCGCGCAGGCCGCCCACGTGCTGATCGACCGGACGCCGCAGGGTTGGACCGACCGCTACTTCCGGGTCGGCCATCTCGACCGAGACCCCACCATCCGGCGCCTCACGACCGACGCGACGCCCTTCCTCTGGTCGGAGATCGAGCCGCTCTACCGCGAGGATCCGGCCGCGCGGCGGGTGATGGACGAGGCCGGAGACTTCCGGCTGCGCCAGGGCTTCACCGTGCCGCTCGTCACGCTGGACGGGCGGGTTGCGGGCTTCAGCTTCGGCGCGGAGCGGCTCGACCTCTCGCCGGAGTTGCGCGGGATGCTGCACCTCATCGCCTCCTACGTCTTCGGCCGTTCGCTGGTCCTCAGCCACGTGGCCGACGAGGGCGGGGGGCGCCCGCCCGTGCGCCTGACGCCGCGGGAGCGCGAGGCCCTGCAATGGGCCGCCGCCGGCAAGAGCGAGTGGGAGATCGGCACCCTGATGGCGATCTCCGAGCACGGGGCCGAGAAGCACCTGCGCTCGGTCCACCGCAAGCTCGGTGCCGGCAGCCGCACCCATGCGGTGGCCGAGGCCTTGCGCCGCGGACTTATAACCTAGAGTGTCTCTTTCGAGCCCGTGATCTGGCTGTGAGAAGCCGTCCCGAGGGCTGTTTTCCCAACATCGAGAGCGTCGCGGGCTGCGGAATGGTACGCGATCGCGGACTGTGAGCTCTCTTCCAGGTTGCGGATAACGGCGATCATCCATCGCGGAGATCGCCATGATCCACATCGTCACGGCCGAGAACACGGCGCGTTACGCCGACGCCCTGGAGCAGGCCTGGCGCCTGCGCCACCGGGTCTTCGTCGAGGAGAAGGGCTGGTCCGACCTCGCCCGCCCCGACGGCCGCGAGATCGACGGGTTCGACGACGCCCACGCGCTGCACATGCTGGCGATCGAGGCGGGCACCGTGGTCGGCTACCAGCGCATGCTGCCGACGACGCGGCCCTACCTGCTCACCGAGGTCTTGTCCGAACTCTGCGAGGTCGAGCCGCCGCGCAGCCCCCATGTCTGGGAGTGGACCCGCTACGCCGTCGAGCGCGGCCACCGGGACCGCGGGCGCATCCTCAGCCCCGTCGGCAGCGCGCTTCTCACCGGCATCGTCGAGTGGGGACTCGAATCCGGCGTCGATGCCATCGTCATCGAGATGAACCCGCTCTGGCTGCTGCGCCTCGTGCAGCTCCATTTCCGGGTGACGCCGCTCGGCCTGCCCCGCCCGATCGCCGGCGAGGACACGGTCGCGGTGAGCGCGGCCTTCGACGCGCGCACCCTGGCGCGCCTGCGCGCCGTCCGCGGCGACGACGCCTCCGTCCTGAGCGCGCGGCCCCCGCGCCCGCTGCGCCTCGCGAGCTGAGCGAACATCCGGGAGATTCCGACATGCCCAAGCTTCGACACGACATCGAGACCGTGCCGGCGGCCGCCGGCGCCGCGCCGGCGGATCCGGGCGCGCAGGCCGCGCTCCGCCGGCTCGCCGAGATCTGCATCGAGGCGCACGGCATCGTCGCCCGCGAGGGGCCGGCGGAGGTGCGTCTGCCGCTCGAGGCGCTCCTCGGACGGATCGGCCGCCGGCTCGGCGACGTCGATGCCGGGGCGCGCGGCGAGGCGGGTGGGGACTGAGCGCCCGGGCCGCGGCACAACCCGGCCGGCGGCGGCGAAACGCTCTGGTAACGGTGCGCGCGCGAGGGTGTGGATCCGTCCAGCACCCTCCGGGACCCGAGCATGATGACGAAGGACCAGCTCGCCGCCGAGCTGAAGCGCATCGCCACGTCGCAGATCAGCGACATCACCCGCGCGGTCAAGGAGGGCCAGAAGTCGATCGCCCTCAACGAGGTGCGCGACATGGCGCACCGCCTCAACCTGCTGGCCGACGCCTTCCACCCGCGTCAGGTCCAGTCCCAGCCGGGCGAGCCCGCCGCCGAGACGCCGCAGGCCGCCTGACCTCCCATCCACCCCGCAGGGCGGGTGCGGAGTCGCGTCCCGCCGGCATGAACAGGGAGCGCCTGATCATGATCCGCGTGTTCTTCAACATCCGCCTCGACGACGCCTACCTGCCGGAGCGCACCGGCCAGTGGGTGGAGGACGAGGCCGAGGCGCGCGACCTCGCGCGCATCATCGTGCGCCGGCTCGTGGCCGATCACGGCGGCGAGCAGCGCCTGCTCAACGCCGAGCTCGCGGTCACCGGCGAGGGCGGCGCGAGCCTGTTCGACGTCTCGTTCTTCGAGGCCCTCTACGTGCCGGTGGCCGCGCCCGGGCCGGTGGCCGAGCCCCTGCGCAGCGTCGCGACGATCCGGCCGCGCCCGCGCCTCGCGAGCCTGCTCGGGTCGTGGCGCGCGCAGGCGCTCGCCCTGGCGGCGGCTTGGCGTGCCCTGGCGGCGGGTTGGCGCGCCCGGGTCGCGGCGCTGCCCGCGCCGCGCGCGCTCCTGGCCGGCCGGCGGGGCGCCGCGCCCCGACCCCGCTTCCGCCTGGGCTTCGTGCACGGGGGCTGAACCGGGTCCTCCCGAAGCGTCTGGGCCCCCGTCGAGCCGGCCCTCAGCCGAACAGGTCCACCGTCGTGAAGCCGCGCGCCGCCAGGCGCTCGGCCAGGACGCGGCGGTGGCACCGCTCCGGGTCGCGCTCGTAGCAGAGCAGGCAGGTCGGCGCCCCCTCCGCCATCTCGGCGAGCGCGTCGAGGGCGAGCCCGCCGTCGGCGGTATCGAGCACCGTCTCGCAGTAGATCCTGCGCATCAGCCCGGCATCGTGGGCGCGGGCCGCCTCGCGCCCGGCCTTGGGCGTGCCGAGCGTCCGCAGATGCGCGTAGCCGATCCCCTTCTCCTCCACGCCGGCCTTCAGGGCGAATTTCGAGAAGCCGCGCTTGCGCGAGTTGGCCACCGCCCGCACGTCGGCGAGGAGCCCGACGCCCGCGTCGCGCAGCGCCCCCGTCAGGCGCTCGGGGTCGATGCCTTCGTAGCCTATGGTGAACAGAGTCTTGCCCAAGGTGCCGATCCGAAGATGCGTGTCCGAACCGGTACTTAAGCCGCCGCCCGCGGCCGCGCAAAGCGGCTCCGCGGCGGCTATGTGTCCGGCCCGCCACGCGTTCCGGAATTCCGCCGCAATGCCCGCAAAGTTCTGTTAACCGCCAGAAGGGCATCGAATACCCCTGTGATTGGCGCATGAGGCGGGTGCGGGGCATCGATGTCGCTGAGGATCTGGTCTTCCCTGACGTCGTCCCGGGCCGCGCGGGGCCGCATCGCGGGCCTCGCCCGCAGGGCCTTCGCCGTGACGGCGCTCGCCGGGCTCGCCGCCTGCGCCCAGAACAGCGACTTCTACCCGACCAAGGGCGACGTGAAGCCCCATCCGGGCGTGGCGCGGGCCAAGCGTCACCCCATCCAGGGCATCGACATCTCCAAGTGGCAGGGGCCGATCGACTGGGCCTCCGTCCGCGCCGCCGGCACGCAGTTCGCCTTCATCAAGGCCACCGAGGGCGGCGACCACGTCGACGAGCGCTTCCGCGAGAACTGGGAGGGTGCGGGCCGGGCCGGCGTGCCGCGCGGCGCCTACCACTTCGTGTTCTGGTGCCGCTCGGCGCGCGACCAGATGGAGTGGTTCAAGCGCAACGTGCCCAACGACCCGACCGCCCTGCCCCCGGTGCTCGACGTCGAGTGGAACGGTCACTCGCAGACCTGCCCGAAGAAGCTCCCGAAGGAGCAGGCGCTGGCCATGACCCGCTACATGCTGGAGGAGATGGAGCGCTACACCGGCAAGCGCCCGATCATCTACACCGACATCACCTTCCACAAGGACGTGCTCGAGGGCGAGCTGCCCGACTACCCGCACTGGCTGCGCTCGACCGCCGCCGAGCCCGAGCAGCGCTTCTCCAACCGCCGCTGGATGCTCTGGCAGTTCACCTCGACCGGCCGGGTGCCGGGCGTGCGCGGCGACGTGGACCGCAACGCCTTCTACGGCACGCAGGCGGAGTGGGCCTCCTTCCTCTCGACGGATTGCGACCCGCGCGACCACTCGCGCCTGTCCTCGCAGGGGCTCTGCACCGGCAAGTAGGCCGGGGGGACGCGGCCGCCCCGCGTCCCGGACGCCGCCGCGTCGAGCCTGGGCCGGGAGGCCGCCGACGCGGACGTGCGTCAGCGGGAGGAAAACTCCGGGATCCGTTCACGGTCTGTCTACAAACAGACAGATTTCGCGCAATCGATGTTGTAGGAGGGCCGGCAATCCCCCGATAGTAACGCACGATGCCGGCCGCGCCTGTTTCTTCGTTCGAGAACAACCAACTCCTCAAGGCGCTGAGCGACGCGGATCGCGACCTCGTCGTCCCGCATCTGGAAGCCGCGACGGTCCGGCGGGGTGAGATCCTGTTCGAGGCCGGGAGCGAGGTGCAGGTCATCACCTTCCCGTGCGACCGAGCGGTCGTCTCGCTCCTGATCACCATGCAGGACGGGCGCCGCGCCGAGACCGCCACGATCGGGCGGGAGGGGGCCGTGGGCGGCATCGTCAGCAACGGCCGCATCCCGTCCTCGACCCAGGCGGTCGTGCAGATCGGCGGCCCGGTCCTGCGCATCGAGTCGGCGCGCCTGCAGGACGCCAAGCGCCGCTCGGCCACGCTGCGCAACCTCCTGAGCCGCTACGGGGACTGCCTGCTCGCGCAGGTCCTGCAATCGGTCGCCTGCAACGCCCTGCACCCGATCGAGCAGCGCTGCCTGCGCTGGCTCCTCACCCTGCAGGACCGGCTCGGCACGGACGAGCTGCCGGTGACCCACGAAACGCTCGCCGCGATGCTCGGCGTGCAGCGCACCTACCTCACCCGGGTGCTCAGCACGCTCCAGGTCCAGGGACTGATCCGGGTCGGGCGCGGGCGCATCCACGTGCTCGGGCGGGCGGAGATGGAGGCCGGCTCCTGCGAGTGCCACGCGGTGGTGCGCCAGCACTACGAGGCGGTGCTGGGCCTGCCCGTGCCGGTGGCGGTGCCCCTCGCCGACGCCGGGCGCTGACGGGCGCGGCATGCCCGCACCGCGACCGCGCCCCTTGACCGGATGCCTGCGCCCGCTAAGGCATCCCGGCCAGTCCGGCACATGCGGGCACCGCGCGCGGGACGAGGCACCGCCGTCCCGACCGCCCCGATGACCGACCGCCCCGCCGACGATGCCCGCGAGACCGGGCGCCTCGACAGCCTCGGCCCGCGCCTCGTGCGCCTGGGCGAGAGCGCGCTCCTCATGCGCCTCGCGCTCGATGCCGGCGATATCGGGATCTGGGACTTCGACCCCGTCGGGGACCGGCTGGAATGGGACGGGCGCACCCGCGCCCTCTTCGGGCTCGGACCGGACGAGCCGGTGAGCTACGCGGGCACGTTCCTGCCGCGCCTTCACCCGCAGGACCGCGACGGGGTGGACGCGGCGCTTCGCGCCGCGCTGCGCCCCGAGGGGACCGGCCTGTTCGAGGCCGAGTACCGCGTCCGACTGCCGGACGAGGCCGCGCCGGGGGACGGAACGCGCTGGATCGCCGCGCGCGGGCGCCACGTCGTCTCGGGCGGCCGGGTGACCCGCATCGTCGGCACGGTGCGCGACATCACGCACCGGATGCGGGCGGCGCTCGCCGAGCAGGCCGTGCGGGAGCGCTACCGCCTCGTCACCCGCGCCACCAACGACGCGATCTGGGACTGGGACCTCGTCGCCGACGCGGTGACGTGGAACGAGGCGCTGACCACCGCCTACGGATGGGAGCTCGACCGGATCGAGGCGAGCGGCGGGTGGTGGCTCGCCCAGGTCCACCCCGCCGACCGGGGTCGCGTCGAGCAGGACATCCGCGCGGTGATCGCGGGCACCGCCGCCGAGTGGGCGCACGAGTACCGATTCCGGCGCGCGGACGGCTCCTTCGCGGAGGTGCTCGACCGCGGCTACATGGTCCGGGACGCGCAGGGGCGCCCGCTGCGCATGATCGGCGCGATGCTCGACGTGACCGAGCGCAACCGCGGCGAGGCCCAGTTCCGCGCGGTCTTCGAGGGCGCCAACCTCGGCATCGTGCAGCTCGACCCGCGCAGCCTGAAGGTGCTCAGGGTCAACCCGAAGCTCTGCGCGATCTGGGGCGCCCCCGCGGAGGCGATCGTCGGCAGCTCCGTCGCGGACTGGACGCCGGATGAGGACGCGGAGGCCCGCGACGGGCTGCACCGCCGCCTCGCCGCGGGCGAGATCCTGCAGGAGGTTCTCGAGAAGCGCTATCGGCGGGCGGACGGGCGGATCATCTGGGCGCGGGTCAACCTCGTCTCGCAGGTGCTCGGCGACGACATCCTCACCACGGCGATGATCGAGGACATCACGCAGGAGCGGCTCGGCGCGGCGCGGCGGCAGGCGCTCGTCGAGATCGGCGACGCCCTGCGCGAGGCGCGCGGCCGCGAGGCGGTCCTGGCGGCGGCGGTGGCGGTGGTCGGCCGGACCCTTCGGGTCCGCTGGGCCGGGCATTGCGGCCTCGACGGGGCCCGCGGCCTCGCCCCGGCCGAGGCCCTGTGGCACCGCCCGGAGGAACCGGCGCCCGCCGAGCCCGGAGCGGGCCTCCCCTGCCCGGCCGCCGTCGCCCTGCTGCGCGCGGGCGCGCGCCTGGCGGTCGCCGACATCGCGCTCGACCCGCGGGTCGCCGCGGACGCGGAGGCCTTCGCGGCGCTCGGCACCCGCGCGGTCCTGCTGGTGCCGGTGGGGGCGCACGGGCGCGTCGTCAGCGTGCTCGCCCTCCACGAATCGGCGCCCCGCACCTGGACGCCCGACGAGGTGGACTTCGTGCGCGAGGTCGCCGAGCGCGTCCGCGACGGCCTCGGCCGGATGCAGGCCGAGGACCAGCAATCCCTGCGCAACCGCGAGCTCAGCCACCGGCTCAAGAACACGCTGGCGATGGTGCAGGCCATCGTCTCCCAGACCCTGCGCGGCGCGCAGGATCTGGACGTCGCCAAGGAGGCGCTGGCCGCGAGGCTCGTGGCGCTGGGCACCGCGCACGACATCCTGCTGACCGGCGATACCGAGGGCGCCGGGATGGAGGCGGTGATCGCGGGCGCGCTGGCGCTCCACGACGACGGCCAGCCCGGCCGGTTCGCGCTCGGCGGGCCCCCGGTGGCGGTGGGCCCGCGGGTCGCCCTGTCGCTCGCCCTGATGATCCACGAACTCGCCACCAACGCGGCGAAGTACGGTGCCCTGTCGCTGCCCGGCGGGCGCGTCACGGTCGCCTGGAGCGTCGTGCCGGACGGCGCGGACGCGACCGTCCACCTCGCCTGGAGCGAGCGGGGCGGGCCGCCCGTGACCGCGCCCGCGCATCGCGGCTTCGGCTCGCGCCTGATCGAGCGGGGCCTCGCGGGCGCGGTGGGCGGCGCGGTGAGCCTCGACTACGCGCCCGAGGGTCTGACCTGCCGCGTCGCCGCGCCGCTCAGCGGATTCCAGGCGGCCGAGTAGCGGGATCGCCGGGGGGCGGGGTCCACGGGTGGAGGGGCATGCGAGGTCTCTGGGAACCGCATCCCCGGGCGGCGGTTCACGCCGCCCGCACGGTGGCCAGGAACCCGCCGACCGCCGCCCGCAGCGCGCCCGCCTGCCGGGCGAGGTCGCCGGAGGCGGCCAGCACCTGGGCCGAGCCGGCGCTCGCGGTGGCCGCGGTCTCGCTGACGCCGGCGATGTGGCCGGAGACCGCGCGGCTGCCCTGCGAGGCCTGCGCGGTGGTGCGGGCGATCTCGACGGTCGCCGCGCCCTGCTGCTCGACCGCGGCGGCGATGTCGCCGCCGATCCGCGACAGGCGCTGGATCGCGCCGTTGATGCCGCCGATCGCCGTGACCGACGCATCCGTGGAGCTGGTGATCTCCGAGACCTTGGCGCCGATCTCGGCGGTCGCCCGCGCGGTCTGGCCCGCGAGGTTCTTCACCTCCGCCGCGACCACCGCGAAGCCGCGGCCCGCCTCGCCCGCCCGCGCCGCCTCGATCGTGGCGTTGAGCGCCAGCAGGTTCGTCTGGTCGGCGATCTCCGAGATCAGCCCGACGATCTGGCCGATGCTGCCCGCGGCGGTCGCGAGGCGCCGGACCTCGCCCGCCATCTCCGCGGCGTCGCGCTCGGCCGCCGCCGAGAGGCCGGCGGAGGTCGCGGCCTGCTGGGCGATCTCGCGCACCGAGGCCGACAGCTCCTCGGTCGCCGCCGCGACCGTGTCGGCGGAGAGCGCCGCCTCGTGCGAGGCGCCGGCCACCTCGCTGCTGAGCGCGGTGGTCTCCTGCGCGGCCCGCGCCATCGCGGTCGCGGCGTCCTGGAGCTGCCCGGCCGCCTCCGAGACCGCCTCGACGATGCCGCCGACCTGCGTCTCGAAGCCGTCCGCGAGGTCGAGCACGGCGCGTCGCTGGGCCGCCGCGGTCTCGGCCGCGGACCGCTCCCGCGCCGCGCGGTGGGCCCGGCCCTCGGCGACGCTCGCCTGGAACGCCGCCGCGGCCCGCGACAGGGCGCGGACCTCGCGCGGGCCGCGCTGCGGGATCGCCACGTCCGTCTCGCCGCGCCCGATCGCACCGAGCACGTCGGCCATGCGGGTCAGCGGGCGGGCGATGGCGCTGCCGAGGCCGAACGCGAGGCCCGCCGAGAGCCCGAAGATGGCAAGCCCCGCCGCGAGCCACAGCGCGAGCGCCCGGTCGGCACCGGCCTGGATCGCGGCCGCCGTCTCCACGAGATCGGCGCTCAGTCGGTCCTCGACGCCCTTCAGGCCGTCGATCCGCTGCGTGGCGAGGCGGAACCAGAGTGGCGCGTCCCGGAAGGCCAGCGCCTCGCCGGGCGCCGTGTCGAGGGCGAGCCGGCGCAGGCGCGCGACCTCGCGCGCCGGCTCGCTCGCCTCGGCGGCGTCGAGGAGGCCGGCCTGCTCGGGGCCGGCGCCGGCCCGGAACTGCGCTTCGGCGCCCGCCTGCCCCGCCGCGAGGGCTGCGAGACGCACGAGGCCCGCCTGGTCCAGCCGGCCCGCCGCGAAGGCGGCGGAGGCCGCCGCCCGCTCCTGGCCGGCATTCTCCTTGAGGGTGAGGAAGGCCGCGTAGGTCGCCGCCCGGCCGGCGATGTCCGCCTCGCTCACGAGGCCCGACATCCCCCGCACGATGGCGAGACCCTCGCCGATCACGCCGGTGTAGTAGGCTGCGGCCTGCGGCGGAGTGAGCCCGAGGCCGTCGATGCTGCGCCGCTGGTCCGCGAGCCCGCCGAGCGCCCGGGCGAAGCCCGCGCCCCGCCCCGCGAGCGCCGGATCGGCCGCCGCCTCGGCGAGGCCGCGCAGGGCCGCGTCCGTGCGCGCGCGCTGGGCCGCGAGTTCGGCCCCGAACTGGGTCCCCTTCGAGCCGACGAACAGGCTCGAGGCGCCCCGCTCCCGCTGGGCCTCGTGCACGAAGGCGCTGATGCGCGTGGCGAGCCCCGTGAGGTCGGCCACACGGGCCATCTCGGTCCGCTGCGCGGCGCGCTCGCCGACCGTGATCGCCGTCACCGCCCCGAAGGCGAGGCAGGGCGCCAGTGCCACGGCGACGATGCGTCCGCGCAAGGATGCCAGAAAACCCCCGATCATGACTCGCCCGTCTTGTTCTCGTTCGTCCTGTTCGCAGTGTTGTGATGGGGCGTCTGAAAAAAGAGTTGCCTTCGGCGGATCTGCCCAACTTCAGTGCATGATGCGTAATTCGTAGACAGATCTTGCCCCCGCGAGGCTAAAGGACCGACGTTCGGCAGCGATGCGGCCGCCCGATGCATTGCGCCGGTCGCCGATTGCTCTGGATCCGGCGCGCATGATCCGGTGCCGTCGGTGCCGGATGCCGATCATCATGATCGCCGGGGCTTCGCGCGCGGAGAGGACTTGCGGGGAACGGCCGGCGGCATCGGGCGCGCAGACGGGCCGGTTCGCTATCGGCGCGATTGCCGCCGCGCGTCCGGAGACGGCCGCCACGCTGCTCGTCGATGCCGGTCTCGCCGATCGACCGACCGACCGACCGACCCCTTGGCCGCGAGCGCCCGGGTGTTCCGCGTCGATCGGCCGACCCGACCGCGGGATTGTGGCTGTACTCTTTTCGTTCTAAGCAGGCCTCTCGGATCCGGGTGAAGGTCTTGCATCGCCCCGTCTTGTCCAGGGCGCGGCGCGTCCGACATGAGCGGTGCGGACCGTTCCGCCGCCTCGCCCGTTACCGCTGCACGAAGACGCTCCGAAAGACTGCCCGCCCATGGCCAAAGCCAACGTCGCCGCGAAGAACACGGCCGGCAAGACCGGCGCCGGCAAGGTGACCCGGGGAGCGGGCGGCGGGGCGGCCAGTAAGACCGATCCGAAGAAGACGGTGGTGAAGAAGACCGTGGTGAAGAAGGCCCCGGTGAACGCGGCCGAGGCGGACAGGGCGGCGCCCGCGAAGGTGCGGGCGTCCGGCGGCGCCTCCGCCGCGGCGCAGGCCGAGAGCCGGTTCGACCGGCTCTTCGACGGCGCCCAGGCGGCCCGCGACCAGCGCGTGATCTCCGTGCGCGGCGCGCGCGAGCACAATCTCAAGAACGTCGATCTGACGATCCCGCGGGACAAGCTCGTGGTCTTCACCGGCCTGTCGGGCTCGGGCAAGTCGTCGCTGGCCTTCGACACGATCTACGCCGAGGGTCAGCGCCGCTACGTCGAGTCGCTCTCGGCCTACGCGCGCCAGTTCCTCGAGATGATGGCCAAGCCCGACGTCGATCAGATCGACGGGCTCTCGCCGGCCATCTCCATCGAGCAGAAGACCACTTCGAAGAACCCGCGCTCGACGGTCGGCACCGTCACGGAGATCTACGACTACATGCGCCTGCTCTGGGCGCGGGTCGGCATCCCCTACTCGCCGGCCACCGGCCTGCCGATCGAGAGCCAGACGGTCAGCCAGATGGTCGATCGCGTCCTGGCGCTGCCGGAGAAGACGCGGCTCTACCTGCTCGCCCCGGTGGTGCGCGGGCGCAAGGGCGAGTACCGCAAGGAGATCGCCGAGTACCAGAAGAAGGGCTTCCAGCGCCTGCGCATCGACGGCGAGTACTACGCCATCGACGACGTGCCCAAGCTCGACAAGAAGCTCAAGCACGACATCGACGTGGTGGTGGACCGGATCGTGGTGCGCGACGACATCGGCTCCCGGTTGGCCGAGTCCTTCGAGACGGCGCTGGAACTCGCCGACGGCATCGCCGACATCGAGTTCGCGGACGCGCCGGAGGGCGAGATTCCTCAGAAGATCACCTTCTCGTCGCGCTTCGCCTGCCCGGTCTCCGGCTTCACGATCCCCGAGATCGAGCCGCGATTGTTCTCGTTCAACAACCCCTTCGGCGCCTGCCCGACCTGCGGCGGCATCGGGCACGAGATGCGCATCGACCCCGAGCTGGTGATCGGCGACGGGGCCCTGAGCCTGAAGCGCGGCGCGGTCGCCCCCTGGGCGAAGTCCACCTCGCCCTATTACGGCCAGACGCTGGACGCGCTCGCCAAGCATTTCGGCTTCAAGACGACGGTGGCCTGGGACGCGCTGCCGGCCTCCGCCCGCGCGGTGGTCCTCTACGGCACGGGCGAGCAGGCGGTGCGCTTCGCCTACGACGACGGCATGCGCGCCTACGGCGTCTCGAAGCCGTTCGAGGGCGTGATCCCGAACCTCGAGCGCCGCTACAAGGAGACCGACAGCGACGCCACCCGCGAGGAGATCGGCCGCTTCATGAGCGAGACGCCCTGCGCCGCCTGCGCGGGCAAGCGGCTGAAGCCCGAGGCGCTCGCGGTGAAGATCGACATGCGGGACGTGGCCGAGGTGACCGCCCTCTCGGTCTCGGACGCGCATCGCTGGTTCTCCGAGCTCCCTGACAGGCTCACGCCCAAGCAGAACGAGATCGCGGTCCGCATCCTGAAGGAGATCCGCGACCGCCTGACCTTCCTGGTCGATGTCGGCCTGGAATACCTGACGCTCGCCCGCGGCTCGGGCTCGCTCTCGGGCGGCGAGAGCCAGCGCATCCGGCTCGCCTCGCAGATCGGCTCGGGCCTCACGGGCGTGCTCTACGTGCTGGACGAGCCCTCGATCGGCCTGCACCAGCGCGACAACGAGCGCCTCCTCGGCACGCTGAAGCGCCTGCGCGACCTCGGCAACTCGGTGATCGTGGTCGAGCACGACGAGGACGCGATCCTGCAGGCCGACTACGTGGTCGACGTGGGGCCGGGCGCGGGCATCCACGGGGGCCGGATCATCGCGCAGGGCACGCCCGAGGCGGTGCTGGCCAACCCCGATTCGCTCACCGCCAAGTACCTGACGGGCGCGCTCTCGGTCCGCACGCCCACCTCGCGCCGGAAGGGCCGCAAGGGCAAGCTCGCCCTCTACGGCGCCCGCGGCAACAACCTGCGCGACGTCGATGTCGAGATCCCGCTCGGCACCTTCACCTGCATCACGGGCGTGTCGGGCGGCGGCAAGTCGACCCTCATCATCGACACGCTCTACAAGGCGGTGGCCAAGAAGCTCAACGGCGCCCTGGAGCACCCGGCGCCCTACGGGCGGCTCGAAGGGCTGGAGCACCTCGACAAGGTCATCGACATCGACCAGTCGCCGATCGGGCGCACGCCGCGCTCGAACCCGGCCACCTATATCGGCGCCTTCACGCCGATCCGCGACTGGTTCGCGGGCCTGCCCGAGGCCAAGGCCCGCGGCTACCAGGCGGGGCGCTTCTCGTTCAACGTGAAGGGCGGGCGCTGCGAGGCCTGCTCGGGCGACGGCGTCATCAAGATCGAGATGCACTTCCTGCCCGACGTCTACGTCACCTGCGACGTCTGCAAGGGCCGGCGCTACGACCGCGAGACGTTGGAGGTGAAGTACCGCGAGCGCTCGATCTCCGACGTGCTCGACATGACCGTCGAGGAGGCGGCCGAGCTGTTCAAGGCGGTGCCCGCGATCCGCGACAAGATGGAGACCCTGAAGCGCGTCGGCCTGCACTACGTCCGGGTCGGCCAGCAGGCGACGACCCTGTCGGGCGGCGAGGCGCAGCGGGTGAAGCTCTCGAAGGAGCTCTCGAAGCGCGCCACCGGCCGGACCCTCTACATCCTCGACGAGCCGACCACCGGTCTGCACTTCCACGACGTCGCCAAGCTCATGGAGGTGCTCCACGAACTCGTCGATCAGGGCAACACCGTCGTGGTGATCGAGCACAACCTCGAAGTCATCAAGACCGCCGACTGGGTGATCGACATGGGCCCGGAGGGCGGCAGCGGCGGCGGCATGGTGGTGGCGCAGGGCACGCCCGAGCAGATCGCCCGCTCGACCGCGAGCCACACCGGCCGCTTCCTGCGCGAGGTGCTGGCGCGCCGACCCCTCGCCGCGCGCCGCGACGCCGCCGAGTAGCGCCGGGGCGGGACGGACGGGACCGATTCCGGCACGGAACGCACCCGATTCGGGATGACGGGCCCCGGATTGCCCATCGCGGGGTCGTCGGCCGCCCGGCGCGCGGGCAGTCCCGCCCGCGGCCGCGGCCTGCCGGCGGGCGATCGGCCACGGTTCGGTTGCCGGATTCTCCCGGGGGGCAGGTCCGCCCAACAGCTTGACCGTTCTGAGATATTTTGCCGGGTGACCCGCATCGCACGGGTCAGATCAGGCAAGAACAGGTCTTGCCGCGCCGCAGCAGGAATGCGGCTTTTGCGCAACGCTGCTGGGGCTTCTGCCCGAAGGGCAGGCATTCCACTGTCCTTCTGCAACGCCGTGTAGAATAGTCCCAATCGTTGAGACTTGGGGTGGCGCCGTAAGGGGGCACCCGGTACCGGGCGACTCGGGGGCTGCACGGCAGCGAACCGGAACCGAAGTGCTGGGGCTACGGGACGGAAGGCCAGGGATCCTTGGGAAGGAACGATAACATGATGAAGAAGTGGCTCGCAGCCGGCGCCTTCGCGCTCACGGCCGCGGCGACGGCGACGCCGGCGCTCGCGCAGACCACCACGGTGCCCGGCGAGCAGGTCGGCCTCGCGACCGGCGCTCCGCTGCCGGAGGGCATCTATGCCCTGAACACCTTCACCTACCGCCGCACCGACGCGCCGTTCTCGCCCGACACGGCCGTGAACATCCCGGTGCTGGTCTGGTCGACCCCGCTGGTTCCGCTCGGCGGCCGCATCGAGCTGCTCGTCGCGCCCCCGACCGTGTTCGCCTTCACCCGCAACCGCGCCGGCGTGCCGAACCGCGACATCTCGATCAACGTCGGCACCTTCGTCGGCGGTATCTGGGCGTTCGACCTCGGCGGCAACTTCGGCGCCAGCCTCCTCGGCGGCGCGTACCTGAACGACCTGAACGGCGACCGCGGCTCGCTCTGCACCCCCGGCGCGCTCACCGCCGGCTGCACCCCGGTCCTGCCCCAGCTCTCGTCGAACACCTACCGCTTCGGCGTCGCCGGCAGCTACACGGGTGACGGCTGGAACATCACCGCCAACCTGACCGCCAACATCTACGACTCGCCCGGCCGCTTCCCCGGCCTGGTCGGCGCCGCCATCGGCCCGATCAACCTCTCCGACTCGCTGAACATCGACCTCACGGCGACGAAGAAGTTCGGCAAGTTCGAGTTCGGCGCCGTCGGCTACGGCACGTTCAACTTCGACATCGGCCCGCTGTCGGCCGCTGCCGGCAACCGCGGCCGGTTCGCCCTCGGCGGCCTCATCGGCTACGATTTCGGGCCCTTCACCGCCCAGCTCTACGTCGCTCGCGACGTCGCCACCGGCGCCCGCTACACGGACGCCCTCGGCCGGACCCGCGACAACTACTCGACCGACGGCTGGTTCCGCATCATCGCCCCGCTCTACACGGCGGCGGCGCCTGCGGCCCCGATCGCCCCGGCCCCGCTGGTGCGCAAGTACTGATCATCGGATCGGGCGTCCTCGGACGCCCGGCCCGCACCCTTCGGAGGAGCCGCCCGGTCCATGCCGGGCGGCTTTCTCATTTCTCGTCCGGTGCCGCATCCATTCGAACGAACCGGCTGTCGGCGGCGCGGCGGCGTCCTATCTCAGCGCGGATCCCCGGGCCGGGGCCGTCCCGGCAGGGCCGGAGACGCGAGCGGCGGGTGAGCGGCATGAGCAGCCAGGGCGAGTGGAAGATCCCGGCATCCGTCCAACCGAAGGCCGCCGACTGCCGCTACGACCTGGAGCGGGCGGTCTCGGCCGTGGTGGCGCTCTCGACGCGCGTGCCCGAGGCCGCCTTCACCGCGGAGGTGCTGGGCACCGAGCGGGCCGGCAACGGCGTGGCGATCCGCGAGGACGGCCTCGTCCTGACCATCGGCTACCTCGTCACCGAGGCCGAGAGCGTGTGGCTGACCACCCATGACGGCCGCTCCGTGCCGGGCCACGTGATGGGCTTCGACGCCGCCACGGGCTTCGGGCTCGTCCAGGCGCTCGGGCGGCTCGACGTGCCGGTGCTGCCGCTCGGCGACTCGCGCACGCTGAAGGTCGGGGATCGCGCCGTGCTGGCCGGCGCCGGCGGGCGCACCCGCGCGGTCTCGGTCGAGCTCGTCGCCCGCCAGGAGTTCGCCGGCTACTGGGAATACGTGCTCGACGAGGCCCTGTTCACCGCGCCCTCGCACCCGCACTGGGGCGGCACCGCACTGATCGGTCCCGCGGGCGACCTCCTGGGCATCGGCTCCCTGCAGCTGCAGCAGGGTGGCGGCAGCGCCCGGGCCATCAACATGGTGGTGCCGATCGAGTTTCTGCCGCCGATCCTCGACGACCTCGTCGCGCGCGGCCGGCCGAACCGGCCGCTGCGGCCCTGGCTCGGCCTCTACGCGACGGAGAGCGAGGAGGGCATCGTGGTGATGGGTCTCGCCGACCACGGTCCGGCGGAGAGCGCCGACCTGCGTGTCGGCGACCTGATCGAGGCCGTGGCGGGCGAGCCGGTCGGAGACCTTGCGGGGCTCTTCCGCAGCGTCTGGGCGCTGGGCGAGGCCGGCGTACGGGTTCCGCTGACGGTGCGGCGCGACGGACGCGTGCACAAGCTCACCCTGGTCTCGAGCGACCGCGAGCGCTTCCTGATCAGCCCGCCGATGCACTGAGCGCACGGGCCCGCTTGGCAGGCCGCGCCGTCGTCGGGACCCCGGCGCCGGGCGTCCGGCGGACCGCTTGCTGACGGAATGCTGGATCCGTCCATCAGCGTCGGTTCATCCGGCCGGGTGCAGTTTCGTGCGCGCCCGTCCGGCGCTTTCGGGCCCGGACATGAAGGAGAGATCCGTCATGACGCATGTGAACGCGCCCCGCGGGCGCACGCTCGTTCTGGCCGCCCTCGTCGCCGGTGGCCTCGGCTTCGCCGGCTCGGCCAACGCCGCGCCGCTCGCTCCGGCCCCGCTCGCCGGCGAGGCGACGGTCCAGACGGTCGCGGGCGGCTGCGGCCCCGGTTTCCATCCGAATCCCTGGGGCGTCTGCCGGCCGAACTGGGGCCCCCGCCCCTACTGGGGCCCGCGCGCCTACGAGCGCCGCCCGATCGGCTGGGGTCCCTACGGCCGTCCGTATCCGCGTCCGTACCGGCCCTACGGCTTCTACGGCCCGCGCTGGTAGCCCCCGCCCGCCTCGGCCCGACCCGGACGGCACCCCGCATCGCGGGGTGCCTTTTTCTTTTGCAAGCCTGCCCGCGCGGCAGGTCCTCCCGCGCGCCGAGGCCGATCGCGTGCCCTTCCCGCGCGCACCCGGCAGGCTTGCCGAAACCTTAAGCGGAACATGCTCTTGCTGCATATCAGCCGCTCGTCCGGGCCGCCTCCTGCTGCGATGCGGCAGGCCATATATGCGCTGCATCAAACACAGGCGGCGCTGCCCAAGCGGTGGGCGGTGCGGCCGCAAGCAAGGGTTCGTTATTCCATGGCCGCCGCCCGCAGCGTTCTGAACCGTGTCCGCGCCTACCTGCGCTACCGGGACACCGTCACGCAGCTCTCCCGCCTCACCGACCGCGAGCTCGCCGACCTCGGCATCAGCCGCTACGAGATCCGCGGCCTCGTCCGCCACTGAGGACGTCGCGCGTCCGTTCCGGGCGGCCCCGTTGATCGGGGCCCCCCGCCTCCGGTATGCCGGCGCATGACCGAGGCAAGCACCATCCACATCGTCGGCGGCGGGCTCGCGGGCTCCGAGGCCGCCTGGCAGATCGCCGAAGCCGGCCACCGCGCCGTGATCCACGAGATGCGGCCGCTCCGCCGCACCGAGGCGCACCAGACCGAAGGTCTGGCCGAGCTCGTCTGCTCGAACTCCTTCCGCTCCGACGACCCCAACGGCAACGCCGTCGGCCTGCTGCACCAAGAGATGCGCACCCTCGGCTCGCTGATCATGCGGGCCGGCGACGCGCATCAGGTGCCGGCCGGCGGCGCGCTCGCGGTCGATCGCGACGGGTTCTCGGAGGCGGTGACCGCCGCGCTCGGCGCCCATCCCAACGTCGAGATCCGCCGGGAGGCGATCGACGACCTGCCGCCCGAGAGCTGGGGCCCGACCATCGTGGCGACCGGACCGCTCACCGCGCCCGGCCTCGCCGAGGCGATCCGTGGGCTGACCGGCGCGGAATCGCTCGCCTTCTTCGACGCCATCGCGCCGATCGTGCATCGCGACTCGATCGACATGGGCAAGGCCTGGTTCCAGTCCCGCTACGACAAGGCGGGTCCGGGCGGCACGGGGGCCGACTACATCAACTGCCCGCTCGACCGGGAGCAGTACGACGCCTTCATCGCGGCGCTGATCGCCGGTGAGAAGACCGGGTTCAAGGAGTGGGAGGCCTCGACCCCCTATTTCGACGGCTGCCTGCCGATCGAGGTGATGGCCGAGCGCGGCCCGGAGACCCTGCGGCACGGTCCGATGAAGCCCGTCGGCCTGACCAACCCGCACAATCCCACCGTGAAGGCCTGCGCGATCGTCCAGCTGCGCCAGGACAACGCGCTCGGCACGCTCTACAACATGGTCGGCTTCCAGACGAAGCTGCGCCACGCCGAGCAGGTGCGGATCTTCCGCACGATTCCCGGCCTGGAGAACGCGGAGTTCGCCCGCCTCGGGGGTCTCCACCGCAACACCTACCTCGACAGCCCGCGGTTGCTCGACGCCACGCTCCGGCTGAGGGCGCGGCCCGCCTTGCGCTTCGCCGGCCAGATCACCGGCTGCGAGGGCTACGTGGAGAGCGCCGCGGTCGGGTTGATGGCGGGGCGCTTCGCGGTGGCCGAGGCCGAGGGCCGTCCGCTGGCGCCCCTGCCGCAGACGACGGCGCTGGGCGCGCTGATCGCCCACATCACGGGCGGGCACGTGGAGGCGGCCGACGAGGGCGCGCCCCGCTCCTTCCAGCCGATGAACGTCAATTTCGGCCTGTTCCCCCCGCTCGACCGGATGCCCCGCAACGAGACCGGCCGGCGCCTGCGCGGCCCCGAGAAGGCGGCGCTGAAGAAGCGCGCGCTGACCGACCGGGCGCGGGCCGACCTCGCGGCGTGGATCGGCGGGGACGCGCCGCGCGCGGCGGCGGAGTAGGGCCGCGGCGGCCTCGCGGGCGCCCGGGATCCCTGAGGATCGAAGCACCCCGGACCGGGCTCTCGCAGCCGGGTCCCGGAGCCGGTCAGCGCAGCGGGATCTCGACCGTCCGCGGCGCGCCCTCCTTCGGCCCGTCGAACAGCACCAGGGCGCGCAGGCGGTCCTGCGTCCGCTCCAGCGGCAGGAGCGCCTCGGGCTTGACCTTCCTGCCGTAGCCGTCGAGGGCGAGCGCCTGGACGGGGGCATCCGCACCGTTCCAGCGGAAGATCGCGTAGTCGCCGGCCTCCACGCCGTCGCCCTTCGGGTCGAGCATCGGGCCGGCCAGGATCAGGAAGCCCTCCGGCACGGCGGCGAGGTCGCGCACGCCCCGCGCCCGGCCCTCGCTGTCGCGCCCGAGCGCCAGCCGGCTGACCGCCGCGGCGCCCGCCTCGCCCTCGAACAGCCCCTCCAGCGGCACCGAGAGGATCACGGCGTCGCCGTCCCGGAGGACGGGGCCGCGGAAGCCGACATGGAGCCGGCCGTCCCGCACCGCCACGCCCTCGACCGTCACCCCGCCCTCCTCGAGCGGCCGGTCGTGGAAGGGCCTCAGCAGAGGTTCGTCCCCGATCAGCCGCGCCAGAGCCCGCGTGGCGGCGATCTCGGGCGCGCCCGTGAGCACGCCGGTCTCGCGATCGACCGCGCCCGGGTCGAAGCGGATCCGGAACAGCTGCCGCGTCGCCTCGGCCCGCGCCACCGTGCCGGCCTCGGGCTTGCCGGCGGCGTGCCGCGGGCGGCCGTGCGAGCCGATCACGTAGAAGGCGCCGTCGGCGTAGGCGACGCCCTCCGCGTCCAGTTCGAGCGGCTCGCCCTCGTGGGCGGCGTCGGTGAGCCGGATGAAGCTGCCGGCCCGCATGGCCCCCTCGTGCAGGACCACGATCTGCGCGCCCTGGGACTCGTCGTCCGCCACGAGGCAGACGCGCGGGAAGCCCGCATCGGTCGCGCAGGCGATCCCGCTGACGTCGTCGGCCTTGGCGCTCGCGGCGGCGTCCTCCGGGCGCTGCCTGTCCGGCTCGCCGTAGAGCTTGCCCGAGACCCGCCAGGGCTCGGTGCCCGCCGCGCGGGCTGGCGGGCTCGCGGGTGCCGCGAGCAGGGCTGCGAGGAGCACGGCCGCGGGGCCGGGCCGGAGGGTCGGTCGGGCAGTCATGGGGCGTGATCGGGGATCGAGGGAGGCGATACCCTAGACGATGGACGCCGCGCGAAGAAGCGTGGCCGGCGCGTTGCCCGCCTCAGGCTGCCTGTCCCCAGACCATCACGCGCCGGCCCGGCCGGTGGCCGTCGTCGCCGGTGTCGCGGAAGCCGAGCTTGGTGAGTAGGCCCCAGGAGGCCGTGTTGGCCGGGCGGCACTCCGCCACGATCGTGCGATGGGGGAAGCGGCCCTTGAGGAGGCCGAGGATGCCGGACACCGCCTCGGCGCCGAAGCCGCGCCCGCGCGCGGCGCCGCCGATCCAGTAGCCGATCTCGACCGCACCCTCGCCCCTGAGATGCGCGCCCACGACGCCGACGAGGGCGCGGTCGGCCCGCGCCCAGGCCCCGAGGAACCGGTCGCGGCCGCGTCGCCCGCTGGCGATCATGGCGTGCGCGTCCTCCAGCGTGAACGGATCGGGCAGGAAATCGACGGCGCCGGTGATCGCCGGGTCGTCGGTGAGGCGGCGCATCGCCTCCGCGTCGCCCGGGACGAGGCCCGCGATCACGAGCCGCTCGGTCGTCAGGCGGGGCAGGTCGGCGAGCGTGTCCCGGCGGATGCGGCGGAGGAACATCACGGCGCAACTGGGGCGCCGCGGACCGTCGGGAAGGCACGGTTCCGCGTCAAAGCCTAATCCCGGACGTCCACGAAAAAACCCGCCCCGGAGGTCCGGGGCGGGTCGGTCGGTCCCAGCCGTACGGGCCGCGTCAGTTCGGGTGGATCACCATGGCGCTGAACGGGTGCACGTAGGCCTGCAGCATCACGAGGCCGCCCACGAGGCAGGCCAGCACGATCGAGTGCCAGAACACGAAGCGCAGGATCTTGCCCTCCTGGCCGAAGTAGCCGGTGGCCGTCGAGGCCACGACGATCGACTGGGCGTCGATCATCTTGCCCATCACGCCGCCCGACGAGTTGGCCGAGGCCATCAGGATGCCCGACAGGCCGAGCTGCTCCGAGGTGATCTTCTGCAGGCCGCCGAAGAGCACGTTGGAGGCGGTGTCCGAGCCCGTCAGCGCGACGCCCAGCCAGCCGAGCAGCGTGCCGAAGAACGGGTAGAGGATGCCCGTGCCGGCGAAGGCGAGGCCGAGCGTGGCATCGACGCCCGCGTAGCGGGTGAGCACGCCGAGCGCCAGCATCGCCGCGATGGTGATGAGCGAGTAGCGCAGCACCCAGATCGTCTCGATGTAGGCGGTGACGAGGCGCTTGGGCGAGAAGCGCATGATCAGGCCGGAGATGAGCGCCGCGAACAGCACGCCGGTGCCCGTGTAGGACATGTAGGTGAAGGCGAAGACCGCGGGCTCGGCCTTCGGGTGCGCCTCGACCGGCGGCACCTTCATGATCACGTTGTGCAGGCCCGGCACCTCGTACTTCCAGGTGAAGAGCGGGTTGACGATGCCCTTGAACCAGCCCGTGCCCCAGATCGCGACGACGACCGAGAGGATGATCCACGGAACCCACGCCATCATGATCTCGCGCGAGGTCGCGGTGCGGCCGCCGAGTTCGACCTTGGGCAGGTCGCCGGGCACCGCGGCGCCGAGCGAGACGGGGCGCGGCGTGCCGTAGCCGATCGACGGGTCGTTGCCGCGAAGTGCCGGCGAGGCCCAGATCTCCTTGGGCTGCCAGAACTTCAGGAACAGGACGAGCGCGCCCATCGAGACGAGGGAGGCGCCGATATCGACGATCCACGGGTTGACGTAGTTCGAGATCAGGAACTGCGCGGCCGCGAAGGAGGCGCCGCAGACCAGGATCGGCGGCCAGATCTTGATCATGCCGCGGAAGCCCGCGAACACCCAGATCAGCCAGAACGGCACGATCACCGAGAAGAAGGGCAGCTGCCGGCCGATCATCGCGCCGAGCACGTAGGGGTCGTAGCCCGTGACCGAGGCCAGCCCCTGGATCGGGGCGCCGAGCGCGCCGTAGGCCACCGGCGCGGTGTTGGCGATGAGCGAGAGGCCCGATGCCGCCAGCGGCGAGAAGCCGAGGCCGATCAGGATCGCGCCCGTCACCGCCACCGGGGTGCCGAAGCCGCCCGCGCCCTCGAAGAAGGCGCCGAAGGCGAAGGCCACCAGCAGGAGCTGGATGCGCCGGTCCGCCGTGATGCCGGCGACCGATTGCTGCAGGGTCGCGAACCAGCCCTTCTCCACCGTGAGCCGGTAGAGGAAGATCACGTTGAGGATGATCCAGCCGATCGGGAAGAAGCCGGTGACCATGCCGAGCACGGAGGCGCGCAGCGCCAGATCCATCGGCATGGTGAAGAGGACCGTCGCCACCAGAAAGGCGATGATGAGCGAGAGGACAGCGGCGATGTGCGCCTGAACTTTGCCGCTCGCGATCATGCCGAGCAGCGCAATCACAGGAAGCGAGGCAGCCAACGTCGACAGCCATGCATTCCCGAATGGGTCGTAGACTTGGTTCCAGGTCGTCACAGGGCGCGTATCCTCCGGTCGGGCCGCTTTGGAACGGTCCCGTTGCTGGGCCTCTAACAGAGCCGTGCTGTCCGCTCAACGGCCGCTCGCCCGCGTCCGGGGCGGACGGGCCGTTAGGCCACGGTTAACCGTCCGGACCTTCGGTGGGCCGCCGCGGGCCGGCCTTAGCCCGCACGAAACCACTGCCGTGTCTCATTGGCCGGGCGGGAGAGACGAGCGATGGTGAGACGCGGCAGCTGGGGGGAAGGCGAGCTCTACGAAGCGCTCTGCCTGCTGACGATCGGGGCCTGCCTCTGGATCATCGGCGCGCAGTTCCACGTCTTCGAGGAGCTGAACGCGTTCGTGACGCGCCACGGGGTCTCGGACCTCTTCATGCTGTTCGCGCTGATGGGGCTGGCGATGTTCGGCGCCAGCGTCCGGAAGTCGCTCCTGCTGCGCGAGGCCCTGCGCGAGCGCGATGCGGCGGCGCGCGAGGCCGAATCCATCGCCCGGCACGACGTGCTGACGGGGCTCGCCAACCGCCGGCTCTTCCTCGAATCCGTCGAAGCGGAGCGCGCGGCCGCAGGCCCCGTGCCGACCCGGGCGGTGCTGCTGCTCGACCTCGACCGCTTCAAGCCCGTCAACGACATCTACGGCCACGCCGCCGGCAACGCGGTGCTCTGCGCGGTGGCCGAGCGCCTGCGCCGGATCATCCCGGCGGGCGGCGTCGCGGCGCGGCTCGGCGGCGACGAGTTCGCCGTGCTGGTCCCGCTCGACGGGGGCAGCGACGGGCTCGTGCGCCTCGCCCAGGCGATCATCGCGGCGATCGGCGAGCCGGTGCTCTGGTGCGGGAACGCCCTGAAGGTCGGCGGCACCGTGGGCATCGCGCTGATCGAGCCCGACATGGCCGACGCCGACGCGGTGCTGCACGCGGCCGACCTCGCCATGTACCAGGGCAAGAAGGACGGCCGCGGCACCTACCGGGTCTTCAAGAGCGCGATGGACCTCGAGCTGCGCGCCCGCGCCCAGCTCGAGAGCGAGCTGCGCGACGCCATCCAGCGCGGCGAGATCGAGCCGTTCTACCAGCCCGTGGTAGCGCTGCCGGAGAAGACGCTCATCGGCGTCGAGGTGCTGGCGCGCTGGCGTCATCCGGTGCGCGGCCTGCTCACGCCCGGCCACTTCATCGCAATCGCGGAGGAGACCGGCATGATCGCCGACCTCAGCTATCGCCTCCTCCGCGAGGCCTGCCTCGACGCGCGCGACTGGCCCTCGCACCTGCTGCTGGCGGTCAACATCTCGCCGCAGCAGTTCCAGGACCGCTGGCTGTGCGAGCGCGTCCTGGCGATCCTCACCGAGACGGGCTTCCCCCCGTCGCGCCTGGAGGTGGAGATCACCGAGAGCGCCCTGGTGCAGGATCTGGAGGCGGCCCGGACCACGCTGACCTCGCTGCAGAACCTCGGCGTGCGCATCGCGCTCGATGATTTCGGCACCGGCTATTCCAGCCTCTACCACCTGCGCGAGCTGAAGTTCGACAAGCTGAAGATCGACCGGTCCTACGTCGACACGATCACGATGAGCGACGAGCGGGCCAAGCTCGTCGACGCGATCATCAAGCTCTCGGCGAGCCTCGGCCTCGTCACCACGGCGGAGGGCATCGAGACGGATGCCAGCGTCGACTGGCTCTCGGGCCAGGGCTGCGATTTCGGCCAGGGCTACCTCTTCGGCGCGCCGATGCCGAAGGCCGAGATGACGGCGCTGCTCGCCGCGCCGGACGCGCACGGGATGAGCGCGCCGATGAGGGCGGTGGCGTGACGGCCCCGCTACCGCGCGCTCCGGGCGGCCCGCCATAGGCGCCAGAGGCGGCGCCAGCGCGGGATCTCCACCAGTGTGTTGAGCGGATCGTAGGAGACCCGCTCCATCGCCGCGAGATAGTCCTCGGCCAGCGCGAGCGGCAGGAAGGCGAGGCGCGCGGCCGGCGCCAGGGCGGCGTGCTGGGCGCGGACGGCCTCGAGATGGCGCCGCGCCACCCCCCGCAGGTCGGCGCAGGCGCCCTTCAGTCCCGGGCCGCCGCGTCCCGTCACGATGTCCTCGCGGGTGACGCCGTGCCGGGTCAGGATGTCGGCCGGCAGGTAGACCTGGCCCGAGCGGGCGTGCCAGGGCAGCGCCCGCAGCAGGCCGACGATGCCGTAGGCGACGCCTGCATGGCCCGCCGCCGTCGCGCCGCCGGGATCGGCGCCCTCCGCCACGATCAGGCTGGCGATCCGGAACAGGCTGGAGGCGGTCTCGCCGCAATAGCCCTCCAGGTCGTTCAGGCGCGGCATCGGGTCGTCGTAGAGGTCGAAGACCCGGGCGTCGATCAGGTCCACGAAGGGCTGGCGCCCGAGCCGGCGCCCGACGATCGCGTCCTCCAGGGCCGCCGCGACGGGGTTGGCCCTGACGTCGCCGCGCGCCTCGCCCTGGAGCGCGTCGCGCCACCATTGCAGGCGGATCTCCCCGGCCATCGGGTTGGTGGCGGCCTCGCGCACGCGGGCGACCGTGAGGCTGAAGGCGTAGAGCGCGAAGAGGTGGGGCCGCGCCGCGGCCGGAGCGAAGAGCGTGGCGAAGTAGCGGTCCGGGTCGCCCGCCCGCACCAGCGCCTCGCAGTGGCGGAGGGCGAAGTCGAGGCCTCCCCCCTCACCCGCAGGCGCCGCGTTCTCGCTCACCCGGTCGGCCATCCAATTCCTCAGCCCACCGCGATCAGGGCGGCGGCGACCTTGCGGTTCTCGCCCGCCAGGATGTTGTAGGTGCGCGCCGCCGCGCCCGTCTGCATCACGTCGAGGCCGACGCCCATGTCCTTGAGCCAGACCCGCAGGTCGGGGGGCAACGGCACGATGTCGGCGCCCGTGCCCACGAGGAGCAGCTCGATCGCCCCAGCCTCGGCCTGGACCGGGCGGAGCGCCGTGCGGTCGATCCGGCGCGGGTCCACGACGTCCCAGGCCCGGATGCCGGCGGGCAGGACGAGGATCGAGCCGCGATGCGACATGTCGGCGAAGCGGAAGCCGCCGTTGCCGTAGGCGTCGATCGGGAAGCGCCCCGGCAGGAAGCCCGCGTCGAAACCCGCCAACCCGCTACTCCGCCGCCTGGGGCACGCCGCCCCGGCTCTCGGAGGCCCGCTTCACGCCCGAGAGCATCAGCCCGAGATAGATCAGCACCGGGGTCGAGACGAAGATCGCCGAGTAGGTGCAGATCACCACGCCGCAGAGCATCACCACCGCGAAGCCCTTGATCGCCTCGCCGCCGAACAGCACCAGCGCCAGCAGCGACAGGGCCGTCGAGATCGAGGTCATCACGGTGCGCGACATGGTGGAGTTGATCGAGAGGTTGAGCAGCTCGACGGTCGGGATCGTCTTGTAGCGGCGCATCAGCTCGCGGGTCCGGTCGAACACCACGACCGTCTCGTTGAGCGAGTAGCCGACGATGGTCAGGATCGCGGCGATCGAGGTCATGTTGAACTCGATGCGGCTGACGATGAAGATGCCGACCGTCAGCACGATGTCGTGGAGCGTGCCCACGATGGCGCCGAGCGCCAGCTCCCGCTCGAAGCGGAACCAGAGGTAGAGCAGCACGGCGACGACCGAGAGCACGACGCCGAGCGTGCCGGACTGGACCAGCTCGCCCGAGACGCGCGGGCCCACCGTCTCGGTGCGGCGGAAGTCGTAATCGGCGTCGAAGGCGGCATGCGCCTTGTTCATGACCGCGGTCTGGCCCTGCTCGCCGGCCTGGAGCGGGAAGCGCACCAGCACCTGCCCCTCGCCGCCGAGTTCCTGCACCTCGGTCTCGCCGAAGCCGAAGCCGTTGGCCGTGTGGCGGATCGCGCCGACATCCGTCGTCTTGCCGGGCTTGGCCTGAAGCTCGACCAGGGTGCCGCCCTTGAAGTCGATGCCGAAGTTCAGCCCCACGGTCACGAACAGCACCACGGTCGCCACCGACAGGATCGCCGAGAGCGGGAAGGTGATGCGCCGGAAGCGCATGAAGTCGAAGTGCGACTCGTCGGGCCAGAGGCGGAGCAGGCGCATGATCGGTCTCGTGCTCGGGAAGGCTTCTCGCGGTCTCCCCTGGTGTTACGGGCTCGGAACGGCAGGGTCTTCAGAACGGCAGGGCCTTGGGCCGGAAGGTGTTGTACCAGAGCGCGATCATCATCCGGGTCAGCGTCACGGCGGTGATGACCGTGGTGAGGATGCCCAGGATGAACACGACCGCGAAACCCTTCACCGGGCCGGAGCCGAGGAAGAACAGGATGATGGCCGCGATCGCCATGGTCGAGTTCGAGTCGATGATGGTGGCAAACGCCCGGTCGAAGCCGGCCTGGAGCGCCGAGATCAGCGAGCGCCCGGCGCGGGCTTCCTCGCGCATGCGCTCGTAGATCAGCACGTTGGAATCCACCGCCGTGCCGATGGTGAGCACGATGCCGGCGATGCCGGGCAGCGTCATGGTCGCCTCGAGCACCGACATCAGGCCGAGGATCAGGCCGACGTGGACGATCAGCGCGATGTTCGCGATGAAGCCGAAGGTGCCGTAGGTCGCGAACATGAAGGCGATGACGAGGCCCGCCGCCACGAAGGTGGCGAGCTTGCCGGCCTCGATCGAGTCGCGGCCGAGGCCGGGGCCGACCACGCGGCGCTCGACGACCGTGAACTTCGCCGGCAGCGCGCCCGCCCGCAGCAGCACCGAGAGGTCGTTGGCCTGCTGCACCGTGAAGTTGCCGGTGATCTGGCCCGAGCCGCCGGTGATCGCCGTGCGGATGACGGGCGCGGAGACGACCTCGTTGTCGAGCACGATCGCCATGCGGCGGCCGACGTTCTCGGCGGTGGCCTGGCCGAAGCGCTGGGCGCCCTTCAGGTTGAACTTGAAGCTGACCATCGGCTCGCGCGACTGCTGGTCGAACGAGGGCTGGGCGTCGGTGAGGTCGCCGCCGTCGGCCATGATGCGTCGCTCGACGGGGACGCGGGCGCCCTTCTCGTCGCGGGAGGGCAGCAGGTCGACGTCGCCCGAGGGCGAGTCGGCCAGCATGCGGAACTCGAGCTTGGCGGTCGAGCCGAGGAGCTTCTCCAGCCGCTCCGGGTTCTGCTCGCCCGGCACCTGGATCAGGATGCGGTCGGCGCCCTGCTGCTGGATCGACGGCTCGGTGGTGCCGGTCGAGTCGAGGCGGCGGCGGATCACCTCGATGCCCTGACTCACCGCGCGCCGCGTGCGGTCGGTGATGCCCTGGTCCGTCAGCGTCATGCGGATCAGGCCGTCCGGCTGCTCGGTAATGTCGAGGGTGCGCGCGCCCGTCTGGCCGACCAGCGCGTTGGAGATCGGCTGGGCCAGCTCGCGCAGCTTCGGCATCGCCTTGGCGCGCGCCGCCGCGTCCGCGATGCGGACCTGCACGCCGCGCGGCTGCAGGCCGATGCCGCCGTCGGCCCGCACGCCCTCCTGCTGCAGGATGCGGCGCACGTCGTCGCGCAGGGCCTTGGCCTGCGAGGCGACGAGTTCGTTCTGATCGACCTCGAGCAGGAGCTGCGAGCCGCCCTGCAGGTCGAGGCCCAGCACGATCGCGCGGCTCGGCACGATCCAGGCCGGGAACCAGCTCGGCAGCGAGGCCATGAAGGCCTTCCGGCTGTCGGCCGGGAAGAAGCTCGGCACCGCCAGGCTGAGGCCGACCAGGATGACGGCGAGCGTCGCGAAGATCTTCGAACGGGAAAAGCGCAACATCCGCCGTCGTCTCTTGTGTTCTCAGGCCCGCCGCGGGGGCGGGCGTCGCGCGTGAGAGCCGTCAGGCGGCCTTGACCGGGCCGCCCTTGACGCGGACCTCGGAGATCATCGTCCGGACGATCTTCACCCGCACGTTCGGCGCGATCTCGACCTCGATCTCGGAGGCGTCGTCCTGCACCTTGGTGACGCGGCCGACGAGGCCGCCCGTGGTCACGATCGTGTCGTCGCGGCGCACGTTCTTGACCAGGGCCTGATGCTCCTTGACCCGCTTCTGCTGGGGTCGCAGGATCAGGAAGTACATGATCACGAAGATGAGGACGAACGGGACCACCTGCAAGGCGATCTCCGCGCCTCCGGCCGGGGCGGATCCTTGCGCGAAGGCGGGGGTGATCAAGCGCGTCTCCTGAAACAACACAGGGGCCGGCACGCGGGCCGGACCCCTCGAAAAGCGCGCGGACTATAGCCGCCGCCGACCCGAAAGCAACGGCGCTCGGGGACGCTTTCTCCACTCTTCCGGCAACCTGTGCGGTGGATCGCGTGGGCTTGGCGGGTGTATGCGCCGGGGCAGACGCTACCCTCGCGCCACCCCCGGATGCACCCCGCGATGACGACGACCCTCGACGACCTGATGCCGCTGCTGGAGCGGATCGCGACCGCGCTGGAGCGGGCGGCCCCGCCGCAGCGGCTGCCGACCGACGTGAGCGCCGCCGACGCCTTCGTCTGGGGGCCGGACCGCCGGCTGCAGCCGGTGCCGCAGGTCAATCGCGTCGAGATGGGGCTTCTCACCGGCATCGACCGCAACCGCGACATCCTGGCCGACAACACCGCACGCTTCGCCAAAGGGCTGCCCGCCAACAACGCGCTGCTCTGGGGCGCGCGCGGCATGGGCAAGTCCTCGCTCGTGAAGGCGGTGCAGGCCGAGGTGAACGCCCGGCGTGCCGCAGGCGACCTGCCGATGAAGCTCGTGGAGATCCACCGCGAGGACATCGAGGCGCTGCCCGACCTGATGGCCCTGCTGCGACCGGACCCGCACCGCTGGATCGTGTTCTGCGACGATCTCTCGTTCGATGCCGACGACACCTCGTACAAGTCGCTGAAGACGGCGCTCGACGGCGGCATCGAGGGGCGGCCCGGCAACGTCCTGTTCTACGCCACCTCGAACCGGCGGCATCTTCTGGCCCGCGAGATGGTGGAGAACGAGCGCTCCACGGCGATCAACCCGGGCGAGGCGGTGGAGGAGAAGGTCTCGCTCTCCGACCGGTTCGGGCTCTGGCTCGGCTTCCACAAGTGCAGCCAGGACGAGTACTTGGCGATGATCCGCGCCTACGTTGACCATTACGGCTTGAGCGTCGAGCCGGATCGGCTGCGGGCCGAGGCGCTCGAATGGTCGACCACCCGCGGCTCGCGCTCGGGCCGCACCGCCTTCCAGTTCATCCAGGATCTCGCCGGCCGGCTCGGACAGCGGCTCGGCTGAAACGCGAACGGCGGCCGTCGCCGGCCGCCGCTCCCAGATCCCATGTCCCGGACAATCAGTTGCTGGCGAGCTGGCTCATCGGGTCGATCGGCGCGCCGCCCTTGCGGATCTCGAAGTGCAGCTGGGGCGAGGTGACGTTGCCCGAGGCGCCGGACTTGGCGATCGTCTGGCCGCGCTTCACCTTCTCGCCGGGCTTCACGTCGATCTCGCCGTTGTGGGCGTAGGCCGAGACGTAGCCGTTCTGGTGGCGCACCAGCACGAGCTTGCCGTAGCCCTTCACGTCCGAGCCGGCGTAGGCGACCGTGCCGTCCTCGGCGGCCTTCACCTGCGTGCCCTCCGGGACCGCGATGTTGATGCCCTCGTTGCCGGACGTGCCGTAGCCCGAGATCACCCGGCCCTTGGCCGGCCAGCGGAAGTTCTGCTCCGGGGCCGCCGGGGCGGCGGGCGCCTGGGCGACCGAGCCGGTGCTCGCGGGCTCCGCCTTCTCGGCAGGCTTGGCGGCGACCTTCTTCTCGGCCGCGGCGGCCTTCTCGGCGGCCAGCTTCTCGGCGGCGGCCTTGTCGGAGGCGGCCTTCGCGGCCTCCTTCGCGGCGTCCTTGGCGGACTTCGCCTCGGCGAGCTTCTTGGCGGCCTCCTTGGCGGCCTCCTTGGCGGCCTCCGCCTTGGCGAGCCGGGCCTCGGCCTCGGCCTTGCGGGCGGCTTCCGCCTTCGGGTCGGGCTTCGCCTCGGCCTTCGGCTCGACCTTGGCGGTCTGGCCGGGGCGGACGTGCTTCTTCTTCTCGGCCTCGAGCGCCGCGGCCTTCTGGGCAGCCTCCTTGGCGGCCTTGGCCTCGGCGAGCTTCCTCGACGCTTCCTTGGCCGCCTCTCGGGCGGATTCCTTGGCGGCTTCGGCCTTCGCCGCGGCCTCGCGGGCGGCGGCCTCGCGCTTGGTCTCGGCGACGCGCTTCTGCTCGTCCTGGCGCTTCACCTCGGCCGCCTTCAGGCGCTCGGCCGGGGCGGCCGGCACGGCGCGGGCGCTCATGGCCGGCGTCGCGGCCGGGTTCATGCCGGACGCGTTGTAGACCGGGATCACGATCTGGCGGCCGGGGGTGATCTGGCTGGCGCTGGTGAGCCCGTTGGCCGCGAGGATCGCCGAGGCCGGCACGCCGAAGCGGGTCGACATCTGGTTCAGGCTGTCGTTCTGCGCGACCGTGATCGTGGTGCCGCCGCTGGCCGACCAGCCGGCCGCGCCCGTCGAGGCGACCCGGGTGGCGGGCGCGGCGGATGCGGGCTTCATCGCCACGGGCGGCGGCGCCGGCAGGGCGCGGGGCGTGATCGGCGCCGACGGGGCACCGAGCGCCTCGGACTGGATCCGGCCCGTGCGGATGGCGGGCGCCGGCGCGAGGTCGGTGTCCGGCAGGCTGCCGGTCGCGGCCGGCTCGCTCGCGCGGTTCGACGCGAACGGGTTGGTGAAGGGATCGCCGAGACGCATCGTGTCCGACGAGCAGGCGGCGGCACCGCCGCCGATGATTCCGATGAGGGCGACGCGCGACAGCGTCCGCATCCCCCGACCAGCCACGCGAACCCGCATCGACGCACCCGTTTGCCTGACGCAACTTGATGCGGTCATTCAAACCGGATTCAGGTTAAGCAACCGTTCCCGTAAACCACGTTCGGCGAGGGCGCGGAACTCTCCGAGGACTTGGCCCGGATAGGGCGCGGGGCATCCGGCCGGCCCGACGCTCGCCGTTTCCGAACGCGGCGCCCCCCTCTCCCCGCGTGCGGGGAGAGGGGATCCGGCGTCACCGGCCGAAGCCTGTCTACAGGGCGAGCGCCCGCCCCGGCACCAGTCCGGCGAGCCGGGCCGGCGGACCGGTCTCGCAGCCCTCCGGGGCGTGGCGGTAGAGCGTCAGCCGGCAGTCGCCCGCGTGTCCGAGGCCGGCCACGAGGCGCCCGTCCGGGGCGAGCGCGGCGATCCAGGCGGGGCTCAGCGCGCCGACCGCGCCGTTCACCAGAATCCGGTCGAAGGTCTCCATCCCGGCCCAGTCCAACCCGTCCGCGTGCAGGACGGCGACCGGCGCATCCGGGGTAATCCGTCCGCGCGCCGCGTCCGCCAGGGTGGCGTAGCGCTCCAGGCTCGTCACCGCGGCGCCGAGTTCGGCGAGCAGCGCCGTCACGTATCCGGAGCCCGTGCCGATCTCCAGGACGCGCTGGCCGGGCGCGACGCGGAGCAGCGCCAGCATCCGGGCGACGGTGCCGGGCGCCGTCATCACGGCCCCGCAGGCCAGGGGCAGGGCGAGGTCGCGCCGGGCGAGGTCGGCGTGCTCGGGCGGCGCGAAGCGGGCGCGCGGCACCCGCTCCATGGCGCGCAGAACCGCCCGGTCGCGCAGGCCCCGCCCGAGCAGCGCCAGCACGAAGGCCGCGTTGCCGACGGCCTCCTGGGCGGGGCCGTCGTGGAGGGCCGCCGCGGCGGCGCCGTCGGGCTGCACCCGCGCTACTCGGCAAACGCCTGGGCGAAGCGGGTTAGCGTCGGCTCGTCGGTGAGGTCGAGGCGCAGCGGCGTCACCGAGATGCGGTGCTCGGCGATGGCCTTGAGATCGGAGCCGTTGCCCGGCTCGAAGCGCGCCTTGGCGAAGGCGAGCCAGAAATACGGGTTGCCGCGCCCGTCCGTGCGGGCGTCGATGGCGAGCAGCGCCTGGTTGCGCTGCCCTTGCGCGGCCACGGCGATGCCCTGCACGGCGCCGGGCTCGCAATCGGGAAAGTTCACGTTGACCAGGATCCCGGGCTCGATCCCCGTCTCGAGGATCTTGACGATCACCCGCTTCCCGTGCTCCCGGGCGCAGTCCCACTTGAGCGAGCCGCGCCCGCCGGGCCCGTAGGCCTGGCTCAGCGCGATCGAGCGGATGCCGAGGATCGTGCCCTCCATCGCGGCGGCGATCGTGCCCGAATAGGTCACGTCCTCGGCGACGTTCTGGCCGCGGTTGACCCCCGACAGGACGAGGTCCGGCGGATGGTCGGCGAGGATGTGGCGCACGCCCATGATCACGCAGTCGGACGGCGTGCCCTTGATGGCGAAGCGCTGCTCCGAGACCTGGCGCAGGCGTAAGGGATCGTTCAGCGAGAGCGAGTGCGACACGCCCGACTGGTCGGTCTCGGGCGCGACCACCCAGACGTCGTCCGAGATCTCGCGGGCGATCGCCTCCGACGTGGCCAGGCCCGGCGCGTGGATGCCGTCGTCGTTGGTGACGAGAATGCGCATCAGTTCGCGGGTCCCTCGATCCGGGTGAGGCCGCCCATATAGGGCTGCAAGGCCGACGGCACCGTGACGCTGCCGTCGGGATTCTGGTAGTTCTCCATCACGGCGATGAGCGCGCGGCCGACCGCGACGCCCGAGCCGTTGAGCGTGTGCACGAACTGAACGCCCTTCTGCCCGTTCGGGCGGTAGCGCGCGTTCATCCGCCGCGCCTGGAACTCGCCGCAGACCGAGCAGGAGGAGATCTCCCGGTAGGTCTCCTGGCCCGGCACCCAGACCTCGATGTCGTAGGTCTTGGCGGACGCGAAGCCCATGTCGCCGGTGCAGAGCGTCATCACCCGGTAGGTGAGGTCGAGCTTCTTCAGCACCGCCTCCGCGCAGGCCAGCATGCGCTCGTGCTCTTCGGCCGACTTCTCGGGGGCGGTGATCGAGACGAGTTCCACCTTGTTGAACTGATGCTGGCGCAGCATCCCGCGGGTGTCGCGGCCGGCCGCACCCGCTTCCGCGCGGAAGCAGGGGGTGAGCGCCGTGAAGCGCAGGGGCAGCTCGTCCTCGGCGAGGATCGACTCGCGCACGAGATTGGTCAGCGGGACCTCTGCCGTGGGGATCAGCCAGAAGTCGTCGCCCGCCGCGAACTGGTCGTCCCGGAATTTCGGCAGCTGCGCGGTGCCGAACATCGCCTCGTCGCGCACCAGCACCGGCGGCGCCACCTCCGTGTAGCCGTGCTCGGTGGTGTGCAGGTCCATCATGAACTGGCCGAGCGCCCGCTCCATCCGGGCGAGCTGGCCCTTGAGCACTACGAAGCGCGAGCCGGAGATCTTCGCCGCCGCCTCGAAATCCATCAGGCGCATGGCCTCGCCGATCTCGAAGTGCTGGCGGCCCGCGCTCAGGCGCTCGCGGCCGGCCTCGTGGCGGCGGTACTCGACGTTGCCGTGCTCGTCGGCGCCCTCCGGCACGTCGGGCTTGGGCCGGTTCGGGATCGCGGCAAGGCGCTCGTCCAGAACCCGGCCGGCTTCGGCCTGGGCGGCCTCCAGCGCGGGCCCCTCCTCCTTGAGGCGGGCGACCTCGGCCATCAACTCGGCGGCGCGGGCCTCGTCCCGCGCCTTCTTGGCGGCGCCGATCTCCTTGGCGAGCGCGTTGCGGCGCTCCTGGTTGGCCTGGGCCGCCGAGGTCGCGGTCTTGCGGGCGTCGTCGAGGGCGACCAGCTCGGCCGACAGGGGCGCGAGGCCGCGGCGCTCGAGGTCGCGGTCGAAGGCGTCCGGGTTCTCGCGGATGGCGCGGATGTCGTGCATGGGCTGGCTCGGGCGATGATGCGCCCGCTTTGCCGCATCGCGCCCGGCGCGACAAGGTTTGGGAGGACGCGACCCAGGCGCCGCTTCGGCTTCGACCCGCGCATCGCTCTCCCTCCCCCCTCTGCGGGCAGGGCGATCGCGTATGCCGGGCGAGCCTGACCGCGGTCAGGCGCGGGTCCCCTCTCCCATAGGGAGAGGTCTGCTTTCGCAGAAAGCCGGGTGAGGGGTATGAGGTTTCCGAACGAG
>JAESGJ010000227.1_pt1 | contig 66320 bp, 56 predicted proteins | sample 9266241 | NCBI WGS metagenome assembly JAESGJ01 (sample SAMN14514841, study PRJNA621669) | algae metagenome | isolation source: Brasilonema octagenarum HA4186-MV1 and co-occurring heterotrophs from wet... | place: USA: Manoa Valley, Hawaii | collected 2009-07-20
GGGCGTAAGTAAGGAGGTTTGACATGACCTTCTTTTAATTTCTCTCTACGCCCTTTTTTTCAGATTTTGGCTCGCACTGCAAGCCCACTTGTTGAGAATGGTGCAAGATCTCAGTTAAAACGGACTCTTGTTAGTCTTTGAGTCCGTTTTAACGGACTTGATCTATTAGCCTTGAACTTTAGTTCAAGGCGTACTCACCGGTAAAGTACAAGATTTGAGTGAACAAGTACTATCACAGTTGCAGCAAACAGTACGGAATTTACTTCAGGCGGATATAACGCACATAGTTATTAATTTTCGCGCCCACCTACTTATAGTTCGCAAAAAGCTTAAAAACTTTGTTGTCGAATGAAGTAGAAAGTTTTGAAGCAACAACACTTCTTGGAACCCAGTCAAAAGATTGTGACAAACCAAGTTCCCTCCAAAGAACACTCTCTGTAGTGATGCTTGGGTTTTCCAACTCCTGCACGACGAGAACTTTTCCTGAAATCCGATGATGGGTGATATTGTGTGAAAATTTGCTAGAGAGTTCCAAAAATTGAAGATGTTGCAGAGATTGAAGAACCTGCTTGACTTCTGAAGCTTCAGTTGCAGGGATTAATGGAAACCCAACGGTATTGGAGAGAAATCCTTTTGTTCTGTGGGCGATCGCCACCGTATCTGTCGCCTTCCTCCAAAAGACCAAACCAAACAACTCCACATCCACCGTATCACGTCGTGGTTTTTTGGGAGGACAAATTTCAACACAATTGTGTGCAAAAGCCAAACACTCTTTCTGTATTGGACACAAAAGACACAGAGGTTTCGATTTACGACAGACAGTAGCTCCTAACTCCATTATTGCTTGGTTAAAGTCACCAGGACGTTCCTCAGGAATCATCTGATCTACATAAGTTTGAATTGCTGATTTTCCAGAAGAACTCCACACATCCTCAGATAAACCAAGCAAACGACTCACAACTCGCACAACATTACCATCAACACAGGCAACTTTTTCATTGAAGCAAATACTTGCAATCACAGACGCCGTGTAAGATCCACAGCCAGGAATTTTCAACCACTCATAGTATGATTGTGGAAAATGACCTTCCAACTTCTCAACAATAAACTTTGCACCTTTGTTTAAGTTACGGGCACGAGCATAATAGCCTAATCCTGACCAAAGTTGACGCAATATCTCTTGATCACAAGCAGCAAGATCATAAACAGTAGGAAGGTGCTTAACAAATTCTGAGAACTTTGGCACAACCACAGCCAGAGTAGTTTGTTGACTCATCACCTCACACACCCAGGTGTGATAGATGTTGATTTTCTGACGCCAAGGCAATGGTCTGCAATGGCGATCGTACCACGCAAGGAGTTTCTGGGCACATTGATTCACTGTCCAACCTTTGTTCAGTCCAAGATAAATCCTAGCAATGTCAAAACCCATCTCATAATTGAAATGGGTTTTGTAAAGTTATTTGCTAAAAATGAGAATTGTTGCTTTAGAAAAGATTCATGATAGTGATGACACCAGCGCTGGTGAGCATGACCAAAGCTCCCATAACTAAAGACTGGCTCAGTTGGTTTGGAGTTTTGGAACCGTTCATGTGTATAATCCCTTATTTTTAAAGATTTCATTAAGAGTAACAGTTTTACTCTCATATATGAAGAAAAACATAGTAAAACTTAAAAAACCTTAACCTAGGTTAACAAATGCAGTAGTTCTTACTTAACTCAAGATAAAGACTTCTGCAAAACTGTCTCACATGTAAAGTTTTGTGTATATTCTTGTAAATAACCTGTTACACATATCACCTCCCCAGTTTTCCTGTATTCTCGTTCCCAGGCTGCAGCCTGGGAATGCAATGCGCTTAGGCTCTGCCTGCAGTGACTCAAGAGGCAGAGCCTCCGTTGCTGCATTCCTTGCCAGAGACAAGGAACGAGACATACGAGACATATTTTGAGTTACTTAGACCCGTCGCCTCTTGGCAAAGGTTACCGAATATGGTACTTACTTAATTCCGACCGATATATGTGCCTTTGTGGTGTAAAATTGATATAACTAAGCAAAAAAACTCATTGGACTAAAGAAGAATTTATGACTGTTTCACCAGCGACTACATCCCAAACCGCCGCTTTTGACCTAGACCAACTCAATCAAAAATTTGAAACCGCTCATCCGAGAGATATACTGGCGTGGTCTGCGGAAAATATTTCAACTGGACTCGTGCAAACCAGCGCCTTTAACGTAGATGACATTATCATTACGCATATCCTCTACGTTGCTCTCAAACACCCAGTCCCAGTTATATTCCTCGACACGCTGTACCACTTCCCCCAAACTCTAGAACTGGTTGCTAAACTCAAAGACACTTACAATTTGGATCTCAAAGTTTACAAAACCCCAGATGTAGACACTCGCGAAGCCTTTGCTGCAAAATATGGCGAAGCACTTTGGGATACAGATATTGCTAAATTCCACGAAGTCACCAAAATCGAACCATTGCAACGAGGTATAGCGGAACTCAATACCGTCGCTTGGATTACCGGACGTCGTCGCGACCAAGCTGTCACCCGTGCTAATATGCCCGTATTTGAACTTGACAGCAACAACCGTATCAAAATCAATCCTTTAGCGAACTGGACACGCAAACAAAGCTGGGAATATGTCGCTGAACACGGCGTCATCTATAACCCCCTACATGACCAAGGTTATCCCAGTATTGGCGATGAACCTATCACAACCAAAGTAGGTGAAGGCGAAGATGAACGCGCTGGACGTTGGCGGGGTACTGGTAAGACTGAGTGTGGTATTCATATTTAACAAGATCGGAAGATGAGGTGATGGGGAAAAGAAGAATTTCCCCTAACTCTCTCTTTCTCTTCCTCTGCTTACTCTGTCTTGAAAAGTTTGCTACGGAGGGAAACCAACGCCAGATACCTAGGTCGGGAGACCCTCATCAAGTACTGGCTCCTGCTTACAACTTTTCGCTGCGCCTCTGCGGTTCGATAAAAGAATTTCTCAGGAAGTTTAACGAGTATTTTGGTTAAAAAGCTGTTCCAAAGCTGCTAATTCAGCTTTTGTTGCTGCATCGATTGGTGGTAAGGGTCGTTGCATGATCGAATAGAGCGATCGCTTCTGATCAAAAATAACGACAACATTGTTATGGTGCGTTATGCTGCGATCAACTCTCTGGAGTTAAGGCAATGGAATTCCTGCTGATCGAATGGCAAGTTTGACAACCCCTTTTACCACATCACTCACCGTTGCATCTCCTAATGATTGCCCCCATTTCACTAATTTGTCTTTCATCGTCGGGTTATTCTGAGCTTGGGTTGCCAAGTCATTAGCTACTTGCTCCTGGGCGGTATCAACTGTCACACCTCGCTTTTGTAACTGCTCAATCAGGTCTTGAATCTGAGATGCAGCCTGAGTCAAGTCCTGACTCATGTTGATGTAATTACCTTGAATGTAGTGACCACCACCTGTGTTGATAGACTCGTAGTAGCTTCCACCACCTGTGTTGATTGTACGATTATCACTCATCACGTTTAAAAATCCTATCTGAAGAAGACGTGCGCTCTGATTGTCGCTTTGATTAGTCACAATCTGAAGAATATCTTCTGGCTGAGGTGGTTGCCAAGTTTTACGACGAGCCAAAGCTTCTGCCTCTAATAATCTCCAGTGTAATTTGCTTTCCAGTTCCGGCAGTTCACGGATGATTTTTTGCAGTGCGTCACAAGCTTCTGGAGTTCCGCGTTCTTGAAGACGCTGTGGAATATAGTTTTTCCACATCCTGACATCATCAATTTCTCCTAGTGTTCGAGCTTGTATACCACTGAGTTCCTTCGCCTCTTGCTCACGCTCTTCAATCTCTGGGTATTGTCTGGCAAGAAAAATATACAAATCGGCTAGATATTCTTCTTTAAGCTGCTGTTCAATTTGACCTTGCATGGCAGCTTGGAACGCGATAGACTCCAATACTTCTCTACCAAATTCAGAATCTTGCTGTATTGCAGACCATAGAGTTAACCAACTAGAATTGTCTGCGTGAAGTACAAGTATACGAGCAGCTACAACTGCTTTATCTCTTGCTTCTCCAGAGCTAGGCACTGAAGGAGAGATAAAAGAAACTGCTAAGACTCTAGCTTCATCAATTTCGTGGCTGAACATATCTTCCAATAAGATTTCCAACATGCCAGCGTTCAAGTCTTCATTTTTAACCTTGCTAAGTATTGGCTTTACTAGAGGTTCATCCAAGAAATTTTTAGTTAAACGATAAACATCATTGAAATAAAAAGCACGAGGCTGATAGTTGTGTTGAATCATCCAAACTATCAGTGTTTCTATAAACTCATTAGGAATACTTTGATATGCTGTCCGTACTATTTCTCGACAGTGTTCATTATTCTCTTCTGTATTTCTGTCAGAAAAACTTATAGACTTAAAAATAATTGGTATCCACTTTACCCATATATCAGGAGAAATAGTTGGAATGAACTCTGGCTCTTGCTTCGATAAGAGATGAAGTGCCTGATAGCCTGCAAATGGAGGATGAGAAAAATTATTTGTTTCAAGCCATGTTTGAGTTTCTGGCTCTCCAGCATCAAGATAAACTTTTGCTGTTTTGAGAATCCTTACTTTTGTATCTGCTTCTGCTTCTTCCCATCCAGGAAGTTTTGTTACATCTGGTTCAAAAACGTTATCGGTGCTGTAATGAGTGCTAGTTGGGATGAGAGTCATTTCGACACACACTTGCCACCATAGTTCAGAATCACCTGATTCAACCCGTTCTAAAGCTGCGACTACTCTCTGCTTTGGGGGTGGTTCCAGCAAAGGTTTCTGTTCACAAGGCTTTAACAAGTTTTGTAATTCTAAGTAACTTGTCTTTGCCTGCTCTGCTCTCGGAGAATTAAACTCGATAGGTTCTAACTCTAACGCAAATTCTGCTTTCAAAGTGGAATTATACTGACTAGCTGTAATAACAGCGCTCATTTGGTCTGAATTCTTCCAATCCAACTTCCAGCGTATCAACTTGGCATAAATCTTTTGTACACGCTCAGGTTCTGATGACTGCAAACGTTCAATCAGCCACGAGAAATCTTGTTTCAAAGGAGTTAACGAACTATATTGACTATATCCAGCTAGCCACAGCGGTTCCTGCTCCGAATCTGGGAGAATCGAAATCATTGCTTTTATTAGTTGACGGCGCTTACAGTCATCAACTTCTAACTGTTGTTGAAATGATAAATTTTCAGCTTTATTTGTGACCTCAATAATTTCGTCATGATTCTTCAGTCTTAAATAAGCGATTTTGGCAAATCCTTCAAGGATGTTTGGTTCTTTAAGATACTCCCATGCTTTCAGCATTATGGCATCGGAAAGCTTATCAAATGGATAATGTAGCTCACGTCTAGATGATTGTTGCTCAAGCCATTTAAGTGCAACTGATAAATTGGTTGGCGTGAGATGCTGTCCAAGGTTATATGCTACAAAGTCCTGATATTTTCCACCAATGTAGTTTGCCTTGGGTTGTGTCAGCACACTAAACACCTCTTCTGCTGACATGTGATTAGGATATAAAGCGAGCATTGCATATCCTTTTAATTGGTCTTCCGGATCGTTTTCAACTTCACCAAGCGCTAAAGGTTTTAACCGAGCTTTAGTTTGCTCGTCTGCTATTTGACCAATAGTAAGTGCTGCGTGTATGCGAACCCAAAGAAGTTGTTGAGGATCGAGAGCAACCGAAGCAAGGCTGTTCTGCACAGCTTCAACGCAACAGGCTCTTGTAATGTCAATTGCTACTCTCCGTGCATTTATATCTTTATTGGAATCATCAATATAAAGTTGAAGTTGCTCAGCGAGTTTTGGGTGATTCAGATTTCTATACTCCCAAGTTCCATACTGATAAGAAAGCTTTCCTTCGTCGTGCAGTTTTAACAGAGAGTCAACCAAAGTAAATTTATTTGCCTCAGTCGCCGTTGATATATCACTTTGAAGTAGTACATCTGGATCAGTTTTTACAATCTCCTGAAATACTTCAGGTATCATGCTCGAAAGCCAAGCTGTAGTTTCCTGTAATTGAGGAACTACTCTGCAATCAGGATGAATAGTCCATTTCAGAATCTGAGGTAGGCTGACCTGATGTTGTTTCAAATACCATGCAGCCAAAAATTCAGCGTAGGTTTGATGTGCCCATCCCATCCGGTACAATCCACGCGATGAGAACAAACCAGTATCTAGAACCTCTTCAATCCCTGCTTCAGTGACTTCAAACTCTCTTCCATTAGCACGCTCATGTCCCCAGCACAGCTTTTGGAGTAACACATCTTCCTCTGGAACATCTCCCTGATTAATATCAGTCCAGACTGCAAAACGCTTGGCAAAGATTATAACGGCTGCAATTCTAGCTGCAATAATTAGACGCTGGTTATTCTCTAGGTTACCCTTAAGACCCGACTCTCGACGATTTCGATTCACTTCTCCACACAGAAGTCTACAGCCATCGAGATATAAGTCACGCAGGGTTTGATTTGGAAGGAATTGACCACTGTGGCGGTAAGTATTAAGCAGAAATTCAAGTGTGACTGGTTTAATAGCTAGGGGAACAACATTTTTTTTCCAAACTTCTTCCAAAAAATCTTCAGACTTGACTCCTTCACTTGCTGCGGCTAACTTCACATCTGTACGGCGAAGTGGTGCTAATTCATATACTCCTACGCCATCCTTTCCCCAGATTTGTCTCAGTCGTTCTTCAAGAGTGATTGACCAAACAGCAGTTCGGCAAGTGATACGAACAAATAGACGCTCTGCTTTATTCTGGTATTTTTTAAGTTTGTTGGCTAGCAATGCTGCTACTGTGTCTATTCGTAGCAAACATTGGTCAAGGCTATCTAAGAAAATATACAGGCTATGAGTACTTCTAGCCCAAGTGGTAAACTCTGGACTCTCAAATAACTCTTTAATGAGCCTGTCTTCGCTTTTATATTCATTAAGATCCAAATTAAGTTCATCATCACCAGTTGCTTTGATTGCACTGGAAATCTTGACTCTCTCTGCTTCCATCGTCCGGGTCTTACCGATACCCGGTTCACCCAAAAGCACCAAACAATGTTGATGGGAAATTTCCTCAAAGCTCACCAGATCTGGATTATATTCTCTTCCCCATTTACTATCTGGATCGTATAAATAACCACTATCGGCAAGGTTAATATGACCAGACCGAGGACACCAGAAGCGCTTCCAACCGTAAACCTGCTCTGACATTTGAGTAATTCGTAGAGCAAACAAAAACTTACATGTTTAAAGATAACATGACCAATGGCACGCTCGATAAGCTAAAGTCTCTAAGTATGGTCTATTGAAATGCAGACTGCTGTAAGCGATAGTATGATTAGCTTGGCAATTTAACGTCAGATAGTCAGGTAAAACTTGAGAGAAATGTATGATTAAAATCCTCCACCTCTCCGACATCCACATGGGAAGCGGATTCTCCCACGGACGAATTCATCCTGAAACAGGATTGAATACACGCTTGGAAGATTTTGTCAATACTTTGTCTCGATGTATTGACCGAGCGTTAGCAGAACCAGTGGATTTGGTTGTATTTGGTGGTGATGCTTTCCCCGATGCGACACCAGCACCCTATGTACAAGAAGCCTTTGCTGGTCAGTTTCGACGCCTAGTCGATGCAAACATCCCCACAGTCCTGTTGGTGGGAAACCACGACCAACACACCCAAGGACAGGGTGGAGCCAGTCTATGTATTTACCGTGCTTTAGGAGTCCCAGGAGTTGTCGTAGGTGATACCTTAAAAACTCATCGCATTCAAACCCTTAATGGAAGCGTGCAGGTTATCACTCTGCCTTGGCTAACCCGTTCTACACTCATGACTCGCCAGGAAACAGAAGGTGCATCTCTGGCCCAAGTCAACCAACTGCTGACTGAACGTCTGCGGGTTGTTCTAGAAGGAGAAATTCGCCGACTTGACCCCAATGTGCCAACTGTTCTTTTGGGTCACTTAATGATGGATAATGCAAATTTGGGAGCTGAGCGTTTTCTGGCAGTTGGTAAAGGCTTTACACTTCCCCTATCTTTGCTGACGCGACCTTGTTTTGACTATGTAGCCCTAGGACACGTCCATCGCCATCAAAACCTGAATAAATCTAATAACCCTCCCGTGATTTATCCAGGGAGTATTGAGCGGGTGGATTTTAGCGAAGAAAAGGAGGACAAGGGCTACGTTATGGTAGAATTGGAGAAAGGTCACGTTGAATGGGAATTTTGTTCTTTACCAGTTCGGGCTTTCCACACAATTGAGGTAGATCTTTCCAAAGCTGAAGATCCACAGGTGGTGATCATGAAAGCTTTAGCCAAGCGTGATATCCAAGATGCTGTTGTGCGGCTTATTTACAAACTTCGCTCTGAGCAATTAGATTTGATAGATAGCGCCTCGCTGCATACTGCTTTAACTCCTGCGCATACCTACACCATTCAACCAGAATTGGTTAGTCAGTTAGCTCGACCCCGTGTTCCGGAATTAAGCGCGAGTAATAGCATCGACCCGATAGAAGCCCTAAGAACTTACTTGAATAACCGCGAAGACCTCAAGGACATAGCTGCATCAATGCTGGAAGCTGCACACAATTTGCTAGCAGATGATGTGGAAGTCTGGCTAGAATCAGCTACCCAGGAATAAGGTATGAAAAATTACTTACGTATCGAACTAGAGAAGCTCTGCTACATCTCCTGTAAAATTTAAGTTCAATTGGTGATTAATCTGGCAAAATTGCAATATTCTAAACTTTGTGGTTAATTTTTCTTTCCACAGAGTGAGGATAAAAAATATAGTTGTCAGGTGGACTTTCTATGTCCCTCTACCCACAGATTAAACAATTTTTACTCGGTAAAACGTTACCGACAAGTGCTCATGCTGAAGAGCGATTGAGTAACGCTGCTGCTCTTGCAGTGCTTTCATCGGATGCTCTGTCTTCGGTTGCTTACGCTACAGAGGAGATTCTGCTGGTTTTAGTCGCAGCGGGGAGTAACGCTCTTGGTTTGTCTTTGCCTATTGCCATAGCAATTATCATCCTACTAGCAATAGTCGTGCTTTCTTATCGACAAACCATTCGAGCTTATCCCAAAGGCGGTGGTTCTTATATTGTTGCCAGAGAAAACCTTGGTATATACCCAGGACTGGTGGCAGGGGGTTCTCTGATGATTGACTATATTTTGACAGTCACCGTCAGTATATCTGCGGGTACTGCTGCCCTCACCTCAGCATTTCCAGTCCTGGAACCTTTTACAGTCAGCCTTTGCTTGATTTTTATTTTCCTATTGACGCTGGCAAATCTTCGAGGTGTAAAGGAATCGGGTAGGATATTTATGATTCCTACTTATGCCTTTATTATCAGCATTTTTGTGTTGATTGCCCTTGGGTTATTTCAACAAGCGACGGGGCAAGTACCGACAGAATATCCCAACATACCTGTCAAAGAAGGACTCAGTTTGTTTTTCATTTTGAGAGCTTTTTCTGCTGGATGTACAGCGCTGACGGGAGTTGAAGCAATATCCGATGGTGTCTTAGCTTTTAAGGAACCAGAGTGGAAAAATGCTTGCCTCACATTGCTTTACTTGGGCGTTATTCTGGGTTTTATGTTTGTAGGAATTACCTATGTAGCCAACGCATACCATGTTGTTCCGGAAGAGGGACAAACTGTGGTTTCTCAGTTGGGTAGGGTTATTCTCGGAACAGGACCACTTTATATCTTTGTCCAAGTTGTTACACTGCTAGTCCTGCTTTTAGCTGCAAACACCAGCTATGCAGATTTTCCTAGACTTTGTTACTTTTTGGCACGAGATGGATTTTTACCGCGACAATTGTCACTGTTGGGCGATCGCCTAGTCTACTCTAACGGCATCATCCTTCTCAGTGTCTGTGCAGCCATCTTGGTCATCATCTTCAAAGGAAACGTCAATGCTGTTATTCCCTTGTATGCAGTAGGCGTATTTACTTCCTTTACTTTATCTCAAGCTGGGATGGTACGCCGCTGGTTCCATGAACGCACACCAGGTTGGCTTCCAAGCGCTTTGATGAATGGTTTGGGAGCTATTGCGACAGCTGTGGTTCTAGGAGTCATTATATCAACTAAGTTCATGGGCGGGGCTTGGTTAGTCGTCGTAGCAATTCCTGTGCTTGTCAGCATCTTTTTAGCCATTCACCGTCACTATCAATACGTAACAGAACGTCTTAGTATTCAGGGATTACCCCCGAGAGGTTATATCCCCAGACCAAAACCAGAAGTTGTCACCCACCCTGCTGTGGTTGTGGTAGGACAACTGAATCGAGGAACAGTAGAGGCTTTGGACTACGCACGCACGATTGCTGATGAAATTGTTGCAATTCACGTAGATCTTGGTTCTACAGAAGGAGATAAACTGCAAGAAGAATGGCGACAATTGGAGGCAGACATTCCTTTGGTCATTATCGAATCACCCTACCGTTCTGTGATATCTCCTATTGTCGAATTTGTTGGTGAGTTTGAAGACCGTTATCAGGACACTTACACAACTGTAATTATTCCTGCGTTTGTAACTCGTAATTGGTGGGAAGGTCTTTTGCATAATCAAACAACTTTGTTTTTGAAAAATGCTTTACGTGCTCAAAAGAGTCGAGTTGTCACAACTGTCAGGTATTACTTGTAATACTTGTTGACATCGTCCCACGGCTGCCCAAATATCGCACTGCGTGCTCATTTGGACAAAAAGCCGTGGGATTCCAAGACTTGCGCCTTAGATTTTCTGGTTCCACGAGTCGGCTTACCTGAAGGAGTTCCCTCAGTCAGACATACGAGTCATTTTGTCAATGATTTTAATCGCATCATTCGTCTGGCGCATCCTCTTCCTCCTCTACATAGGTCTGAACTTCTGGGTTTTCTTCAAATAAACGCTTTCGTCTTATCGCCCGTTCAATAGAAGTAAACAAAGGGCGCTTAGGAGACATATCGCCGCCACGGGCAATCAGCGAGTGTGCGATACCACATGCGATCAGCTTCCGGCTTATCGCCTTAACCGAGTTCACCCTAACTCGGTCGATCTTGCCGTTGAAATCCACAACACGCCAGCAGATCCATCAAAATGCCCCACATTGAGGGTGCTAATCTCGTGCGCCGATCCTTTCTTTGCTGCACGCTGCATCGGCGCAAAGAAAGCCCATCTTCCTTAAACTTAAAGAATTAATGAGAGATTCTTTCATTAATTTTGATTTTAGTGTAAGCTTTTTTCTACAGTTGTTAAAGAAAATTCTCAACAAACTTCAGACAGGCGTAAAATGACAACTTCTACACATCCGTTGTCGGTGCAGCAAGACTTGACCAACTCACCTTGGTGGGCTGGTAACTTTCGTCTCACCAATCTATTAGGTAAATTACTGGGCGCTCATGTTGCCCATGCTGGATTGATTTTGTTATGGGCTGGGGAAATAACGCTGTTTGAGGTGTCCCGCTTCAATCCTCATCAGCCAATGTATGAGCAATAGCTCACAGTTAACTGCTAACTTCTTTTATTACTGTTAGCGATTCATAAGCTTGACGAGAAATTGACAACTCTAATTACTTACAGGATAAATCAATGTCTAAACAACCAGAAGCCATTTGGTTGAACACAAGCCCTAGTTTGTTATGCTTTGCTCAACCATTGTTGCGTGAACTGTCACGTTCTGTAACTATTGCCCAGTGGGAATATACACAAACTAAGGATGAACCTAGTTCCTTAGATGTTGCAATACTGCTGCTGGATGAATATCTTCAATCAATCAAGCAACCTGTGCATCTGATAGGTCACAGCACGGGAGGATTACTCGGGCTACTATATACACGTCAATATCCAGAAAAAGTTAAATCTTTAACCCTATTAGCTGTGGGTGCTGATGCAGCAGTTGACTGGCAAGCTCATTACTATAGCCATCGCCCATCCTTGACTCGGGAAAAAATTCTCAATGCAATGGTGTATAACTTATTTGGCTATCAGACTGAACACGCACTCAAGCGTCTAGAGAAGATTTTGGAACAAGACTTAGATTGCTCGCTCTCACCTCACTCCCTGTTTAAACGACAAAGCGTGCTTCCCTGTCCAGTCCCTGCGCCTTTAATGGTTTGTGGTAGCACTAACGATATCATTGTAGAACCCGACGCCCTGGAAGGATGGCGACCGTTTTTGATGGAGGGCGATCGCTATTGGGAATGTCAAAAAGGACGGCATTTCTTTCACTTCTTCCAGCCGACTCTTGTAGCAGAACAGATTCTCGACTTCTGGCAATCTCTATACCAAATCTCTAAAAAACCACTACAGATCAGAAAATAACTCTAGGGGTGTCCATAAAGACGCTCACATTGCACCAAAGTTATCCCGTAGCCAAGCGATCCGCAGTTTGCGCGATTGGGCAAAACCCTAAGTTCAGCCACAAGGGAACTTAGGGTTGTTTATTAAGAATTGTCTCTTTTTTTGGTATTGACATAATACACTCCTTGCCGCCATTTGCATAGATATTTTTAATCGCTCATATCTATTAAAATGAGCAGTTTCTGCAAAGCTTGTAATTTAAGGTAGGAAATATTCATTGTTGGTGAAAATTTCAGTCGGACATCGTGTATGAGAATTACATACCAAAATCAGCAAAAACAAACTGCCCTAATTACAGGGGCAGCTAGTGGTATTGGTTACGAATTAGCACACCTTTTTGCCCGTGATAGTTACAATCTTGTCTTAGTAGATAAAAATGGACAAAAACTCTCTGAAATAGCGGAAGAATTTCCAAAAAAGTTCGGCATTTATGTGATCAAGATTGTAAAAGATTTATCTATTTCAACCGCCCCAGAAGAAATTTTTACAGACTTGCAACAAGCATCGATAAAGGTTGATGTGCTGGTGAACAATGCTGGATTTGGGACTTATGGCTTATTTAACGAAACCAACCTCACTGCTGAGATGGAAATGTTACAGGTCAATTTGGTATCTCTAACTCATTTAACGAAATTATTCTTAAAGGATATGGTCAATCAAGGCAACGGAAAAATATTAAATGTTGCCTCCACCGCTGCATTTCAACCAGGACCTTTAATGGCGGTTTATTCCGCTACTAAAACTTATATTTTATTCTTTTCAGAAGCGCTAGCTAATGAGTTAAAAGATACAGGTGTCACTGTAACAGTCCTTTGTCCAGGACCAACAGAATCAGATTTTCATAAAATAACTGGGATGGCTGACTCTGAACTGCTCAAAAACAAGAAGATGATGAGTGCAGAAAGTGTAGCCAAAATTGGCTATGCTGGTTTATTCGCGAGCACAGCTGTTGTTATTCCGGGTGTAAAAAATAAGATCCTCGCTGAATTAGTAAGATTTACTCCCAGAAAGCTAGTGGCAGAAGTAGTAAGAAGTATCCATGAGGGAAAAATAAAGTGATTTAATTTAAATCTTATTTTTCTTCAAAACATATTTGTGATACTCTAGCAGTCCTAAATCATTTGTAACAAGATTCCCGACTTATAAAAGAAGTCGGGAATCTGAGCCTGCGCGACTTATGCGCAAAGCGCAGGCACTTTCACACAAATTAAATAAGATTGCTATATGACTTATAAGTAAGTAAGTGGGTTTAATTAAATATAAGATGTGGTGCGGGCTGTCCTGCCCGCGAGCGAGACGCTCCGAAGTCGCTACAACGCGGGGAACCCGCGCAACGCGCTTCTCTTCGCACTACTGCTATCTACGAATTAATTACCCCTACCTACTTAGATCAACATTGAAAAACATAAAATAGAGTTTTTACGATTTTCCTCTAGATGTCTTGACAAAACACCGATTGGCGGCATTTGCCCCTATTTTTGGGTTCACATCGAATGTGAACTACCTATTGATCCAACAAAGGAATTGTATCCGGTAACTCATCTTCCAGCAGACGCAGACGGGGATACAAGTAGGCAATGAAGGTGACAAAGATGCTAAATATACCCATGATGACATACATCAAACCAATACCGCGACCATGCCCAACACCAATAATTTGCCCAATGCTAGCTGTTCCCAACCCATCAGCAGCCATCAACGGTTCAAAAACTTGGTCGGCTAGTCGTCCTGCTATCAGGTAAGAAAGCGGCACAAAACCCTGAGTAACCGCACTACGGAATGCAAAGACCCTTCCCTGTACCTCTGGAGCAACTCTCTTTTGGAAAATGACTTGGATTGCACCATTAACGATTGGAACTATGAAAAATATAAAGAAATTAGAAATAGTGAACAGAATCGGGCTAGGACGCAAGCCAGCTAACACATAGAATAAACCCAAAAAAAACATCGAGATAAATATAATATTTATCTGGCGCTGTAATCCCCCCCAGAAACTCATAATGAAACTACCGACTAACATCCCAGAGCTAGCAATAGAAGAGATTGTCCCCAGACTTTGAACGGAAGTGAACGAAAGTACCAGAGGTGTAGTTAGAGCTTCATCGAAACCGATGAGGAAGTTACTGATAGCAATAAATATGACTAACCCAATCAGTCCAGGTCGCTCAATTAAATAATTCCATCCAAAGGTCACTTCTTTCCAAAATGAAAAGAAGAACCCTACTTCTTCTTCATTAGCTTCTTTGGTCTGAACTTCAGGGAACTTAACCACTAACAAACAAACCAGAGCAAAGCACAAAGTTGTCAGATCAATGATAATAACTCCAGAAATTTGGACAGTTGCCAGCAGTGCAGTTGCCAGCACTGGTGAGAGGATTTCCGCAATAGCCAACCTAATCTGCGTCATCGAACTAGCACGACCAAGTTGTTCTTTAGGTACCAGTAATGTAGTGGCTGAAGAATAGGCGAGGGACTGAAAGGCACTGAAGCCGGAGCTAATAGCACTAATTAGGCACAGACTCCAGACTTCTAGGTTGCCATTGATAAATAACCAGGCAATGGTTAAGGTACATAGACCAGCACAGAAGTCACTAATCATCATGATCCAGCGCCGACTCCAGCGGTCAACAAATACTCCAGCAATGGGGGAGATAATAATCGCAGGTAAGGTTGTTGATAGAATCAGGAGAGTGAACTGGGTGTTTGAGTTAGTATGCTGATAAATCCAAATACTCAGAGCAAAACTGGTCATGCGAGAGCCAACCAGAGATAATACCTGACCAATCCAGATCAAGATAAAAACGCTCATGTTTTGAGTTATCTCTCCTTCCTTACTAGAGAAATACTCAGTCCACCTAAATAAAGACAATCCAAATCTGGGCTGTTCTTTCAACTCTGGTGGGTTATTTTTTAACATAGTAATATTGACTATTGGTTAATTTGTGATACATCATCCTCGTTAAATGTAGCATTTATAACTCATATGCTACACGGCAGTCAGTATATTATTGAAGTTATGCAAATTCAGAAACTTGGCTAGTTGGATGTTGGACGAGCTTCTCTAGAATTTCTTGGTAATAGCTAAACAGATCCTCAATGGTTTCATTTGTAAATAGCTCTGTGCTGTACCAGACTGTAATTTCAATGGTTGGATTATTTACAGAAGGTGAAGAAACATAAAGTTCTAAAGGAATTTTCGCATTCCACAAGCTGAGATCGCGCTTAATTGTTACAAAGTCTACATCTAACATCCAGTCATGGCAATTTTGTGCAGGTAGCATAGTCAGGCATGCCCAGAGGTTAAGTGGTTGTTTGCTTGTAATAGCGTCAATGACTGTTTGAACAGGAATCTCTTTATTGTTGATTGCTTCTGTGAGAGTTTCTTTGATCTCTTCTAAAAGAGTAAGTCCTGTTTGCTCAGATGAGAGATGCGATCGCAAAATTACGTCGTTGATAAAGCAACCGAGCATGTTTTCGGTTTCTACCGTACTACGATTACCAACTGTTGTCATTACTAAAATTTCGTTTTTACCACTATAATTAAACAAAAGTATCTTCAGAGCAGTCAGAATGATGACAAAGATGGTGACTCCTTGAGAACGGCTGAGGGCTTCGATTGATGCCACAAGACTGGCTGGCAGAACTACAGAATAAATAGATGCGCTTGTGCTGTTACAAACCTGTGGCTCATTGCTAGACACCACATCAGATAATAGTGAAGGATTAGTCAGTTTTTGCAGCCAATAAGCAAGTTGCTGTTCTATTACCTTTTCATTAAAGTATTTCCGCTGCCAGAGGGTAAAATCTGCGTACTGAACAGGTAATTCGGGTAGGGGTGAAGGTAAACCATTGGCAAAAGCTTCATAGAGTCTTCGTAACTCTTCCAACAAGAACCCAAATGAGCACCCATCCGTAATAATATGGTGCATATTTATTGTCAACCAATGCTCCTGTTGAGTTAATCGCAGCAACGTTGTCTTGATTAGAGGACAAGAAGCTAGATCAAAATGGTGCTGATATTCCAGAGCTGCAAGTCTTTCTGCTTCAGATGTTTGCTCTGTTTTAGGTAGGTTTTGTAAGTCTATAATCTTTAGTGGTATGGTCAGGGATGGGGTAATGATTTGTACGGGTTGACCTTCTACCACAGTAAAGGTTGTCCGTAATATTTCATGACGGCGAATAATCTCATTGAAGCTAGACTCCAACACGCTTGCAGAGAGGGAGCCAGTGAAACGTAAAACAAAAAAGCTGTTGTAGGCGCAACTTTCAGGAGCTGATTGTTGTAAACACCATATAGACTCTTGTGCAAAAGATAGTGGTATATGTGTGTCTCGTACTTGAGGGACAAGAGGTGGTAAGGTGTTCAATGTCATACCACTTGCACTCTGCTCCTGTACCTCTAGCTGACGAGCAGTTATCACTTGACTAAGCGCAGCTATAGTAGGTGCTGCAAATAGAGAACGCAAGGGAAGTTCGATCGCAAAACTTTCCCGAATGCGAGATATTACAGATGTTAGCAGGAGAGAGTGTCCCCCCAATTCAAAGAAGTTATCGTATATGCCTACCTTTTCCCGATGTAACACTGTACACCAGATTTCGGCTAGTTTTTCTTCTTGCCAAGTACGAGGTGCGACAAAAGCTGCTTCTAGTTCTGAATTTGTTATCTCTGGCTTTGGCAAAACTCGACGATCAACTTTACCATTAGGAGTCAGGGGTAAGGTTTTGAGCATCACAAAAGCAGATGGCATCATATATTCAGGCAGCTGTGGTTTGAGAAACTGACGCAATTCGCTACTAGCCAATGTTTCTGTTGTGCCAACAACATAAGCTGTTAAATATTTATTCCCTGGCTCGTCTTCCCGCACAGTCACCACCGCTTGCTCAACTTGGGGATGTTGGCTCAGTACCGTTTCAATTTCTCCTGGCTCAATCCGAAAACCACGAATTTTAACTTGGTTATCAATGCGTCCCAGAAATTCAACATTTCCATCTGGTAAATAACGAGCTAAATCACCAGTCTTATATAAGAGACAATTGGCTTGGAAAGGATGAGGAAGAAATTTTTGGGCTGTTAATTCTGGACGGTTGAAATAACCTCTAGCTAAACCTACACCACCAATATGTAATTCTCCAGGGATACCAATAGGAACAGGTTGCAAATACTTGTCTAAAATGTAGATTTGTGTGTTAGCGATCGCTCGACCAATAGGAACTGTTTCCGCTTTTGGTTCTATTTGCTGGACATGATACCAAGTTGCCAAGGTTGTGTTTTCGCTCGGACCGTAAAGGTGTACTAACTGTTGGGGTGCTCCTGCCTCTAACAATTGTCGCACCCGCCTGGTGTCAACAGCTTCACCGCCAAATAAGAAGTAGCGTAAACCTCGAAATGCTAACGGCACTTCTGCAATCATTTGGTTAAATAGTGCTGTAGTAAGCAACAGGATTGTAACTCCCTCAGTTTGCAAGCTGCTGGCAAAATCTCGCGGTGAGAGGACTATTTCTCTTTCCAGAATCGCTACTTTCGCACCATTGAGTAATGCTCCCCAAATTTCAAAGGTAGCAGCGTCAAAGGAGGTATTAGAAGCTTGTGCGATGACATCTTTTGGTTGTAAATCTATATAATCCGTATTTCGTACTAATCGTACCACTCCGCGATGGAGAATCATCACACCTTTAGGTTGACCTGTTGACCCTGATGTGTATATGACCTGAGCCAAATTATCGGCGGTGGTATTACACTTTAAGTTATCCTGGCTCTCTTGGCAAATGACAGACCAGTCGCTATCTAAACAAATCTGCTCAACAGTGGTCAGTTGCCCGTATAGCTGCTGTTCTGTCAACAGTAAAAAGGCTTGTGCATCTTGGAGCATAAACGCCAAGCGATCGCTGGGATGGGTGGGATCTAGAGGTAAATAAGCACCACCAGCTTTGAGAATCCCTAGCATGCCTACGATTATGTTAGGCGATCGCTCAAAACAAATTCCCACCAAAGTTTCTTCACCCACACCCAGCTTTTGCAAATAATGTGCCAGTTGATTGGCACGGGTGTTTAACTCCCAATAGGTGAGTTGTTGATTTCCGAATCCTACCGCTACCGCATTAGGCGTTTTTTCTACTTGCTCTTCAAATAATTGATGGATACATTGATGAGGATAATTAATTTGGGTATTATTCCACTCAATGAGTAATTGATGCTGTTCTGCTGCTGTTAGTAATGGTAATTGCCCGACACACTCGTCTGGATTGGTAGCGATCGCTTCAACTAAGATTTGAAAATGCCCTACCATCCTTTGAATGGTAGTAGCATCAAACAAGTTGGCATTATACTCAAACGTCCCTTGCAGTTCCGATTCTGCTTTTCGTAACGATAGGGTTAAATCAAATGTGGCTCCAGCTGTTGGTTTATTGAGTTCCATCACAGTGGTTATCAACCCCAGCAGTTCTAATTCTTCCTTGGGAACATTTTGCAGAATGAACATCACTTGAAACAGAGGACTGTAGCTGGCGTGTCGCTCAGGTTGAAGTGTTTTGACCATATGATCAAAGGGAACATCGGGATGAGCATAGGCATCAAGAGCGACTTGGCGGACATGGGCTAGGAGTTCTGCGAAGGTGGGATTGCCCTGTAATTGGATGCGTAAGGCTAAAGTATTGACAAATAAACCAATCAATGGCTCTGTCTCGACAGGATGACGATTGGCAACAGCAGTACCGACAACAATATCCTCAACACAGCTGTAGCGAGAGATTAAGGTTGCAAAAGCCGTCAGTAGTGTGATAAACAAGGTTGAATTTCCGGTCAACCTCTTCAGTTTCTGAGTTAGGTCAGCACTGAGACAAAACGGCACAACACCTGGGAGAAAAGTTTGAGTTGAGCTACGGCGACGGTCGGTGGGAAGTTCTAAGACGCTTGGAGCACCTGCCAGATGTTGCTGCCAGTAGTTAAGCTGCTTGGCTATGGTTTCCTCATCGAGCTGTTGACGCTGCCAATGGGCGTAATCAGCATACTGAATCGCCAAGTCTGGTAAGGGTGCATGAGTTCCCGTGAGCAATCCCTGGTAAAACACAGACAATTCCTTGAAGAAAACCTGCACAGACCAGTCATCGCTGATGATGTGGTGCATCACGACCTGGAGAAGATGAGTTTCCCGATTCAGGCGGATGAGTACCACCCGCAGCAGTGACTCTCCTGTGAAATCGAAAGGGCGGGTTTGGGTTTCAGTAATCGTTCGTTGGGCTTCTGTAGCGCGAATGGTTTCCGGCAGTTCATGTAGATCGAAGACCGGAATGGTAAAGAGAGTATTGGGAGCAATTATCTGTACTGGTGTGCCATCAATTACCTTAAACCTAGTGCGTAAAATCTCATGACGTGCAATAATAGAGGAAATGGCTTGTTCCAACACTGTAGCATCGAGCCGTCCCTCTAAACGGAAGACCCTGGCAAGGTTGTAGGCTGCGTTCGCTCTTTCCAACTGTTCAAGAAACCAAAATCGTTGCTGCCCAAAAGATAGAGGAAGATAAGTTGTTCTCTCAACTGGTTTAATCTGCTTTAAAGGAAAACCAAGGGAACTCTCTGTTTGGCTAAGAAAAGACAGAATTTCCGCTTTTTGCTCCTGCAGTTGTCTCAACAGGTCTGGAGTTAAGACACCCTTAGCTGCTCGGTAGCGGAGGCTACCACTCTCTGCCCAAACCTTTACGTTAAGTTGCCGCAATTCTGATAGCAAAATCTCTACTGTTTTCACAGTGCTCCCTCCTCGTATTCATCTGTGCTGTTTTCAACAGAAACGGATGGTGCGGTCGTAGTCCAACGAAGCGTCTCAATTCGCTCCGCAAGGGAAGCGATTGTTGGCAATGTAAATAGGGTTTGTAGAGACAAATTCACCGAGAAAACATCAGGAATGCGAGCAATTACTTGAGTTGCTAGCAGAGAATCACCACCGAGTTCAAAAAAGTTATCATGAATACCAATCGGCGCTTGTCTGAGGACTTGAGACCAAATTTCTGCGAGTTGGTGTTCTATAAGCGTACGTGGAGCAACAAAATTTTCTAACCGCTCGGTTTGGACTTGGTCTGGGGCTGGTAGAGCACGGCGGTCAATTTTGCCAGTGGGTGTTAGGGGTAGAGTCTCTAACGTAATATAGAGTGAGGGAACCATGTAGCTGGGTAAGCTTTCTCTTAGCAGGCGTCGAAGTTCACGGATAGAGAAGGAAGCGCGCTGCGGCACAATATAAGCTACCAAACGTTCTTCACCCACATGGTCTGGCAATGCCAAAACAGCAACCTCTCGAACCAAGTTCGTGTTAAAGAGTGCCATCTCGACTTCTGCAACTTCAATTCGATACCCCCTGACCTTAACCTGGAAGTCTTTTCTACCCAAGTGCAAAAGACAGCCATCCGGCATCATGCATCCCAAATCACCTGTTTTATAAAGCCGTTCATCTCCACCATCTGGGTCTGCAAGGAATACCGCTTGGGTTATCTCTGGCTTTTGCCAGTAACCCACAGATAGATAACGACTTTTAACTACGATTTCACCAATTTGGTTAAAACCAACTGGTTTACCTTGCTCATCAATTAGCAAAACCTCTGTATCTTCGACAGCATAGCCAACAGGTACAGTGCTGCTAGTAATTTCGGTCTTCTTGTCAATAAAATACTGCCGAATTGGGCTAATTTCTGTGCTTCCTAAATTGGCAACTAATATACATTCATCAGAAAAATGTTGCTGATAAAGTTCTGCATCTTTTTTGTAAATTGTCTCACTTCCCAGTTGAATTAGCCTAAGTTTGGGAAATTTCTCTTGTCCGGTTAAAGTGTTGGCAAAATGGCGAAACAGGGTTGCAACTGCGAAAAAGACGGTGATTTCTTCCTGCTGCAAAAAGCTACTTAAATTTATCAGCCCCTCCCGTTTAACATCAAATGGCAAAACCGTTCCACCATTGAGCAAGGCACAGTAAATATCCCGAACAGCACCAGTAAAGGTTGGGGACTGCAAAAGTGCCAAGCGGTCATCAGCACAAATGTGAGCACTGTTAGTGTAGTTCATCGTCAGATGCAAGACGTAACGATGATTCTGGATAACACCTTTAGGATGCCCAGTAGAGCCAGAAGTATAAATTATATAAGCAAAACTATCGGGTTGGATAGGTAAATCTAGGTTTTCCGTGGAGAGGCTAGCATCAAGTTCGTCAATATTTAGTATCTCCAGCCCACCGTGATTCAACTCCAAGGCTTGCGAGATATGTTTGCTATCTGTTATAAGTAAATTTGCTTGCAAATCTTCTAAGATATAGCTATTTCTTGCCTGTGGTAGTGAAGTGTCTAGCGGTACATAAAACTTTCCGGTTTTCAACACACCCAGCATTGCGGCAATTATCGGAGCGCCACTTTCAAATAACAGTGCGATTGGTTCTGCATCATGACCGCACTGGGTTAAGATTGCTCTGGCTATCCGATTGGCAAACCGATTCAGGGTTTCATAAGTGAAATGATACTCTCTAGTTTTTATCGCAATACGTTCGGGATACATACGTACTTGCTTTTGGAAGCGGTCACCAATCGATTGTTCTACATCTGCTTTGTTGAACTTGATAAATGAATTAGTTGGACTGACATGATACCTCTGGATCAACTGTTGTAACGAGTTATTCATCGCAGTTCGCAAAAAGGAGTAGTAAAGATTTGGATGAGGATATCTGTAATAGAAGATATTGATCCTGAGATTTTAGGCACGCATTAAGTTAATGTAATTTCAATCTGCACTTACGCCTTAAGCCATTCCATGTATCTTCTCATTGATCTGCTTCATAACTTCACCTTTGCGACGTAAATAATTTTGGAAGATTTGACTTGCAACTTCAAGGTTAATGTCAGCTAACGTCGCACGATAATAGTGTTCAAATGCGGCACAAGCATGGGCAAAATGATGCTTTTCAGTACCCCCATTGTGAACTGCTATCCAGGCAAGATATCGACGTGCATCACTCTTGTTGAGTCCCATGATTTCAATTGCCCACTTCTCGAACATTGGTGCGATGCTCTCGAGTTCTCCATGAGTGTACCCCTCGTGAATCAACATCGAGAACAGACCATTCATCATCGGTTCCACCAGACGCGCAGAGTCTAGCCAAGACTTGAAGTCCGAGGCTGATGGCAAGCAAAATTCACGACTTTGCCATGCGTCGTCATTGCCGCTAAACTTAGTCGCCATACGGTAGTAAAGTTCAAAGTGCAAAGTCTGTCCTTTTAGTCCTAAGTCTTCGTCAATCACTCGGTTGAGTCGCCCTGCACTACGGAAAAGTTCTAGTGCAACAGATAGATTCTCGCCACTTGAAAGCACAAGTTCTGCTTCATGAGTTATGCGGTTTGCGAGTCCCGCGACGGACATTGCCGTGTTATTTGTTCTTTGCCATGATGCAAAGAATAAACGACAGACTTGGGGTGAGTGCTTTTTGCTTGTAAAGTTCTGGAAGCTCGCATCTATAGCACGAACTGAGTCTTGTTCAGCTTGAAGGCTATCCAACAACACTTTTCGTAGTGGTTGATGTTCAAGTTGACTGAAAGCATCTTGCATTTCAGTGAAAAAATCTTTTTTATGATGTGCCTGTACTTGAGTAAGCATTATTTCACTATTGATATATGGGGATCCATTTGAAATCTAAGAAGAGGCTGTAAGCCTTTTCATCATTAGTCTAATAAAACAACGTGTGCAGCAAAGTTAGTAGCTTTACTGTACTCATTCAAAGCTTTGACAACTACTTGAAAGTGAGCCACTTGCGTTTCGTCTGCAACATGAACACCAATATAGAACAAAGCTTTCTTTTTTTCTTCAAGAGAGAAGTGGTAATGTTTGTCAATATAATTCTGAAAAAGCAAAGAAAGCTCGAGTATACTCACCGTGGTTCTAAATTTCTCAGAAGAAATTGATAACTCCTCGAACATCTTTTCAGAGCTAGACCAACAGTCAACATAACTCAAAGATTCCCCTGTCGGCGTCTACCTTACATACCGCGACCCATTTGGGGTACCGAATGTAGTGGGGGTTACAGCAACTAACTTAAAAAAAATTTTTTCATCTACTAAAAGCATCATATCACTCTACTGATCAAAAATTTTTTCTAAAAGCAATACTTTCGCCAATTTTTTAGCTTACTCGCGCCCAAGCCCCGCACCATAGCCAATAGCGTTTGCGCAGCGTTCCTAAGAGGGACTAGCGTGACGTTAGCTTCTTCGTCTGTACTCACATAGGTGTAGGTACTTCACAGTAATTGCCTAAGTACAGGTAAAGTGTAGGTAGTTCAAATTCCTCATCTCTATAGTGTTAGACAAATTCACACCTGAATTTTCCCGTCCTCATCAACAACTACCTAACCAAAGGTGGCAAATTTATCCTCAAAAAACAGAATTGGCGCAACAGATGGGGCAAACAACCAGTTTATCGCCCTTAATCAACCAATTGCTGATAAATCGAGGTATTGAAACGCCAGAACAAGCACAAGTTTTTTTAAATTCAGGAAACCTGATATTACCTTCGCCTTTGGAAGACTTTCCTGATTTGGGAATGAGTCTGGAGTTATTGCACAATGCAATCGCCTCTGGTGAAAAAATCGCCATCTGCGGTGACTACGATGCTGACGGAATGACAAGCACTGCTTTACTTTTGCGTAGTCTCCGTTGGCTGGGTGCTCAAGTTGATTATGCTATCCCCAGTCGAATGCATGAAGGCTACGGTATCAATAAACGCATTGTTGAAGAATTCCACAGCGAAGGCGTAGGATTAATTCTGACTGTAGACAATGGCATCTCAGCTTTTGAACCAATTGAGCGAGCCAGAGAACTTGGTCTAAAAGTTATTATCACCGACCATCATGATATCCCTCAACAATTACCCCCAGCCCACGCTATTCTCAATCCCAAACTAATACGAGAATCTTCTCCTTACCGAGGTATTGCTGGTGTTGGTGTCGCCTACATTTTGGCTGTGTCCCTTGCTCAAAAATTGGGACAAGCTAATGATGACATCTTAACTTCGATGCTGGAACTGTTTACATTAGGAACGATCGCAGATCTCGCTCCCCTAACTGGCGTAAACCGCCACTGGGTAAAAAGCGGTTTGCAGCACTTACCTAAATCCAAACTACCTGGAATACTAGCTTTGATTCAGATGTCTGGGGTGCAGTTGAGTGGAGGACAAGGGGACGAATCAATTCAAAATGGACTGCGTCCCGGTGCGCTAACAAAAGTCAAAATTCCAAATTCCAAATCGCTAAAGCCGGAAGATATTGGCTTTCGCTTGGGACCGCGAATTAATGCAATTGGTCGTATTGCTGATCCGCAGATTATCATTGAATTGCTGACGACTGACGATATGGGGATAGCGCTAGAAAAAGCGATGCAGTGCGAAGCAATTAACCGCCAGCGTCAGGAAATGTGCGAGGAAATTGAGAAACAGGCAAGAGAAATTGTAGAAATAGAATATCTCGCCTCTCTACAACAAGACCGTGTTTTAGTTATTGTACAATCTGACTGGCACCACGGTGTAATTGGTATCGTTGCTTCTCGCTTGGTGGAACGCTACGGTGTGCCGGTGTTTATTGGGACATACGAGGATGAGGGGCAGATTCGCGGTTCAGCGCGTGGAATTCCAGAGTTTCATGTGTTTGATGCTTTAGAATATTCTCAGGATTTGCTGGGCAAATTTGGTGGACACAAAGCTGCTGGGGGCTTTTCTTTACCATCCGAGAATTTAGAAGCGTTGCGATCGCGTCTAAGTGAATTTGCTAATCAGTGTCTAGAACCTCAGCACCTAAAGCCACTTTTGAAAATTGACACATCGGCTTTACTCAATCAAATTCATCATCAGTTTTATCAACAGCTTAATGTTTTAGAGCCGTGCGGAATCGATAACCCAGATCCCGTATTTTGGACATCTAATGTTCGAGTCATTGAGCAACAAACAGTGGGCAAGGGTCATATCAAGCTGACCGTAACACAAACTATTGATGATTCGGAATACAAAATTAAAGCGATCGCCTGGCGCTGGCGTGAGTACTTTCCTCTACCGCCGCGACTGGATATCGCTTACAAACTACGAGAAAATCACTTTAATGGCAACACCACTATCGAGTTGGAGTTACTTGGTGTTAGGCTTCCAACCCAGTCTCACATTTTTTTCGCTACACAATCAGCGCCTTTAAGAACCACTTTTGAGTACAATCAACAGCACTACACGTGTGGGATTTATAAAAACGGTTCTGTACCAGAATTGAGAATCCAAAATCCTGACGGCAAAATTCTAGCCGTTCCGCTAGGACACAGCATCGGTCTACTGGGAAGCAGTCGTCAAGAGTCTGTAGAAGTTGATGTTTCTCAACCCCAATACAACCAGATTTTTCAAACTGCTCTTCAAGCTTTATCAGTGCTGAGCAATGAGTAGTGACACTCCTACACCGACTAATAGTTACGGTGTAGGCTTCTACCGGAAATTATCCTTGTAGAAATTCGTTCGTGGTACTCCAATTGTTTCCCACTACCGCAGTTTCTAGTCAGGCACGTGTCCCTCCCGACTTGAATAGCCAAATACTATTCACCTACGTTCCCTGTACTCACATCTGAGCACTCGGATTATAGGTCACCGTTGCGAAATGCCAGTACAAAAATGACTGCGGGGCCAGCTAACATAATGAGTGCAACAAAAACTAGTTGAAAAATGACTTCCCAATGAATATTGCCTAAACCACTGAATATATTGAATATAGCGTCCATTTGTCCTCCTTTAAAAATAGCCATGTAATTATCAAACCCGCAATAGATCATATCCGGCGATCGCCCGTCGCCTTTAATTTACTTAACAAAAGTATAAAAAAAACTATAAAAGCTGAAAAAATAGCACGTTCACAATAGGTTTTTGTCATGGCAACTTGGCAATGTGTTAAGCAATGTGGAGCCTGCTGTCATCTTGACCCAGCAGAGCGCCCTGACTTAGATGAGTATTTATTACCAGACGAGATGGAATTGTATCTGAGCATGGTAGGTGAAGGAGGATGGTGCATAAATTTCGACAAAGACTCGCGAGAATGTCGCATTTACCCAGATCGTCCGCGATTTTGTCGTGTAGAATCAGAAATCTTTCTGGATATGTACGGTATTGAGCCGGAGGAGTTAGACGATTTTGCCATTGACTGTTGTCGTCAGCAAATAGAGGGGGTGTATGGGGACAGAAGCTTGGAGATGTTGCGTTTTGATCAAGCAGTAGGTTTTTGACCAAAACTAGGGGCAAAACAAGTCAAAAGTATCAAATATTAGAAGAAGAGTGTAGGTGTTCAAACCCTTACACCCCTACACCCTTACCACGCCCTTCGGGTATGCCTGCGGCACGCGGCTTGGGCGAACACACTCGCCTAGGTCGGGAGACAAGGACTGCATAGCGCTGTCTCACCAGATGCCTCAAGTCGGGGAACCCGCCCACGGCACTGGCTCCCCTTACACCCTCCCACAACTGAGGATCTCGTTGCGTAAGTCCTGTAGGGAATAAATCAGTGGGAGTCCTCGGTTGCTATTTGTGAAAAATCTTGAGAAAATGAGAGAAATATGAAAAAAACTTAACTAGCAAAAAAATACAGCCTGTGAAACTTGACTCCAAGCCCTTGAACCTTACTACATCTGCAACCCAAAGCCAGCTAGAGCAAAAAGATGAACTAGATAGCAATAGTCCAACTACCTTAGTTGAGGCGTCGTCACCTTTGGATTGTGAGAAACCGACTAAGCAGGAAACCCCACTAGTCATCTTCGCCACGACATTTTTGACCATCTTTCTGGCGGAAATTGGTGACAAGACACAGCTATCCACTCTGTTGATGAGTGCGCAATCACATTCTCCGTGGGTTGTGTTTTTGGGATCTGCCACCGCGCTAGTCATGACTAGTCTATTGGGTGTCGCGTTAGGTAGTTGGATCGCTAGCAGACTCTCCCCAAAAACTATAGAAAAAGCAGCAGGGATAATGCTGCTGCTAATTTCGTTAATGTTATTTTCGGATTTGGTAATTACCAAATAATTTAGTTAATTAACCTGTGTGACTGATAAAAACTCTTAACTCTTGACTCTTGACTAACTATGGATTGGCATCTTTTAGGATTAAGCTTTATTACGGTTTTTTTGTCAGAATTGGGTGACAAAAGCCAGTTAGCTGCAATTGCGCTTTCAGGTCGTAGTCAATCTCCGCGTGCGGTGTTTTTTGGTACCGCTGGCGCACTGCTTTTGACTAGCTTTTTAGGAGCTTTGGCGGGGGGAGCGGTGTCAGAGGTATTACCTACAAGGTTGTTGAAAGCGATCGCCGCCGTGGGATTTGCCATACTTGCAATACGCCTGTTATTTTTTAACAACGAGGAATGAAGTGTTTTATCATTGATCATTCCTCATCCAGTTATCGTCGCCAGCACCAGCTCAAAAGTGTGCCACCTGCCAATAGTTTTACTGTTTCCAAAATCCAGTAACCACCATGCAGTATATTCATACTTGCTGGAATTTCAGCTGTTGTCTCAAACAGGTTCAGTTCGATTCCGAGGGCAGACATTTGCGGAGTGAACAAGTAGGTGTTAATAGAAGCGATCGCCAGCAGTAATACAGACAAAATAATTGCACCGCGACGCCACTGAGATTGGCTGTTGCACACAGCTAACACGCTGGTTAATACTAAGCCAGCAGACAGCAATTCGATACGATTAAAATTCCAGAAAAGCGCATAGCCAGCTGAAGCAAAGTTGGCTTGAGTCATCATGCCAGAAACGTAAAGACTAGGCATAATTACCAAGTCAAGAAATAAGCTGGCACTGAGCCAAAAGCCTAAAGCTAATATGGCAACATTTTGCCAAATCGGTCGCTTAAGTTCGACGCTAGAAACTGCCTGCATAATTGTGAATTGTGAATAATTGCGTGTGTTTATATTTTTAGTTTCTAACTTAACAAGCCACTTTGACAACACAAGTCAATAATCTTTTACAAAGTTCTTATAACTTTGCAAACTGAGTTGGGTATCTTTTGCCTAAGTGCCGTTGAAGAAGAATTCAGAATTCAGAATTCTGACTCCTTTTTTTTATGAAAACGTAGAGCGCACAAAAGTAAATCGTAAAATTAAGTTATGGGGCAAGTTTGTCACCTGTCATAGATCCACCGGAAGCAAAACAATGCGTGTAGCATTTTTCTTAGGTACAGCAATTGCTTGTACAACAGTCATAGGCGGATACACTGCGGACTTGAGTCAAGCGGTTCAGTTACGAGATGGTAAAGTCTATTTTATCCAACCACCGACCTTGCTGGGTGCAGTGACCACCTACAAGGATACTTATGTATGGGGTGCAACATACTATTTTACCATTGGCCTGCCAGAAAATGCTGGAGAACCGCTGCAAACAATTACAATTCACCAGCGTGAAGGAGTAGATCGTGTGCGCTTTGACTTGCGACACACTTCTGCTTTTGAAGGAACGCCTTCCAAAGAAGGTCCAAAGCTTGCTTTAAAAGATGTGACAAGGGACAGCAAAACCAAAACACTATCGCTCATATTTGATCCGCCAGTACCTCCAGGTAGAACTATCACACTCGCTCTCAAGCCAGTGCAGAACCCGACGGTTGCTGGTGTCTACCTATTTGGAGTCACGGCGTTTCCGCCGGGAGAGCAACCTCATGGTCAATTTCTCGGTTATGGAAGGTTGCAATTTTACAACTTTGGTTTTCGGTTTTGACCAAAGCTAAAGGTGTAAGGGCAACGCCTAGAGCGCGAGCGCCGAACGGTGTAGGGAATAGCTGCACTGTTTTTTCTGGTTTGGTGAGAGCAAATTGCTCAATTGCCTGCAATTATTGCCGAGTATAATAATGTGAAGTCGCGTTGCTGGCCTTGTTACTTTCACTTTAACGGATAATACAAACACAACATGATTTCAGGGGAAATTAAAAGTAAAATAGATCGCATCTGGGATGCCTTCTGGTCGGGTGGTATCTCCAACCCCCTTGAAGTCATTGAGCAGATTACTTACCTGCTTTTTTTGCGTCGCCTCGACGATTTACATACCCTGGAAGAAAACAAAGCTAACCGACTCAAGCGTCCAATCGAACGGCGGATTTTTCCAGAAGGTTCAGATATCAAGGGGCGTGACTACGATGATTTGCGTTGGTCGAGGTTCAAGCATTTTGCAGCGCCGGAGATGTTTACTGTAGTCGGCGATCATGTTTTTCCTTTCCTGCGGACTTTGGGCGGAGATGATTCGACTTACGCGCACCACATGAAGGATGCCCGCTTCACCATCCCTACACCTGCGCTTCTGTCTAAGGTGGTCGATTCGCTTGATGGTATACCGATGGAAGACAGGGATACCAAAGGCGACCTCTACGAATATATGTTGGGCAAAATTGCCTCGGCTGGACAAAACGGACAATTTCGCACGCCGCGCCACATTATTCGGCTGATGGTGGAACTTACCGCACCAAGTCCGGGGGATATCATTTGTGATCCAGCTAGTGGTACTTGCGGCTATTTGGTGGCTGCTAATGAATACCTGCGGGAACATCACCCGGAAATTCTGCGCGATGCCAAGCTGAAGGAACACTTTCACCATCAGATGTTTCACGGGTTTGATTTTGATAATACCATGCTCCGTATTGGCAGTATGAATATGCTGCTGCATGGTGTGGAAAACCCGGATGTGCGTTATCAAGATTCACTGGCACAGGAGCATTCAACTGATGAAGAATCTTATACCCTTGTCCTAGCTAATCCGCCTTTTGCTGGATCGCTGGACTATGAGAACACAGCAAAAGACTTGCTGACGATTGTCAAAACAAAGAAAACAGAATTATTATTCCTAGCTCTGTTTTTAAGATTACTCAAGCCGGGGGGACGGGCGGCGGTGATTGTGCCGGATGGTGTGCTTTTTGGCTCATCTAAGGCACATAAAGAACTGCGCCGCTTGTTGGTGGAGGAGCAGAAGCTCGATGCTGTCATATCTCTGCCCGGTGGTGTATTTAAACCTTACGCGGGTGTTTCTACTGCGATTTTGCTATTTACTAAAACTAACTCTGGTGGAACTGATTTTGTTTGGTTCTACGATGTGGATGCTGATGGGTGGAGTTTGGACGATAAAAGAGCGCCTTTGCTTGCTGATGACAAATTAGGTGCTGTACCGACTACCCAGTTAACAGCAGAGGAACATACTAAGAATAATCTACCGGATGTGCTGACTCGTTGGCGATCGCGGAATACTACGGAACGAGAGCGATCGCGCACTGCTCAAAGTTTCTGTGTGCCCAAGGCTGATATTGCTGCTCAGGGGTATGATCTGAGTATGAATCGTTACAAAGAAGTGGTGCATCAGGAGGTAGAACACCGCGCACCCAAAGACATCCTTGCTAATTTGGCAAAGCTGGAGGCGGAGATTCAGCAGGGGTTGAAGGATTTGGAGGGGCTATTGGGATGAAGATTGGTGATTTATGTGAAGTTGTTCGCGGAAGTAGCCCCCGCCCCAAAAGTGACCCTCGCTACTACGGGGGAACTGTACCTCGTCTAATGGTGGCTGATCTTACACGTGATGGGAAAATAGTCTCAGCTCGCATTGATTCGCTAACTGAACTCGGTGCAAAACAAAGCCGCCTAATGCAACAAGGTGATATGGTGATTGCAGTGAGTGGCGCACCAGGATTACCAGCAATTCTTGCTCATCAAGCCTGTATTCATGACGGATTCGTCGGGTTGCGAAATTTAGACTTGATGCGTATCTGTCCCAACTTCTTATATAGCTACTTAAGATTTATTAGGACGACTAGCAATAGCCAAGCTGTCGGCGCAATTTTCAAGAATCTAACAACTGACCAGATAAAAGGAATAGATATACCGGAACTGCCATTAAAAGAACAAAAACGGATTGCAGAGGTACTCGATCGCGCCCAGTCTCTTATATCTAAACGTCGGGAAGCGATCGCACAACTCGACACCCTCACCCAAGCCATCTTTCTAGAAATGTTCGGCGATCCTACTACGAATCCGAAAGGGTGGGAAAAGGGTAAGCCTTTGGGAGATATTGCTGAGATAGTATCAGGAATTACTAAGGGACGAAAGCTAAACGGGCAAAAAGTCCGCGAGATTCCTTATCTAGCAGTCGTTAATGTTCAAGATCGTATGCTCGATCTAACTGTACTTAAATTTATAGAAGCAACAGAAAATGAAATCTTACGCTATAAACTTCAAGTAAATGACTTGCTTCTTACAGAAGGTGGTGATCCTGATAAGTTGGGTAGAGGTACTCTTTGGAATGGGGAACTACCCGAATGTATCCATCAAAACCATATTTTTCGTGTTCGTATTACTTTGAATTCGCTTGATCCATTATTTTTAAATTGGCTAATTAGTAGCGATTACGGAAAAAAATACTTCTTAAAACAAGCAAAGCAGACGACAGGAATTGCCACAATTAACATGACTCAGTTACGAGGATTTCCACTTTTAATTCCTCCTCTCACGCTTCAACAAGAATTTGCCCGCCGCGTCGAAGCTGTAGAAAAACTCAAAACCGCTCACTGCGCCTCACTGTCAGAACTTGATGCCCTCTTCGCCTCCCTGCAACATCGTGCATTCCGAGGAGAGTTATAGCCCAGATAAATCTGATTTAGAGTAGAGAAACAACAGAGAGAAAACCATGCAAAACACAGCCAACATTGAGCAGATAATCTTAGAAAACTTACGCCAGCTACCGCCTGAAAAACAGCAAGAAGTTCTAGACTTCACTGAATTACTGCGGCAAAAACTTGCACCAAAAATTACAACATCCAAGCCATCCCTACGAGAAATTGCTGCAATGCCTCTAGCAGAAAGACATCAGTACCTCGCCCAATTCATTCCTCAAACCGCCGATGACTTTCTAACCAACCCTGAACTTACAGAATTTTCTGTATTAGATACTGAAGACTGGGAACTCGAACATGACTAGCCCCAAACGTGGCGAAATTTGGTTAGTCGATCTCAACCCGGCTAGAGGGCAAGAAATCCAGAAAACTCCTCCTGTGGTAGTTATAGCAGTGGACAGAAATCTTAGGACATCTGGGAAAAGCTATCGGAAAGGATAAGCCAACAACCTTCGTCCTAATCAGCTTGGCTACTGCTATATTAGTGCTGAAATCTTTAACCCCATCCCCCTCAGAATCATTATCCCGATTACAAGCTGGCAAGAAAAATTTAGAGATCGCCCCTTCATGGTGAAAATTGAAGCCAGTCCTGAAAATCAACTTGATCGCGATTCGGCGGGAAACGTTTTGCAAGTTCGCAGCATCTCAACAGAACGATTTGTCAAACAGTTGGGGCAAGTTTCAAATGAAACCTTACAAGAATTGTTATCTGGTCTAATTATTTGCATTGATTACGAACCAAGCCCATAAACGCGATGCTTGAGCTTAACCATTTTCAATCTTTAAGGATTGCTCAGAAGCGATCGCCACTTCTAAATTCAGATAAACATCTTGTGGAATTATAGCTTGAAACTAACATATTTACTGAATATAATGTATTTAAATTGACAAAAATTTGTTAACTGAATGAGCCAGTTTACATTTCTCCAAGCTGAATTCTCCACAATTTACGAATCCGCCAACAAAGCATCTGGTGCAGTATATCCCGACCCCCGCACCGCTTGCTTTTATGCCCGTCACGCTTTGGAGCTAACCGTAAACTGGTTATATAAATATGATACTTCCTTAGAACTGCCCTATCAAGACAACCTGAGCGCCTTAATTCATGAACCCACGTTTAAAACTTTGGTAGGTGAGGCAGTATTTAATAAAGCAAGAGTCATCATCAAACTTGGTAATCAAGCAGTCCACAGTACCAGATCTGTATCTGTCAACGATGCCATAAACGCAGTACGGGAATTTTTTCACGTTGCTTATTGGTTAGCACACACCTACGGACGCAGCAAACCAAAACCGGGGCTGACTTTCAACCCCGAAGCACTACCCAAGACTGCACCAGTATCCAAACAAACTATTGAGCAACTCCAGAAACTGGAAACTCAACTACGCGAGCGCGATGAAAAACTATCAACACTTCTCGCCGACAAGAACGCACTGGATGAGGAACTGAAGCGATTACGAGCAGAGATAGCAGCAGTTAAGAAAGCCAGCACCAGCCAACCAGATACACACGATTATTCTGAAGCACAAACCCGCGACATTTTTATCGATCTGTTGTTGAAAGAAGCAGGCTGGACACTGGATGAACCGCGCAACCGCGAGTTTGAAGTTACAGGGATGCCCAATACATCGGGTAAAGGTTTTGTAGATTATGTACTCTGGGGCGATGATGGTAAACCACTGGCGATCATAGAAGCCAAGCGTACCCGACACAACCCCCGCATTGGGCAACAACAAGCTAAACTGTATGCCGATTGTTTAGAAACGCAGTTCGGTCAACGTCCCGCTATTTTCTACTCCAACGGTTACGAGCATTGGCTGTGGGATGATACCAATTACCCACCTCGGCAAGTACAGGGATTTTACAAAAAAACCGAGTTAGAATTGCTTGTACAGCGTCGGACTACCCGCAAGTCTTTAGCACAAGCCACCATTAACCCAACTATTGCCGAACGCTATTACCAAACTCGTGCTATCCGCCGTATTACAGAAGCCTTCGAGGCTGATAAAGACCGCAAAGCGTTGATAGTTATGGCGACTGGTGCAGGTAAAACCAGAACAGCGATCGCCTTAGTAGATATGCTGATGCGTTGCAACTGGGTAAAACGTGCATTATTTTTAGCAGACCGTGTAGCCTTGGTAAATCAGGCAATAAATGTATTTAAAAAACATCTACCCGATGCTGCACCAGTGAACCTGGTAACAGAGAAAGATACCGAAGGACGAGTATTTGCATCCACCTATCCTACCATGATGGGGCTGATTGATGATACCCGCGACGGTCAGCGTCGTTTTGGCGTAGGGCATTTTGACCTGATAATCGTTGATGAAGCCCATCGCTCGGTCTTCCAGAAATATCGCACTATTTTCAACTACTTTGATTCTCTATTGCTGGGACTGACTGCCACGCCCAAGGATGAAATAGACCGCAACACCTACGGGCTATTTGACTTAGAAAACGGCGTACCTACCGATGCTTACGATTTGGAAGATGCTGTAAATGATGGCTTTCTAGTACCACTCAAAGCTGTATCAGTACCCCTGAAGTTTCAACGGGAGGGGATTAATTATGATGAACTTTCTGAAGAAGAGAGAGACGAATGGGATGCGCTGGAATGGGATGAAGAAGGCAATGCACCTGAGCGTGTGGAAGCAGAAGCAGTCAACAAGTGGCTATTTAATCAAGATACTGTAGACAAGGTGCTAGAGCATCTGATGACTAGGGGATTGAAAGTTGCTGGTGGCGATCGCCTGGGCAAAACCATTATCTTTGCAAAGAATCAAGATCATGCCGATTTTATTGCGGAACGCTTCGATGTCAACTACCCGCACTTTAAAGGTGAGTTTGCCCGCGTTATTACTTTCCAAACCAAATATGCCCAAACCCTGATTGATAACTTTTCCAACAAAGATAAGGAACCCCATATTGCTATCTCGGTGGATATGCTCGACACCGGGATTGATGTCCCAGAGGTAGTCAATTTGGTAATGTTCAAACTTGTACGCTCCAAAACAAAGTTCTGGCAGATGGTAGGACGGGGAACCCGTCGCTGTTCCGATTTATTTGGTCTAGGGCAAGATAAGCAATTTTTCTACCTGTTCGACTATTGCCAAAACCTGGAGTTTTTCCAGCATAATTCAGAGACGATTAATGCTCCAATAGGTAAGTCCTTGGGCAAGCAATTGTTTACCACCCGCTTGGAGTTAATCACAGAATTAGATAAAAAGATCGTTGAAATTGGCAGTACCACAATCAAAAAATCTCAAGCTTCCTTTGAAGAACCAAAGACTGATGCAGAATTGCGCCGCCAAGTAGCTAATCTACTCCACACAGAAGTTGCAGCCATGAATAGCGAAAACTTCATAGTCCGTCCTAAGCGAAGACTAGTAGAGAAATATGCTAGTTCCCAAGCATGGGTATCGCTATCGGGCGAGGACTTTAACGAACTGAGCCAAGAAGTAGCGGGTTTGCCTTCACAATTGGAACTAGAGGCAGAACAGACAAAGCGGTTTGATATCCTGGTGCTGAAATTACAATTAGCAATCCTGCGCTCTGAGCCTACCTTTGAGCGTTTGCGAGAACAGGTGAAGTCACTTGTCTCTTTGCTGGAGGAAAGATCATCAATCCCATTAGTGCAAGAGCAGTTGCCTCTGATTCAGGATGTACAGACTGATGAGTGGTGGCAGGATGTGACATTGCCCATGCTGGAGGTACTACGCAAACGCCTGCGGGGGCTAGTAAAGTTAATTGAGAAACAGAAACGCCAACCAATTTATACCGACTTTGAAGATGTGATGGGGGATGAGATCGCAGTAGAGTTACCTGGCTTTACATCATCGGATAACTTTGAAAAGTTTCGCGCTAAAGCACGCGCTTTTTTGCGATCGCATCAGGATCATGTAGTTATTTTCAAACTGCGGACAAACAAGCAACTGACTTCATCCGATTTGTCCGAGCTAGAGACAATACTGACACAGAGTGGTGTAGGTGAGGCAGAGGATATTGTCCGCGCTAAAGAAGAGTCACAGGGTTTGGGTTTATTCGTTCGCTCCTTGGTGGGGTTAGATCGTGAGATAGCCAAACAGGAGCTAGCTAAATTTATATTAAACAAAAATTTCAACTCTAATCAGATTGAATTTGTAAATATCATTACAGACTACCTCACCGAACACGGCGTAATGGATGCGGCACTCCTCTATGAATCTCCATTTACCGACATTACACCACAAGGACCAGATGGATTATTTACCTCGTCCCAAGTAGACGAATTGGTTTGTTTGCTTGAAGAAGTTCATGCTCGGGCAGTCGCTTAGTGTCACCCCGCCACTGGCTCTCCTTACACCCTTTCCTACACCCTTAGTTTTGATCAAAACTCAAAAGTTCTTTTGCGTGCAAGTCTTGGCTGATGATTTCGCCTTTGCGGTCAAACAATACAGTACCAACTTTAAGGGCAACATTAGCATATTTTTGCACGTAAGCAGTAGCCTTCTGACTAATTTTTTCTGCTAGTATCCCAAATACTGATTCTGCCAGTCCTAGTTCGATTAATTTTTTGTGTGCTGCATCTGCAGTCTTAGTATCTAAAATTGCCTGTACTGCTTGTATGTCACCACCAACACCAACAACTGCTGCACTTATAATTTCTAATTTGGCATCTGCTAAATGACTAGACGTATTGAAAATGCCACCAGCTAGCTTAATCAGTTTGCCATGATATCCCAGCAGCAAAACAGAAGCTGCTTGATATAGTCCAGCTTCTACAAGCATTGCACCAATCCAATTCCCAGTTTGCACAACTGCTGATTCTGGTATGCTTAAACGTTGTGCAACTTGCATACCATTGCTACCAATACAAAACACCAAACCAGGACAAACTTTGACTTTCGCCTGCAACGACAAACGAAATTCTTCTAAATAGTCAGCCGCCGACAAAGGTTGAGAAATTCCACTGGTTCCCAACAAAGCTAACCCTTCTAAAATGCCAAAGGCTTCATTAGAAGTACGTTGCGCCAATTGACGCCCTTCAGGAAGAATAATTGATACCGTTGCCGTTTGCTCTGGGGGAATCAGAGATAGTAAATTGGCATCAAACAGGCGACGGGCATAACTGTAAATCGCTGGTTCTCCAGAGGTTGTTTTTCCCAAACCCTCTCCTGCTTCTAAAATCAAGGCTTGGGATTGCCTTTGTGACAATTTTACCCAAGCCCAAATGGGCGTGTTTTTTGTTAAATCTAAGTTATCACCTGGATCGCTGAGTGTCACTGCCAAGGCACTCTGAGAGTCTAAAGCTGCAACTTGAGAAATCGAAATTTCTGCTGTTTGAGAAAGCAGATCAATCTCAACTGAGAGTTGAGAATCTATTTTTTCACGCAGATGCATAAGAGCAGCCTTAGCAGCGGCTACTGCAAACACTGGCAGGGTATAACCTGTACGAGCCATATAGTTGTTAAATAAGTTTTTAGAAACATCTTTGCCAAACAACTTTTTAAGCGCCCAGAAAAAATGAAATCCGCCATCACATAAAACTGTCAGGCGGATTTGCGGATATTTTTTAGTGGATCCGAGCAGAGTCGAACTGCTGTCCAGACTGGGTATTGACCCCCCGCTCGTTCACAGGCTTAGCCTCTTTTACCCTCAAGGCGGGGAACGTTCATTATCCCGAACGCTAGGATGCTCTGGTTAAGTCTTAGCTAACAAGCGAACCAGAGACACTTGCTAGAGCATCCGTTGGGGGTTGGTCTCTAGCCCTTAACGGAGTCAAACTAGAGACGCTCGAACCGAAAAGAGGTTATTAGGCAGCTACTACAGCTTGCTTACGAGCAAAAGGTACAATGTTGTTTGCATTTACTTTATGTTGAGCCTTGGATTTTCGAGAGACGACTCACTCTCGACCTGTTTCACAAAGTAGCTTTCGCCAACCTGTCGAAACCGTTACGGACCCATGTGTTTTACCTATAGTACGATTATAATACGCTATTTTCAAATGTGCCACTCAGGAGCTAAATTTGAGATTTTGGTGGGATTTGGTCTTCTGGTTCATGCCAGTGCTGCACAGAAACACAAGGTGTCTTTGTGACAACTTGGTTGTAGACCGTCAGTATAGTTGGCGCATAAGGTAATGTCTTTGTAACCGTTTTCCTGCAAACAGATGATAAATTCATCTCGCCCAAACCAGTGCAGGGGTAACCGCTGTAACTCTGTGGCAATGAGTTCTCCGTCCTTCCACTTCTCGTAGCGAATCACACTCATGTTGAGTTGATTCAGCCAGTCGATGTCAGAAGTGATTTGCAAAAGAATTGTTGAACCATCAGGACACTCAATAGGCGATCGCTGCCTTACGATATTCTCAGTCTTAAAATCTTCGATGGGTAATTCCAAATCGATGAAGATTCGACCTTGGGGTTCAAGGTGTCGTGCAAAAGCTTGTAAGGCGGCGACAGCAGCATTTCGCTTCTCTAGCAACATAAAAGAACCGAAGGACACAATGATCGCTTTGAATTTCCCAGGGAGGTCAAGGTTTTCTACAGAACCATGATGGAGAACTGGTTTCAACCCCTTTTGCGTACAGTGCCGATGGCAACAAGCAAGCATATCTTCTGAGGAGTCGATGCCCTCAACATTCAAATCAGCTTCTAGCAGCGGGATGAGTAGTCGTCCCGTGCCAACCATCGCCTCAAGAATTCTGCCACCAATTTTAGAAAGATGTTTGATGTAGTATGGAACGTCAGGGTACTTTCCATCAATGGGCTTGGTGATATCATAAACCTCAGTACACAAAGATCCATATGTCGTCAGTGTCATCATTAGCCTCCATTGGTGAAAAAGCCCCAACAATTAAAAATAGCTAATTGCTAATTTCAACACAACTAGCAATTAGCTATTATTCATTTGCTATGAGCAATTTCCTAACCTAGTGCCTCAGCACCGCTGACAACCTCTAGGATTTGATTGGTAATTGCGGCTTGCCGCGCTTTGTTGTAAGACAAAGTGAGGGCATTCATCAGTTCCTTGGCGTTATCGCTAGCATTGCTCATTGCTGTCATCCGTGCAGCAAGTTCGCTGGCAGCTGATTCTTGCAGCGCCCGCAAAAGCTGGTTACTCAGATACAGAGGTAGTAAGGAATCGAGAATCTGTACTGGGTCTTGCTCGAAAATCATGTCACTGGATAAAGTACGGGTTTGAGCGGTTACTTTCTCTCGTGTGACTTCAAATTCACCGCCACGGGTTGTTAAGCGGAAGATTTCGTCATCCTGTGCTTCCAAACCTTGAGCGTCAAGAGGAAGCAGGGTTTGCACTACCGGACGAGAACTCACCAAGGAGACGAACTTGGTGTAGATAAGCTCAATACGATCTACGCTGTCTGACAAGAACAGAGAAAGCAATTGGTCAGCAATCTTGTTGGCTTCAGCAGCGGTAGGGATTTGCTCTAAACCAGTATAGGTGGCGTCTATCGGCTGTTCGCGACGTTGGAAATACTGGGTTGCTTTGCGTCCTACGATGACAAATTTGTAGTCTACACCTTCTGCTTTGAGTTCTTTGGCGCGATTTTCGGCACGTTTGATAACGTTGTTGTTGTAGCCGCCGCACAAACCGCGATCGCCTGAAATCACTAACAGCCCTACTGACTTAACTTCCCGTTTTTTCAACAGTGGTAAGTTTGCTTCTTCAAAACGCAGACGGGTTTGTAGACCGTACAGAACTTGCGCCAAGCGGTCGGCGAAAGGACGGGTGGATAGCACCTGTTCTTGGGCGCGACGCACCCGCGCTGCAGCCACCAGCCGCATGGCTTCTGTAATTTTTTTGGTATTTTTGACTGATTGAATGCGATCGCGTATTGCTTTGAGATTTGGCATAAATTTTGTCCTTAGTCGTTAGTCTTCAGTCGTTAGTCAAGAGTCAATAGCCATTAAGCTCTTTACTAATGACTAATGACTAATGACTCTTGACTAATTATGCTGTTGCCAAGAAGGTCTTCTTGTATTCGTTAATTGCCTCTTTCAAGAGTGCTTCTTCTTCATCACCCAGTGCTTTCTTGGATTGAATTCCTTGAACGTACTGAGGTTTGCTGGTCTTTAAGTACTCGCGCAATCCTTTGGTGAAGTCAGTAATTTTCTCGACATCAATGTCGTCTAAGTAACCGTTGATACCAGCATAAAGAAGAGCGACTTGCTCGTACACCGATAGCGGTGCATTTTGTGGCTGTTTCAAAAGTTCCCGCAAGCGCGCACCCCGTGCCAGCTGGTCTTGAGTTGCTTTATCTAAGTCAGAGGCGAATTGTGAGAAGGCTTGCAGTTCGTCAAACTGTGCCAACTCCAGCTTCAATTTACCAGCAACTTTCTTCATTGCCTTGGTTTGAGCAGCTGAACCCACCCGTGATACGGAAATACCAGGGTTAATAGCGGGACGGATACCAGAGTTGAACAAGTCGGAAGACAGGAAGATCTGACCGTCTGTAATCGAAATTACGTTGGTGGGGATGTAAGCAGATACGTCACCTGCTTGAGTTTCGATGATTGGCAGAGCAGTCATGCTACCTTTACCCAATTCGTCACTCAGCTTAGCCGCACGTTCCAACAGACGTGAGTGGATGTAGAACACGTCTCCAGGATAAGCTTCACGTCCGGGAGGACGACGCAGCAGCAAAGACATTTGACGATAAGCTGTGGCTTGCTTGGAGAGGTCATCATAGATAACTAGAGTTGCCTTACCCTTGTACATAAAGTACTCAGCAATCGAAGCACCTGTATAAGGAGCCAAAAATTGCAGGGTGGCTGGTTCACTGGCGTTAGCGGCGACGACAACAGTGTAGTCCAGAGCGCCTTTGTCTTGTAACGTCTGCACAACGTTAGCTACGGTGGAAGCTTTTTGACCGATAGCAACATAGACGCAGATCACGTCTTCTTCTTTTTGGTTGATGATGGTGTCTACGGCGATCGCAGTTTTTCCAGTCTGACGGTCACCAATAATCAATTCCCGCTGTCCACGACCGACGGGAATCATCGCGTCGATCGCTGTGATACCAGTTTGCATGGGTTCGTGTACGGAACGACGCGCCACAATACCTGGTGCTGGAGATTCAATCAAACGGGTTTCTTCGGTCTTGATTTCTCCCTTACCATCAATTGGACGACCTAAAGCATCGACGACTCGTCCAACCAAGGCTTCTCCCACGGGTATTTGAGCAATTCTACCAGTGGCGGTTACGGAGCTACCTTCTTGAATATCACGACCTTCGCCCATCAGCACCGCACCAACGTTGTCTTCTTCTAAGTTTTGGGCGATGCCAATTGTACCGTCTTCAAATTCCAGTAGCTCACTAGCCATGGCCTTGTCTAGACCATAAATACGAGCAATACCGTCACCTACTTGCAGAACGGTTCCAACGTTAGCAACTTTGACCTGTTCGTCGTATTGTTCTATTTGTTGCTGAATAATGTTGCTGATTTCGTCTGGTCTGATGCTAATTGCCATTTGTCTATCTTCTCTTTATTGCGAGACGGTACCTTTTACAGTTATCAGTTATTCAGTTATCACTGTTCACTGTTGACTGTTCACTGTTTACTGTTGACTGCTTTAAGAGCCACTTAAACGCAAGGAGATACGGCGCAGCTGGCCCCGTAAGCTGGCGTCAATGACTTGAGACCCTACCTTAATAATCACACCACCAATTAACTCGGGGTCAATTTTTGTCTCTAATTCGACCTCGCGAGCTTTTGTCAGTGCGATGACTTTATCTTTTACTGATTGTTGCTGCTCCTCTGTCAGGGGGACAGCAGAAATCACTTCGGCCAGAGCAATTTGTTTGAGTTGCCGCAACAGCACCAAGTATTGCTGTAAAACTGGTTCCAGCAATGAAATGCGCCGTCTATCTACCAGCAGCAATAAAAAATTGCGGAAGTATGCGTTAGCGCCGTCACCAAGGACACGGTTGATGACTCCCTTTTTGTCATCTAGCGACACAAATGGGTTCTCAAGAAAATTTTTCAGCTGCTCACTTTCAGAAAGCAAGCTTAGCAAAGAACGGACATCTTCGCCGAACTGATCTGTTAAATTTTTGGATTGTGCGACTGACATCAACGCCTGTGCGTAAGGCTGGGATATTTCCGCCATTGCGATATTACTTTTCATCCCTAAGCTCCCAATAGCGCTATGCTGCGGTCAATTAATTGCTGTTGAGCGTCGTCGGCAATGCCTGTCTGCAGTTCTGACTCAACTTTTTGCAATGCCTTAGACACTACATATTGTTGCAGTTCGGCGATCGCCCTGTCTCTTTGTGTGTCTAAATCCTTAACAGCTGTTTGTTTCAAACGTTCCACATCTTCTGCTGCTCGTGCCAAAATGGCTTCACGAGTTGCCTGTGCATTTTCTTCAGCAGTTTTACGGATGCGTTGCGCTTCTGCTTGAGCCTGCGTCAACTGTTCCTGTGCCTTAGACAGGGCAACTGCTGCTTCTTTTGCCTTTGCTTCTGCTTCTTTGATTACCGTTTCAATACTTGAGCGTCGTTCGCTGAGGATATTGCTAAGAACTTTACGCCCAAAGTAGAATAGTATGCCAACCAGAATCGCTAGGTTAATCAGATTGGTTTCAAAAATGTCTATGTTTAGACCGAAACCACCTTCTGAGTGACCTTCTGCCACCGCTTCTGTGGCAAGTAAAAAACTACTACCAATGATACCCATCTACGACTGCGCTGCTCCCTTGCTTAGTAGGTTGAAAATTCCCTAAGGGAAAAAAAGTGCCAGTTTTGACACTTATTTTACCGTTGTGGGACGACTTGCGCCCCGCTACGTATATACTTATCGAATTAATGTGAGATCGCGCATTCAGCTACTCTATTTAGCTAAAACAGGTCCCAATAGTTTTTCTAGTATCTGCCTGCTGAGAGCATCTACCTGTTGATCTAAGGAACTCAAAACTTCCTGCTTTTGCTGTTCTATTTCAAGTGCCGCTTGTTCTCGTTGAGCTTGAGCTTCTTTTTGCGCCTCAGCGATTTTCTGATCAGTGGTTTTCTGAGCTTCTGCTTGAGCTGCAGCGACAGTCGCTTGCGATTGTTTACGAGCTTCTGCTAATTGTTGCTCATATTCTTTAGTTAATCGCTCAGCTTTAGCCAAGCGTTCACGAGCATCAAGGTTATTCGTTCGGATATAGTTATCGCGATCGTCTAGTGCCTTGGTCAGTGGCTTATAGAAAATAACATTCAATAGAGCTGCCAACAGCAGGAACTGCACTGCCATCAAGGGCAAGGTTGCATCGAAATCAAACATTTCTCTCCTCTTTGGCTACAACAGCACTTTTCACGGGCGAAAAATCATCTTACTTTTGATCATCATCAAGACCCCATAGCCATCAAGGGTCAACTTTTATCCTTATCAGGTATAGAGACGTGAGCGTTCACGTCTCCAAAACTAAGGAAAAGTTTTAGGTTTTAGGCAAATGGGTTAGCAAACAGTAGTACTAGGGCAATAACCAGACCATAAATGGTAAGGGATTCCATGAATGCCAAGGTTAACAGTAAAGTACCGCGAATTTTACCTTCTGCTTCTGGTTGACGAGCAATACCTTCTACTGCTTGTCCTGCAGCATTACCTTGACCAATACCAGGACCAATTGCAGCCAAACCAATTGCTAGAGCAGCAGCAAGAACGCTTGCAGCAGAAACTAATGGATCCATGTTGATTTTCCTTACCTTTAGTACAAAACGAACGATTTTTGTGTTTAGATTTTAGATTTTAGATTTTGCATCGAAAGCGAAAATTCGAGCATCCAAAATCTAACATGACATCAGCTGAGGGTTCTAAGCAGTGATCACTTATCAGTTATCAGTTACCAGTTATAACTCTTTATTGATCACCCTTCGGGTTCGCCAGTTACCTCTGTCGGGAAACCCTCATCAAGTACTGGTCTCACTGTTCACTGATTTTAATGTGCTTCCTCATGCTCTTCGCCACCATGTCCTTCCATCGCCTCATGAATATATGCCGCTGCTAAGGTGGCAAAAACCAAGGCTTGAATGGCACTGGTAAACAAACCTAAAGCCATCACTGGCAAAGGTACAAACAGAGGAACCAAAAGAACCAGCACTCCTACAACTAATTCATCCGCCAAAATGTTACCAAATAGACGGAAGCTTAGGGAGAGGGGCTTGGTGAAATCTTCTAGAATCGCGATCGGTAACAGGACAGGCGTTGGCTCTATATACTTTTTGAAGTACCCCAAACCACGCTTCCTAAAACCTGCGTAAAAGTAAGCTAAAGAAGTCAATAACGCCAGTGCTACTGTCGTATTAATGTCATTGGTTGGAGCAGCCAACTCTCCCGATGGAAGTTTGATCAGCTTCCAGGGAATTAAAGCACCCGACCAGTTGGATATGAAGATAAACAGAAATAGTGTGCCTATAAACGGCACCCAAGGACGGTACTCTTTCTCTCCAATCTGGTTTTTTGTGAGGTCTCGAATAAATTCCAAAGCATATTCCATTAGGTTTTGGATACCACTGGGAATTTTTTGGATGTTTTTAGTAGCAGCTAGTGAAGCTACGACCAAAAGACCAATCACAAACCAGGAGGTGAGGAAGACCTGTCCATGCAGTTTTAGATTGCCTAACTGCCAGTAGAAATGATGACCTACTTCTAGTTCTCCAAGGGGAACAGAAGTTAGGGCATTCAGAAAATTCACCATTTTCCTAACCTAATCTATCATTTCTCCAATCTTACCTGGAGAAGTGGAGCGGGTTCGCGGGGTGGATTTTCCTCTTGGAAAAGTTCCGTCCTCCCGCACAGTTTGCTTTTTGCTGTTTATGGCTACCGGAGCTTTGGCAAGGAGGAGGCAAATGCCCCTCTTACTACATAAAAGAGGAGTGTTGCTTTATAAGTAAGAAATCCCAAAAAGATGGGTAAGATTTGCAGTTGATTCCATCGCGATGCTAGTAGAATAACCGCTACTAATAACGCAAATCGAGTTTTACTCAACTGTTTTTTTTCTCCACTCAAACCCTCAACATCTTTTGCCAACATCCTCAAGTAAACCACACCTGTACATGCTCCGAGCAAATAATTTAAAGCAATGTTCAGGGAATAAAATATCCAAACACAGATAAATATAATCCCTGTCAAGACAAGAGTAATGAGCAACAACTCTTGGTAGAGTCCATAGAACTCATGCATCGAGTTGTCTGGTTCTGTGTCCTCAAAACCAGGTCTTGAATCTTGTCGTGTTGTTGGTGTGGGATCAGTTGATTCGTTTGACAAGCTCACGAGACTTGAAACCATTACAGCTAATTGTGTTGACTGCATCTTCAGCCAGCTGAATCATATCACGATTGGGTAACAATACTTTAGAAAAAAACAATTAACTTATTGTCCCCAAACAAAAGACACCAGGTAGATGCACCAAGTACAAAAAGGATAATTAACACGGAAAATATGGATGAACAGGACAAATCCTTACCAATCCCTCTATCCTGAAATTCCGTGTTGACAGCTGTGGCGAGATGAGGAGTCGCAATCAACTTGAAAGGTAGATATCCTCTTAATTTCTATTCTACCTTTTCCCTCGCCGCCTGCTTTGTTGGGATTTTGGCAATTTGTTTGGTTAACTTGGTATCAACAAAATCAGCAGCTGTTGCAACAGCCGCCTTCTCACTCCATCTAACCCCAATGATGAGTCGGTTAAAATCTCGTCTACTGTTGAAACACCATTCCAGCTTTGTAAAAACTTCAACTCTTGTGGTGATAAATTCACAATCTGGTAATCGTAGTTGAAGACACATTGACTGGGAAAACCATCGATGCAAGGATTTCGCTCACAAATTGCCGTTAATAAATCATTATCCGCTGACCAATCAGCCTTCGGTAAAGGTGGGCGACTCAGAAAAAACTCGTAGTGAGTCACTTCTGGATCTAATAACTCTATCAAACGATAACGCTGGATCTCACCTAAGTTAGCTACTCGTTCCATTAACTCTGGCGCTTTGTCCAAAAGTCTGCCTATCTGCCAAAAAACCGGATTTGAGAAACCAACAAAATCCAATCCTGAAGCACAAATCAGTTCAAACAACGTCTCAATGTTATAATCTACCTCCTGGGGATGCACATACATATCAGCAAAGCACTCATCCCGTTGATTTTCTAAAGACCAACGTTCTCGTTCTGGCTTGACAATACGGTTATTTTCTGGTAATTAAGCGAAGATTTGCCGATCAACCTGAACACCATCACGGTAATCACCGCGCTTGTCATTTTGAAGGAGGGCGATCGCTATACCTCCAGTCGCCGATTCATCGGACCTCTCATCACCGAACCACCTGCACATCCAAAGATAAACCGAGCGTTGTCCAAATGCGATCGCTTGTCAAAACCGAAGCATTGAGACGCATTCCCAAACTCAAGCAAGCACGGTCACCCAAAGACAAACCAACCTGTCGAGTTTGCAACCAGAGTCTTCCCGCCATCTCGGCATCTTCAGGAGTAAAGGGAGCGCAGATCAGCCCTAACGCCTCCAAATCCTCGCGCATTCCATCTATCACCACACCCGCAGCTACAGATTTCTGCACCACCTCCGCCCAATTCACACTCGAAATCACCGACTCAGCCAGCACGACTTCAACCGCTTCACCCCCAGGCTCATCCTGCAAATAGGCTAGCATTGCTGACGCATCCAACACCACCGTCATGCGCCCACTTCCCGCTTACCTTCCTCGCGTCGTTCCGCTATCAACTCGTCCGCCAGACTTCTCTGTTTTGGCAATTGCGAAAACCGAGCTTTCAGCCGCTGTTTAATCGCCTCCTGCTTTTCCAAAATCAGCCGCCCCTCTTCAGGACGAGCAACTAGCGTATCTCCCTCCTCAAAACCCAACAGCCGCCGCAGAGCAGCAGGAATAACCAAACGTCCTTGGCGACCTAAATGGACTTCAATATGTTTAGATGATTCGACCATAGATCCACTCGTTATGTCACATCATCTCTATATGTGCCACAAAAATGTAGTCCGTGGCAATATAAAAAGTAATTTGTAAGGTGTATCTCATATCATGTCCGCTTAATTACTTATAATTCCTGCTTGACCTCACCCTAACCCTCTCCTTATAAAGGAGAGCCAGTGCGTTGCGGTGAGACCAGTGCTTGATGAGGGTTTCCCGACCTAGGCATCTGGCGTAAGCGCAAAGCGCACGCTGCGCGTTCGCTCTTAGCGTGCGCTTGCGCTTACGCCGTAAGGCGTGCGCTTTGCGCATACCCGAAGGGGGGTTCCCAAGGCAGCTTTTGGGGGGAAGCGGGGGAACATAACGTGCCGCCCCGTTGTAGCATCTGGCGTGAGGGTACCGGAGGCGGGTGAGGTTCCTCGTTTTTATAAGTGTTTATCCGGACATGATATCACTCAAAATCTCACCCTCGTTTTCAACGTAGCCACAATATTTCCCTCTCCTTAATAAGGAGAGCCAGTGCGTTGCGGTGAGACCAGTGCTTGATGAGGGTTTCCCGACCTAGGCATCTGGCGTAAGCGCAAAGCGCACGCTGCGCGTTCGCTCTTAGCGTGCGCTTGCGCTTACGCCGTAAGGCGTGCGCTTTGCGCATACCCGAAGGGGGGTTCCCAAGGCAGCTTTTGGGGGGAAGCGGGGGAACATAACGTGCCGCCCCGTTGTAGCACCTGGCGTGAGGGATGCCCGATAGGGCAGGGTGAGGTAAAAACGTGAATGATAACCAATCAACTAGATTTGATATCAAAAGAAGAAATCTAGTTGGATTCGCGCTCATTACTATCTCGTTGCAGCACAGTTAGTAGTAGGTGCTGGCTGCTCACGTTGTGGGCCAGTTTTGGTTGGATCATAACCTACCAGCACTACCTGACCTTTTTCGTTATATATCCAACCTCGGACTGGTATTATCTTTTTGACAGGTGGCTTTTGAGATGGCTGCTTTTGTGTTGTACTTGTTGAACTTACCTTACTGGGAACAGGTTCAACTAAATCAACGCGCACATTATCACTACTAAGGATTTTATTGGGATCAGATGGCAATCCGCCACGTCCGGTGATGGTGAAAGTACTACCAAAACCTTTTATACAAGGATTCTGGGCAACCTGCTGTGCGGGGTCGATGACAGTTTCTGTCAATTCAAATAATCCTTGGGTGGGGTCAATTTCGGGTGTGTTGAATTGCACAATGCCATTGAATTGTGGACCAGCTTCAGAAATGGCGGTGATATCACTGTCTGGGGAGCGAAAGATACCTCGGGCTGTAATGTTGACCTCTCCCCCATAACCTTTTACTGCATCGGCGGTAATATTGCTATCTTCAAAGGCAACTAAGTTGCCAGTGTTGATGGTAATATTGCCTCCACCAGCTGTGCCTTGGGCGTTAGTGGTGATGTTGCTGTTCTTACGCAAAATTAAGTCACGGGAGTTGAGGGTAATATTGCCTTTTCCCCCACTCGTATTGGCGTTAAGCTCACTGCCATCAAGCTTAATGGTGTCAGCCTTAATCTCCAAATTACCAGCATTACCATTACCAGTACTATTCACATATAATCCCGCTCCATCAAGAACTAGGCTTGTTGCTTGCACCTTCAAGTCTCCAGCATTGCCACTGCCCAAGTTGTTCGTCCGCATGCTTGCTGCGTTAATCTTAAATAGACCTGCGGTAATGTTGACTTCTCCAGCGTTACCTGTACTATTTTCCGTCGTACTGCTAGAGACTCCTGAGCCTTCCAGTAGAAAAGAACCTGCGGTAATGTTAATATTTCCAGCATCACCAATACCCGCAGTGGTTGTAGATATACCTACCTTGTTCAGTAATTCCAAAGAACCTGCGACAGTAATATTGATTTCTCCAGCCTTACCTGTGCTACTTGCCCCCGCCTCGCTAAGAACACCTCCTTGTTGTTCAAGCCGAAAAGAATTTGCACGAATATTGATTTTTCCAGCGTCACCCGTATTATAAGCGTTAGTATTTATATTTGTATTTTTGATGCTGGTAAGAGAGTCTGCGACAGTAATATTGATTTCTCCGCCTTGACCTTTGTAATTGGCACGGCTAAAGACACCCGAGTTTTCAATCTGCAAAGAATTTGCATTGATGTTAATGTTGCCAGCATTACCCACGCCATTGGAGTCGGCTTGTATACCTGTGGAGGTAATCGCCATCGGACCATTGACAGCAATGTTGATGTTTCCGGCTTTACCACTGCTACTTCCTGTCGTTATGCTCACGAGCGACGAGGAGCCTTTCATCTCCAAAGAATTTGCACGAATGTTGATGTCTCCGGCATTACCCTTATTGTCCTGTGTCTGAATGCTTACACCACTGCGATTATCAAAGTTGATCTTGTTGGCATCCAGTTTAATTTGTCCGCCGTTCCCGGAACCGAAGGTGTTAGAGAGGAGGCTGGAGCGATTGAAAGCTATAGAGTCACCAACAATGCTAATTTCTCCCCCATTTTTATCCCCAAGTGTATCAGATAATAGAATTGAGTCAGAGGTGAAATTGATGTTCCTCCCGAGTATGGCAATAGAACCGCTGCCGTCTCCAGTGACATTCACGAACGATTTATTAGAAAACTCGATGTCTCGAAAACTGGGGGTGCCTTGATAAGCAAGTGAAAAACCTTCAGATTGTGCTGGGACGAGATTTACAATTTGGTTGCTATCAAAACTGCCGATTTCAATACGTCCTCCTTGTGACCTGAGTACACCACCTTCAACAAAAACATTTCCTCCTACGAGTGCTAAGGTTTTTCCGGGTTCGACTTGTAATCCTGTAACGTTCGAGTCTAGTTTGGGACGGTTTCCTGACCTAACCTCAGAAACAAGTCCGCTCCCTGTCACTGGTCCTCGTACCTGAATGTTTCCAGGATTATCCCGATACCTCAACCCAATCGGAACATTTATAGTTAACAATGGGGGTGCTTGCGGGTTGGTTGCACTAAACTCAAACCCATTGTCAAATACAAAACTGTGCGCTGTACTCCCCAAAAAGGAACCACCAATATTCAAGCTGGCATTTGGTCCAAAAATAATCCCCGCAGGATTGAGTAAAAACACGTTCGCCTTGCCGAGTGCTCTAATCGCACCATCAATATTAGAAACAGAACCACCCGTCACCCGACCGATGATGTTTAGCACATCAGCTGCATTATTGAAATTAGCCGAGCCACCTGTGGGTACAGAAAATTCTTTGAAGCTGTGAAAAAGGTTTCCTCCTCTTGTTGTCCCATCATTGATGGTAAAATTTTTGCCGTCAGGAGTAGTGACGGTGGTGGATACAGTTCCATCAGGAGTGACTTGTTGAGTCACTTGTTGTGCTGTGGCTGTATCTAGAAAAGTTAAACTCCCTATGGCGCATAGGGGTAAGGTGAATAAAATTAGTGAATGCCAACCCTGTTTCATGATCAACTCCAAATCTAAAATTCAGCGATTGTGAGTAAGCCAGTCTGAGCCTGTTAATAGAAATTTTCAGTAATCTACTGGGAACGAGGCATTAGTTGAACCCTTCAGGCAAACAAGGGCGAGCATTTCTTAAATTCTGTTGTAATTTTTTTCCAGTGATTGTATTTCACCACAGATGCTGATAGATATATTGACTTGTGAGCATTTGCGTGCATCTGCGTGCATCTACAGTTCCAAGTAGCGAGCAGAGCGAAAACGATGCTACATCTTGTCTTAAAAGAATAAATCTAGTTTAATCAAGAATTGATACAAATCTTAAATATTTTCTCAGAGAAATTTAAACATTTGCTTTTGGAGTTGATACATCTTGGCTCTAGTTTCTACACACTTCTTAATAAAGCCACAGAGAAATGCCAAAACGTTCTAATCTAAAAGCTGACTGGGTTAATTTTTTTTAGCAGTCTTGAGGGCAGCAGTCTTAATGCATGACTGCACCAATGTGTCAAGCCTAAAAGCAACCCAGACTTAACACAAAGAAAATATGATAGGAGTTTTACAAATCCGATGAGTGTTAAGGCAAGTGGTGGAAGCTCAGTTGCGCGTCCGCAACTATATCAAACCCTCGCAGTATCAACAATTTCCCAAGCAGAGCAGCAAGACCGCTTTCTGGGATCTGGTGAATTAAGTGAACTGGCAAGGTATTTTGCATCTGGTACCAAGCGTCTAGAAATCGCTCAGAGGCTTACGGAAAATTCGGAGATTATTGTCTCTCGTGCTGCCAACCGGATTTTTGTTGGTGGTTCGCCAATGTCTTTCCTAGAAAAGCCCAGAGAACCAGAAGTGGTGATGGCTGGCGCACCGAAGAATATTAGTGGTACCACAAACACAGGAACTCTCACTTACGCAGAAAGTCGTGGTGGTTTCTTAGAAAATGTACGCTCAGTCTTTAACAGCTCACCCAGTGGTCCGATTCCTCCGGGTTTTCGACCAATCAACGTCGCCCGTTATGGTCCGGCGAATATGGCTAAGAGCCTGCGGGACTTGTCGTGGTTTTTGCGCTACGCTACTTACGCGATCGTCGCTGGTGACCCTAGCATCATCGCTGTCAACACGCGTGGTTTGAGAGAAATCATTGAAAACGCCTGTTCTGGTGAAGCGACAATTGTTGCTTTGCAGGAAATAAAATTTGCAGCGCTTTCCTATTTCCGTCAGGATGCTGAGGCAACAGACATTGTGTCTCAGTACATGGATGTTTTGATTACAGAATTCAAAGCACCCACTCCTTCTACTAAACTGCGTCAACGTCCTTCAAGCGACCAACAGGGCTTACAACTGCCTCAGATTTACTTCAATGCGGCAGAACGGCGTCCCAAGTTTGTCATGAAGCCTGGGTTGTCAGGAGTAGAGAAAAACGAGGTTGTAAAAGCGGCATATAGACAAATTTTTGAGCGCGATATTACCCGTGCTTACAGTCAGTCGGTTTCTTACCTGGAATCCCAGGTCAAGAACGGCACTATCTCCATGAAAGAATTTGTCCGTCGCCTGGGCAAATCTCCGCTTTACCAAAAACAATTTTTCCAACCGTTTATCAACAGCCGTGCTCTAGAGCTTGCTTTCCGTCACTTCTTGGGACGCGGACCAAGTAGCCGCGAAGAAGTACAAAAGTACTTTGACATCGTTTCCCGAGGTGGTCTGTCAGCTTTAATCGATGCACTGGTAGATTCTGCGGAATACAGTGATTATTTTGGTGAGGAAACGGTTCCTTACATTCGGGGACTTGGTCAAGAAGCACAAGAATGTCGTAACTGGGGACCACAGCAAGACCTGTTTAACTACAGTGCGCCTTTCCGCAAGGTTCCACAGTTTATCACAACTTTTGCTGCTTACAACCAACCACTACCAGACCAGCATCCTTATGGTTCTGGTAACGACCCCTTAGAAATTCAGTTTGGGGCAATTTTCCCGAAAGAAACCAGCAACCCCAATACTCGTCCTGCTCCTTTTGGTAAAGATACCAAGCGCATCCTGATTCACTCTGGACCTGGAATTAATAACCAAAACAGCAATCCTGGAGCGCGAGGCGAGAACCCTGGTACTTTGGGTCCCAAGGTGTTCAAGTTGGATCAACTGCCTGGTACAAGAGGTAAAAAGACACCAACTGGAGTCAGTGTCAAGTACTCGGAAAGCTCTACACAAGCGGTGATTCGGGCAGCTTACCTGCAAGTTTTCGGTCGCGATCTTTACGAAGGTCAGCGCCTGAAAGTGCAAGAAATTAAGCTGGAAAACGGTGATATCTCCGTACGGGAGTTTATCCGCGCTTTGGCTAAGTCCGATGTATTCCGGAATATGTACTGGACATCTTTGTATGTCATGAAGGCAATTGAGTACATCCACCGTCGCTTGTTAGGTCGTCCTACTTATGGTCGTCAAGAAAACAACAAGTACTTTGACCTCGCCTCCAAGAAGGGCTTCTACGCAGTTGTTGACGCCATCATTGGTAGCGTAGAGTATAGTGAGGCATTTGGTGAAGATACAGTTCCTTACGAACGGTACTTAACTCCTGGTGGTGTAGCATTACGGAAATTGCGCGTTGGTAGCATCCGTGAAGATATCACCCGGAGAATTGAGAAGGAACCAACTCCACTATTTGTTGAACTCGGTACTGTGGGAGACCGGACAGAATCTGAGATTCAGCAGCGCATTAGCCAAGGTGTTAGCAAGAAGCGTGAACAAACGAAAGTCTTCAAGTTGGTGGCAGGTAACAACGATAAAGTTGCAGTGGCAATAGTTATTGGTGCTGCTTACCGTCAGATTTTCGAGCGCAATATTGAACCCTACATTGTCAAAAACGAATTCACAGTGCTTTCAAGCAAACTGGGTAATGGTGAAATCACTGTTAAAGAATTTCTTGAAGGGTTGGGTTGTTCTAGCCTATACCTGAAAGAGTTCTACACCCCATACCCCAACACCAAGGTGATTGAACTAGGAACCAAGCACTTCCTGGGACGCGCTCCACTGGATCAAGCGGAAATTCGTAAGTACAATCAAATACTAGCGTCTCAAGGTATTCGTGCGTTTATCCGGGCAATGATCAACAGTCTGGAATATCTTGAAGCGTTTGGTGAAGATACAGTACCTTACAACCGCTTCGCGACCTTCCCAGCTGCGAACTTCCCGAATACTCAAAAGCTCTACAACCAGCTCACTAAGCAAAATCCAGATATTGTTGTCCCTAGCTTTGAGCCAGTGCAGGCGCGCATAAAGACAACCGCAGACACAGCAGCCACATCCACTGAAATTGAGAATGAACAGCCGCAGCTCGTCGAAGTCGGTCGTTCTTTTAACTCCAGTCAGGGACAGTTGGTTGAATCTGGTGTGGATACAACCCGCCGCAACCCAGCTCGTATTTACCGCATAACAGTAAATACAAATCAAGCTGACATAGAGCAGGTGATAAACGCTATTTACTCTCAAGTAATGGATGTGTATGGCGGTCAAGTTCCTGACCACTTCCACAATTGTGAGTTGGAAAGCAGACTGCGCAATGGTGAAATTTCTGTAAGAAAATTTGTGAGTGAACTTGCAAGCTCAGAAATCTATCGCCAGCGTTTCTGCGTTTCCTATCCCAACACCAAAGTGGTTGAGTTCCTCTTCCGTCATCTGTTGGGACGTGCGCCAGCAACTCAGGTGGAAATTCTCCATTACACCAACTCACTAACAGGTAGCGGTTTAAAAGCTGCTGTAGAGGAGATTGTTAATAGCTCTGAGTATGCTCAATACTTTGGTGAGAATGTGGTGCCATACCAGCGGTTCCCATCCTTGCCTGCAGGTAACTACCTTGGTAGCGTGAAGGCGCTTGATTAAGTGAAATAGTCAATCGTCAATAGTCATGTAGTGTTGAAGTTGGGGTGTAGGGGAGCCAGTACTGTTCGCGCAGCGTGGCACTTTGTGCCATAGGAGGGTTTCCCGACAGAGGTATCTGGTGAGACCAGCGCTGCAGGAGGTGAGACCAGTGCTGCGGGAGGGTCTCCCGACAGCCAGGCATCTGGCGAACCCGAAGGGGTTTCCCTCTGTAAGCGACTGGCGTATCTCCTCCGGAGACGCTGCGCGTTCGCTCTTAGCGTGCGCTTTGCGCATACCCGAAGGGCGTGTGTAGGGATAAAAACAGAAGCAGGGAGCACCGGAGTAGGGAGAAGACTAGTTCACGTGAACTAATTTCCCCCAGCACCCAGCACCCAAGCTAAGCGTGCTCCCTACTTCTTCCCCCTTACACCCTTACAACGCCAGGTGCGCGACTGTCGGGAAACCCGGACGCCAGATACCTACGGAGGGAGACCCTCCTGCAGTACTGGCTCCCCACAGCACTGGCTCCCCTTACACCCTGCCCCTAAGACTATTGACTTGCAAAAGGTATTCTAAGCTTTGCCAACATTAGCTTTGTGACTGTCAGTAGAGCAGTAAACTTGAATTGCAATGTTACAAAGTATTAAGAGGAGTCATAATTGCTCAACAGAATGCCCGAAAATAATTCCGGAAGGTAACTGAGTTTATGAGCTTATGTACTAGCCATTACGCAAGCGCACTCGTTTAGTATTAGTTGCACCAGTTGTTTGGCTGTTGTATCTAAAAGATGAGAAAATAAGCTTAGTTAACCAATCAAAGCCGCACCAGTTTAAGATTCTGGTTTTATTTAGTACTGGAGGAATCCATTAATGAGTATCGTCACGAAGTCCATCGTGAATGCTGACGCAGAAGCGCGCTACCTCAGTCCTGGTGAACTAGACCGGATTAAGGGATTTGTTACTAGTGGTGAAAAGCGTCTCCGCATTGCTCAAGTTATCACCGAGAACCGCGAGCGTATTGTGAAGCAAGCTGGTGATCAACTGTTCCAAAGACGTCCTGATGTTGTTTCTCCTGGCGGTAATGCTTACGGTCAAGAAATGACAGCTACCTGTTTGCGCGATTTGGATTACTACCTCCGTCTCGTCACTTACGGCGTTGTCGCTGGTGATGTCACCCCCATTGAAGAAATTGGCCTTGTGGGTGTTCGCGAAATGTACAAGTCCCTTGGTACTCCAATTGAAGGTGTTGCTGAAGGTGTCCGTGGTTTGAAGAACGCTGCTGCGTCACTGATGTCTGGTGAAGACGCTGCTGAAGCTAGCGCTTACTTCGACTACGTAGTCGGTGGCTTGCAATAGGGTGAAGTTATTTCCCTGCTGAAACTGAACTAATGCAATAAGGTTGGAAATAAGGAATTAACTAACATGGCTCAAGACGCAATTACCTCTGTCATTAACTCTGCAGACGTTCAAGGTAAGTACTTGGATACTTCTGCTCTTCAAAAGCTTAAGAGCTACTTCTCAACTGGCGAACTGCGCGTACGTGCTGCTACCACCATTGCTGCTAACGCATCTGCAATTGTCAAAGAAGCTGTAGCTAAGGCTCTGTTGTATTCTGACATTACCCGTCCCGGTGGTAACATGTACACCACTCGTCGCTATGCTGCTTGCATCCGCGACTTGGATTACTACCTCCGTTATGCTACCTACGCTATGTTGGCAGGCGATCCATCCATATTGGATGAGCGTGTCCTCAATGGCTTGAAAGAAACCTACAACTCCTTAGGTGTACCCGTCGGTGCTACCGTGCAAGCTATCCAAGCTATCAAAGAAGTGACTGCTAGCTTGGTAGGTCCTGACGCTGGTAAGGAAATGGGTGTTTACTTGGATTACATTTCCTCCGGCTTGAGCTAAAAGCTAGGTTGCACTTGAGAACTTAAGTGCGGCTTTATTAAGTAAGGTCTGGAAATCAGTCGTGAGTGCTAGAACTTTTAATCGCTTATCTTGCTAAAGATGCATGTATGATGAGTGTTAAAAGTTTAGTATTGATGCTTGATTTCCAGCCTTTGAGTGATTACATAAAATATGCACTCATAATTTTTTGAAATAAAGAAGTTTCCATTTCACTATAGGGAGATATCAAAACATGGCAAGGATGTTTAAAATTACAGCTTGTGTTCCTAGTCAAACTCGGATTCGTACTCAGCGTGAACTGCAAAACACTTATTTCACTAAGTTAGTTCCCTACGAAAACTGGTTCAGTGAACAACAACGGATTCAAAAAGCAGGCGGCACAATTGTTAAGGTAGAGTTGGCTACTGGTAAGCGGGGAGCTAATACTGGCTTGTCTTAATCTGACCAAATCAGTGAACAGTGAACAGTGAACAGTGATAACTGATAACTGATAACTGGTAACTAATAACTGATATTAAAATCCCCGCTCATTCATTGATGGGGATTAACTGGTAACTGATAACTGGTAACTGATAACTGTTAAGGCTACTTAGTTATGTGAATACGACTTGTAGGAAGTTGTTAAGAGGTCAGGTAGACCTCTTTTTTGTTTGCGCAAAACGCGGTTAAAAACCTGATTATTCTGCTAGCTTGATGGAGGTCGCTTTGGCATGTTCTGGTGAAATTTATCCAGTTGTTGTCGCTGTTCATCAGTGAAAACTGATTTCACTTGTTCATGAGATGACTGCATAATCTCCTCAATTTTTGCTTTTTGATCATTACTAAGATTCAAGTCAGCAAAAGGACCTTTTTTGCCTTCTGGTGGTGGCATAGGAATACCAGGACCAGGACCACCAAAGCCACCGTCCATCCCACCTCTACGGTTTCTCATTTGAGCGACTTTTTGTTCTAATGTCTGCCGTTGTTCTGATGTGAGAAGGGCATCTATTTTTTCTTTGGTTTGTTTGTCAATTTCGTCCAAACGTTGTTTTTGGTCATCACTCAGGTTTATATTTGGAGGTTGACCTGGTGGTCCTGATTGGGGAAAGTTTTGCGCATGGAAAGCTGGACTTGATGGGAAGGGTAAAGCTTGTGCGCTTAAAGGAACAGCTATCAAAGTCAGCCCAATCACTACAGAGAACATCTTGACAAGTTTGAGTTTCATTATGACCTCGTTGCCAATTTATTGAGTTCGACATTCAAATCATAAGAATTTCTATGATTCTTTGAGATGGGGGAAAAGTCCCAAATCTCACTTTTTTGTCGTAGAGAAAAAGTACTAAATTCAAACAGGACTTTTCTCCTACTTGATCGGCATAGGGGTGTAAGGGTGTGGGGGTGTAGGGGTGTGGGGGAAATCTGGCGGTATTTTATTTCGATGGGTAAAATCTGGGTTGACAGCGTAATATTCTTCTCATACCTGTCGCAAAGTTTGAGTACTGTAATGATCGCCCCTGCTTGGTGGGAGTTCTCGGTTTGCTCAAGTCTGATCCTGAAACACAGAATCAACAACTTAATCCCTTTTGAGTGCAAGTTGGTATCATTAACGTCAACTCCAAACGATCGCACCTTACAATTTAAATTTTATTCGTCGTGAATCTACGCCGCCTGACTTTATTATTTGATGACTCCGTGTCCAGCTGGGCACTAGAAGCGCGTTTATTGCGCTGGTTAACACTGGTTTGGCTGTTTGTGGGATTAGTGATGCTGTTTTCGGCATCCTATCCCGTAGCCGATGTTCGTCAACATGACGGAATGTACTACTTTAAACGTCAACTTTTGTGGGTACTAGTCGGTTTAATAGTATTCAATATTGTTGTTCATTTGCCTTTGCATAAAGTTTTGGGCATATCTCATTGGTTTGTGATAGTGCTTTTAGGGTTGATTTTCGCGACTTTAGTACCGGGAGTAGGAAAGAAGGCTTTTGACGCATCCCGGTGGATAGCTTTAGGACCGATTCCAATTCAACCTTCTGAATTAATTAAACCTTTTTTGGTGTTGCAAAGTGCCCGACTTTTTGGTCAGTGGGAAAACCTGAGTTGGCGTGTTCGCTTCTTTTGGCTGGGGATTTTTGGTCTGGTTCTTTTAGGTATTTTAGGACAACCTAACTTGAGCACAACCGCACTGTGTGGTATGACGATTTGGTTTATTGCCCTTGCTGCTGGATTACCTTACAAGTACTTAGGAGGAACTGCAATTGGAGGAGTGTTGTTGGCAGTACTTAGTATTAGTATCAAGGAATATCAGCGTAAGCGGGTGTTGTCATTCCTCAATCCTTGGGCTGATGCAACTGGGGATGGCTATCAACTGGTGCAAAGTTTGCTAGCTGTAGGTTCTGGTAGACAATGGGGTGCAGGATTTGGGCTTTCTCAACAAAAGCAGTTTTATTTGCCAATTCAGGATACTGATTTTATTTTTGCTGTGTTTGCTGAGGAGTTTGGCTTTGTTGGTGGTGTTGTGCTGTTGTTATTGATTGCTTTATACGCCACTTTAGGATTAATTATCGCTCTGAAGGCAAAGCATCCAGTGTATCGATTGGTGGCGATCGGTGTCACAATTTTGATGGTGGGACAATCTTTACTCCACATTGGTGTGACTACTGGTGCTTTGCCAACAACGGGTTTGCCATTGCCCATGTTTAGTTATGGTGGAAATTCGATGATTGCAAGTTTGATGGCATCTGGTTTGATTATTCGGGTTGCACGCCAGAGTAGTGAAGCTGAGGTGGTACCGTTGCGAGAGGAAGGTGAGAAGAGGCGCAAACGACGGCTATTTCAAAAAAAATAAGCAATACACAGCTGTAGAGACGTTACATGTAACGTCTCTACATTATTCATGATGGTGTATGTGATTCTTGAAAGAACCGTTATATATCACCTCAGTTGTGCATAAGTTAATTTTGGTTTTCTCTATAAAATAATGTGTAAGTATCAGCAAAAAATTTCATTGTGCTGCTTTCGGGTCTCATCTACAGAATTTGCATTTTGTCAATAACCTAGGTTTTCATATTTCCTGCATCTCGCGCTATGAGTGAAAACACCCGTGTCAAAACAATTTTGCTCTTGGCGGCGAATCCAAGAAATACTTCCCAGTTACGACTGGATGAAGAGGTACGGGAAATTGATGAGGGATTGCGACGGGCTAATAAGCGAGAACTGTTTAAGTTAGAGCAAAAATGGGCTGTGCGATAGCTTCGCTGCTGCGCGGAGCGCAGATCGCGCGACTTCTATCGAGCAATCCTCGACACTCAACCCCAAATTATACACTTTTGCGGACACGGAGCTGGTGAAGATGGCATTGTGCTGGAAGATGACACGGGGCAGATAGCACTTGTGCAAGCAGATGCGTTGGCGAGTATGTTTAAGCTATTTGCCAAAAAGGGAGTTGAGTCTGTTGCCACTGTTAGTTCTAAAACGGTACGCTTATGGAATCTGCAAGGGCAGGAACTGACAACCCTCAAAGGTCATAGCGGTTCTGTCTTGAGCATCGCTTTCAGCCCGGATGGAAAAACCATTGCCACTAGCAGTTATCACAACACGGTACGGTTGTGGAATCTGCAAGGGCAGGAACTGACAACCCTCAAAGGTCATAGCGGTTCTGTCTTGAGCATCGCTTTCAGCCCGGATGGAAAAACCATTGCCACTAGCAGTGACGACAACACGGTACGCTTGTGGAATCTGGATTTGGATGACTTACTCGCACGCGGTTGCGCTTGGGTGCATGATTATTTGAAGAATAACCGCAGTGTTCAGGATGAGGATCGTAAGCTGTGTGATGATGTTGGCACTCCCCGTCGCTGAGTTGGGTTGTGGAATGATACCCGTTTTGCATTCATACGTATTACCCTCCGGGTTCGCCCTTCGGGTTCGCAGTCGCCTAGGTCGGGAGACAAGGACTGCAGCGCTGTCTCACCAGATGCCTAGGTCGGGAGACAAGGACTGCAGCACTGGTCTCACCTCACTCCTGCCCTGTCGGGCATCCCTCTCCTTATTAAGGAGAGGGAAAGATTTTTACGCAGTAAAAAGCGAGGGTGAGGTTGGATTGCGGCGATCGCGCAAAGTACCTGCTTTTAGGTGGCGATCGCTCTTTAATTCAAAGCCAAGATTCTAAAGATAACGTTCTAACTTGCTGAATGCGGTCAAAGTCACTATCAGCTGAGGCTACGGTGAGATTGTATTGTAGAGCGATGGGCAAAGCCCCGCCAAGGGCGAACGCGTGTCGATTCAATTTCTTCAATAAGTTGTTGTTCAATAATCACTGTGCTAGAGAAATTGGTAGGTGAGTACTAATTATCGATAAAATTCTGAGTAGAAAGTTTAATCGAACAACATATGCAAAGCGTAACAGTACATTACCGTGTTGGAGAGGATGGTATTTTGCATCTAGATGTCCCAATCGGACTCACCAATGCAGAATTAGAAGTGACTGTCACATTTCAAGCTGTAACGTTAACAACTCAACAGAATATACCACAAGGTAAAGGCTGGCCTGCTGGTTTTTTTGAAGAGACTTTTGGAGTTTGTAAAGATGACCCCATAGTCATCGATTCTGAGGGGATTTTTGAAGATGGCGAAGAATTGGCATGAAGTATTTGTTAGATACAAACGTTTGCGTGAGATACTTAAATGGTGAATCTGATATACTCAGGCGACGCCTACAAAGGACTAATTTAGAAGATATAGCAGTTTGTTCTGTCGTCAAGATGGAATTGTTTTATGGAGCAATGCGAAGCAATAATCCTGATGTGTCTTGGCGCAAACAGCAGAGGTTCCTTGAAGTTTTAGTTTCACTCCCTTTTGATGATATTGCTGCTTTGATAGCTGGAAGAGTTCGCGCTCAACTCGTTAATCTTGGTACACCCATCGGAGCTAACGATTTGTTAATTGCTTCTATCACTCTTGCTCATAACTTAACTTTAGTAACACACAATACTGATGAATTTTGTAGAGTAGAAGGATTACGTATTGAGGATTGGGAACTTGAGTAATAAGCTGTCGCGCTTTTAATTGCAGCAAAGGAGAATGCTGCTACAGTAAAGAACAGAATAACAGAATTTTGTTGTGGACAACTGTATTGCCAGAGCACCCACCTTCAGCGATCGCTTGAGAAATTATCTGCTGCCCCTTCATTTAACTTTGTTAAGAATCTTTAAGTAAATGCATAAGTCGATTTTCCTGACATGTATTTAAAACCAATGGAAAGACAAAGAGGTTAAGAGGAAACAAATTTACTCTTTTTCTCAACCTTTTCACGTGTCCAGATGCACACAGTTTATGACGATAAGTTCAAAACAGAAGAAAAACTTTAAGCTTTTCTTCCAATGACTTCATAAAAACAGTGTGCTTTGATACATGTAGTCAAATTGACTCAAAATTAACAAGGGGGCTGAAAATGTTTGCCTATACAGATCCAACAGGATCAGACTTTCTCAAAAGCCAAAATGCACTAGAGACATACAGAAACGATATTGATAGTTTCTACAGACGCTCTGCTTTAAGACCTAATTCTGCTTTTACCTTGCTAGAGGCGTTTGCTGGGCTAACTCCTGAGAAAGGGCTACAAGTCGAAACAATTACTTGGATTGCTTTTCCTAAACTGGCAAATAGACCATTCAATATCATCGATACTGATAGATTTAATTTACAAGATGAGTATGTTGAATGGCGTACTGAAACGAAAGATGGCAAAGTCACTCGTATTACTTTCACTACTGAGTTTCCTGAGTATTACCAAGCCTTAGCAAAAGTGAGTGCTGATGCTTTGATTGCAGGTGTTAAGAACACAATTCCAGGATCTAACCCAACAATTACAGAGTTATTTGGTGCGGGATTTAATCCTCGAACTGCTTCAGGGCGATCGCGTTCCAATCAATTCCGCCTGAATCTCCAAAAGAATCCCTGGAACAACGGACAGAAGGGAATTCTTTGCTTGACTCAAACAAATAACACAGCAGGTGCATTGTTCGCTTTAGTGGAACCTTGTGCAATCTCTAGATTTGATATTCCTGCAGCAGCAGTCTGTGGAAAAGTTTCTTGTGTACCGGGGCGTAACTCAGATCCAGCGATTTGTCAAGAAGCTCAAAATGCAGCCCGAGCCTCTTTTGGTTTAAGTCTACAAGATCCAGTTGGTATCAAAATGTTGAGACTGGAGGGTATTTGGAAAATTGGAGGACAAGAAATTGATATCAACGACACAAGCGAAAATCAAGGTGCTTGGGTCGTGAGTCGCAATGGTCGCCGTGCTGTCCTTGATCTGAGCAAAGGAGTGACTTTAGAGAATACACCAATCAGTAGTGGAGCGCAAGTAGCAGCCAAACTCTCAGTAGGTGCAAATGTTATTTTAGCGCCAGAAGCAGTGCTTCCGGAATGGGCGCAAACAGGCGAAGAATCTTCTTCACGGTTGTTAAATGTTTAAATATAGGAGTTCTTCAATAATGCACAGACTTATCACTGTAGTCATCACTTTGCTACTCAGCTTTGTTTTCTCTACAAAAGTTGCGTTTGCTCAAGCAGCGCCAGTTTCTCTATTAGAACAAAAACGAGAAGGAGCAACAGTTCAGCCGATCTCATCGGGTACATTAACATCTTTGGGCGATCCACTTTTTAAGCTTGTGCTTAAAGATCGTGCAAATGTCACCAATCTTGCAGAGATAGAAACATTAATCAAGGGTCAACAAGGGCAAGAGCAAACCTTTGTTGTTGATGAAACCATTGTTGATACTCGTCCAACAGTTGGTAATCGACCAGCAACACGAAGAGCAGTGGTAACTTTCACAGGTAGAAATCAAGGAGAAAGGCTAGATCGCAACGTCATGCTTTCTGTTTTCTTCACTTCTGAAAACTTTCCTGATGTGCAGTCTATTGAAGCTCTTGGCTGGGATGGACAACGGGGTCGTTACAACTACTATAAGCTTGATCAGCAAGGTACACCAGGAAGATTATCTTGGAAGTTTCGTGACTCATCCGTCCAAGCCGACTTACTCCAACCAGCACAACGTTCAGGAACTTGTTTGCAATGTCATGTCAATGGTGCGCCAGTGATGAAAGAACTGGCTCTTCCTTGGAATAACTGGCACTCTATCTCATTTGCAGCGAGTTACTTAAAATCAAACTGGAAGGTTGGTACAAATTCGCCCAGAATTGCCCAAAACTTAGGGGGGGCGGAACGCTTAGAAACTGGCTTCATTGCTCCAGCAATCAATGAGTTTAATAACAAGAGGATTGACGAGAGTATCGCCCGCAATAACGGTAGCCCAGTCACTAATCCTAATGGAAGTCAACAAATTACCACTGGAAAACGGTTGTTACGCCCTTTATTTGTGACGACTGAAGTGAATCTTATTAGTAGTAAAGAACAAGTTGGAAGCCTGCATCCTTTTGGGAGTAGCGCTACACCGGGACCTTTTGCTGATGTCAAAATTCCCAATAGTTTCTTTCTTAACGCCAATTTCATCAATGGTAGCGGACCACAAGGTGTGCAAGGCTTAAAGATTGCAGAGAGTCTGAGATTTCAAGACATAGCCGTAGTTAAAGCTGATGAATATAGACAACTCGTGAATCGTTCTGGAGTTAAGCTGGATGGCAAGGCAGGGGATGCAAATTTTGCCTGGTTTGTCCCTGAACCCAGTCACGTTGACAACAGCATGATTGATCAACTCGTCAAAAGAGGAGTTATCACACCTGAGTTTGTTGCTGCTATTATGGCTGTTGATTTGGAAAAGCCAGTCTTCTCATCACAAAGACAAAAATTATTGCAGTTTATTCCAGACCAATTTAGCTTCCAGCCACTACAAGGAACTACAGACCCCTTTAGTGTTAAACGACACCCTGACGATTTAACTCAAAAAGTCATTGCTGCTTTAGCACAAGCAAACCCCACAAGTAATTCAGCCGAAGCTCAATTCTTAGCAATCCTTCGGAATAACAATCCTTTGCAAGTCCTCAAGGAACGGACTCAACAATACAGTAACAGTATTGATCAAAAGCTGAATAAGAGTGGTGCGACTGCTCGTCAAGCTGAACTCAAACGGCTTTATGATTTGACAGTCGCACGAAGAAGAGAAGTTTTAAGTGACCCAGTTTTGACAGCCCTCAATGAAACAGGAAACGAGCTTTTGCCTATTCCTGATACAACAGGGATAGCATCTGTAGCAACTGCTCAATAAACAAACTTTCCTTTTTTAAGGGGGGTTAGGCGGGATCTGAGCGTGATTTGACTCAAATTTTAGATCCCCCTACCCCCTTCACTAAAATCATACCTCTACAGGCGTATCGGGTTGATTCCCCCACTCATTCCAAGAACCGTCGTAATTGCGCACATTCTGATAGCCCAGCAAATACTTCAACACAAACCAAGTATGTGAGGAACGTCCCCCAATAGTGCAGTAGGTTATCACTTCTTTGTCAGGGGTAACGCCTTTGCTGCTGTATAAAGCGTACAGTTCTTCGGCTGATTTAAACGTCTCATCTTCGTTTAGGGCTGATTCATACCGAATGTGAACTGCACCTGGAATGTGCCCTGCACGTTCTGTTCCTTCTGGCGGCTTCGTGCTGAACCATTCGCCGCGATACTCTTCGGGTGTGCGTACATCCACCAAAACACGATCCGACTTACCAATGCTCGCTTGCACTTGCTCCTGCAGTGCACGTATTCTTGAATCAAGGCGTTGTCCTGTATATGTTGTTGGCGTGATGGTTGGTGTTTGAGTCAACAGAGGGCGTTCTTCTACAAGCCATTTTTTGCGACTACCATTCATGACTCGCACATCATCATGCCCAAATATTTTTAAAAACCAAAACATAATAGGGGCGATCGCATTATGATTGCCATAAATAACGACAGTCGTATCATTTGCGATACCTGAACGTGCAAGTAGTTCTTCCAACGCCGTTTTATCAAAATTAAAACGGAAATCAGGTTGCAAGATGGTAGTGAATCCGTTCCAGAAAACAGCACCAGGAATGTGACCAGAGTCATAAGCTGTTGCATCCATGTCCGCTTCCACAAGACGCACTTTGGGGTCATGCAAATGCTCAGCAACCCACTCAGTCTCTACAAGAACTTCAGGATGAGCGTAATTTAACGGTGACATCAGCCGTGACTCCTTGCTGTGTAAATGTCGATGACGCTAGAGTAAAATTGATTTCCTAACTACGCCTAGTCCTCGAACGAGTACACCCAGTCACTTTTTTTGTAACTTCTTTTCTGTAACTTAAATAGATGGCAAATTAAATGACAAATTCTTTGCAGTCTTTATTTCAAGCGATCGCTCATGCTCATGATGAGCAAGAACTACGACTGCACGTCATGGTTAGAATTGGTGAGTATTTTGTTGCTCAACGTTGGGGGCTTTTTTTCTTTGATCAGCTTCCCTTTGTCGAAACAAATCTTCAGGGCATTGTTAAATTAGCTTTATCTTTAGAACATAATCCCGTCTTGCGTTACGTAGTTGAGCATCATGCCCCAGTTCACGAAGAATTATTATTACCTCCTGGGGCATGGTCGATGATTTGTCCGCGTTCGGATCACGCGCATGTAATGGCTGGACCAATTGTTACTTATGGTCGCCTTGTGGGCGGAGTTGGGTTTACGCGCGTACGAGGTACTTCTGCGTTTAATACCCAGGAACTTACTGATTTGAGTGCCCTTTGCCTTCATTTGTCAACTTGGTTAACAACATGGTCACAATCGACAGAATTCAATTCTTTGAATATTAATCGCTTAACACCGCGTGAAATTCAAATTGCCGAACTAGTCGCACAAGGGCGAACAAATGCTGAAATTGGTACAGCCCTTTGGATTACAGAAAATTCTGTGAAACAAGCTTTAAAACGAATGTTTCGTAAGCTTGAAGTTTCCTCTCGTGCTGAATTAGTAGGACGGCTTTTTTCCAACACAAGGCTTTTGCCATCCAGGGATGTGGTTTAACGCCTACGTTCCATATACCGGTATTCTGTAAGGTGGGCATTGCCAGGCCTTTCAACGCGAACAAATGAACTAGTGAGTCATTCCAATGACACAAGTTGCAGATGAGTAGGAAAATAGATATTTTCGACCAATTTTAGCGTGTGTTAACTCTGAGAGTTATGAGTGGA